>Ga0075030_100004131_pt1 | contig 13156 bp, 19 predicted proteins | sample LitLauG_LLR_2012_FD_71393 | JGI IMG/M metagenome (GOLD analysis project Ga0075030, IMG submission 71393) | Freshwater sediment microbial communities from Pennsylvania, USA - Little Laurel Run_MetaG_LLR_2012 | ecosystem: Environmental > Aquatic > Freshwater > Creek > Sediment | place: USA... | reverse complement strand
CGCGAGGAGTGGACGTTGTGGGGAACTCCGAACTGCGGCAAGGGCCAGCCCCAGCAGGTGATGGGGACGGGACACGGGGCGGCGCCATCGCGGTTTCGGGGGATTAAAGTTGGGAGCGCGTTTAAGAGTTCATGACGAATGCCAAGCCCTGAACGCTGACTGCTGAATGCTAAGCAAAGACCAAGCCGGTGACATTTTCGACCGCATTCGGAAACTCTCCACCGCGGATGAGGTCGAAGTTCTCTTCTCAGGCGGACGCTTTGCCCTGACTCGCTTCGCCAACAACACGATCCATCAGAACGTAGCGGAGGAGAATTACGCGGTTTCCGTGCGGACGGCCTTTGGCGCGCAAACGGCGCGGGCTTCGACAAACAAGTTCGATGATGAGAGTTTGCGGCATGTCGTGAGGGCGTCCGAGAGTCTGGCCAAGGTGCAGCATCCTGATCCCGATCTTTTGCCTATGCCTGACTCCGACGAAGCTGGCGGCAGAGCGGACATAGCTTGCCCTGAGCCTGTCGAAGGGAGTGTCCGCTCCACACAATCACTCTCTCGGTATTTTGAACGCACTGCTGCCATCACTCCTGAAGCGCGGGCCGAAGGCGTCAAAACCATCGTCGGGGTGGCAGAGAAGCATGCGCTCACGACCGCGGGAGTTTATTCGAGCGCGGAGTCGATTGACGGCATTTTCAACTCGCGCGGACTGAGTCGATGGCACACGCAGACTTCAGCCGAGGTCTCGATCACCATGCTGGCAGCAGATTCCTCGGGTTGGCAGAAGGCGAATTCTCCGGATGTGGCGAATCTCGACCCGTTGATGCTGGCCGAGATCGCGGCACGGAAAGCGCGCGATTCGGCGCGGCCGCGGGAAATTCCCGCTGGAAAGTACACGGTGATCCTGGAGCCCGCGGCCGTACTCGACATCGTCGGCTTTATGTTCTGGGACTACTCTGGCGTGGCGATTCTCGACCAGCGCTCGTTTCTCACGGGGCGGATCGGCACAAAGCTGTTCGGTGACAACATCACGATTTGGGACGACGTCGCGCATCCCTTGCAGTCAGGGTCTCCATTTGACGGCGAGGGTGTACCACGGCAGAGAGTCGCCTTAGTTGAGAACGGAATTGTGAAACGCGTTGTCTATGCGCGTGCGACTGCCGAGAGAATGAAGCGCTCGGAGCATCGTGACAAAGTTGGCCGAGTCGAGGCGACCGGCCACGGTTTTGCGCTGCCCAACGAAATGGGAGAGATGCCCCAGAATATCGTGTTCGCGGCGCCCGATGAACCTCAGACCGTCGAGCAGATGATTGCCTCGACCGAGCGTGGAGTGCTGGTGACGCGGCTGTGGTATATCCGGGAAGTCGAACCCTACGAGAAGATGCTCACGGGGATGACGCGCGACGGAACGTTCTACGTTGAGAACGGGCGCGTGCAAGGCGGGGTGCGCAACTTCCGATTCAATGAGAGTCTCATTCACATGCTCTCGAATGTCGAGGCGATGAGCGTGCCGGTGCGATCCTGCGGAGAAGAATCCTTCGATATGGTGGTTCCGGCTATGAAGGTGAGAGAGTTCAACTTCACCGAAGTCACAAGATTCTGAGCCGGCACTCATTCAGCACTCGGCCATCTGGCATTTCATCCCCACAGTTGTTGCCGTCCAATTATCTCCGTTAATCAGCGGGGATTGACCGGGATTTGACCCGGAATTGACCGGTCCAAAGCGGAATCTTGGGGCTCGAAGCTGGCTTGGGAATTCATCCTAATCCATTCAAAGAAAAGCAGTTAGGGCCATTCGTTCCATGACTTCGGTAACTTTGCTTGTCGGATTCGTGGGTGTACGCTGCCCTTGAGTTTGGGTAGAGTCCGGCGGTTTGAAAAAAGTGCTGCCGGAAGGAAGGTTCATCTCAGACGTGGCGGCGGACGCGGGCAAAACACCGATGACTGAGGCGCAGGCGAACCGGAGAAATTTCGAAGAGATGCAGAGCGCACCACGTTTTCCACTGCATCTGTCGGCATCGGTCAAGACGCAGGGCAGCGCGTATTCCGCGGAGACGGAAAACATCTCGGCGAACGGCGTGCTGCTGGCCATGGAAAATGACGTCCCGGTGGGCTCGATGGTGGATTTCACAATTCTGTTGCCGGCCGACGTAGTGGGCGCGCGGCAAGACGTTCAAATCGACTGCCGGGGCCGCGTGGTGCGCAGCTTCGAGGATCGGGGCCGTCGCGCCGTGGGTGTGGTCATCGATGAGTACCACTTTGAGCGAGCGTAGGAACTGAATGGCGAGCATTCCAGTCAACGCGGAAGAGAATCTCGGAGCCGGCGAAGAAATCGGCAAGGGCCAGTTTATCCGAGTAATCGTGGCCGATACCCAGGCCATCTTCCGCGCCGGCCTGCGCAAGATCTTCGCTCTCGAAGACGATATTCGCGTGGTCGGACAGGCGGAGACGCTGGCGCAAGCTCAGACGGCGGTGAAGAAGTTTTCGTGCGACGTTGTGATCTTCGAAGCCGCCCTGGCGCAGAATCCGGTGGAAGCTGTGGCCGACCTGCTGCGTCAAAACCCGGGAATACGGCTGGTAGTCGTGACGCCTGGTGCGGATGAAGATCTGACCCTGGAACTGTTCCGCCGAGGCGCGCATGGCATCGTGTCGCGAGAAGTCGAGCCGGAGTTGTTCGTGGACTGCCTCCGCAAAGTGGCTGGCGGCGGCACCTGGCTCGATAGCCAGGCCATTCACTGGGTGATGGAGGCGTATCGCAATCTGAACTCGCGTCCGTCAGGCGCCAGGCCGAAGGTGCAACTCACGCCCAAAGAGACGCTCATTGTTTCGTGCGTGACGCAGGGGATGAAAAACAAAGAGATTGCTCTGCGCGTGGGAACCACCGAGCAGGTGGTCAAGAATTATTTGCGAAAGGTGTACGACAAACTGGGCGTGGCGGATCGCTTGGAACTGGCACTGTATTGCCTGAATCATCACGTGGTCGACAATGCGAAAGTCCCTCCCATGCCGGTTTCTGCCGGGAACGGCAATGCCGCACAAGCCGCGGCTGCGGGCGCGGGCGCGTCAGCATCGAGTGCTCCTGCGACAGCGGCTCCAGCGGCCGGCGCGATCGCGGACAATTCGGAGAAGATCTCGTAGTATTCTCTTGCCGTTGGTCTCACTTCTCACTCCTCAGTCTTCCTCCTCGCAGGTTGCGGTATCGACGACTTCACCCATAGAATTGAAAGCGAAATAGAGCCGCGGCAGGATAGACTTTGTTCTGCGGCTGGATAGAAGGCTTCCTCAAAAGTCGTTCCTTCCACCAAACCTCGCCGGAGAGATGGCCGAGTGGCTGAAGGCGCACGCTTGGAAAGCGTGTTTACTCGAAAGGGTAACGTGGGTTCGAATCCCACTCTCTCCGCCATACTTTCAACACGTTAGCGTGCGCCCCTGCCGTTTTACCTGCCGTTGAGTGCCAACCCTGCCACTTTTGAGTTAGCTTGCTGCATCTCATCGGTCACCACGTCACCGTAGACGTTCATCGTGGTGCGGATGTCCGCATGCCGCATCAATTTTTGCTGTACGGCAATCGGAGTCCCCACAGCGTCAAGCCATGCGCGGTAACTGTGCCGCATCGTGTGCGTACTCAGTTTGCCGACACCGGCGTCTGTCGCTGCGTTCTGGAACATGCGCCAGACCCACGGATACGACCACGGCAACCGGCCTAGCTGCACTGGAGAAGCGAACATCCAATCATCCGTACCGGAAAACTGGCTTGCTTGTTTCCACGATTTCAGCAGTTCCAGCAGATCTCCGTCTACGCTCATCTGTTTTCGTGACTCTGCGGTTTTCACGTTGTCAACGTTCTGCATCACAATGCCGCGTTCCACTCGCAACTTGCCGCACAGCCAATCAACGTCATCCCAGCGCAGTGCAAGGCACTCGCTGATTCGCAAGCCAAGACAGCAGCACAGCAGCGCTATGGTGCGGAAGGGTTCCGAGAGGTGCTGAATAAACTTATGGAATTCTTCCACCGTAAGACTGCGCGGCTGTCGAGTACGTTTGGTGACGTTCTTGATGGTGACAAGTTCAATGGGGTTTCGTTGTGTTGGGATGTCTCCCCGCCACATTACGAACTCCCACAGAGTACGGAGCAAGCCACGGACGTGCGCCCTGCTTTTGGGTGCCAGCGGCAGAGATTCAAGCCACAGTTCCACCGGCCTTGCCTGTAGCTGGGAGATTTCACATTCTCCCCACTTGGGAAGGATGTGCAACGTGATCCAGCTTTCATACGAGCGGCGAGTGTCCCTACGTTCTGGCATCTTCTCCGTGCGGTACTGCGTCACCAGCGTGTTTACGGTCGGGGTTGTGTTACTGGGGTTGATGTGGTTTCTATTCTCCAGAGCGTGACGCAGCGGCATTGCAGCACGCCATGCACTCGCCTTTGTCGGATACTGGCTCATGGTGCCAATTTTCTTACTGCGCCGTTTGCCGTTCTCCCAGAAGAAAAAGTTCCACGTTTTGATTCTCTTGTCTAACACTACACTTCCTTGCCGTTGCCTCATTGAATCCTCCCGTTCGTGGCAACGGACGGCGAAGCAAGCATAGCATCGAGGTCAATCGTCTGAAATCTCCAGACGTGGCGAAGGGTGCCGGAGAGCGTGTATCCCTTCAGTTTTCCTTGCCGTGCCCAGAGGAGAAGCGTGGCGGGTTTGATGTGTAGGTAGCTCGCTGCCTCAGCGGCGGTGAGCCAATTTGATTGTTGATTTTCCATAAGATCAGGGCCAGCCGCGCGGGATGCTGGCCCTTTTGACGAGTTCACTAGGTGACATGACGAGTTCAGTAGGTGAACTCAGCAAACCCGTGACGAGTTCACTACGTGACTTTGACGAGTTCAGTAGGTGAACTCTAATGTCCTATGGGAATGGCCTATATAAAATCTAAGGGCACATCTCAAGGAAGCCGCCCTCTCTCTGAATTTTGCAAATTATCCATCCCAAAACTACAGGCAGACATGACCAACGGTAGGCGTATACGTGACGAGTTCACTAGATGCGCAAGCACTAGGTGGACTCGTCAGTTTTTGCTTTCTGCGCACGGAGGAGTGCGACCATTTTGTCCTGGCTGAAAGTGTAGGTGTTTGCGAAGTGCTTGTATTGATTTCCGTGGCCGGATTTCCACTCCAGAATCTTGAGTTCATCTCGCAGATATATGAGTGCATTTACAATTGTGTTCTTACTCCCGAAGCGAGTGTCTTCCATAAGGTTTTCGTAAGACGGCCAGCAGATGCCCTGCTGATTTGCATACTGCGCCAGCACAAGCAGCACGTGATGCTGCGCGGGAGTTTTGGTACGAACGTGGCGGGCAAGCTGCACCCATTTCCACGGCGAGCTAGGTTTGATAATCATTTTTCCTTTGCGAGTCCCTCATGTTGCCGGAGGGAACATTTTCAGGGTTTCAGCTGGCGAGTTCTCTGCGAGACTTGTAAAAGTCTGCGTAGAGTTTCATTCGCTTCAGATCTTGAGAGAGTTTGGTTTCGAGGGTGATAAGGCGGGATGTGCGGTCATCGTCAGCCAGTGAGAGAAGATTCCGAATTTCTCCAAGGTATTCTTCGAGGCCCGCACACGTGAATTTCTTGATGTGCTTTGCCATTGTGTTGGATTTTTCCTTTCTGTTTATTGCTTGTTCAAGTTGTGTGCGAGACACACAACTAATTTTTGCAGCGTTTACTGCGCTTGCCTAGCTGCGACGAATCGGAGAATGGCTTCCGGGGAGAAACGCACCGCGCGGCCTAGGCGCGTCGGCTGGAGGTCGCCGCGCTTCACGTAGCGCCACAACTGCATACGACTACAGCAAAGCAGGTACTCAGTTTCGCGGACGGTGTAAAGTAATCGGTCAATCTTCACGGTCATTGGAACCTCCGTACCTCTGCTTCTCTAATTCACTTCGCCGGTGATCTTCTACCGCTAGCGGGTGTGGCCAGTTGGAACTGTGCTCATGCGGGGCATTCGTAACGGGGCCGGCTGGGTCTGCGCAGAGCGGCCACGGTGGATACGTGGGATGCGTGTCCTCTGGGGACATGGGTGCCGGACGTGGGTCCTCTGGGGACCCAGCAGGTGCCGCAAGGGACGCAGGTGCAGGGGTTGTGTCGAATCCGCATTGCTGTCGCCACAGCTTGTAATCATCGGGGATGATCGAGAATGCTTTACCCAAGCGCACGGCTGGCAAACGGCACCCTTTGTAACCTTCGTTTACGTACCTCAAAATCTGGCGCGGGGTGACGCCTTCTAATCGAGCTATCTCAGAGACGGTCATGGTTTCCTCAAGTCACAGACGGCTTGATTGTGCGCTGCTACGGCGGGATCGACGTGTGGCCGTGGGCCATACTGGTGAAGTTCCTGCGCTCGTCGGATGATGACGCCGTGCGCTGGGTTCGGCGCTTCGCGTGGGTCGTCATTGTGTTCGTAACGGATGAGCTGAGACGCTAACCGAGCGGCACGCATCTGCACAAGATCGTTCAAGTAACTTTCAATCTGCGCTGTGTTCTGAGCTGCTTCGTTGCTGAGTCCCATTGGATTCCTCTGGTCTGAATTCGTTTGCGGTGAACTGCCTTGCAGTCTCCTGCGGATCTTGTGAGATGTGGATTGCACGCTGCATCAGTGCTACTTCGAGAAAGGTTGTGGACATAAAGATCACCAAGCAGCGGCAGGATGGGATGGAAGGCCCAAGGGTCCGCTGCTTGGTTGTGTCTGCGCTTCGGAGAGGACGCGCAGAGCGCCCTGTGATTCAAAGGCACAGGGGAACTTGTTAGCGTCGCTGCATCGCTTGCATTGCGAACGCTGTCAGATCGGTCGTTTTCAGATGACCAGCGCCGGCGCGGTGAGCCCACAATTTCAGGCCACAGGCGCGGGCAATTTCACAGAAGTGAATGTCTTCAGACTTCGTGACGGTTAGCAATTCATCGTCTGCGCGTTCTGTCACAAACCATGGGCCGCGCGGCAGTGTGCGCCAAACGCTATCGCGGAGTGCCATCACCCCGGTACCAATCTTCGATACTCCCATGAAATTCCCGTCCGATACACCGGGGAGGAAATTGCAGTTCAAATGAAATGAGCGGCCATTGTCCAAAGAGATACCGCAAGCAAGGCCCACAGCGTCTATCTGTGGGCTTGCTTCTGCGAGTACGTCCAAGGGATTCTGCGGAAGGGTTTGGTCCGCATCCACCATCAGCAGCCAAGTGACTTGTTTTTCGCGGGCTGCTGCGACGCATGTGTTTCTGGCGTAATCGACTGGAGACAGACCCAGCGCTAGCTGAATCTCTACGTCGAAACGTGGGTCACACTTCATCGTTGCCAGCGATACCGCTAGCGTCGGATTAAGCCATTGGCCACGCTCAAGACCACAAAGCGGGGTAATGAGAACCTTCGGTTTGTTCATTAGCTTCCCAGTTTGGAATTCAGGGACGCCTGTCCGACCGGCTGGCGCGGGGCGGGTTGATTGGGCAGGACTGCGTCGGCAGCCTTCGCGCGGAAATCGTTCGGCGCGTTGCTTCCTTCGATTGCCCGATGGTGAACCTGTTTCACGCTGACGGCGACCGGCGAATCACAGGCCATGCTGTTTACGGATTCGACCGGACGGCTCGCTGCGCCGTTCGCATTGTTCGGGCTGATCAGCCGCGCAGTCGAGCCTTCCACGTTCACGCCACTGTGGCCGGACAACGGGAAAACCTGCGAAACGGTGTTAGCGTTGCGGCTGTATGTGGGGTCATCGGTGCGTGCTAAAGGTTTCTGCGCTCCCAGTGGAACTGCGGGAGAATCTTGAATCGGTGTGTCTGACATGGTGTGCTTTCTCCTAATTGATTGTGCTTTCTCCATACAAAAGGGAGCAGGTACTTGACCCCTGCTCCCTCATCCCCCGGCGAGGAGAAAGGCAAAGCATGCCGGAGGGAAACTGTTTAGTTTTGAATGTAAAACCGTTCTTCTTCGAGCGACGTAAGCAAGCGCTCGAAGCGCTCATAAATTTTTGCTGGGTCTGTGGCGACAGTATCTTTGGTCAGTCGAATTGCCTGCAAAACGTCACCGGGTCGATGCGTTGTGAAGAGTCGTTGCCACGTGCTCAAGTCAATGTCGAAGGCGTGGATCGCAGCCCACCTTTGCTGCGCCAATTCGATGGCATTCCGAAGTGTTTCCTGCCTCATCGTTGCTTATCCCTGCCTCATCGTTGCTTATCCCTGCCTCGACATTATTTTTGCGATGCCAGCAGCACCAATGGCACCAGCGAGTGCTGATTTGTCGCTGAGGCTCAACTGCAGATACTCTTTGCGCGTCATATCGACGTGGGGCACTACGGCTCGGCGTTCTGCCTGTTCTCTTGTGCGCGGGAGATTTTCGTAGGACGTTTGACCGTGCGCTTTCAAGTACGCGGATTTGGCGCGTGCAATCTCTAGCGGTGTGCCACGTTCCATATCCTGCAAGCAGACAATCGAGTCTCGCCGGGGATCAGGCAGGAACAGTTGTGGCATTTCCTTGCGCAGCGTTTCGCACGCGGCGGATGGGACAGCGGCAGAGCCGTCCTGCTGTGTCAGAACAAGGTAACCGGGTTCTGCGCTGCAGGTGACTCCACGGCCGGCGAACCAATCGAGGATTGTCTTTTCGGAGTTGGGTAAGGGTTTCATTCCACACTGGTGGAGTTGAGAGATAAGAGCGTTGCGCACAGCGAGATCGCTGCGCATTTCTTCTGGGTTCATGTTGCTGCCTTTCGTGAAATCGTTTCCCTCTCCCCCGTCCCGTACAAATTTGCAGACACACAGCCGAGTAACAAAGTTCACCCGTTTACCGAAAACGGGCTCGGTACCGCGCGGAGTTTGAACGCGGGAACTAAATGCGCCTCGCTGGATTGAAATGGGACGGGACGGGGAGAGGTATCGTGGTACTGAACTTGGAGGGGTGAAGCTAGGAAATGGGAGACTCCCTTATCTGAGCCTCATACTATCTATGTTACACCCAGATACATCAAAATGCAAGGATTATATTTGCTTTGCATTCAATAACATAGGCTGTGAAAAACCAAGGGCTTGCTAGTAATGGCCCAAAACGTGCTAATTTCCGGCAAACCTGCGGTAATTGCAGGGCAGGGAACCACCGGGCATGCCGGCCGAAGCTCGACGGTACACTTTGCACGTGCAGCTGCGAGAAGGCTGCACTCGTGCGTGCGGATGTCGAACGCAAGGTCGGACAAACCATGGAAGATGCAGTGAAGATCTGGTACCCGCGGTGGGTAAGGGAGTTCTAGAGCGGTTTAGTTCGTCTTCGTCGGAGTTAGACGAAGACGCTTGCACATATTTTCCGTTGACACACACCTGACTTACGTGTTGCTGGTGCATCGGAAGGAGTTATACATTCGCGTGGCGTCGCTGTCGTACCGGCTGTGGAGTAAGTCAAACCCGTGCCAGCAGCGGAGATCGCGCAGGAAGGGACTACCTCGACGTACCGAAAGCTATGCGGCAGGGTACTACGCGATGGGTGAAGCAGTTCTGACTATGCTGGTCCGCTGAAGACCAGCATACTAACAATCAAATGTGTTGACATGCACACGACTTTTACGTGTTGCTGCATGACTGGCGCAAACCGCAGTACTACTGCGACTCAAGCACCCCGTAGACAGCCTAGGGCTAGCTAAGAAAATGCGGGGCACCGGCCCATAGTCTATCCCTTACCCGTCGCCATACCATGCTCTAGACCCTAACTGTACATCCCCCGGCAAAGGGTACCCCGAAGGATACCCAGAGCAGTTGCGGAGGGTGTCTCCATCCTCTTGCAAGCGCTGGCGATGCGCTCAAATGTGTGCAATTGGGGTAATCCCTAATCGGACACCTGTGCAAAACTCCTAAGTGCCTTCGAGTGTGTACGAATAAAGTCTATTGACAGATTTCTGGAAAGGGTCTAGAGTCAAAACTGCAGAATTGGAGTCTGCCCTTATGCGAGTGGGTTACAAGCGAGTATCGACGTTGGAGCAGTCCACACTTCGTCAGCTTGACGGAGTGCAACTGGACAAGTGCTTCGAGGACAAGTTGAGCGGCAAAGACAGGGAGCGGCCACAGTTGAAGCTAGCCCTAGAGTTCTGCCGCGAGGGTGACGTACTCATCGTGCATTCCCTCGATAGGCTAGCTAGGAACCTGGGTGATCTGCTGGCGCTAGTCAAGGAACTAACTGGTAAGGGTGTCTGCGTAGAATTCCGCAAAGAGAACCTGACGTTCACCGGCAAGGATGACCCAATGTCCACGTTGCTTCTGTCGATGCTGGGTGCCTTCGCTGCATTCGAAAGGGAACTGCTACTGCAGAGGCAACGGGAAGGCATCGCCATTGCGAAGCAGGCAGGGAAGTACAAAGGACGCAAGCAATCGTTGACACCTGTCCAGGTGGAGCAACTACGGGCGCGCGCTGCGCTGGGTGCTGTCTCGAAGTCTGATCTAGCGGCAGAATTTGGGATCACTCGGGGGACGCTGTACACCTACCTACGGGCCAGTCGAAACGCGGAACTTGAGAAACGGCTTGACAATGATCGTTGCGAAGGAAAACGGGCAGAGGATATGCCTAACCTTAGCTAGTCATCATCCCCAGACGCACAAAGAACCCCTCAGCGCTCGATTGCTGAGGGGTTTGCCTTGTCTGGAGTATCTGGGGCTGGTCTGCTAGTAATTATCGATCTGGCGGGCTGTAATGCGAAAAAGAGATGTATATTGTACATCCAATCCTGTACGTACCCAATCGTATGTATAACGTACACCCTAGGATTCGGCCAACCAACGCTTGAACCCCATAGGGACAGGCAGAGGGACAGCAGCGGCAGACCCAGCGCATGCGCACATGGGCCTGACCTAAATTCCCAGCGCAGACCCAGCGCAGAGCGGCTTGAGGTATATGAAAGTGGGTTTCCCATTGCAAATGCTAGGGATTGCTAGGTGTAGGCAACGGGATTGCGAAGAATTGCCGCGCGGATGGGCACCTATCTGTTACAACCTGTAACCCTTTGCACTCCGTAGCCTATCCGCGTCGGGATCATGTCGCCATGTCCGGTACGAGTTCGGTACGATGTCGCAATGCCGGTGAGGCGTAGCAATGGCCGTGCATGACCCTAGGAACCCCACAGGCAGGCATGTGCTAGGCATATACCCTCTGGGTGACTGTCCTGTCCTATCTGGGAAATCAGCGGTCTGGCCGGGATTGTACGGATTCCTAGCTGTAGACAAAACGTATGATATACACCTCGACTACACCCTCGTCCCATTGGCACGCAGAAACGCGAAGCTATTCCTCTTGAGGTACTCGTTGACGCTGGCCGCGAGGACCATCTTCCGACTACCTACCTTGACTGTGGGCAAGAGCCCTTTGACTTGCAGGGTGTGGACACAGTGAACGCTGATGCCCAGCTTGACCGCCACTTGCTTGCGGCTGAGGAGCACCGGCGCCGACTCCCTGGCGTAGCTATCGAGCCATGCGCGGGAGACGCGGAGGGTGGTCCGTAGTCTTTTCGCCGGTATGATGCCGGACCTAATCGAGCGCTTGACGGTGTCCACAGAGACGCGCAGCAATGCGGCAGTCTCAGCGACGGTGCAGAGAAGTGGTTCCATATTTTCCTTTGTGGGTTGACTACCGGAGGGTGTGTTACGCGATTACTGGCCGCGCTGAGGATGCGCGGGTTGAATCCTACAGAATGATTCCCATGTCGTGAGCCAACGTCTTGTCGGCGGCGTTGAACCTTGCGGGAGCGATTGGAACATCGCACGCGCATTTCCAGCTATCGGCTTTGCAGTACCTCGCGCCACAAGTCATACACCCCGACAATTCGGACTCGGAGCACGGTTGGCCGCATGTCGGGCAGAACGTGTGCTTCGGGTTGTACTTCGCTACCTTCGCCATATGCACCTCGATTGATTTGGCGGCGAGTGCAGGAGTCGAACCTGCGAAGCCTTTCGGCTTGATGATTTTCAAGGTCACCGGTTTAAGCCACTCACCCAACTCGCCGCACTGAATTCCACAATATCGAGAATGCAGACCCCCGCGCGGTGACAGTCGTCACGGTTCAGTGTGCGCAGAACTCCTAACGAGAAAATCAAGTTACACATTTTCTATGTGTGACGCGGTTGCGGCGTATGATATCGAAGCAGAGGGCCTATGAATAAACTGGATCAGTTGCGAGATTCAGAAATCATGAATGAGGCATTAGATTGCCTCGTAAACCTACTTGACAAGCAACTGAATTCGATGGGACCACTCCCCGCTGACAAGATGTCGATTGCCCGTCAAGGATTGACGGCTGTCTATGTTGGCTTATCGAATAGCCTACATTCTAAGGAACGGAGTCAATTCGAAGAAAGTTTCAAACACAATAGGGAAGCAGCGCAGGAACTCTCAGAGATGAGAGTGAAGCTAGAAAACTGAGGACTGAATCCACCTGCCGTTTTACCTGCCGTTCTCATCGCTCTATATCTACTAAGATCGTTTTGTATGCCGTCCGTTGCTTTGTAAGTTGTTGCATCTCGGTTTTACAGCGGATTCGAATCCCACTCTCTCCGCCATTACCTTTGTTATCTAGCACTTAGACGTGGTGATACCTAGACTGATACCACAATCAGGAGAGGGTCACCATGAACCGCGAAGTCAACGTCACAAAGCGCGTCAAAACTCCCCAAGGCCTCCGCTACTGCCCAGTGGTGCTTTCCGCCAATGGTCGCATTCGGCCGGACTGGGTTCTGCTCAATGGAGCGGAAGGGCGCTATCCGGAGGGTGCCTATTATTTGGAGTGGCGGGAAGGCCCCAAAAGAACCCGTTTATCGGTGGGGAAGGATCCGGCCACGGCGCGCCGTCTTCAGAAGGTGTGGTAGCCGAACGGAAGGTGGTACGGCAGAGGAGCTGAGCGGAATCGAGGTCGATTACACAAGCTCGAAGCTAGGAAGTCGGAGTGCCTTTTGGTCAAACGTCAGCATGCGAGTACATCCTGCGCGCGCTCCGAGCTCTGCGATCAGCGCGTCCGCGAATGATCCGCACCCCTGTTTTAGCGCAATCATGGCAGTGAAGACTTCCTGCTCGTTTTCGATCGCCAGAACCTCAACCTGCAGCAGGCGTTCGACAGCGGTTGCGATTTCCTGAGCTGTCAGACCATAAGCGCGATCGAGTACCCATACGGT
>Ga0075030_100004130_pt1 | contig 13158 bp, 10 predicted proteins | sample LitLauG_LLR_2012_FD_71393 | JGI IMG/M metagenome (GOLD analysis project Ga0075030, IMG submission 71393) | Freshwater sediment microbial communities from Pennsylvania, USA - Little Laurel Run_MetaG_LLR_2012 | ecosystem: Environmental > Aquatic > Freshwater > Creek > Sediment | place: USA... | reverse complement strand
CCGTAGAGTTCGACGATCCGCCGGCGCGCTTTGTGGTGAGTCCGAACTCGCCGGTGCGTCAGATCTGGGTTTCGGCACGCGTGCAAAGCTTCAAACTCGACTGGAGCGACACCGCTGCCGATTTCGTGCTGGCCGCCGATGGCCGCAGCCTTCGCCAGTTGCTCGCCGACGTGATCAGCCAGCAATTGGGTGAAACTGTCAGCCTCTGAGCCGGTTCCGCAGGCCGCTCAACCGCCGGAGCGATCGAAACGGTGATCGATCAGGCGAGACCGAACGGTGGCGCGGCTCCATGCGCGGACCCCGGATGCCCTGTCTGCAGCGTGTTGGGTGGTACCGTCATTGAATCCTGCTCCTGTTGGGTGACCGATTTCGCCCGGCCCGTCATGCGCCCCGGCAGGCCCCTTGGCTGGCCTCCTGGCTGGCCCGCGTTGTTGAGCGCCGTGTGAAGGCGGCTCATCTGCGCGGTAAATTTCGCGGCATCTGTCAGCCCCGATGTTCCCGGCGCAACAGCCAGGCCCGCATAATATTCGACTCCGGTAGTTCCCATACCGGAACTCTCCCCGAAACCCCGGAAAAGATCCCGTGCCGCTGTCCGAAACCACCCGGCAAGAGAGCGTTTCCCCGTGTCCGCATTCTGCTCGGTTTGCCCGCTGTTCAACATGCCTTGCACATCGGCGGTTCGCTCGCCATTCTTTAGGGCAGCTTCACCCACCCCCAAAGGACGTCGGATTGTTGCCGCTTCTACACCAAATCGTAATCGCTTTGTGACTTTTGATTGTTAGTTTGGGAATACTCCCAAAGGTTCTTCAATTCAGAGGTATATTTCATGAACGTATTTAAAGTACGCCACAGGTTCGTAGTGCTCGCTGCGGCGATCACGATGACCTTCATTGCGACGGGATCGGCGCCGCTTCGGGCGCAGTCCGGCGGCGTGATCACAGGAACGGTTTTCGACCAGGCAGCTAAGTCCATTCAGGGCGCCGGCGTAACGGTGAAGAGCGAAGGCGGCGCCGTTAGCGGCACTGCGACTTCCGATGCGGAAGGGAAGTTCTCAGTCAGCGGTCTGGCCGCGGGCACCTATGCCGTGGAAACCACGTCTCCCGGCTTCGCTCTCAACACGCGCCGGGGCGTGATTGTCTCCGCGAGCGGATCGCAGGAACTCTCTATCACCCTGAACGTAGATGCCATCTCCCAGTCGGTCACCGTGCAGGAATCGGTGTCGTTAGCGGCGGAAACCGCCCCGCAGGGCAACACGCTCGAAGCGACTTCTGCCAAAACGATTATCAGCAGCGCCGTGATTCAGAACTTCATGGCCCCGGTCGCGGATTTCGCGGAAGTCATTCAGCAGGCGCCCGGTGCCTTCAGCACCAACCCCAACGGCATCGGCCTCGGGCAAGGCAAGTCCTTCTTCCGTGGTTTCCCCGACGGCGACTACACCATGCAGTTCGACGGCATTCCGTTCGAAGACACCAACAGCCCGACGCACCACTCCTGGGCCAGCTTTCCTTCGCAGTGGATCAGTTCCACGGAATTCAACCGCAGCCCCGGACAGGCCTCCGATTTCGGCCCCACCAACTTCGGCGGCATCATCAACCTGAAGTCGCCGGAACTGCAGGCGGATCCCGATATTCGCGGAACGTTCACTTACGGCTCGTTCAATACCAAGCTCTACTCGCTCGATATGGAGTCCGGACTGTTCGGACCCGGCAAAAAAGATTCCGTCCTGGCCAACGTCAACGCCATGACTTCGGACGGCTATCAGACCTACAACCACCAGCAGCGCGATGCCGGCTACGGGAAGTTCCAGCACCGCTTCTCCGACCGCACCAGCCTGAGCCTGTACGGCGGCGTGGTGGATATCTGGAACGATACGCCGAACACAACCAATCCGACGCGCGCGCAGGTTGCGGCGTTTGGCGATAACTATCTGCTCGACGGTACACCGACCTGTACCACTGTGACGCTGAACTGCCCGGTTGCGAACGGTGCGCCGGACCCGTACTACTACGGCTACAACTCGTACCACGTGCAGACCGATTTCGAGTATGCGGCCTTCACCTCCGATCTCGGCGATGGCTGGAAGTTCGACACGAAGGCTTACACTACCCGCTACTGGAACAAGCAGTTTTATCAGAACGGAAGCACGGTCAACCTCACCCCGGCCAAACCGAGCGGCGTCGACAAGCTGAACGGCTACCGTCACGCCGGCGACACGCTGATCCTGACCAAAGAAACCAAATGGGGCGTCTTCCATACGGGTATGTGGTATGACTGGGCCTATACCGACCGCTATCAGGTCCCTTCCAACATCATCACGCAGGTCGATACGCCGCTCGGCAACTTCCACGAGCATTTCGTCACGCAGTCGTTCCAGCCGTTTGCAGACTTCGAATGGCACGCGACGCAGCGGCTGACGATAACCGCCGGCATCAAGGCCGCCGACTACAAGATGAACCTGAACCAGTATCAGGACAACGGCAAGACGGTGGGTTGCCTTGGCGGCGTGGCCAGCACTTATCCCTCGACGGCCGGCATCTGGGCCGGTGCACCGGCCTGCATCGGCGGCGCCGCGTTCACCACGCACTCGGCCAACTACAACACCTGGCTTCCCACGCTGACCGCCCGTTACCGGGTGTGGAGGCAGTGGTCCATCTACGGCCAGTTCGCCGAAGGCAGTATCATTCCGGTCAGCTCCGTTTTCGATGTGCCGGGCGCCAACGTGCTGACGCCGCCCAAGCCCACCACTGCCAAGACTTACCAGGCAGGGTCGGTCCTGAAACTCAACCGCTTCACGCTCGATATGGATGCTTACTACATCCACTTCCAGAACGGCTACGCTTCTTACATCGACCCGGCTACCACCGAACCCGTGTATTATGCGACGCCCCCTTCCAATACAAAGGGCATCGAGGCCGAAGGCAACTACGCGCTCGGCTACGGCTTTAGCTTCTACGGCAACGTCTCGTTCGGCCAGGCCAAGTATAAGAGCATCCCCAGCTACGCCATGGGCGGCCGCTGGGTGGCAAACACCCCCGACAACGTCGAAGGGATCAGCGTGCTCTATCAGCACCGTAACTATGACATGGGCTTCACCTACAAACGCGTGGGCCAGATGTACAACGACAACGGGGCCATCAATCAGGCGATCGTTATCCAGCCCTGGGAACTGGCGAACATGTTCTTCAACTACACCATCAAGAACCAGTCGCACTTCCGTGGCACCAAAATTCAGCTCGCCATCAATAACCTGGCCAACAGCCACGCCATCGTCGGCGTTACTGCGGCGAATGGCGGAACCATTGCAGTGCCGTATGTGCAGAGCCCCAGCGATCTGATCAACCTGCTGCCCGGACGCAGTTTCTCGCTGACCATCACCGGCGGCTACGCACCGCGGCGGTAATCGGCAGACGGAATGCAACACTGAGGGCGGTGCACGGCGACAACGCCTGCACCGCCCGTTTCTTTTGGCGAATCTTTTATCCGCTAAGGTAATTTCTTAATATGAAGCGAATTCTCCGCATCCACGTTCTGCTGATTCTGGCTGCGATGGCGGTGGTGACGAGGGCGCCGGCCGCCACGCCGCCCGCCAAACCGAAACTCGTCGTCACCATTGTGGTGGACCAGTTCCGTTACGACTATCTGCTGCGCTTCCGCAGCGAATACAATGCCGGACTCGCCCGTCTGCTGGATGGCGGGGCGGTCTTCACCGATGCCCACTATCTCCATGCCGCCACGGTGACCGCGGTGGGACATTCCACATTTCTGAGCGGCGCCACGCCTTCCGCCAGCGGCATCATCGCCAACGAATGGTTCGACCGCGAAACCAACTCCAGCGTCACCAGCGTGTTCGATAAGTCCACTAAAGTGGTCGGCGGCATTCCGGGCGCGCCGGGCTCCTCGCCGCGCCGCCTGCTGGTGAGCACGGTGGCCGATGAGCTGAAGATCCGCTATCCGGGTTCGCACGTGATCGGTGTCTCGATCAAAGACCGCGGCGCCATCCTGCCGGCCGGACACATGGCGGACGCGTCTTACTGGTACGACCCCGATTCCAACCACTGGGTAACGAGCACTTATTTCCGCGATCAGCTTCCCTCCTGGGCGGCAGACCTCAACGCGCAGAAAACTTACCAGAAGTATGTGGGCGCCGAATGGCTTCCGCTCGATGCCAAAGACCATGCCACGCCTTTCTGCACCATGGTGGCGGGCCGGGAAACGCGCTTCTGCGGCGGCCTCGAGGCAACGCCGTGGGGCAACGAGATGATCGAGGACTTCGCCGAGAAAGCCATCGCCGGCGAGAATCTCGGCGGGCATGAGACCACCGACATTCTGGCCGTGAGCTTTTCCTCGAACGACTATGTGGGTCACGCAGTCGGCCCGGACGACCCCGCCGTGCGCGACATTTCGATTCGCACCGATCGCCTGCTCGGCAGGTTTTTCCAGTACATCGACCAGCGCGTCGGCCTCTCCAATACGCTGATCGTGCTCACCGCCGATCACGGCGTTGCCCCGGTGCCGGAAGTCAATGAAGCCCGGAACATGCCGGGCGGTCGCCTCAGCGAAACCCAGATCACCGACAGGCTGACGAAAGCGCTCATCGCGCGCTTCGGGCCGGGTAAGTGGCTCATGCCGTCGTCCATCCTGATGCCCTACCTGAATCAGGAACTGATCCGGAAGCTGAAGCTCGATCCGGCGGAAGTGGAGCGAGTGGCCGCCGACGCCCTGCGCGGCGCTCCCCACATCGCCAGGGTTTACACGCGTCATGAGCTGTTGAGCGGCGCGGTGCAGCGCGATCAGATCGGCAATGCCATCAGCGTGAACTTCTTCGGGCCGCGCTCGGGCGATCTGTTCGTCCTGCCGGAACCCTACTATCTTTTCGACGCCACCGGAACTTCGCACGGCACGCCGTACGATTACGACAACCACGTGCCGCTGATCTTCTTCGGGCCGGGGATCAGGCCGGGGACCTACCGGAATAAGGTCGCGATCAACGACGTCGCGCCGACATTGTCAAACATTCTCGACCTCGAGACACCGAGCGGCGCCATCGGCCGCGTGCTGGCGGAGATTCTTCAGTAGTGCGTTCGCCAGCCTCCGCCCGTTAGACTAAAACTCGTGGCTTTTCGCGGCGTCGACTACGCACCGGGAAGGTAGCCGCAAAGTTTTGCAACACTCGCGCGGCGGGATTCCGGATTCGTCCGGCCTCCCGGCGCTTTTTTATTTCCTCTCCCGTTAGCTGAAAACACGTGGCCGTAGTACCGGTACGCGTCCGCTCCGCAGGAGATTGTGTAAATATCCCGGCATGGGAGAGAATGGTTCCCTGATTGACATGAACCTACTCCGCCCGAACCTGCCCTTTTCCCGCGCCGCAATCCGCTCCCTGGGTGTTTGCCTGTTCTTTGCGGCCGTGTTCTGCCCACTGGCGCCGGCAGGCACCCTGGTGACCTACGACATTACGACCACCGGGGATCCCAGCTACCCCATCACCGGAACTATGATTTATGACACTACGACGACTACCCTGACCAGTCTTACGTTTGATATCGATGGATCGACATCGGACTTCCTAAATGAATCGGTATATGCGAAGGACACATTTAATGGCGTGCCGTGGGTTCAGGTCGGCCTTGTCGGCGGAGGGCCGACCTGTATTGGCGGCCAAACCGGTGACGCGGCTATATACGCGCTGTTTACGGCATGCACGGGCGGTGCGAACTCGCCGGCCGTGATCGCACAATCGGGCACATTGTGCTATGGAACGTTGTGTGCATTGGCGGCGAATTCGATCAGTTTTTCGGTCGGTACCGGCTGCTTTTTCGGCGCGTGCTCCCAGTCCGCCACCCTCAATTTGCTGTGTGGGGTTCAGCTGGTTGACGATTGTCCGTCGCTACCTGCCGCCGACCAGGGTTTGATAATAGGGACATTCAGCAGCAGCGAGGCGCCGAGTGCCCCCTCGACGCCGGAACCAGCCTCAGGAATCTGCGCTGCGAGCGCGCTGCTGGGGCTGGCGGTTGCGGCGCGGAAACGCGGCGCGCCCGGGGAAGATCTTCGACCACAACGACGGTTCCCTGAACCACAATAGTCAACAGCCCTTTCGGTCTCGCCATAACATCGCCTGCGGAAATCCCGGATTCGTCCGGGCTCCCGCCGCTTTTTTGCGCGTCCTCATCGCTTTCGTCCTCTCCCGCCCGCTAGACTAAAACTCGTGGCTTTTCGCGGCGTCGACTACCTTTTCATCGATTCGAACTTTTCCGAACAGGAACTCCTGGTCCGGCAGACCGCGCGCCGTTTCACCGACGAGCGCGTGCTCCCGCTCATCCGCGATTGTTTCCGCGACGCCCGCTTCCCGCTGGAACTCATCCCCGAGATCGCCGAAATGGGCTTTCTTGGCGCCAACCTCGAAGGCTACGGCTGCGCCGGCATGAGCAATGTGGAATACGGGCTCGTGATGCAGGAGATTGAACGCGGCGATTCCGGTCTGCGCAGCTTCGTCTCCGTGCAGGGTGCGCTGGTGATGTACCCGATCCACGAATACGGCTCGGACGCGCAGAAGGACCGCTGGCTGCCGCTCCTGCAATCCGGCAAAGCCATCGGCTGCTTCGGACTCACCGAACCCGGCTTCGGCTCCAACCCCTCCGGCATGCTGACGCGCGCTGTCCGCGACGGTTCGGACTGGGTGCTCAACGGCGAGAAGACCTGGATCACCAGCGGCTCCATTGCCGACGTGGCCATCGTTTGGGCCCGGGCCATTGATGGAGGAAAGGCGGATGGCATCCGCGGTTTTCTCGTCGAACGCGGCACGCCCGGCTTCACCACCTCCGATATTCACGGCAAGTGGTCCATGCGCGCCTCCGTCACATCGAGCCTCGCTTTCTCCGATTGCCGTGTGCCCGATTCCGCCATGCTGCCCAAAGCCATTGGCCTCAAGGCCCCGCTTTCCTGCCTTTCGCAGGCGCGGCATGGCATCGGCTGGGGCGTCATCGGCGCGGCCATGGATTGCTACGAAACCGCGCGCTCCTACGTCGTGATGCGCAAGCAGTTCGAAGACAAGCCCCTTGCCAGCCATCAGCTGGTACAGGAAAAACTGGCCAATATGATCACCGAGATCACCAAAGCTCAGCTCCTCGCCCTGCAATGCGGCCGCCTGAAGGACAAAGGCAAGCTCGATGCCGCGCACATTTCCATGCTCAAGCGGAACAATGTCGCCATCGCTCTGGACTGCGCCCGCCTGAGCCGCGATCTGCTCGGCGCCAACGGCATCACGGACGAGTATCCTATAATGCGTCATCTGTGCAATTTAGAAACTGTAAAAACGTATGAAGGGACCGACCACATCCACACCCTTGTCATCGGTGAGCGAGTCACAGGAATTGCAGCCTACAAATAATAGTTCACGCGTCCCGGCGCCGCTTTTCGCCGCCACCATTCTCCTCAGCGCGTTCCTGCTCTTCCAGGTGCAGCCGCTCATTGCGAAGCTGATCCTGCCGTGGTTCGGCGGGTCGGCCGCGGTCTGGACGAGCTGCATGCTCTTCTTCCAGCTGGCGCTGTTGGGCGGTTACGCCTACGCGCACTGGATCAACAGGCAGTCCGGCAGCCGCCAGACCATCATCCACCTGGCGCTGCTCGCGGTGAGTTTTTTTTCTCTGCCCATCCTGCCCTCGGCGATCTTCAAGCCGGTCGGCGGCGGGGACCCGCTGATCCGCATCCTCGGCCTGCTCGCCGCTACGGTGGGGCTGCCGTACTTCCTGCTTTCGTCAACCAGCCCACTGCTGCAATCCTGGTATTCGCGTTCCAACGGCGGCGCGATGCCTTATCGCTTCTTTGCCCTGTCGAACCTCGGCTCCATGCTCGGTCTCCTCACCTACCCCGTGCTGGTGGAACCGTACCTCACCAACCGCCAGCAGGCATGGATGTGGTCGATCACCTACATCGCGTTCACCCTGGTCTGCGCCACGGTGGCGTGGTGGTCGCGCAACGCGCACGGCGCCACGGTGGAGGCGGATGTAGCCGCAACCTCCAACGCCGCCGCGCCCACCATGGCCGACCGCCTCATCTGGATGGCCCTCGCCGCCACGGCCTCGGCGATGCTGCTCGCCGTCACCAATCACCTCACGCAGAACGTTGCCGCCATCCCGTTCCTCTGGGTGCTGCCGCTCAGCCTCTACCTGCTCAGCTTCATCCTTTGTTTCGATTCGGACCGCTGGTACCGGCGCTGGCTTTTCACGCGTCTCGGCGCCATCGCGCTGCCTGGCATGGCCTATGCGATGTCTGGCGAAGGCAACATTTCCGAACTCAAACTCGCGGTCAGTTTCTTCTCCTGCTCGCTTTTCATCATGTTCATGGTGTGCCACGGGGAACTCTCCCTGCGGCGCCCTTCGCCGCGCTATCTCACGTCTTTCTACCTGATGGTCTCGGTGGGTGGAGCGATCGGCGGGTTGCTGATCGGCTTCGTTGCTCCCTATGCCTTCAATGCGCTTTACGACCTGCCTGTGGTGCTCTCGCTCACCGGCTTCCTCTTCGTCTACCTGCTGTGGCGCGATCGCAAACCGGAACTGGAAGCGGCCAGCGCGGCAGCGGGCCAGAATGGCCAGTTCCTCAATGAGCCCATCGATAAGCTCGCGGTCGGCAGCCTCTCGGGACTGCTGGTGCTTTATGTGGTGGTGCGCATGGCGGCCTCGAAATTCTCGCTCGGTCCTGCGCTGCTGCGGCCGGCATTCCTGAGCGCCACTTACGATACGCCGGTACTGCTCGGCATCGCCGGCGCGCTCGCCCTCTTCGTGATGTGGCGCAGCCGGGATTCCGTTGAAAACGGCTTTGTGATGTTCGCCCTCGCCGCCGGGCTCGTGGTCGGCATGGCCGGCTTCGTCGCCCGCGACTCCTGGAACAACGTCGCCGATTCCCGCGTCCTGGTCCGCAATTTCTACGGCGCCCTGCGCGTCTACGATTCCACGCCGGGAGAAAGCAGCATGGGCCCTGTGCGAACCCTCAAGCACGGAACCATCGACCACGGCGAAGAGTTCCTCTGGCCGCAGAACGAGCGCTTCGCAACCACCTATTACGCGGAAGGCTCCGGCATCGGCGTGGCAATTCAAACGCTGCAGCCGTCGGGACCGATGAACGTGGGCATGATCGGTCTGGGCGCCGGCACCATTACTACCTACGCACGCCCCATCGATCACTATTTCATCTACGACATCAACTCCGCCGTGGTCCGCATTGCGCAAACGCAGTTCCGCTATCTCCGCAACTGCATGGCGCCTTACAAAATACTGCTGGGCGATGCGCGCCTCACCCTCGAAGCGGAACCTTCACGCCAGTTCGATGTCCTCGCGGTGGATGCATTCTCGGGTGACGCCATCCCTGTACATCTGCTCACGCGTGAGGCTTTCAAGCTCTACTGGCGTCATCTGAAGCCGGACGGCGTGCTGGCCGTCCACGTTTCGAATCGCTATCTGGGCCTCGCGCCGGTGGTGGCGCTCGCTGCCGCCGAAGACGGCAAGCAGGCCATGAACATCGCGCTCGAAGGCAACGACGATCTGGAGATCGCCTCGTCCGACTGGGTGCTTGTCACCTCGCGCCCCGGTTTCTTCGACCAGCCCAATGTGAAGAAGGTCGCGCAGGAGATCAAACCCGTCCCCGGCCTGCGCATGTGGACCGACGATTACAGCAACTTATACAGGATCCTGCGTTAATCAGCCGGGAGCGAAAGGAGCCACGCAGGGATGACGCTGCTCGAAGTCTGCCAGTGGCTCGAAAGCACGCCGATCAGCATCGGCATTCGCGAATCGAACTGGTGGTTTTCGATTCTTGAGGTCCTGCACACGCTGGGCATCGTGCTCGTGGCAGGCACCATCCTGCTGGTGGATCTGCGGTTGCTCGGCCAGGGGTTGCGGCGCATGGCGGTTCCCCAGGTCATCGGCTATGTGGTCCCGTGGACGCTCTCGGGTTTCGTCTTCATGGCCCTCAGCGGCGGGTTGCTCCTGACCACCGAAGCCGTGACTTGCTACAACAGCCCTGCGTTTCGCATTAAAGTCCTGCTGCTCTCCCTCGCCGGACTCAACGCGCTCGTCTTCCACCTCACCGTGTATCGCGACGCTCCGTCCTGGGACCCGCAGGCGCCCGCGCCCTTCCGTGCGCGTATGGCCGGGCTGTCGTCGCTCATTCTTTGGGCCGGAATCGTGGCTGCCGGCCGCGCCGTCGCATATGGGCCCGGCTATGGCAAATAATATGGACAAGGGCGCTGACCATGGACATTGAACCCCTCTTCCGCTGGCTGCAGGGTACACCCGTCGCGCAGCTCATTCGCAGTTCGAATGGTTACGTGGACGGCCTCGAAACCATCCACCTGTTCGGCCTCTGCCTGCTCGGCGGCACAGTGCTCATGGTGGATCTCAGCCTGATGGGCATCGGGCCCGGCGGGCAGCCCGTTGCCGCAGTCGCGCGCGACCTCGCCCCGTGGACTCGCCGCGGCCTCACGATCATGCTTGTCACCGGGCCGCTGCTCTTTCTGGGCGAGGCCGTCAGGTGCTATGAGCGCCCCTGGTTCGGGATCAAGATGGCGATCCTGGTGGTTGCACTGCTATTTCATTTCGGCTCCCAGCAGCCCGCTGCGAAGGCCGACCCGCCGATGAGCCGTTCGCGCGCGGCGACCGTGGGGGCCGTCTCCCTTGCGCTGTGGATCGGCGTGGCGCTGGCGGCAAAGATCTTCGGCGTGTAGCCCGCCGAATAGTGTCAAAAATCACCTATATATTCAGCCACTTTGCAGCTTCCAGGGCCGGAAAATGTGGCCGAAAACTGGTTTTCATATGACAATATGGTTACTGCTAACTCGTTCTAATTCTTTAGATTCAATGCATTCCAGGCAGCGGAAGCCGGCAGCGCTGCAGGGTGCCGCGAGAATCGTGAAAAGTAGGGTTACGCCACGCCATGCGGGGTATTATAATGTACTAAGTTAAAACACTAAACTCGGAGGAGTTGTCAATCGTGATACAAGCAGGCAAGGTTTTTCAACTGGCGTTGATCGCCGGTCTTTTAGCAGGTACGGCTTCGGCTGGAAGCGTGTCGCTGGTAACGTCGTCCGCCGCACTTGGCGCCAATGATTTCGTGCTCTGGAGCCAGTTGGGCTCCGATAACACTACAATTTCCAATCCCATCAGCGCAATATCCAGTGACGCTCTCGCGGTGACCGGCTCGCTCGCAGGCACCAACGGCCTGATTGTCGATGTCGGCGCAAGCTGGGGTCCGCCGGGCGGTCTTCTCGGCGCCGGGGACGCCATGCTATGGGCTTTTGACAATGTCGCCAATACCGGCACCGGCCCCGTGACCCTCAGCTTTCCCACCGGCTTCGGAGCCGGAGCCGCCATCCAGGCCGATGTTCTAGGCGCGTTCACGGCACAGATTCAGCTCTTCGACGGCTCTACGTCGCTAGGGACCTTCACGGAAACCAGCACCAATGGCGACGCGATCTTCATCGGCGCGCTCGACACCACCGCTGAAGTGACGAAGGCAGTCTTCAGCCTGACCGCTGCCCCATCTGGCAACGGGTTGGCGGGTTTCGCCATCGACACTCTGTATCTGCAGGATTCCGTCGTCACTCCGGAACCCGGTTCGATCTTTATGCTGGTCGGTGGCCTGGCGGCGATTTCCCTGAAGCTGCGGCGGCGCGCAGGCGCCCGTTAAGCATCGCGACCCCCGGACAACCAGAAGAACGGACATAAATCCATGAAAAGCACACTGATTTCAATCCTCGCGGGCTCGGCTGCCCTCTGTAGCGCGGGCGCATTTTTCGCCTCTGCCCAGCAACCGCTCCCGCAGGGCTACACGACGGTCATTCCGCTCCAGTCCGAGCCGCAGACCGGTTCCATCCAGTCCCTGATCACCAATAACCCTTTGCCGCTGTGGAACTATTCCGTGACCGCGTCTTCGGGCCTCGGCAGCGGGACTTATTCCGGCACCATCATGGGTCGAAGCCCTTACAACCACGGCAAAACCACCACGACCATCCCGACTCAGATCATCCCGCTGATTATCACCATCAATAATGGCGGCGGCGACACGCAAACGTATGATCCGACGGCTACCGACGCCTGCGTGACCACAGGCAGCCACACCGATGTGGATGTCATCACCGGCTCGCCCATCTTCACCAACAACACCTGGACCATGAACGGCGTCAATGTCGGCAACACGCAATATATCGATGCCTTCCAGCGGGCGGAATTCTGGTCGCTGGTGGGCGGTTCGGGCTATCACCTGATCCTGAAGCCGCAGGTGCTGGCGCCGCAGACGCTGACGTTCGGAAGCGTCTCCGGTTCGTCCGGCGCGGGGACCAACTACGACGCGGTAGCGACTTTCCGCGGGTGTGGCTTCATCGGAGTCGTCACCAACGCCGCTCTCGATAACGCAGTGAAGGCCCTCATCACGGGTCCGCTGGCCGGGACGGTGAACACCGCGACATTTCCTGTCTTTCTGATTAAATCCGTTGTCTCCACCAATAGTGGCGTAGACATCTTCTCCCAATGCTGCATTCTGGGCTACCACAGCGCGTTTACAGTGGGAGCGAACGTACAGGTCTATTCGCCCTTTTCACTCGACTACACCGGCACGTTTGGCAACAGCGACGTCAGCACATTAGCCCACGAGATGGGCGAAGCCGTGAACGATCCGCTGGGCAACAATCCTACGCCCGTGTGGGGAAACATCGGCCAGGTTTCCGGCGCCTGCCAGAACAATTTCGAAGTCGGCGATCCGCTGACCCCCGGGCACTCTACTCCGACCAATGAGTTCTCGCTCGTCGGGGCCAACGGCCTGACCTACCACTCGCAGGAATTAGCTTACTTCAGCTGGTTTTACGGCGGAACGTCGCTGGGCACCGGTGGCAAGTACTCCAACAACGGCACCTTTGGCGGAAGCGCCAAACTCTGCTCGGCTGGCGGCGGCACCAACTAACCCGCGCCTGCGCCTTTTGCTGTCTGGAAAAGCCCGGTCTTCGGACCGGGCTTTTTTTCGCCGGCGGACACATTTCCTCAAATGTCTCCGCGCCCCTCCACCCCCAGCATCCGCTCCCTCTCCGCATTAAACTCGCACCCCACCAGCGCGATTACCGCCAGCAGATACATCCACACCAGCAACGCCATGCTCGTCCCCACGCTGCCGTAAATC
>Ga0075030_100004125_pt1 | contig 13161 bp, 7 predicted proteins | sample LitLauG_LLR_2012_FD_71393 | JGI IMG/M metagenome (GOLD analysis project Ga0075030, IMG submission 71393) | Freshwater sediment microbial communities from Pennsylvania, USA - Little Laurel Run_MetaG_LLR_2012 | ecosystem: Environmental > Aquatic > Freshwater > Creek > Sediment | place: USA... | reverse complement strand
TGAAGAAACCGGACATCTCGCGCTGCCAGCGTTCATTCACTTCGCGCTTCGCCATCCCGGCTCGCGCCCGCTCGAAATCCTCGGTCTCGAGATAGCCGACCAGCAGCCCATCTTCACGAAGAAACAGGGAGTAGTTATTCCATCCTGTTTCCCGCAGCGCCGCCTGCATCTCCGGCCACACGGTTCGGTGTCGAGCCTTGTACTCGTCAAGGCGGTCGGGTTTCACCTGCAAGATAAAGCAGACTCGTTTCATTCCAGCTCTCCTATCGCAGGAATGCTTCGGACAATCCGCCGTCCACCGGGATGACATGCCCCGTAGTCTTGGCGCTTTGATCACTGGCCAGCCACACGATCGCGGCTGCGCAATCCTGCGGAAGAATCGGCCGCTTGGTCAGGGTGCGCTGGGCATAATAGTTGGCGAGCTTCGAACGGAGGTCTTCCGTCGACTCTGAACCCGAAAAATCAATCTTGTATTTCTGGAGCGATTGGATGACACGATCTCGCGGGAACATGGTCGAACCCGCAACCACGGTTGCCGGGGCAATCCCGTTGACTCGCACCGTGGGACCCAGTTTGATCGACAGTTCCCGAATCAGGTGATTCAGCGCGCTCTTACTGGTGTCGTACGCCTCGCTGCCTTTTTTCGGAACGACGGCATTTGCGGAACTCGTGAGCACCATGGCGCACGGAAGATTCTGGTCCCGGAACACCCATTCGGTCTTCTGAGCCAATAGATAATTCCCGGTGACGTTCACCAGGAACGTCTTCGCCCATTGGGCCTCTGTCAATTCGCCGTCTGGCCCGGGAACGGGGTAGATCGCTGCGGTGTTGATGACCGCATCGATGCCACCGAACTGCAGAACCGTGAATTTCGCCGCCTCGGCCAGGCTCTCCGAACTGCTCAGGTCGACTCCAGTGGTGGCGACAAATTCCGCCGCCGACAGCGCGCCGGCTTCGTCGGCAACCTTCTTCGCGCCCGTATGGTCAAAGTCCGCCACTACAACGTGCGCGCCTTTCCGCGCCAGCAACAGGGCTACTTCGCGTCCGATTCCGCTGGCGCCGCCGATCACCAACGCGATCTTACGGCTGAACTCGGTTTCGGCAGGCATGCGCTGGAGTTTGGCCTCTTCCAGGGCCCAGTACTCGATGCGAAAAGCCTCCGATCGGGGCAGCGCGACGTAGTTATGAAAACTTGTGAATTGCGCCGACTGTTCCGGGCGCCGTGCCTGAGGCAGGGGATGCGCGACATCTCCGTCTTCCAGCGCATTGGCTCCCGCCATCACGTGAATGGCGTTGATAAAGAACTCTGTCGTGATGCGAGCTTCCTTCTTGTTCTTGCCAAAACCAAACAGCCCGAGCCCCGGAATGATCACCACCGAGGCATTTGAGTCGCGCAGCTTTGGAGAGTCGGGCGTCGCCCACGCCTCGTAGTATTTCTTGTAGTCGGCGCGGTATTCCACCGCTTGCTCCTGGATGCGCTTCCTCAGAGCCTTCGTGTCGTCTCTCGCCGGATCCCAGCGAACGAACAGCGGACACACCCGGGTTCTCAGAAAGTGATCGGGACAACTGGTGCCCAGAGCACCCAACTCCCTCGACCACTTCGAGCCGGCAAAGGTCAGTGAGTCATCATCGTCAGCATAGTGAGCCACGACCCGTCGGTTCGAAGACAGCACGCCGCGTAGCGCAGGCAGGATTTCAGTCGCCAGCTTCCTTCGGTCCAGCGCAGGCGCATGCTCAAGGCCCCCAAACAGCGCGCCCTTCTTGGCCCGGTGCTCGAGGATGAATTCGCCCATCTGGTCGATGGTGGAAATACTGTTCAGATAGCATTCGCGCTGCGTCATGCCCCAAGTGAACAGCCCGTGGCCGCCGAGGACGACGCCATCGGTCCCAGGGTTATCCTGGACAGCCCTTTCAATCAAAAGCGCCAGTTCGAAGCCAGGGCGCTGCCACGGAATCCATACCATCGTGCGCCCGAATCTCTTATTGAACTCTTCGAGCTTCCGCTTGCCATTGGCGCTCGCCGCCAACGCAATCGCCCAGTCTGGATGCAGGTGGTCGACGTGCGGGAAGGGAAGGAAAGCGTGCAGGGGAGTATCGATGGAAGCGGCCACGCGATTCTCCCCGAACGCGGACAGTGGATAGTAGCCAACCATTTCATCTTCGTGTTGCTCGCCGCGGTAGAGCCCTTTCAACTGGTCCAGTCGATCCAGGTAGAGCAGGGCGAAGCCGGACTCCTTGATGGAACCAAGGTCGCCGCCGCTTCCTTTTACCGCTAACACGCGCGTCGGCGCGCCAGTGAACGGATCAGGGAGCTCGATCTTCGAGCTGGTGTTGCCGCCGCCAAAGTTCGTGATACGCAGGTCAGCTCCTAGCAGGTTCGAACGGTAACGCAGCAACCCCAATTGATTCGTGGCCAGCGCGCTGGCTTCCGCCTCAATCCACAAATCTTTCAGGTGAACGGTTTCTTTGATCTCAGGCATAAATCATCTCGCTGTAGTGCTGGAAGCGCTCCGCTTCTTTGTCCCATTTGTCGGTTTCCCGAGGCTCGAAGACTTCCGTAGGAAACGACCGGTCTACGATCTCGCGAACCTCCTTGAGAGAACTAGCCTCCCCTGTGGCTAGGATCTGCACGGCAACGTTCCCCAGCGCCGTGGCTTCCGCCGGACCCGCCAGCACTCGCCGGCCGGTGGCATCCGCCGTGAACTGGTTCAGTAGCCGATTCTTCGATCCTCCACCGATCACCCGAATTTCCCTGATGCGTCGTCCGCACACGTGTTCCAGGTTGTGCAGCACCAGACGATACTTGAACGCCAAGCTTTCCAGGATAGTTCGCACGTAAGCTCCGGGCGTCGCGGGTTCGGGCTGGTGAGTCTTTGTGCAGAAATGATTGATTGCCGTAGGCATATCTGCAGGATGCAGAAATGATTCATCGTCCGGATCAACAAGTTGCCGGAACGGAGCTTCCCGTCCCGCCAACTCCATCAGTTCCCGGTAGTCGTAAACCTGGCCCTGCGCTGTCCACGACTGGCGCGAGCACTGCAGCATCCACAGGCCCATGACGTTCTTCAGCAGGCGAGTGGTTCCATTTACTCCGCCTTCATTGGTGAAGTTCAATCGCAAGGCGTCTGCAGTTACTACGGGCGCATCCAACTCGGTTCCGAGCAGCGACCATGTTCCCGAACTCAAGAACGCCGTGCCTTCCCGAGCCGAGATCGCCGCCACCGCCGACCCTGTATCATGCGATGCCGGCGCGATCACCTGAGTTCCCGCCAGTGCGGAGCTGCGCGCGATCCCGGAACGCAATGTTCCTACGACCGAACCCGGCTCCACGATGTCCGTGAGGAGATCACACGGCAGCCCAACGCGTTTCATCAAATCCTTCGCCCAGGTCCGCGTCACCGGATTGACCATCTGGGTCGTCGTCGCGTTAGTGAATTCACATACGGCGTTTCCGGTGAGCCAGAAGTGGAACAGATCGGGAATGGTCAACAAATGTCTGGCAGCGGCCAAGATCCCGGGCGTGTCACGCTTCGCCGCGAAGAGCTGGTAGAGCGTGTTGATAGGCATAAACTGAATGCCGGTTGCGGAATAGATCTCTTCCTTGGGAACTTTCCGAAACACCTCTTCCATCACTCCCCGCGTCCGGTCATCGCGGTAGTGGTAGGGGTTCTGCAGCAGTTCGCCGCGATCCCCGAGCAACGCGAAGTCCACTCCCCACGCATCGACGCCGATGCCCGCAAGCTCAATTTCTTCAAGCTTGCCGAGGGCCTTTCGCACCTCGAACCACAAACGCGCTGCATCCCAATGGAGCGATCCCCCATATTCGACCGGTTCGTTCGCGAAACGATGAACTTCTTCAGTCGTGAGCACACCGGAATGCAGATGCGCCAGCACCGCGCGTCCGCTCTCGGCGCCAAAATCGAAAGCCAGGTACGGCTTTCCGGAGTCGCCGCTAGGCATAGGACGTGACGCTGCGCGAGTTCCGCTCCGCACGCTCCTTCGTGATGCGTTCGAGGTAGCCGCTTTCCCGGAAGGCTGCGATCGGATCTTTCGGCAATCCCTTGGAATCCCGCCATTGCTGAATCGCCGGACGCACATCGGTCGCAAAGGCATCCTGCAGCAACGATTCCGCGCGCACCAAATCGCAATCCTTCTGAGCCGCGGCCAACTCCTGATAATCCACAATCGCTGCTTTCGAGAAGAGCATTTGAGCCATCGTGACGGTCTGGATCATGGCTTCGATCTTGCCTTTCAGATTGTGGCTCTGATCGATCATGTACGCGATGTCAGCTTGCTTCCCCGTCTCCCATTCGAAGAAAAGAATCTCGTGGAAAATTCGAAATACCTGGTAGGGATCGATCGATCCCAACGTCAGATCGTCATCGGCGTAGCGACGGTCGTTAAAGTGGAACCCCCCCAGCATGTCCTCGGCCAGAAGCCACGCCACGATCTGCTCGATATTCTGCGCCAGGTAGTGATGGCCTGTATCCACCAGCACTCTCGCCTGCGGTCCCGCCGCACGCGACAGCAGCAGTGCCATGCCCCAATCAGCAATGTCGGTGTGATAGAACGCCGGCTCGAAAGGCTTGTACTCCACCAGCAACCTTTGCCCCGGAGAGAGTTCCGCATGTGTCGCCTTCAGGCATTCCTCGAACCATCGCTTGCGATGGCGGATGTTCGCTGTCCCTGGATAATTCGACCCGTCGGCAAACCACATTGAGATGTCGCGGCTCTGCAAGCGGCGCGCAATCTCAACGCTGTCCTTGGTGTGTTGCAAGGCGACGTCACGGATTGCCTTGTCCGGATTGCCGAACGATCCGTACTTGTAGCCTTGATCCTGAAATAGATTCGGATTGATCGATCCCGGCTGTACGCGATACTGTCCCGCGAGCTTCTTGATCTCGGCGGTGCTATCCACCCCTTCGGGGCAGTCCCACTGGACGTGCACGGCCACCGTCGGACAAACACCCGTCAGTTGGTGCACCTGGCCCGCGTCACTGAATTTCTCCTCGATGGTTGATGCCGCGGCCGCCTGCAGAAACTTCCCGAAACGCGTGCCCGTATTGGCAAATCCCCAGGAGGGAACTTCGATGCGGAACTTCTCCAGCGCCCGGAAAACGATCTCTGCCTTGCGCGCGTCCATAACACCGCCTCTCTCGGGCACGAAGATTACACATCGGTTCGCCACCCGGTCACCATCTTTATTCCAGAATATGCGCATTTTGCACTGCAGAACAGATTCATCCCGCCGCGCCGTGCTTAAAGCCGTTAGGACCGGGAAGGGTAGCCGCGCGAGTCGCAACCCGACCCCGGCACTCAAAGAGCAGAACTCGATCGTAGAATTTCGCCTTGCACAATGTATGGGCTGGCACCGTACTGACTTTGTTACCTGCTTTGCCTGCATGTCCCGCTCCCCCTTCACTTGCTCCTCCCCTACGGAAGCAGACAAGCGGTTTTGTTTTCAGCGGCCCAGCGGCAGGTGGGCGTCCCCGGACCCGATCGTTCTGTACTGCAAAATGACGAAAGCCTGCCGCCTCTTGCCTCGAATCCCCCTAACCCGCGGAAATCGCAGCTCTCGCAGCAGCACTTACCGAACTCGACACTAGGTCCGGCGTATCAAGAATTTCGCTTGGCAAAATGAAAAAAATGGATATGATTCGTCTACTTGTATGAGTTCCGGCCCCCAGTCTCGGGATCGTTACCTGGTCAAGTCGATCGTCCACTCCTCTCAACTTCTCACCGCATTTCGTTCCTCGGGTGAAGCCCTGCCGCTCAAAGAGATCGCAACCCGGAGTGGCTTGCCGAAGACAATGGCGTTTCGGCTTCTCTACACTCTGGAAAAATGCGGCATGGTCGACAAGGTCGGCGAGAATCTCTATCAGTCCTGCGTTCGTCCCTGGAAGCAGCGACTCTACCGCCTTGGATACGCCGCCCAGGGAACCGACTACCAGTTTTCCCGGGAAGTTTCAGCGAGCCTGCAACGCGCGGCCCTAGCGGAAGGAATCGAACTCATCTCTCTCGATAACCGCTACAGCGCCAAAACCGCACAACGGAATGCCGACCTGCTGGTGCGCGAGAAGGTGGATCTAGCCATCGAGTTTCAGACCGACGAGCACGTAGCCGCCGTGGTGGCCGCAAAGTATCGGGAAGCCAACATCCCGATGATCGCAATTGATATCCCCCACCCCGGAGCTACCTACTACGGCGCCAACAATTATGAAGCAGGTCTGATCGGCGGACGCTATCTGGGCCGCTGGGTGAAAGAGCACTGGCACTCGGAGGTCGACGAGATCGTGCTGCTCGAACTGCCCCGCGCCGGAAGCCTGCCCCGCATGCGCCTCTCCGGTATGCTGGTGGGCCTCAATCTGGTCCTGCCTAACGCCAAAGGCTGCCGCGTCACCTACCTCGATGGCGACGGCAACCTCGGTCCCAGCTTTGAGGCGGTCCGGCGCCACCTTCGTTCCTCGCGGGCCCAGAAGATCCTGGTCGGTGCCATCAACGATCCCAGCGCACTCGGCGCCCTGCGCGCATTTCAAGAAGCCGGACGAGCCGAAAACTGCGCCATCATGGGACAAAACGCGTCCCCCGAAGGCCGCGTAGAACTGCGCCAGCCCAATACCCGTCTGGTCGGTTCGGTAGCGTTCTTCCCTGAACGCTACGGCGACGACCTCATTCGAGTGAGCCTCGATATTTTGAACCAGAGGCAAGTTCCCCCCGCTGTTTTTGTCGAGCACAAGTTGGTTACACCCGCCACCGTCGACCACTACTATCCCAACGACAGCCTGGCCGAGTTAGCCTGGTCCGCCGGCTCCGTCCCCCATTCTCAGAGCGCTTAGACAGCCGGCCAAAACCGGAGCTGGCACAGCCTGGAATTCCCTTTGCTTCTCTTCGTGCTCTTTGCGACCCCTTTGCTATCTTTGTGGCTAAACCTCTTCTCCGCGCCTCTGCGGGGCCTGTCCGTTCTCTGCGAGTAAGAGCTGTCGTGCCCCCAAGCGTTCTTGGCGAGAAATACATCCGAAGAACCACCGCGCCTCCATCACTCCCTCAGCCAAGCCGACCCCGCGCGACCCCAGCAAATATTCTGCATTGCGAAACCCATGGGGTCCGCGGGTCACACTACGCAAAACGGGAGATCGGCACCCGGACCTGTGAAGTCGGCTACAAACCCGCACTTTGATGCTGTGCCGACAACCCTGCCCCTGTTTCTCAATGAAAAATGATCAGCGTTTCAGATTTGCAGATTGACGATGCATTCCCACCAATGGGAGTATCCGCGCCGATGCAGGGGTGCACCGATTGGGGAACGAATGTCCGGCAGATTTTGCCGAGCGACGCGACCTTCGAGGTTCAGGAGATGTCCGGAGTCGCCGCCCCTCTCGCGTAGGCATATGGAGATCTTCCCAGATTGAAGTGGGGTCATAGAGCAAGCCAGCAATAAAGGAATGCTGAACCTGAGCGCGGAGCCGGGCTGGAGTGCGCGCCAGGGACAACAGGAGGAAACAGAATCATGAGAGTCCGCAATTTGTTGGGTTGTTTGTTGATTGTCGTTTCGGCGGGTTGGCTCTACGGTCAGGCTGGAGCCACCGGAACCATTCTAGGTACCGTCACCGACAATTCTGGCGCCGTGGTAGCTAAAGCGAGCGTCAACATCACCAACGTCGGCACCGGCACCGTGACTCACACCGAGACGAGTTCCTCGGGAGATTACACCGCGCCATTCCTGCAGGTCGGGACCTATAAGGTGACGGTCGAGGCTCCTGGATTCCAGAAGTCCGTGGTAGACAACATCGGCCTGGTGGTGGCGCAGCAGGCTCGCGCAGATGTCACCTTGAAGCCCGGCTCGATAAACGAATTTGTGGAAGTGAAAGCCAGCGCCGTCACTTTGGAAACTGAGAGCGCAACCGTGGCACAAACCATCACTCAAAAACAGGTTGATCAACTCCCACTGGCCAACCGCAACTTCATCAATCTAATCTTCCTGACCGCCGGCGCGGTAACGACCAACGGAGAGCAAGGTCAGATGCGGCAGGGCGCGGGCAACGCCATCAGCATTAACGGCAGCCGCCCGGAATCGAACAACTACACCCTGGACGGTATCGCCAACGTGGATACAGCCTTGGGCACGCCCGCCGTAATCTTGTCGCAGGACGCAATCCAGGAATTCAAAATCCAGAGCGAGACCTACTCAGCGGAATACGGTTTTAGCGCCAACCAGATCAATATTGTCAGCAAGAGTGGCACCAACCAGTTGCACGGCACGGCGTTCGAGTTCTTGAGAAACGACGCCTTCGATGCCTTGCCTGTATTGCCTAACGCAACGCCGGTAACCAAGAATCCCGAATTGCGGCAGAATCAATTCGGCTTCGTGCTTGGAGGTCCGATCTACATTCCCAAGCTATACGATGGCCGAAATAAAACTTTTTTCCTGGTCAATTACGAGGGCCAGCGGACTGTCAATGGATTCATCGCCACTCCGGTTTTCGTACCCGCGTCAGCGCAACTCGGTATTGGTACGACTGGAGGAAACGCGGACTTTTCCGCGGCTACAGCACTGTCGGGTCCACTTGCGGGGCAACCGTTGCCCGCCGTAGGAACTGCGGCGTGCAACTCTCAGCTTTCGAGTAATCTTCCCTGTATGCCCATTGATCCTCTAACCGGAGCGCCTTTCCCGGGTAATATTATTCCTGCGGCGCGTTTTTCACGCCTGGCGAATGTCGAGAAAGGGTTCTTCCCGGCTTCGACCGGGGCGGGTAGGACCGTTTCCTTCGGTGGCAGTGCCCCCAACAATATCGACCAGCAAACCTACAAGCTCGACCAGGTCCTGGGGCGTTGGGGCACGGTCTCCTTCCGCTGGTCGAACGTCGATTTTTCCAACTCACTCGTCCAAGCCGGAAACGTTTCACGGCAAGGAGTCGGAACCTTTGCCGAGAACAACGAAAGCTGGACCGTATCTCATACCATCTCGCTCGGCCACAACATGATCAACAACTTCCGCTTCGGACATCTTGAGGCAATCGCCAATCAGCTGGGAGTTGGTGCGACGCAGACGGACCTTACGGCCATGGGGATTACCGGGAGTTACCCGAACCTGAGTAAGTACCCTGGCGACGCGACGTACCCGCAAATCAACGTGAATGCGGGGTACGCCGTCGTTGGAAGCCAAGTCAACGACCTTACCACCAGCGACGTGCCCATGTGGGATTTCGCCGACTCCTTCACGGTGATAAAAGGGAAACACACAATCAGCATGGGCTTCGATTTTCGTCATTGGATACAGAAGCGCAACTTGGCAGACGATTTTCTGGGAGACTACGGCTATTCCAGTAACCTGATCCTCAGCAACGGCAGCGCGACCGGGTTTAATCCGAGCGGTAACCCTGGCGGCAATTTGCCCGTGAATGGCTGCACAACCGTCGCCTGCGGCTCTGGTAACAGCATCGCTGACTTTCTCCTGGGCTACTACAACAACGACGCCACCTGGCAGCCCGGACCGAACTTCAAGCCACAGAACCCCCCCGGCAATCTGAATCAATATCACTTTACGTATTTCGCTCCCTACGTGCAGGACGACTGGAAAGCAACCAGTCGCTTGACCTTGAATTTAGGTTTGAGGTGGGACTTCCGCACCATACCCTACGAACAGAATAACCAAATGATGTGGTTTGATGACGGTAATCCCGGTGGCGGATTGTGCTTCGCTGACAAGACTCTGCTAACTACTGTTGCCCCTGCCGGAAATGGCTTCTATCGCTATTGCGGCCGCCGCAATCCGGTAGATAGTTCAAAGAAACCTTTTGCTCCGCGCCTAGGTTTTGCCTACCGGTTCAAAGATAAAACTGTGGTCCGCGGCGGCTATGGAATTTTCTTTGACGCCTCGGAAACCCGTGAGATCGATGACTCAGGGGACGTATATCCCTTTGTGGTACGTCAGAACTACTCTCCAACGGGCAACCCGACGACGCCGAAATTAACCGACAATATGCAACCGCTCATCGTTCCTCACACGGTCAGTGCGGCGACAGATGGAAGCCAATTCTTTGCGGTCCAAATTTCCGACCATCCGCGCAATCCGTACGTCCAGCAGTGGTCGCTGTCAGTCCAGCGCCAACTGGCGACAAATACAACGCTGGAGGCGAACTACGTTGGAAACCATGGCTTGCACTTGCTGAACCGCACCAATATCAACCAGCCTTTTGAACCGGCGAACCCCGCCCTTTGCGATGTCACCACAGGGGGCAATCCGAACAATCCTAGTTGCTTAATTCAACCCCGCAGACCGTATCAAAACATCACGGCCGCGAACGGGTATCTGAGCAGCGAATGGAATGGGTACGCCAATTACAATGCCGGCAATTTGAAGTTGGAGCATCGGACTTCCGACTTGGCGCTTCAGGCGGTCTATACCTACGCCAAGAGTTTGGACGACAAGTCAGCGGCTGCTGGCATCGGGTCTGCGGGAGGCGGCTTCGCCGGACATCTCAACGACCACAATCCCAGGCTGGACTATGGACGCTCGGACTTCGATGTCCGCCATCGCTTTGTGGCGAGTTACGTTTACAGCTTGCCACTTGGACGTGGGAAGCACTTCGGCGGTGGCATGAACCGGACTGCCGATATCCTGGTCGGTGGATGGCAGGTCGGTGGCGTGGTCACTATGCAGAAAGGGTTCCCCTTCTCTGCAACGGGTAATTTTGATTTCTCGGGGAACGATATTTTTAATCAGCGCGCTAACCTTGTTCCCGGCTGTAATCCGAACAGCGGTCCCAAGACCCTCACGCACTGGTTCAACACCGCGTGCTTTACAGCCCCGTTGTACACCCAGTTGGGTAACAGCGGGCGGAATATCCTCACCAACCCGGGAATCAACAATTGGGACATGAACATCGGAAAGGCGTTCCAGTTCACCGAACGAGTGGCATTTCAGTTCCGCGTGGAAGCGTTCAACGCATTCAACCATACCCAATACGGATTGGACCTTACCAATCCCAGCGTGGGACCGGGACAAAACCCGGTGTCAACCAACGTTTCCAGCACCGGGGCGCAGGCCTTCGGGGTTGTTACAAATGCCCGGGCGTCGCGTGTCGTCCAACTTGGAGGAAAGCTCACCTTCTAACCGGCGCTAGTTTCTCTATCATCCGCCAGGCTTCGGCCTGGCGGGTTTTTTATTGGCGTCACACGCGGCTACTCACCTCTGCCGATGCACATGTCTCTCGGTTTCCGGTTTTCGTGAGGTAAACTGCAGAAATGATTGCGGCAGCCACCAATGCCTGTCTGAGGGTGTGCCTCTGTCTTATGGCTCTGAGCGCCTTCGGGCAACCCTCCGGTGGCAGCGCCACGGAACGCTACGCAGAGGAAGGGCAAAGCGCGCTCGTAGCAGGCCGCTTCGAGGACGCGCAGAAGGCCTACGAAAAGCTGCGCGATCTGGAACCCGGCGTCGCCGAAGTGCATGCCAACCTAGGCATGATCTATTTTCAAGAAGGAAAATTTGACCAAGCCGAACTGGCCCTGCGTCAGGCTCTGAAACTCAAGCCCGGCCTCACGAAAACCGACAGCCTCCTCGCTATCTCCCTCTCGGAACTGGGCCGCTATCACGAGGCCTTACCTGGCCTGGAGAAAGGTTTCCGCCGTTCCAGGGATCCCGAGACCCGTCGCATGTGCGGCCTTCACCTGGAACGAGCCTATACAGGCTTGCGGCAGAACAACAAAGCCGTCGAGGTAGCCCTCGAATTGGACAAGCTTTATCCCGACGACCCCGAGGTCCTCTACCACAGTGGCCGGATATACGGGAACTTTGCGTATCTCACCATGGAGCAGCTGGCCAAGGTCGCGCCCAACTCCAGTTGGCGGCACCAGGCCATGGCGGAAACCTATGAAAGCCAGGGCAACAGCATCGCCATCAGCGAATACCGCGAGGTGCTTAAGCTCGATCCCAACCGGCCCGGCATTCATTACCGCCTCGGGCGAGCCCTGCTTGCGGAGTCACAGAAGGCCAACTCCGCCAACGATGCCGCTGTGGCGCTCTCGGAATTCCAGAAAGAACTGGACCTCGATCCCTCCAACTCCAACGCCGCTTACGAAATTGCCGAGGCGCACCGGAAGGCTGGAGAACTGGACGCAGCGCAGAACTTTTTCGAACTCGCCCTTAAGTACTATCCTGAGTTTGAAGAAGCCCATTTAGGCTTGGCCGCGGTTCTGATCGCTGTACAGAAGCCCGAGCAGGCGCTACCCCATCTTCAGAAAGCTATCGCGTTGGAGGCCGATGACGAAGTCGCCTGGTATCGCCTTGCGCAAGTACAGAAGGCTCTAGGCAACGACGCGGAGCAGCAAAAAGCACTTACCGAGTTTCGTCGCTTGCACCACCAGTTCAACCAGCAGAAGCTGATCGAGAAAGTCTTCTCCCCGAGCGAGGTGACGAAGCAGGAACTGGACCCGAATGCCCAGTAGATACTTGCTAATCGTCGCGATACAGTCCGCTCAATTCGTTCACTAAGTGCCGCTTACGGAAGTGTCACCACTTTCACCGCAAACCCACCAAGCTTAATTGTGTCAGTCTCCAGCTTCTTGGAAACAGGCGGCTGGAACGCTGTGGTTTGGTCCACGTAGTCTTCCTTCGCACCAGTAGCGCCCGGAATAACAACCTCGAACGCTCGATCCCTCTTGTTGACCAGAAGCACGCGCCGCTTGCCGTCTCGTGTCGCGAAAGCCACCGAGTAAATATATGGATGATTCGACGCAGCTGATGCAATCTCCACCACCTTGTCGCCGGGCCCAAAGTTGTCGTGCAGCAGTTTCAACACCCAGAACCGCGCATTCGGCTTTCCGTCATTCCAATCCACCATCGACACACTCGGAAATTGCGTCGGGTACCCGACCAGTTGCGATTCACCGGCAACGTCGATACCAATCTTTGTCATCTCGCCGACAAGATAGGCATACAGAGCGCCGGCGAGATTCCAGTAAGAGTCCGGAATCGGTTGCGCAACGTGCCCGGGCTCGCCCTGTGCCATGTCGTCCGCGGAAATCACGCCCAATTCGTCAATCGTGGTTTTCGTTTCCGGCGAAAGCCGCTGCCGGATCGCTTCCACATAGCGCACCGTCTTCAGGAACCCATCGGCCTGGTCGAAGTAAGTGAATTGCTCGATTTCCGGCGTCTGATCCGGC
>Ga0075030_100004124_pt1 | contig 13164 bp, 9 predicted proteins | sample LitLauG_LLR_2012_FD_71393 | JGI IMG/M metagenome (GOLD analysis project Ga0075030, IMG submission 71393) | Freshwater sediment microbial communities from Pennsylvania, USA - Little Laurel Run_MetaG_LLR_2012 | ecosystem: Environmental > Aquatic > Freshwater > Creek > Sediment | place: USA... | reverse complement strand
CACCCACCACGAGCACGCGAATTCTTTCGTCCACCGTTTCGTTCAATGGGCTGCTTTCATGGGAGCTGAACACTACTCATGCGATGCCGCCGCCAGACGGGAAGATTCGGAGCCGGCTGCATCAGCCCTTCCGCTCGCCCACCTTTACGCGGATTTCCACGCGCGCACCGCCCCGCAGCACCACCACCGGCAGCTCTTTGCCGATGGCGCCGCGCAGCGCGAGCGGCACGTCGTCCGTGTCAGTCACGGGCTGGCCCGAAATTTCTGCAATCACGTCGCCGATCAGCACGCCCGCCGTCGCCGCCGGACCCTCAGGCGCAACGCTCAGCACCATGACGGCGGTGCGCTGTGCGCGGTTCAGCAGTTGGGCATAGGCGGCCGGAAGTGCCACCGCTTGCAGCCCGACGCCGATGAAACCCTGCGCCACCCGGCCATGCTCCACCAGTTCGGTCGCTATGCGGTCGATCGTAACGGCGGGGATCGCCACGGGCGCAGTCCGCGTCAGGCCGCCGGTCAGCATACCCGCGAAGCGGCCCTCGGCATCGACGACAATGCTGCCGGAAGATCGCGCGTAGGCGCCGATATCGAGGCGAAGCAGCGAATCCAGCTGGCCGCCGCGCCACGTTTTCCACGGCCCGCCCGCTGTGCTCACAATGCCCATCGCGGCAAGCACGCCGGGTTCGTGGCGGCCCACAGCGACCACTATTTCACCAGTGCGCAATGCGGGTGCCGTGGTGAGCGCGGGGGCCGGCGCACTGTTGACTCGAAGCACCGCGAGGTCGGTACCCGGGTCGCGGCCCGCCAACTCCGCGGCAACGCGCTGACCGTTCGGGAGGATCACCGGGATCTCTTCGTCGCGGCGGACGGCATGGTCAGCCGTCACGATTATGCCGGGCTTCCAGAGGAAGCCGCTCGACCCGATGCGATGGCGTGCCTCAATGGCGACCGCGGACGCGCCCGCCCGCTCCACCAGTTCGGCAAGGCTTTTGGAAAAACTGCTGAGGACTTGTTCCATGCTTCGATGATCCCCCGCGGAGCCGCGGCGGCACATCAGCCGAATGGACAGGTAGCAACCCGCTATTTAGGGCAGGTACCAGGGTCTCGGCAGCGCTACTTCGTCTCCATAATCCACACCGTCACCAGAATGAAGACGGCCAGGAACGCCAATCCCACAGCGGTCGCGACCAGCACCCCCCCGCTTACGAGTCCGGCCGACCAGGCGACCGTTGCCGCGTCCCCAACCCCGAACGCCAGCACAGCCAGAAGAGTAGCGATTGGCCACCCGAGCGCGTGAACTTTTCCTGGAGCTGGTCTGGCTTGCGCCGGTACCGCTCGAAACGGTGAATCGGTCATAGTTACCTCCGAAAAGCTTTTATACCCTGTCTCGCCTGCACCCGCCATCGGATGCATCACATCTCAAAACGTCAGACCTCAATACGTCAAAGAAAGGCTGCTGTAGCCCGTCTGTGCCCGATAGTAAGGCTGGGCCCCGAAGTAAGCAAATTGTTGGTTGTATCTGTAGAATTCCCACCCTGCGTTCCACTGAATTCTTGGCGTGATTCTGATCGACACGCGCGCCAGCGGCGCCTGGTACTTCATGGGGAATGTCTGCGCCAGGGCCAGATACGCCGCGGCTGGATCCGCCAGCCCGAGGTTCTGCAGGCTCCGCCCGTCGCCGGTATCGCGGGTCAGGTTATAGCCCAGCGAAACCGTCGCCCGGCTAAACTGGGTCCTCGTCATGATGGAAACGGCATGAACGTTGCTGATGTAGACCGAGTTATACCCTCTCACGTTTGCGATAGGCCCTGCCGCGGTAGGAATTTCCCCGTAGAGAGCGCTGAAACTGTCCCGATGCAGTTTGGAGTACGAAGTGTCGAGCCACAACCTGCCACGCAGTTCGACCGACGTTCCGCCCGTGATTTCGCGGGAATGCGTAGTATCGTAGCTGTACAATACCGGCGCATTCAGGTTATACAGTTGCCGGTAAGTTCCAAACAGACGGATTTTACGTGTCAGGCGGTAGTCGGCCCGGCCCCGGAGCGTATGATAGTTGGCAAGAGACTCAGGCGTATACGGACCGGTGTCGCGGCCAATGCCGGCGTCGAGGCTGATCGACATCGTTTTCAGCGGTTTCAGACGAAATCCAATTGTCTCGGCATTCACGTGGTTTACGAGCGAGCCCGGAGCATTTGACACCGTCGTCCCGGTGCGATAAGTTCTCTGGTCCACTGACCGATCGGTATACATGTAGTTGGCATTCAGGCCCAGCCACGACGCCACGCGATAGTTCAGATCCAGCGATTCGGAGTATCTCGCCACATCCATATTCCAGCCCCAGAAGATATTCTTGGTCGCCGCGGCCGTACTCGTCTGAAGAGTTTGGGCTGTTCCGTCAATTCTGTTATTAAGGACAGACGTATCGCTGACAATACTCAGCTTGTCCGTCGGCAGATAGCTGAGAGTCAAATCGGCGGAAAGGTATGGACGACGAGCTGCGCCGGTATCCCAGGTCGCTACGCCCGCCGGGCCGTTAAACGTAATCGCGCTGACCTTCCCGGCAGCAACCGTGGCGGTTTGCAGCAGACCCGTGGCCGCTTCGTTGTACACAAACGTGCTGTCCGATTTCATATAGCTGATACGTGTATTCATCGCCCAATACTTCCGATTCGTGGAGAGATTGCCCAACCACGACGGGCTCCGCACATGCATCGGAGTGCTGCGCCAGTAACTGGTCGCCACGCTGGTATTCGGTTCCGGATACGACTGCCCCGGCACCAGCGATGCCGCTGCCGAGTCCTCCTTGTAATAGCTCAACTGGCGCGTAACGGAAAAGCGAAAGCCATTAAAATCGACGTCACCGCCTAATCGATAGTCGTTCGAATCCTGCCGCATATCCTGAGCCAGCGGAAGCAGACTGTTACCGTGAGTCGCCCCGGGTTCCGAAGCGGTCGGGAGCGGGTAAAGACCGCCTATGTACAACTGGTATGCCGAGATAGCCGGTCCCCTGTTTTCGACCCGCGTGTATCCCAGGCGAAACTTCAACCATTTAGCGGCCGAGAGAGTCAGATCGTGATCTTCTATATCGCGCTTCGTTGTCTTCAGATAGCCGCTTTCTCCAGTCACCTGAAACGGGTTGTAGTATTCGTTAACCCGCCAGGTTCCGTCATACCGGTACAGTCCGTTTTTTTCGACGCGGGCCGTAGCGACTCCGTAAGGGTCGTTCCCCAGCCCCTGCGTGGAGATCAGCAGCGTGTCGAAGAGTCCGCCATGGCCGTCTTTCGAGTTCGCGCTGAAGCTGTTGCTCAGCAACCGCAGGCCGTTCCCGTAGTTCACATTCGAGCGGTACAACCCTTCGTCGCCGCCAATCGAACTGAACCGGTAGCCTGCCTCGAAGCCACCGGTAATCTTGAAATCGCTCAGGTCTATCGTCTCGCCGGGAATAGCGGGCGTCGGCGCCACAGGGGTTTGCGCCTGTAACATGCAAACGGCCACAGCCGGCAGCAGAGCGAGAATTCGTGTCTTCATCGTTTTACCTCGGTTGTGGGGATCTATCTCAGAAACCTGTAATGGGCATTCGACCCGTGAATGCGGACGTGGCAACTGGTGCATCGCTGGTAAGCCGGATCGAGCATGCTGTGGGTTGCGGAGTCAGGTACGGTAACACCCTTCCCGACATTTGCGGCGAAATTACCCGTTCCCGTATGGCATTCCAGGCAAAGCTGGCCCACTGTATTCCTTGTGAGCAACGCGCCCGTGGTCGATCCGTGTGGTTTATGGCAGGCGATGCATCCATCCGTCTGCTGCACTTCGTGTTCAAAGAGGAAAGGCCCTTTCTTGTCCACATGGCATTTCATGCACGGCTGTTCGCTGCCGGAAGCCATGTTGAGCATCTTGGAAGTCTGCCCCATGCCAAACGAAGGGGTGAAACCGCCATGGGCGTTATGACAGTCGGTGCACTTCATGAAGCCCTCGTTCACGCGGTGTTTGGACGGCATATCAAACAGCGCGCGCACGTCGCCGTGACATTCGTAGCAAAGCTCGGGCTGACTCTTTGCGAGGAGATTCTTATCGGTTGCGGGATGGTGATTGGAATGGCACTGCGTGCACGCGATATCGTGCTGCGTATGTTCAGACCGGCGAATATTGGCGCGGTTAAAGTCCTGCGAATGGCATGTCAGGCAAGTCTGGATAATCTGCGGCGCCTTCATAAGATTGAATGAGCGGGGGATAGTGTTCTTGCCGCCGCCCGCCAGAACATGCGCCTTCGCCGGACCGTGGCAGCCCTCACACCCTGCGCGTTCGGCCGGCTCCTTTCCAGATGCGACGCTTTTGAAATGGGGATTTTTATAGAACGCGTTAAATTCTGCCGGATGGCAGCTTCGGCATACCTGAATGCCAGCGAAGGGACCTGACTCCGGCATAAGCGCCCGGAAGCCAGCCGCAGCCGGCGAGATCATACTGGGCCGCGATGCAGCGTCCGCAGGCAGGAAAGCCTCGGTGTGACTGCCATTATCGGCGTCAGACCCCGGCGAAGGGCCGCCCGTCTGCGCAAGCGCAGCCGCCGAGCAAAACAGGATCACCCCCCGAATCAACAACAACTTCCTCGTCATGCGCCCACTCCTCAATAGTTTGTTGTTCTCTTCCGCGCGACGCCTTTTGCATCAGGCTGCCCCGAGCTCGGGGCGGCCTGATGCGTGCGTATAGACGCGAAAATCCTCCGATGAACATTCCGGCGGGAATCGACTTGGTCCCAGTTGTTAAAACTGACTCGTACGATATCCGCAGCGCCCCGGAACTTAGTGCGCTCGTTTTCTGCGCCTCAGCAGAATGATTAATTAAGGTGATACTAGGGGACGTAACCAATTGATACAAGCTAGGAGAGTTACCAGTCCTTGGCAAAAACGCTGTTCGGTACCAGGACTGCCATTGCGACGAAGTGGATTTACTATGTGTTTTTTACAACTCTGTTACCATTCCGCACACTTCGGGTACAAATCTCGTCCAAACCGCCGTTCTCGCAGGGCTCAAGAATGCTGGTCCCAATGACAATTTCAGTGAAGTACTACAGTATCAATTTGCTCAAATGCAAATACACAAACCGCTATGTTTGCAGAGGCGCAAATAGCAGCGATGGTCCACTGGGCCCAGCAGGAAAGAGGAAGGTGCAAACCAACCTATAACAGCGGGATATTTACCGACTGCCGGCTGGCAGTCTTGTAGTGTGCGTTCTAAATACTCCGCAGCACAGCCAGCATTTCATCCACCTTCGCGGGCGCGATATAAAAGTGCGGCGACGTTCGGACCCAGCCCTGGCGCGGCGCCGTCACGATCCCGGCCTCCCGCAGCTTACGCACGATTACGTGACTCTCGATGCCGCTCTTCCGGAAGCTCACAATGCCCGCTCCCGTCTCAGCGGATCGCGGCCCCAGAGTTTCAAAACCGAGTTCCCGCACGCCGTGCCACACGCGGTCGCCGAGCGATTGCACATCGCGCGCAATGTTATTGACGCCGACTTCGAGCAGAAAATCGAGGGCGGCGCGAAGCCCGTAGCAGCCAATTGTATTCAGCGTGCCGCACTCGTACCGGCCGGCGTCCTTTCGCAGCGTCATGTCGCGCGAAGCGTAGTCCGCATAGCCTGCCACGTTCGTCCATCCGAATTCCACAGGCTCCACTTCATCCTGGAGATCCCGCCGGATGTAGAGGATACCGCAACCTTCCGGCCCGAGCAGCCATTTGTGGCCGTCCGCGGCGAGCACGTCGATGTCGTACAGATGCACGTCGATGGGGAAGGCACCGAGGCCCTGAATCGCATCCACCAGAAACAGGCAGCCGTGGCTGGCGCAGATTTCGCCGATAGCCTGCAGGTTGACGCGGTATCCACTCAGATACTGCACGTAACTGATGGCCAGCAGCCGCGCGCCCTTCGCCGCACTCTCGATGCGTTCGAGCGGATCGAAGACCGAAAGCCAGCGCACTTCCACGCCACGCGCTTCGAGGCGCTTCCACGGATAGAAATTCGCCGGGAACTCTTCCTGAAAAGCCACGACAATATCGCCGGGACGCCAGTCAAGCCCCATGGCGAATGTCGCGATGCCCTCCGACGTGTTCTTTACAATGGCGATCTCTTCCGGCGTGGCATTGATGAGCCTCGCCGTGGCACGCCTTACGCCGTCGTAGGTCTCCATCCATTCGGCATAGTGCAGGCTGCCGTATTCAAGCGCATCCTGCGCCAGATGTTGCATAGCCTCGGCCGCGCGGCGACTTAGTGGCGCCACCGCCGCGTGGTTCATGTAAGTCAGCTTCTCAGTTACCGGAAACTGGTCGCCATACTTTTCCCACAGCGCCTGGTCTTCCAGCTTAGTGCCCGCCACTTAATTCACTCCTCCCATCAACTCGCGCATTGGTTTCAGTAACAGCAGCAATCCCGCGGCAACCACTATGCAAAACGCAGCCACCAGGCCAAACAGCGTGGCCAGCGGAAAGGTTTCATATACTGACGCGAGCCGCCCTCCGATGTAATCGCCAACGGAAATCGAAAGGAACCAGACGCCCATCATGAGGCCCACAATGCGCGCGGGTGCCAGTTTCGTCATCGCACTCAGGCCAACGGGGCTAAGGCAGAGTTCGCCGACCGTGTGGAGCAGGTAAGTTACAGTAAGCCACCACGGGCTGACGTTGGCGCCTGTCGCCACCGGGATCAGGACCGCGAAACCGAGCCCGACAAACAGGAGTCCGATCGAAAACTTCCCGGTGCTCGAAGGCTCGCTGCTCTTCATTCGAACCCACAACCACGCGAACAAAGGCGCGATACCAATGATGAAGATTGAATTGAAGCTCTGGAAGTAACTCGCACGGAACGCTCCCCACAGCGGGAAGTCCCACGCATGAAGGTTCGTGTTGCGATCGGCGAAGAGGTTGAGGGTGGAACCGGCCTGTTCGAAAGCGGACCAGAAGAGCGTCGACGCGATGAACAGCACGAGAATCGCGCGGAAACGTTTCTTCTCCACCGGCGTATAGCCCTTCGCGTTCAGCAGCCAGACAAAAAAGAGCACGCAGATAGCGGCGAGGATGAGGCCGAAGGCGTTCGAAATGGCATCCGCGGAGATTTCCATCAGGCCGGACATAGTGACGGCAACTCCCGCCAGAACGATAACGGCCGCACCGGCGAGAACGCGCCGGAACAGCGTGGCGTCTGCCTTCGTGCCCTCCGCAGTGAGGCCCGCGCGACCCAGATACTTGCCCCCGAGGACGTACTGAATGAGCCCCAGCGTCATGCCGACTCCGGCGGCGAAAAATCCGTAATGCCAGTTGATGTTCTCGCCCAGGTAGCCGCAGACCAGCGGCGCCAGCATCGCGCCGAGGTTGATTCCCATATAGAAGATAGAAAAGCCGCCGTCGCGCCGGGCGTCGTGTTCGGTGTAGAGCGCGCCGACCAAAGTGCTGACGTTCGGCTTCAGCATCCCTGTGCCGACGATGATCAGCGCGAGTCCCAGATAAAACGCCGTCAGGTTCGGTACTGCGATCGTATAGTTGCCGGCCGCGATGCAGATGCCTCCCCAGAGGACGGTGCGCCTCTGACCCATGATGCGGTCGGCCAGCCAGCCACCGGGCAGGCTGCACAACAGGTTCATCGAAGTGAAGAGGCCGTATACCGAGCCTGCCTTTGAAGTCGGAAATCCCAAACCGCCGTGGGCCGCGGTGGCGGTCATAAATAAGATGAGCAGTGCGCGGATGCCGTAATAGCTGAAACGCTCCCACATCTCGGTGAAGAAGAGCGTCGCAAGGCCACGCGGATGGCCAAAGAAGGATCGGTCCCAGCGGGCGATTGTGGGGTCCGCCACAGAGGGCTGCGTTTCGGTGGACATCGTTAACGCTCATTGTGGCACGCTACGCTTGGACTAAGTGGTCACCGATCTTGTCCAAATCAAACGCCTCGGAGAAAAAGCCGTCGCCGAAAACGAGCGCTTCCGGAAACACCTGAAGCGCCACAGCTTTACGGAGCTGCGGTTCCGGCGGATCTCTGAAGAGGTTGAGGATCAGATTGATTGCCGCGCCTGCGCCAATTGCTGCAAAGTGGCCGAAACGGATATCACCGAGCGCGATATCGAGCGGCTGGCCAAGTATCTGCGGATTACGCCGAAGCAGGTGCTGGAGCAGTACACCACAACTTCGGTCTTCGAGAAAAACGAGACGATCTTGCGGCGGCGCGAGACGGGCTGCATTTTTCTCGATGGCAACGACTGCACGATTTACGATGCGCGTCCCGATACCTGCCGCGACTTCCCGCACCTGATGCGCGGAGCAGGGTCGTTCGAAAGCCGCATGTGGCAGATGCCCGACCGCGCGACTTACTGCCCGATCGTCTACAACGCGCTGGAGGCGTTCAAGGAACTTACCACCAGCTTCAAGCGCGGAGCTCAGTACAAAAGCTAGTGTAATCCAACGATCGGTCCAGCTAATTCCTGGACACTACACTGGCGGGACTGCCGCTCCGATGCGTCTTCATGCTCAGTAAATCCATCGCACGTTCCGAGCCGCGACCGCGAGGGAGCGGTTGCTGACTGGACGGAGCCGTCTCACCTGCGAGTGGCCTGCGGACAGGTAAATCGCCGCTTCAGTTCTTTCGGACCGGGCAATCCACCAGGCGAACCCACGACGCAAGCCCACCACTCGAGTTAAGCGGTCGGGTCCTTGCCCGCCGCCATCCGGTGATGAACCACGGCCCCGAGCGCAACGGTTACCACAGCCGCCCCGGAGATCACCGGTTTGAGCTGCGCGCCCTGCACAATGACCCAGATGCCGGCAACGATGAACAACCCGGGCACGGCGGGCCACGCGAAATCGACCGCAGGCAGCCGCTTCCAGCCTGGACGCCGACGGAACAGCACGAGCGCCGCGACGCTCAGCACCGAACAGAAGTTGAGCAGGAAGCCGATGTAAAGCACAAGCTGCGGAAACGGCGTCAGGGTCATGACGGCAGCGCAGATCCCCTGCGCCACGATCGCCGCCGCAGGCGTATTCCAGCGCGGATGGATGCGCGCCGCAAAAGCGGGAAACGCGCCGTCGCGGGCCATGGCGAAGTAGACGCGCGGGCCGATGGTAACCATCGCGTTGACCGTCGAAATGAGCGCCAGGGCCATGAGGGCGCTGAACACGCCCGCGACGTTCTCGCCGAACAGGCGCGAGGCGGCGAACGATCCTACCGCGAATTTGTCTTTCAGATCTTCGAGCGGTGCGGCGTAAATGAAGACGAGGTTGATCGCAAGGTACAGCACCGCCACGATCGCCGTGCCGAGCACGAGTGCGAGCGGCAGCGTGCGCCCTGGGTCGCGCAGTTCTTCGGCAACGTAACTGGCGGCATTCCAGCCCGAGTAGGCCACGTAGATCCAGAACAGGCTGAGGGCAAACTGCTCGGGCAGGCTGGTGGGCACATTCCGCACTGCGATGGCGTGAAAGTTGGCCGCGTTGCCATGGCCGGCCGCGAACCCGAACACCACGAACGCCACAAGGATGGCCACTTTGCAGGACGTGAGCACGTTCTGCACGCGCGCCGTCCGGGCAACACCGGTGACGTTCAGGATCGTCAGCGCCATCACCAGCGCGCAGGCAAGGGCCTGAGCCCAGCCGATCCGCAGCGTCCAGTCGCCCGAGCCCGCAACTATGCGCCCGCTGCCCGGATCGAGCGCCGGAAAGAAGTGCCCGGCATAGCCCGAGAACGCCAGTGCCGCCGCCGCGATGGGTCCGGAAAAGCCCGCGAAGAAGGAAATCCATCCGGTGATGAAGCCCCAGGTGGGACCGAAGGCGCGGGTCAGATACACATACTCGCCACCCGATCCCGGCAGATTAACGCCCAGTTCGGAATAGCAGAGCGCACCAAGCATCGCGATGGCCGCGCCAGCCACCCAGATGCCCAACACCAAAGCCGGCGACCCCAGTTGCCCCGCCAGAAACCCCGTAGTGGTGAAGATGCCCGTGCCAATCATGTTGGAAATCACCAGCGCAAGGGCACTGGCGACGCCGAGTTGCCGGACCAGCGTGGGTTTCGATCCGGCCATAGCGGTTATTTGGGGCACCGCCCGATATTGTGCCACCCCGCAATTGTGCCACCCAACATTGTTCCGCCCGGGGGAGTTTTGCCCGCCACCGCGTCTTGATTCGCACGCTCCGCTAAACTAATACATAACCCCATGCGAAGTCTGCGCTGGCTCCTCCTGCTGGCCATTGTTCTCGTTTCCGCCGCCGTCTTCCGAATCTACCGCGTTCAGCGGACCGTGCGGAAAAGTCAGGAACGGGCCGTGCCCTCCGCGGTTTCGCTCGATACCAAAACCATGGCCACAGACTGGGAATGGGGCCAGAGCGGCAACGGGCAGCCGCAGGTCAAGTTGTTCGCCAAAAGCTTCCGCCAGTCGGCCGATTCCTCACGAGCTGAACTGGGCGATATCGAACTGCGGATTTTTCAGAAAGACGGCCTGCATTACGACCGCGTGCGCAGCGCCGCAGCCGAGTTCACCACCAGCGACAACCGGCTGTATTCGCCCGGCAATGCCGAAATCACCCTCGACGTTCCGGTCTCCGGCGACCCCGGGCATCAGCTGACCTCCATAACCACGGCGGGCATCAACTTCGACAGCAAGTCCGGACAGGCCGTGACCGACCAGCATGTGTCCTTCACCTTTGAGAGCGGCGACGGAATCTGCACCGGGGCCCGCTATGACCCCCAGACGCACGCCCTGTATCTGCTGAAGGATGTGATGCTGAACCTGCACGGAAAAGATCCCGGCAGCGCCGCCATGAAAGTGGAATCAGGTGAGCTGGAATGGAACGAGATGTCCGGCATCCTCGTCCTGCAGCCATGGTCCCGCCTCACGCGCGATCAGAACGTGATCAATGCGGCGAAGACCACGGTCAAAATTGAAGGAAGTTTCATCGACTGGATAGACGCCGCCAACGGTACCGGCACCGACAAGACGCCCGGTCGCGATCTGGATTATTCGGCCGACACACTGCACGCCACTTACAACGACGCCGGTGAGATCCGGTTTCTGAGCGCGACAGGCCACGCCAAAGTCATCTCCCGTGCGGCCACCTCGCTCACCACCATCGGCGGCGATGAAGTCGTACTCTCGTTCACCACGGTGGACAAAGAATCGGTGCTGCAGGCAGCGACTGCCAAAGGCAACAGTTCGCTCGAATCGAAACCGGTGCCCGACCCGCGCGGCAACACGCCCGATACACGGCTCATCAAATCCGAGCACATCGAAGTGTATATGAAGCCGGGCGGCCGCGAACTGGATAAGGTGGAAACCGCCGCACCCGGCACGCTGGAGTTTCAGCCGAACCAGATCACGCACCATCGCCGCCTGCTGAAGGACGACCGCATGACCGTGCTCTACGGAGCGCGCAACGAAATCCAGTCGTTCCACGCCACCGTTGTCGCCACCGAGACATTTCCTTCGGAAGACGACCTCCGGCGCCGCCGGGGTTCGCTCGTGCCATCCTACACCAGCAGCCGCACTCTCGACGCCGCGTTCGATGACAAAGGCGAACTGCGAACCCTGAAACAGAACGGCGACTTCCGCTACAGCGAGGGCGAGCGCAAGGCGCAATCGGAAAATGCCACGCTCGAAAGCGAACGAAATCTGATGACGCTGGACCGTGCGGCCCGCATGGCGGACGATACCGGTTCCACCACCGCTGACCAGATTGTGCTGGACCAGGCTACCGGCGACTTTGACGCCCGCGGCCACGCGATCACCACGCGTGTTCCCGATCAGAAGAACGAATCGGCCATGCTCGATAAAAGCGCTCCCACGCAGGGTTCGGCCGACCGCGTCACCTCCGCCAACCGCAACCGCCTGCTCCATTACACAGGCAATTCCGCCGTTTGGCAGGCCTCGAACCGCATTCAGGCAGACCGGATCGATATTGACCGGGAGCGCCGCATGCTTTTGGCCGACGGCAAAGTCATCACGCAGTTTCAGGATCAGACGCGCCCCACCGCCACCATCGTGAAGTCGCAGCATATGGTCTATACGGATGCCGATCGGCTGGCGCACTACACCGGCGGCGTAGATTTCTGGCGGCCCACACTCACCGTGAAGAGCGAGGCGCTTCAGGCCTGGCTGAACGAAGAGAATTCGGGCGAGGACTCACGGCTCAACCGGGCTTTCAGCGACGGCAAGGTGGAGATCGTGCAGTTCTCTCCCGACCGCCAGCGCGTCGGGAACAGCGACCACGCAGAGTACTATACAGGCGAGGGGAAAATTATCCTGACCGGCGGAACACCGCAACTCAGGGACTCGAAGCGGGGTAATACAAAAGGCGACAAGCTGACCTATTTTACCGAGGACGACCGTCTCCTGGTGGACGGCGCGCCGGACAAAAAGGAAGGCCCGCCGGAGCCAAAGACGCAGACCCATATCCGCAAAAAGTCCTGATGGAGAAACTGGAAACAGTCGAGATCTCGAAGTCCTACCGCGGTCGCCGCGTAGTGGACGACGTGTCGCTGCGCGTGGAGCGGGGCGAAATCGTCGGGCTGCTGGGGCCCAACGGCGCGGGCAAAACCACGTCGTTCTACATGGTGGTGGGCCTGATCAGCCCGGATTCCGGCAAAGTGCTGCTGGATGGCAAAGACCTCACCGATATGCCGATGTTCCAGCGCGCGCGCCACGGCATCAGCTATTTGCCGCAGGAGCCTTCGGTTTTCCGCAAGCTTTCGGTTGAAGAGAATCTGATGGCGATTCTGGAAACCCGCCAGATGTCGGGCCGGCAGCGCCGCGAGAGAATGAATCAGCTCATCGACCAGATGGGGCTGGGCACCGTGCGGCGGAGCAAAGGCTATGTGCTGTCCGGCGGCGAGCGGCGGCGCGTGGAGATAGCGCGCTCGCTGGCGATTGAGCCGAGCTTCCTGCTGCTGGACGAACCGTTTTCAGGCATCGACCCGATTCAGGTTCTGGAGTTGCAGCGGATCATTCTGGATCTGAAGCGCGACGGGCTGGGCATTCTGGTGACCGACCACAATGTACGCGAGACGCTCAGCGTCACGGACCGCGCTTACATCATCAACGCAGGGAAGATTTTCCGCGCAGGCAGTCCGGACACCCTCGCCCGGGACCCGGAAGTAAAGCGGGTTTACCTGGGCGAATCATTTAGCTTTCACCTGCC
>Ga0075030_100004122_pt1 | contig 13167 bp, 5 predicted proteins | sample LitLauG_LLR_2012_FD_71393 | JGI IMG/M metagenome (GOLD analysis project Ga0075030, IMG submission 71393) | Freshwater sediment microbial communities from Pennsylvania, USA - Little Laurel Run_MetaG_LLR_2012 | ecosystem: Environmental > Aquatic > Freshwater > Creek > Sediment | place: USA... | reverse complement strand
CAAGGCAAGCAGCGCGAGTGCGGCATATTTCCCGGCAACGAATATAGTCAGAGTGAGGCACACGGCCGAAATCATTAGGCCGACAAAAGGCACGGCGCGGCGGGCGACCTGTTACTAGACCAGAATCAGACGGACCAGGCCGTTGCTCTCTTGAAACAGGCCGACACGATCTCGCCTGAGGATGCGCACATCCCGGAGATGCTTGGTAAAGCGTATTGGAGGCAAAACAAATTGGAAGATGCCCGGCAACAACTGGAAAAGGCCGTGCGGCTGGTGCCAGCCAGCGCCGCGAATCATTATTTACTTGGCCAGGTCTATCGCAAACAAGGAATGCGAGAAAAAGCCAAGGTTGAATTCGACCGTGCTGCAGAGTTAAGCGCGTCGCACGCGTTGCCTGCCAATGTGAATCACTAGATTCGGCATTTGCTCTACACGGGAAGTTTAATCTGTAGCGCGGCCTTGGCCACGATGAATCGCATTCTATAGGCCACGAATCCAGCACCGTAAAAGGACGCAAGGGATCAGCAGAAGGTATGTCGTCGTTCGCGTCGACGACCTAGGTTCTCACGCTCTGATAGAGCCGATACCGTTCATCGCCGATTGCGCCAAAAGGGCGAAATGTCACTTTCCCCGCATCGCCCGGCACGCGCCAATCTTCCGAAGTCTTAGAAGCAACCACAGCGGCGAGTAACTGCGCTCGAGTAAACCTTTCCGGCAAATTGCCGACTCCAAAGAGAGCAAGCGGTCCGCGCAGCAGTGCCACTGTGTCCGCGCTCTGCGCATCCACGGATTGCAAGCGAAGTGGCATCGCAATCTCAAACTCCACTCGGTCACCATTCTTCCAGGTACGCGGCAGCGCGAAGAATTTCCCCTGGACGAGGTCACCTTCCACGCGTTTGCCGTTGATGGAAATTCGCGTTCTTGCGTCGGTCCATTCCGGGACTCGCAGATACACAGTGAAGTTTTCAGGACGCGCCAGTCCAACTAGAATTTGTGTCGTATTGGATGCGGGATAGCTGGTTTGTTGCGTGAGAGTGCATCGCGTTCCGTTCTGCATCCAGGTGAGTTTGGAAGGAAGGAACAGGTTCACGTAAATGCCGTCCTTGCCAGAGTAGTATGCGCTGATCCCATAGTCGGCGGCCAACTGAGGAAAGGTGCCGGAACAGCAGGGCCACTTATCTCTGTGATAGCCCTTCTTGGCGCCCTCATTGTTGTAGTCGGAATAATAGAAGCTCGTGCCATCTTCAAGCATCGGCTTGGCGCCTGCAATCGTGTTATACAGCACTTGTTCCATGCTGTCTCCGTAGCGGGAGTCCCGCGTCACTCTCAGCAAATATCGCGTGAGCTTGAACTGCCCATAAGCGCCGCAAGGAGTCTCAAAGCTGTCGTGACTCGTACCCAGGCTCGCACCGAGCAGGCCCTTCCCCGGCTCAACAAACGCCTCGTTTGGCCCCCATCCTCCCGTGGCGTAGCTTTGTTCCTGCACCATCCGGAGGCCGTTCGACGCGGCACGAAGGTATCTTTCATCGCCTAACGTCAGGTAAGCCTGGATCGCGGAGCTTAAAGTGTTGACGTGGCTGTACGCATGTTTGCCGGGGAGTGCGTTGTGATTTCCTGCGAGTTCATCGTAGTACTCGTGGTAAAGGAAGCGCTCGGCCAAATCACGATAGCGCCTTTCGCCGCTGCGCTGATATGCCAGAAAGAGGTTTTCCGGCAAAGTGTAAGTTTCATCCCATGTATAGGCCTTCGTCTTATGCGGCCGCCCCTCCTGCTCGGCCCGACTCAGCGCCTTCTCTGGCAAATGGGGCATGGCCGCTTCTGTACTCCGCTTGAGCACGTCAAGCGCAATAGAACTCGCCGCAAACTCATGGGCATCGATCAGGCCGCAGCAAGTCTTGTCGAACGTGTAACCAGGCAGCCGGTAGTCAACGTAGAACTTCCCGGTTGGTTCTACTGTCTCCGCAAACGCACGCACCAGCCGGTGAACCTTCTCCTGTGTCGGCTTCGATCCACTCACCGCGTAGGCTCGAGCTAACCCAGAAACGTACTGGCCAAACGTGTGTCCAGGGATGAACCCGTGGAAATTGTCCGCCTCGTTGAAGTCATTAGCGTTGTCATACCAGCCCCCAAGGTCGGGACCGGGAGCCGGCAGTCCCTGACGTTGCCGAAAGGGCTTGAGCAATCCATCTTCGTCGAGATGAAGCAACCATTGATGGTTCTGGTCGAACTGGAGCCGAAAAGGACCGTCAAGGAGTTGTACATTCGAGTATCCGAAAACCGATAGTGGAGGAACGACGGACCCTTTGGGTGGCGTCTGCGCCCATGCGGGAATGGAACGCGCTGCGGCTAGACCCGCGGTCGAAAGCAAAGTTGATTTCAGGAACTGCCGCCTAGAGTTACTCTTCATGTAAAATCTCCTGAGACCCCGATGGACCTCATCGCAGAAATGCCCAGAGCTTCTGCATCAGACAATGCCTGGCCTGGCACCCCAGAATTTTGGCAATCGTTTGCCCTCGCACATCGCTGCATATATAACGCGATCGGCCAATGACGTCAAACTCGGTCTCTAAGTTGTCTTATTCGTGCGGGGAGAGATCTCCTGACCTTGGCAACCCGAACTCGGTCGGTTCGGAAGAGTCCATTGAGACAACGTTTATCCGTCAATTGTTCGGGCCTTGACTCGATACACACAGCCTACATAGAATTGGTCGCTTTGTGCTGCTGAATCTATTAGTAAACGTTTCCTGATCACGGCACTCACTCGATTGCAAGAGGACCTTCACATGAGACTCTTTCAGAGCGCGGCGCTTGTTCTGGTGATGACCCTTTCAACGCAGGAACGACGCAGAGGTTTTTGATCACTGCAACCGGCCCCTCGGGACTGACAGCCACGCAGACCTTCACCTTAACCACAGTCGCTTTGGGGGCGGCTCCCAAATTTACCAGCGCCAACCAAGTGGGCTTCACGTTAGGAGTTCCCAGTTCGTTCACCGTGGCCGCAGGGCCTTTGTGGACAGCATTGCAATTACTTCCGGGCAACTGCCTAGCGGTCTAGCCTTAACGGACAACCATGACGGCACCGCCACGCTGTCCGGTACACCGAACGGCGGTATATCCGGCCAAATTGGCAAGGCTATTATCACATTCACGGCTAGCAACTCGAACCTGAATACGACGTTCCATCCCAAGCCCTATACCGCAAACCAGACCTTCACCCTCGTCGTCCTGCCATAAGCAGGACTGCGCATTATCTCCGCGGAGTTGCGCGCCATTTCATTCAACCGTCGAACGCTGCTAAAAATTGCGTTTCCCTGGAGATCGTTCCACCTCGCCTGCTAGAAGCTTCTCAGCGGCAAGGCAGCAAGTCAGCAAGTCAGTCCCGTCTGCGAAGATGAAACCATCGCGGGTAATATTTTGTCTACTTGTGGCCCCGCTTGGATCGAGCACTGAAATAGCGTCGGTTGCCAATCCGTCCGCCGATTTGGTTTTCGGGACCGACGCGGGAACAATAAGAATTCCCTTCTACGTGTTTTCAATACTTTGCGTTCCTTAGCGCTCCTTGTAAGTGCTTGAATTTCCACATCAAGTTACTCTGTCACAGTAGCAGCCAGAATTCTGCGAAGTACGGAATTGTGTTTCGGGCTTTTCGCGCGAGCTAGCGGCGCCACCCTCGAAGCTCGTTTTGCTCTTTAATGCCGCCTTTTGCCGCCGCGACCAATCGCTAAGTTATTAGAGGGAAACAAGGTGACTGGAGCGGGCGATGGGAATCGAACCCAACGCCCAACACGGCTAAGTCTCTGAATCGATTAATTTATGGCCGTTGATTGCCGTCCATCTTGTTGGGCTGGAGCGACCCACGAGTCACTTTTGGGCACGGAACCGTGTACAAAAGTGGGGTCGCTCCAGCCCAACACGGTGCCATTCCGCGGCCATTTTGCCCATTCTGTCGTGCGCAACTCTCTCTTGCCTGGGCATTTGCTCGTTCGCCAGGGTGAACGCGAGGGTAACGGACATGGTGAACAGGCTCTTTCGTGCACCGTTCACCTTCACGCGTTGCAAATAGCAATCGAGGCTCTTTGAAATAGTGATGTCCCACAACATTAAGAGGCCCCGAAAATGAAAAAACTCAATAGCAATGTTAGCCGCCTAACCTACAAGAAACCGTAGCGAACCGCTTCATCGTATAAAGCTGACCGGGCCCTCTACTTACTAGGGAACATCCAATCCGGAAAAAGTAAGAAAAAACTTTGATCCCGTGGAAAGTCCCAGGGTGTAAGAGAACTCCCGGCCACAGCCCCCTACTTATGTAAGGAACATCGAAACGGGAAAAAGTAAGAAAGAATTTTCAACTTTCTTAAGCGAACCGAGCCGGGTAGGTATTTCGGCCGCGATCTCCCTCTATATGTAAGGAACGTCGAGCAGGCAAAAAAGGAGAGAAAATCTTGGTACCAGTACGTTTTTCTTGGAGTCGCTGAAAGGAGCGAGCCAGAGGGGAGGGCGTGACAAGGGAAGAGTACCTTCTTGGTCCGGAGACGCATCCGTCCGGGGGTGCGAACAGATCGTATTCAAAGACCTAAGAAGATCGACCTCAATCACAAGGCGCTACAGAATTCTTCATCTGTACGGCAGCTACTGCAGCGCAAGGAGCCCCAGATTAACATCAAGGCGAGTCCTTCGAACGCATTGCGTCAGCTCCGGAGCTGCTTGTATGTCAGGGCAGCGAACCGGCTGAATCGCGCTGGCCACTACTCGTTTCCTCTCGCTCCTAATGCGCCGTAATCGTCAGCGAGGTTGATGAAGTGTCCACAACTTTTCCGCTGATGGCCGTGGTGGCTGTCGTCGAATAAGTTCCAGCACAGATTCCCTTCGGAATCTTGAAAGGGAATGACAATGACTGCAGCGTGTTCGGTTTTAGTGCAAAGGGAGGCAGTGAAAACATTTCGGACTTGGTGGGGCTACAGCTGTCTGGCTGCACCGGCCCGGACAAAGTGAAGCTGAAAGCTACGGTTTGTGTTGTATTCGCGCAGGATCTCAGCGTCCAGCTGACAGTAATCAAACCACCCTCTGCCACGGTGGACGGAGATAGACCGACGGAAACGTAGTGGCAGGTGACTGTGAGCGATCCGGGAACATAGGTAAAGGTGTAGTTTGCGGCGGCTGCGCCTGAACAAGTGACCGGATAGTTCCCCACCGGGCTCGTGGTGGTTGCTGTCGTGGTGCAAGTGGGACTTGTTGTGATGACGCTGGTATTGTTGCCGTTCACGAAGCCGCTCGCGGTCCAAGTGAGCGTGGGATTCGGTGCATCGAAAGTCTTCGTGAGGTTGTTGGCGGTGATCGTCAGCTTCGCTGGCGTGACGGCAAGCTTGCCCGGCAGATAGGTGATCGAATAGTTGGATGCGCTTTGACCGCCGCAATTAACGGGATAGGTGCCGACAGGACTGGCCGGCGTGGCCGACGTAGAGCAGCTCAATGCGCCCACCAATACTGAGGCTGTGTCCCCGTTGACGAAACCGGCATAACTCGCGGTGAGAGTGGGATTCGCACCACCGTACATGCGTGTCGCGTTGTTGGCCGCAATCGTGAGCGCCGCAGGAGTGATTGTCAATGTGCCAGGAGCGAAAATAATCGCGTAGTTAGATGAGCTGACTCCGTTGCAGTTGACCGGATAAGAACCAACTGGGCTTGACGCCGTTGCCGCGGTGGTGCAGACCAGCGTGCCGGAAAGAGACGCAGCGGTGTCGCCGTTCACGAATCCGCTGTCCGTGGCGCTAAACGCCGGGTTCGCCCCGCCATAAGCTCGTGACGCATTGTAAGCGGTGACGGTCAGGGGCGCCAGGGCCACCGTGAGAGTTCCAGACCCAGACGAAGCTGTAAAGTTTCCCTGCGCCGCGAAGCTTGCAGCAAGGGTATGCGTGGTTGCAGTCAAGCCCGCGAGGTTGAAAACCGCGGAGCCGTTGGAAAGCGCCAGAGTTGACGCGGTGCCGCCATCCACGCTCAGCGACACATTGCCGGTTACCGTGCCACCGGTGGAGCTAACGGAAACGGTCACGCTCCCCGGGGTTCCGTAACTAACCCCAGCCGCGCTAATTGCCGTCGTTGTGGGAAAAGCACTCGGCTGGAAGAGGGCGAATGGCGAGAACGAAGTTGTCGTGCCGCAAACAACCATGTTGGTTGTGGTGACCGAAGTCGTCACGTCCATCCACGCGCCGTTCTGGTAGTGGTATAGATGCGGCAGCTGTGTAAACAAAATCCCGGCGTAGTTAATACAGATGGTCACCGGGCCAGTGTAGATCGCGGTCGTCGAGAGGTTGTAGTAAACGCCGGGATTGCCGAGTTGGAATCCAGTAGGCGGGGGCGGACCAGCTGGGCTGGTCGTCAAGCTCGTGACGCCCGGCTGCGTCACGTTGGCGAACGTCAACGTCACAGGTGTGGTGCCTGTCGTCGTGTCCACCGGCGTTACTGTGACGTTGGTCCCGCCTTCCGTGTTAGAGACCACGGGCGTATCCGTAACCTGAATCGGCTCGGTGATGGAGATCGGAATGGTGGTCGGAGGATCAGCCGGAGAGGCAGTCGTAGCCACCGTGCTACTCAACGTTAGGGTCTGAGTGAAGTTGGGCCCTGACGCGGTGCTCGTCAGGTTGCTCAGCGCCGCGTTATTCGTGAAGGTGATCGCCCCGTTGGGCGTTCCGCTTGCCGGAGGCGTGTAGGAGATCGTAAGTGTGCACTCCCCGCCGGACAGAATGGTTTCGGTGATTGAGCTGGTTCCGTCCGAGCACAATACGTGCGTGACCGAGAAGGAATTCGAAGCGTCTTGGGTAATGCCCTCGGCGGAGATCGCCAATGATCGCAGCCCCACGCTCGCCACTGTCAAAGTCTGCGTCACCGTCTGCCCGGGCGTTACACCCACGAAGCCCAGACTTCCGGCAGAGTAATTCGCAACGGGAGCGACAATGCCAGTCACCGTGTACGGCGGCGCTACGAACGGCGCGTCCGTCACAATGACGGTCTCCGCAATATTAATTGGTACGGTACCTGTTGTAACGGTGAAGCCAGAGCTGAGCGTTGCGGGAAAGGCAGCACCCGCTACGCTCACCACAACGTCATAGCTGCCCAGCGCCGTAAACGGGTCGATATTCAGCACGGCCGTGCCGTTCATCGCAGAGTTCACCGTAAATGACTGTACCGTGACACCCTGAATGGCTCCGCCTACGGTTACCGTCGTTGATCCCGCCGCAAAATTCGCCCCTAATATGGTTACTAACAATCCCTGCTGCCCTTGGAATCCCGTATTCGGCGTCACGCTCGATATCTGTGGTGACGGGGGAGGTGGCGGCGGCGATAGAACGAGGAAGCCATTTACGAGTACGCCCTGACGCCCGTCGGGATTCACGACGGTAACGCCTTCCGGCCCGGCTGCCAGCGCGGGAACCACCACGCTAAGGCTCGCCGCGGAATTAAACGTCACTAGGGTCGCGTACGTTCCGCCAAATTGCACCGTTGCGCCAGACTGAAAGCCTGTCCCCGAGATCATCACGGTTTCGCCGCCAACCGTTGGCCCAGAGCCCGGCGTGACGCTGGTAACATTCGGCGGAGGAGGAGTCGCATTATACAAGACCGAGAATCCCAAAGAATTGTTCACCAGCACGTCGGCAGTGCCGTCACCGTTCACATCGATGGCGCGTATCTGATTGGAATTGGGGCCCGAAGCGAAGCCGGAAGGGAGGACGCCAAAGGAGCCCTGGATAGGACCGGCTAGCGCGCCCGTGCCATCGCCCTCGAAGAAGTACACGATTCCTCCGATGGCTGCGGCAACATCCAAATTGCCGTCTCTGTTGAGATCGGCGATATCAATTTGCGCTGCGTTGGTGATGATGTCGTTAAAATTATAGAGCGGAACAGGTCCCTGATCGGCGAACATACCAGGAGTTAACAGGTTGTTCAGCAAAACGTGGATGCCGTCAGCCGCTGAAAGAACTAAATCCAGCGCGGTGTCCTTGTTCATGTCCGCCACGGCAACTGCAGACACGCTGGGAGCGACGACGCCGGAAGTCGGCGGAAATATTTTCTGCGGAGTGCCAAATCCCGCTGCACCTTTATTGGGAACCAACGCCGCACCCACGAAAGTCAGCGGTCCCGTAATTGCTTGTGTGCCGGAGCAAACCTCCCCGCCATTCACCACCACCAAATCCGGCACACTATTGCCGAGCAGCTTACCTGCCGCCAGGCCGACGGGATTCACCACCGGCGATGGAATATAAATTGGCGTCTGGAAAGTTCCGTCACCATTGGAAATGAAAACGTAAATAGCGGAATGCGAATTCGCATTGCAATTTTCCGGATACGCCACCACAACGTCCTGATAGCCGTCGCCATTTACGTCTACGGCAATAATCGGTGGGCGCGGGCTGTTAGAGGAAAAGGAAAGGCCCGGATAATTGGGATCGTTGCCTAGGTAGCAGTTATTTGCCGAGGCCCCGGAAAACCCCTGGCAATTGGGGGCCAGAGTGAAATTGAATGGGCCTTGGGCGTTTGCTCCCTGATTCTCGAGAAGGGTGATGCCCTGTGAAGTTACAAGGGCAATGTCTGGGTCGAAGGCTCGGAAGCTGCCCGCTGCCAACGCATATCCAGGCGACGTTCCATAGCTCCCTGCGCCCAGGAGAGTTCCCAGATCAATAACGGTCGGTGGCGTGGCGTATCCCGGCGGGGTCGCCGTTTTGTACGCGTTTTGAAAAATAGAAACGGTCGCGTCGAAATTCACCTCATCCTGCCCGAGAACGGCTACATCCGGAACGCCAACTCCATTGAAATCGGCTACGGCGAAGGCCCGCTGCGTGCCCGTGGTCAGGGTGGAAGATTGCGCGTAGAGGGGAGCAAGCCCTGGCTGACCCATGGTGGGATCCACCAGATAAACCGCAATCGATCTGGCTTCCGGTACCTGCGCAAACAAAGGGTTTGGCTGCGTGAAAACGCCGGAGTCCACCACTACCCATTTGCCTCCCAATCCCGGCGAGAGTGCGGCAGCTACACCTTGTCCCGCAGGCCCAAAGGGTCCGATATGGGAACTGGTGGTCGAGCCGGGATTCAAACTGATATTCAAGTTTTGATTGATATCCAGATAGGCGAAGTCGGGAATCCCGTTTCCGTCAAAGTCGGCCACGGCTATGGCAAGTCCGGCAGAGCCAGTTTGCAGCGTGGTGATAGGTCCCAAGTAGGCACCAAGGAACGTGAAACTAATGGGAATGGATTGCAGGCCGCCGTTCGAACCGTACCCACCGATGCCCACCAGGGAGGCGGGGCCGCTTCCCGGAGGATTAGTCCAGGCGATATCCGTGAGACCGTTTCCCGAGATGGCCAGCGGCTGCGCGGCGGGAAGAAAATTGTGACCATTCGTATTCTCGAAGATGGTTACATATTGCGTAAAAGGGCCGGCACTCGCCAACAGCGCTATGCTGGGACCGTCTCCTGACCGCAGGCTGTTATTCGCAGCCACAATGGTTCCGTACAACGTGCCACCCACGACCGGTACTGACGCCGTGAAGCTCCCGGAATTGGTAAAGCCGCCGCTCTGGTTGTTCAAGTACACGGTTATGGTACCGGCGGCGGCGCCACTGGCGTTGCTCACGGCGATGTCGTCGAAACCGTCGTTATCGAAATCGGCCACCGCCACAGAGGTTACGCCGCTGGGATTCGCCAGGCACGTTGGCTGTTGAAACATTCCACCGCCCTTGCCGTAGAGCAGCACCACGCCGCCCGAGGGGCAGCCGGACGCCGAATTGACCGCCACGGCGATCCCCAGGGACGAGCTCAGCCCATTGAAATGGCCTACGGCGATATTGTGGTTCGTGACGTACGGCTGACCGGCAATGTTGCCGATAGTGTAGGAAGCTGCACCGTAGGAATCGCTAAAACTGCCGTCCCCCTTCCCGATGAAGACCTGTACGAACCCGCGACTCGGGTTGGCGGGAAAGTATTCCACGACGGCAAAATCCACCAAGCCATCGCCGTTGAAGTCGCCCATGGCCACAGCATTCGGGACACCGCCTATGGCGTCAACGCCGTAGACTCGCGGCGCCTGAATAACCGTGACCGGCGAAGAGAACTGCGCCCAGGCCGTGCTGCCAAACAAGCACGCCAGAGCAGGAAACAAGCACCCGCAGACGAATCGGCGAAGGGCAGACGCGCTTATCTTGGTAAATTCTCCGCTCATCGGTTCAGTCCTTCCGACTCGCCGCTTTCCGGTTCCAGGGTTCTCCGCACGGCTCGCTCCTTGCGATTCTTGCGATGCTTCGTTCGGCTCGGCTCCGCGGCGGGCTGTAACTACTGAAAGCTAATCACGACGGTTACGGCGATCGTTTGGCCACCGGAGTACCCGACACCAGTGCCTGGGAGCTGGGTTCCCGTGACGATTGCCGGGATAATGGGGTTTCCATGGAGATCGAATGTTGTTGCTGTCGCCGCGAGACAGGCCGTGGGAGAGTTCAAGCCACTGAACTCGTTACAGTAATGGTTTGCGGTCGAAACAACAGCAATCGTTCCAGACTCAGTCAGCGGAACCGTAAACAAACCGCTCAGCGAAATGTTGGGACCAGACAGCGTTGGAGGTGGTGGTGGAGTTAAAGTCCCGGAACAGTTTTGAATAGCTTGACAGATACCTATATAAGAAGTATCCATGTTATTTTGCAGGATATTAATAACATCGGAAGGTATACCGGGCGCCGTGAAAGGGGTGTAGACGTTTTGGGGTGCAAGACAGCCAGGGGGAACGCCGCTGGTTGAATTGATTTCAGCACTTGAACCCAGAATTATCTGCCACCCTCCTGCGCTACGTTGGCCGGACGCCAGGCCGCTAAAGAACGACGCTCCTCCGTCGAAAATCGTGGAGCGAGGCTGGGTAGTAACTCCCGCAACTGCGGCGTAACGCTGGGGCGGGCAAATTTCATTCTCGAGCTCAACGTGTTTGTCCACGGTTCCGTCTGGGTTGCGCACCTCGATGATCCAATGGCCGTGTACCTTGATTCCTTCCTGCATGCCTTTCGCAGGAGGTTTTCCCTCTGCCGATGCTGGAGCATTCGCCGGGGCCGCCGCAGGCTTGGCCCCGACGTTCGGCGCTTGAATGGTCGTTACAGTCGTCGCCGATGGCTTCTCAGCCAACGTCGCCGCCGATGTTCCGTTCGATTGCGCGTGAGTGAACGTGGCGACGGAGAGCACTATGGCGAGAAGGGCGGCTAGCAGCAGACCCCGCCGAGCGATATGTGAAAGCACTTCGTGTTTAGCGTTGATGTTCATGATGCGGTGTCTCCTTCGTTCTGTTTTCCCTTTACGACTTCGAAACTCGTGTACCGCCAGGATTCGCGCAGCCGCTGGCGCTCCGATTCGAATACCGAGGCGAGCCACTCCTGAAATTTCGCTTCGTTAGCGATGGAGTCAGTCCGTTTCATGAACCGTCGAATCCGGGGAGAGTGTGCGGGAGTGTGCAGGGAACGCTCAGGAACGTCAATGTACGGGGTCTTGGATGATTCTTTAACCTGTCTTAAGAGTTGGGTAGCACATTCCAAAGGGTTTAAGTCTCAACGCCATGCAATGGATGAAGCGCCAGAAACGTGCTACTATCCACCGGAGTCCCCAAGAGCATGACGCTTCGCAGCGAAATGGATATGCCATGGGTGTGGGTACGCGGCAGCCTACGATCAAGTTCGGTCCGTACGTTATCGACCTGCACGCAGGCGAGTTGCGGAAATTTGGCGCCAAAATTCGCCTTCAAGAAAAGCCACTGCAATTGCTGGCTGCCCTCGCCGAGCAATCCGGTGAGGTTGTAACGCGGGAGGAATTGCGGCAGCGGCTCTGGCCTGGCGACACGTTCATCGATTTTGAGACCGGACTGAACACCGCCGTCAGTAAACTCCGCGACGCCCTTTCGGACCATTCCGAAAAGCCGCGCTACATCGAAACCATCCCCCGCCGCGGCTACCGCTTTATAGCTCCCGTTGAACTCGTCGACGGACACCACCCAGCCGCCAGAAATTCGGACAACTCCCAAAAGCCGGAGTCCGCACCTGCGGTAACACCCACCGCAGACGGGGCTTCAGGAACCGAGGCGCGTAAGGTGCCCGGAGCCAGGCCAGCGATCCGGTCTACGCTCTGGATTTCTCTCGCGGCCGCCATTTTGCTCGCCAGCGGTGGAGTGTATTGGCTGACCCACGGCCGTCCGGCGCTTTCCTTCCACTCGCGCGATTCCGTGCTCATCGCCGACTTCGAGAATCAAACCGGCGATCCGCGGTTCGACACCGCTCTGGGCACTGCTTTTGACGTCAGCTTGGAGCAATCGCGATACGCAAACGTCTATCCCCGCATGCAACTCGATGCCGTGCTGAAACGAATGGGCAGACCGCAGAGCGAGCGAATCACTCCCTCCTTGGGGCGCGAAATCTGCCAGCGAGAGAATGTTCGTGGTTTGATTGTCAGCAGCATTACGCGGACGGGACAGGAATACTCGCTTACGACCCAATTAATCGACCCACAGACGGGTGCGCCCGTGCGCGCTTACACGGAGCGGTCTTACGGAGAAGACCACATTCTGGATGCCCTCGACGTGTTGTCTAAGGAAATCCGCGAAGCCCTGGGAGAGTCTTTCTATCAGATACATCAGACCGACAAGCCACTGCCCCAGGTGACCACGCGGTCTCTCAGTGCCTTACAGCAATATGCCGAAGGCTCCGCCCTCTGGCAGCGCGGAAAACATGATGACGCGGTTACTTTGTTCAAAGCCGCGGTCGCCGCCGATCCTGACTTCGCCATGGCGCATTCGGCCCTCGGCAATGCGTACTACAGCTACATCGCTAACGCACCCGAAGACGGAAAAAAGGAATACGAGAAGGCCCTCTCCTTGTTATCGCGCACCACAGACCGCGAACGAATGATCATCGAAGCACAATATGCATCGATCCGGAATCACGTGAGCGAGGCAGATCTGCTCTATAGTGCTTATTTGAACCACTACCCGGACGACGCTGTGATGCGATTCGATTACGCCACCTTGTTGCGCAAGAATGGCCGCGAAACAGACGGTATTGAGCAGTACAACCAAGCCCTTCGTGTCTTACCCGACTTCGCGCATGCTTATATCGGAATCGCAACCGCATACAAACGTCTCGGTAGATATCCCGATGC
>Ga0075030_100004121_pt1 | contig 13168 bp, 11 predicted proteins | sample LitLauG_LLR_2012_FD_71393 | JGI IMG/M metagenome (GOLD analysis project Ga0075030, IMG submission 71393) | Freshwater sediment microbial communities from Pennsylvania, USA - Little Laurel Run_MetaG_LLR_2012 | ecosystem: Environmental > Aquatic > Freshwater > Creek > Sediment | place: USA... | reverse complement strand
GATTGCTACAGTTTGCGCTTGGGGTGTGACAGCGGGGTGGCATTTTAGGCGGCGGGTTCTATGGGGGTGAAGAGGGCTTCTATGAAGGCGGCGGGGTCGAAGGGGCGGAGTTCGTCGATGCCTTCGCCTAGGCCGATGAATTTGATCGGGACCGTGAGCGTGTCGACGATGGCGACGAGGACGCCGCCTTTGGCGGTGGAGTCGAGTTTGGTGACCACCACGCCCGTGAGCGCGGTGGCTTCGTTGAAGAGTTTGGCTTGCGAGATGGCGTTTTGGCCCGTGGTGCCGTCGACGACGAGTAGCGTTTCGTCGGGCGGGGCGCCCGTCGTGCGTTCGATGATGCGGCGCATCTTCTTGAGCTCTTCCATGAGGTTCGTTTTCGTTTGCAGGCGGCCGGCCGTGTCGATGATGACGACGTCGGATTTGCGCGCGACGGCGGCGGTGAGGCCGTCGAAGACGACCGACGACGGATCGGAGCCTTCGTTGCCGCGCACGAAATCGGCGCCGCTGCGTTCGGCCCATACCGCCAGCTGCTCGGCGGCGGCGGCGCGGAACGTATCGGCCGCTACGAACATCACGCGTTTGCCCTGCGCCGACAAGTAGCGGCCGAGTTTCCCGATCGTCGTCGTCTTGCCGCTGCCGTTGACGCCGACCACGAGCACGACGGCGGGTCGATTGCGCAGCGTCAGGCCCGCCCCGGGCAGGGTGAGAAACTTGCGGACATCGGACTTGAAGCGGGCCACGGCCTGATCGCTGCGGCCCCAAAACTCTTGCCGCGCCACCGTCTGCAAGCCGTCGAGGATCTTCTCGGTCGTCGGCACGCCGAAGTCGGCCGCGATCAGAATCTCCTCGAACTCGTCCCAAAACTCGCGGTCGAGCGGCCGCCGCTGCTGGGCGAGCGTTTGCACCCCCGACAACGACTCCCGCGAGCGGCCGAGCGCATTTTTCAGCTTGGCAAGCCAGCTCATTGCAGGCTGCCTTTCCCGGGGGCGAATCGAACTCCTGTTCGTATGTTCCCCGCGAAACGCACGAACGGACCGGCATCGCTGCCGGCCCGTTCGATCCCCTCGTTCACGATCGCGACCCCGTTACCATCAAGCCCTTGCCATGCCCGACGACACCGTGGACGCTTTCCGAGGATACGGCGCACCCTGTGACATTTCGCGAACATTCCCGGTTTCGGCGGCGTCCTCGGGCGGTTGCCACACGTCGGGCGGATCCGCCCCGACCACGCTCCGGTAGCGGGCTCGCCAATCCTCGTAATCGCGCCGCGCCTCGGCCAGCCGGCGCTCGGCCGCCATGAGGTCGAGCCGCGCGCGGACCGCGTCGAGATCGAAGGGGGCGATTTCGAGCAGCCGGTCGAGCGCCAACTGCCGCGCGCTCGAGTCGGCCTCCGCGTCCGCGGCAAGCCAGCGCAGCGCTTCCAGACACGACGCGCGCAGCCGCTCGCGTTCGCGCCATTGCCAGCCGCCGTCTTCCATCCCCTCGAGAAACTCGCCGCGATACACCTCCACCGCCGCCGCGTAGGCGGCGCGTGCCTCGCTTGCCGCGCCGCGCGCGAGCGCGTGCCGCGCCGCGTCGATCCGCTCGTCGAAGATCGCGATGTCGACGCTCGCGTTCGGCGGCGCGACGAACCGGTATCCGTTGGATTCGAACTTGACGACGTCGCCCACGGCCTTGCGGATCGCGCTGATCGTCACCCGCAAATTGTCGTGCGCCGCATCCGCGTCGAGTTGCGGCCAATAGAGATCGACCAGCCGCGCGCGCGTCACGCTGCGGCCGCCCAAACTCACGAGGTATGCGAAGATGTCGCGGGCCTTGCGGCGCTTCCACGCGTCGGCCGGGACTTCGCCCGCGCTCGAAAACACGCGCAAACCGCCGAGCAGTTCGACGCGTAGCGACGCTTGCGCCGGAACGTCATCGGGCACGAGCCCTTGACCGATCTTCCAGCGGCGCAGCGCGTCGCGAAGGTCGGCAAAGGCGCGCGCTTTGGTCCGCAAGAGAAAGCGGTAATCGCGCTGGTGCAGCAACCCGACGGCGGTGGCCGCCGCAGCCGCCGCGAGCCGGTCGGCCTCGTCGCGTTGCGGCGCGCCGAGCGACGGCGCCATGCGCACGAGCGCGGCGGCGAGATCGAGGTTGGTGCTCGCCGTCAGCACCGCGTCGGGACCTTCGCCCGCTTCCCCGAGCGCCTCGACTGCGAGCCCGTACGCGCGCTCGTACGCGCGCTCCGCCAGCGCGCACGACGCCCGCGTGAGCAGCACGCTCGCGACGTGCTGGCGCCGGCCGGCGTCGCGCATCAGCGCGAACGCCTTGGCGCAGTACTCGTCGGCTTCGGCCACGTTGCCGAGGCCGAGCGCCGCTTGGCCGAGCCCGTGCAGGATGTCGGGCAGCACCAGCACGTCCGCCGGATCGCAGGCGCGCTGGCCGTCGCGGAACGCGCGCGTCGCGCCCGCGAAATCGCCCCGCAGCAGTTTGATCGAGCCTTCGTTCTCGTGGGCGTGCGCGAGGATATTGGCGTTCCCGATGTCGCGCGCGTCCTCGAGCAGCTTTTGCGCGAGGCGCTCGGCTTCGTCGAGGTCGCCGACCAGCCGCAGCACGAAGATCAGGCTGCCGAGCGTCAGCAGCGACGAGACGCGCTGGCCCGCGCTGCGCTTCACCTTGAGCGCGCGTTCGAACATCGCGAGCCCGCCGTACGGATCGCCGCGCCGCACGAGCGCGCCCGCGGTGTTGTGCAACACCATGCCTTGCAGCGGCAGGTCGCCGCGCGTCACGACCGCGGGCATGATCTCGCGATAGACCGCCAGCGCTTCGTCGAAACGGTTGCTCTCGAGCAGCACGCCGCCCAGCGTGACGGAGAGCGCGTTGCGGCTCGCCTCGCTCAGGCGCGAGCCGAGCGCGAGCGTCCGTTCCAGCAGCGCGAGCAGCCGCACGAATTCGCCGCGCGCCGCCAAGATGGGCGACGAGATGCGGATCGCTTCGGCGAGGTCGTCGTAACGCTCGCGTTCGCGCGCGATGCGCATCGCCGCCTCGAGCGACGCGAGCGCGCGATCCCAGTCGCCGCGCAACTGCTCGAGCCTCCCGAGCGCGATGAGCAGCGTCGGACTGGCTTCGATGCGTTCGCGGCCGATGCGCTGCAGGAACGAGTCGACGCGCGCGAGCAGGCCGCTCGAGAGCATCGAAAACGCCGCCGATTCGAGCGCGCGCGCCGCGCGTTCGGTATCGCCCGCCGCGAGCAAATGCGCGATCTCGCCCGCCTGATCGCCGCGGCGCGAACAGGTCGCCGCGGCGCGGCGGTGCAGGATCGCGACCTCGCCCGGCGAGCGCTCGCGGGCCAGCGTGTGGCGCAAGAATTCCGCAAAGAGCTGGTGGACGGTAAAAGCGTCTTCGGAGCGCCGCGCCACGAACAAACCGCGCGCCGCAAGCTCGGGCAATAACCGCGCGGCGTCGTCCGACTGGGTGACGGCGTCGCACGATTCGCGATCGAGTTCGTCGAGGATCGAAGTTTCGAGCAAGAACGACCGGTCGCGGCCGTCGAGCCCGGCCAGTACTTCGGCAGCTAAGTAATCGAAGAGGAGCCGCCGCGTCTCCTCGTCGCGCGCGCCGAGCGCGGCCGGATCGTCCTGGCCGGACGCCGCCGTGGCCGTCGAGGCGACCAGCGCCAGCCCGGCGGGCCAGCCCTCCGCGCGGCGCGCCAGGCGTTCGAGCGCGGCCGGGTCGTCGCCGAGCGTCGTGGCCAAGGCCAGGTAGCGGCGCGATTCTTCGTCGTCGAAAGCGAGATCGGCGGCGCCCGCGGTGGCCAGGCGCGCGGCCGCCGCGACGCCGTGCAGCGCGAGCGGCATCGAACGGCCGGTCAGCACGAACGCGGCGTCGGCGCGCGCGGCGCGCTCGACGAGTTCCGCGAGCGCCGCGAGCGAGCGGCTGCCTTCGAGCGCATGGACGTCGTCGAAGACGACGAGCGGCGCCGGTTCGACCACGCCTAGCAATTCCGCGAAGAGCGACCCGACCTCTTTGGGCGAACCCAAACGCCACGTCTCGCCCGGAAACGGCGGCACGGTTTCGAGCGACCGGATCATCGTTTCCAAGTGCGCCGCGAACACCGCGAGGTCGGCGTCGGTCGCGTCGAGGCTGTACCACAGTTTGGGTCCGCGATAGGCGTCGAACAGGCGCGCCGCGAGCACCGTCTTACCGTAGCCGGGTCCGGCGACGATTGAAAAGACGCGCGTCGTCGGACTCAAGCGCGTTTCGACGGCCGGACGTTCGATCCACGTCGGCAGCGGCTGCGGCGGCCGCAACTTGAGACGGTGGACGAACATCGGCGAGCGCTGGTTCATCCGGGCTGCTGCCGGAACGTCAAGTTGATCCGCTCGCCCGCGACGCGCCGGTCCTTGGCGACGCGATGTTCCCAAAACGACTGCGTATCGCCCGCCATGATCAGCAGGTCGCCGTGATCGAGATCGACGGAGATCACTCGCGAACGCGCGTTCTTCGGCCGCAGATCGAAAGCGCGCGTGACGCCCAGCGTCAGCGACGCGATCACCGGCCGGCGCATGCCCTCGACTTCGCGATCGTGATGCCAGGCGACGCTATCGGAGCCGTCGCGGTAGCGATTGAGCAGCACGTGCGAAAAGCGAACGCCGGCGGTCACTTCCACGTCGCGGCGCAGCGCGGCCAGTTCGGGCGTGAACGGCCGTTCGCGATCGTCGCCGAACCACGCTTGCTGGCGCGGCACGTCCACGATGCGGTCGTACATCTTGCGCCGCTCCTGCACCCATGCCGTCGCGGCGCGCAGCGAAGCGAAGAGCGCGTCGGCTCGCGCCGGCGCTAGCCAGCCGCGGTACAGCCGCACGTCGCCGTCGCGTTCGACCAGGGCGATGCCGGCCGGCGCGGACGCTTCGATGAGTGCGGAAAAGAGCGGCGTCTCGCGCGCGCCGCGCACGCGGCGGTGCACGTCAGCCCGCGATCTCCGCTCCCGCGGCCGGCCTGCGCACGTATTTTTGCTTGACGGTCGGATCGTTCTCGCGAAGGCCCAGATCGGCGCGCAGCACTCGCAATTTCTGGCGCAGATGGATGACCGCCTGAGCGTGAATTTGCGATACGCGCGATTCGGACACGCCGAGCACGGCCTTGATGTCCTTGAGCGTCTGCCCCTCGAAGTAGTAGAGCTTGATGACCGTCCGCTCTTGGCGCGAGAGCGATTCGACGGCGCGCACCAGCGCCTCGCGGACTTCGCGCTGCTCGACGTCCGCGCCGAGATCGCCGTCGTCGCCCGCGAGCGTGTCGAGCAGCGGCACCTCGTTGCCGCGTTCGCTCGGCAAGTGCTCCTCGAGCGAGAGCAGCGACGTGCTGCGCACTTTCTGCTGGAGCGTTTCGAGCTCGCGGCGCGACACGCCCAGACGCTGGGCGATCTCGTCGTCGGTCGCCTGGCGCCCCGTTTCTGCTTCGATTTCGTGCTGGACCCGCTCGAGCTCGCGCGCTTTCTGGCGCACCGCGCGCGGCACCCAGTCCAGCGCCCGCAGCGCGTCGATGATGGCGCCGTGGATGCGGGTGATGGCGTACGTCTCGAACTTGACCCCGCGCTGGTCGTCGTACTTCTCGATCGCGTCGATGAGCCCGACGACGCCGTCGTTGATGAGGTCGTTGAGCTCGACGTTGGGCGGCAGATTGACGGAAATACGACCGGCTACATATTTCACCAAGTGAATGTAGCGGTGGATGACCTCTTCCCGCGTGTAGCGGGTGCCCGCAATAACGTAGGGGGAGTTCGCCTCGGCCTTCAACGAGGGGTCACATTCAACGCGGCGGCCAGGACTCTTGCGCCCCCCGCACGGTCAGACGCGGACCGCGCGAATCGAAAAGAGCGCGGCCTGCGCGTAGAGATACGCCCATTCGGCCAGCGAGAAATCGTTACGGTCGCGCTGCAGCATGTCGGCGAAACGCGGAGCGCGGGCGAGCTGCTCGAAGAGCACGTCGAAGCGCGCGGGCTTCCGCTCGAGGAACGTCATCAGCTTGTGGCGGTGCCGCAGCCGGCCGTAGAAGATCGATTTGACGCGCTGCTCGTAAACGCGGCCCGGCGCCGGCGTCGAGCCGCGCCGCCGCTCGGCAACGGCAGCCGCGGCGAGCCGCCCGGAGAGCGCCGCCTCGTGAATGCCCTCGCCCGTCGTCGCGTCGACGAGCCCGGCCGCGGTGCCGCCGACCATGACGTTCCCGTCGCTGATGCGCGGGCGCGGGGCGCCGCCGTAGAGCAGATTCCCCTCCTCGCGAATCGAGTAGCCGACGCCCGGAAAGAGCCGCGCCTGCACGGTCGGCAAGAACGCGTCGAGCTCGGCGCGCAGATCTTTTCCGGAGAACTTGCCGGCGATCCCGAGTCCGATCGAGAGGTGGTCGCGTTTGGGGAACATCCAGGCGATGACGTTACGGCCGCAGGCGGTCAAGTAGTAGTGCATCTCGAGCGTCTCGTAGGTCGTTGCGATCGCGGGCCGCTCCAAATAGACGCGGTACTGGTAGCACGTGATCAAGCCCTCGTTCCACGCCTCGAAGGCTAGCGGCGTGTCGTCGACGCGCGCGCTCGACCCTTGCGCGAGAAAGACGGAACGCGCGCGAACGCGCTTGCGTTTGCCGCTTTCGAGGTCCGCGTACTCGACGATCGTGCGGTCGCCGTCTCGCACGTAGGAGCGGAAGAGCGCCCGCGTTTGGATGGCCGCGCCCTCTTTGCGGGCGAGCGCCGCGATCGTGCCGTCGAGTTCCTCGCGGGTCGTCGTATGCGCCTGACCGACCGGGAAGTCGAAGCGGCGCCCCGAGAGCCCGTGCAGGGAGATGGTCGGCGGGTCGCAGTGGACGATCGAGCGCGGCAGGTCGAACGTTTCGCAAAACCCGGGCCGCAAACCGGCCGCGCAGACACGCTTGGCGCCGACCACCGGATCGCGCTCCAGAACCAGCGTCTCGACGCCGGCGCGGGCCGCTTCGCGGGCGGCCGTCCCGCCCGCCGGGCCGCAGCCCACCACCAAAAAATCGACCTCTTGCATGTCGGTGGGACGCTTCGAGGTCGGCGGAGGTTCTCCGGCGGGGGCGCGGCAGAGGAAGCCGCGGTTCACCGCGCCGAACGCGAAAAAAGCCTGCGCTCCGTTCTTTCGCCCGGGGCCATGTTTTTTCGTGCGCGAAGCTTTTTTTCGTAAATTATTAAGGTAGGAAGTCTTTTGAGTTCACAGTTGGCCATCGGCATGGGTCTCGCTGCCGGAGTCCTCGCGATTCTGTACGGCGCATTCTTGATCTCCGTCGTGCTGCGGCAATCGCCGGGCAACGAGCGGATGCAAGAGATCGCGAGCGCGATCCAAGAGGGTGCGATGGCGTTCCTCAAACGCCAGTACACGACGGTCGCCATGGTCGCGGTCGTGCTCTTCATCGCGATCGGCCTCGCGCCGGCGCCGCTCGGCTGGGAGGCCGCCTTCGGATTCGCGATCGGCGCCATCCTCTCGGGCGCGGCCGGCTTCATCGGCATGATCGTCTCGGTGCGGGCCAACGTGCGCACGGCCGAAGCCGCGCGCGGCGGTCTCGCGCCCGCGCTCGCCCTGGCCTTCCGCGGCGGCGCGGTGACCGGCTTGCTCGTGGTCGGCTTGGGCCTGCTCGCGGTCAGCGGCTACTACGCGATCATGCTCGCGGTCAACGCGAACGATCCGAACCAAGTCAGCGACTCGATCGGCGCGCTCGTCGGGCTCGCCTTCGGCTGTTCGCTGATTTCGGTCTTCGCGCGTCTGGGCGGCGGCATCTTCACCAAGGCCGCCGACGTCGGCGCGGACCTCGTCGGTAAAGTGGAGGCCGGCATCCCCGAAGACGATCCGCGCAACCCGGCGGTCATCGCGGACAACGTCGGCGATAACGTGGGCGATTGCGCCGGCATGGCGGCGGACCTCTTCGAAACCTACGTCGTGACGACGGTGGCAGCGATGCTGCTCGGCCACCTCGTGCTCGGCAAGTCGATCGAAAGCGCGACCACCTTCCCGCTCGTTTTGGGCGCGGTTTCGATCGTCGCCTCGATCGTCGGGACGTTCTTCGTCAGCATGGGCAAGAACGCGAAGGGCTCGATCATGAACGCGCTCTATCGCGGTCTGATCGTCGCGGGCGTCCTCTCGGCGGTCGCGTTCTTCTTCGTCGCGCAATTGGAGTTCGGCGCTGGCGTGACCACCGACTCCGGGCTCTCCTTCGGCTACCTCAACATCTGGATTTGCGGGCTCGTCGGCCTGGCCGTTACGGGCGCGATCACCTACATCACGGAGGTCTACACGGGCACGCAGTTTCCGCCCGTGCGCAACATCGCCAAAGCCTCGCTGACCGGACACGCGACCAACATCATCAGCGGTTTGGCCGTCTCGATGCAGGCGACGGCCCTGCCGGCCATCACGATCGTCGTCGGCATCTTGATCGCCAACGGTTTGGCCGGTCTCTACGGCGTCGGCATCGCCGTCATGGCGATGCTCTCGATGGCCGGCATCATCGTCGCCATCGACTCGTTCGGGCCGATCACGGATAACGCGGGCGGCATCGCGGAGATGGCCGAGATGCCCGAAGCCGTGCGCAACGTGACCGATCCGCTCGACGCCGTCGGCAACACGACCAAGGCCGTCACCAAAGGCTACGCGATCGGCTCGGCCGGCCTCGCGGCCGTCGTTCTGTTCGCATCGTTTCTCAAGGAGCTTTCCGACCGCTGCCACGCCGCGGCGGGCGCGCTGTGCAACACCTCCGACGCGAGCACGTTCAACGGCTTCTTCAACATCGGCGATCCGTACGTGCTGACGGGACTCTTCATCGGCGGCCTGTGCCCCTATCTCTTCGCGTCGCTCTCCATGGAATCGGTCGGGCGCGCGGCGGGCGCCGTCGTCGAAGAAGTGCGGCGCCAGTTCCGCGACATGCCGGGCATCATGACGGGGACGCAAAAGCCGAACTACGCGACGACCGTCGACATCGTGACGCGCGCCGCGCTCAAGGAAATGGTCGTGCCCGCGCTCATCCCCATCCTCGTGCCGATCGCGATCGTGCTGCTCTCGTTCGTGCTGCCGAATTTCGGCGGCGCGAAGATGATGGGCGGCGCGCTCGTCGGCACGATCGTTACGGGCCTGTTCCTGGCGCTCGCGATGACCAGCGGCGGCGGCGCGTGGGACAACGCTAAGAAATACATCGAGGACGGCAACTACGGCGGCAAAGGCTCGCCCGCGCACGCAGCCGCGGTCACGGGCGACACCGTGGGGGACCCGTACAAAGACACGGCGGGCCCCGCGATCAACCCGATGATCAAGGTGTTCAACATCGTCGCGCTGTTGCTCGTCGGCTTCTTGGTGCACTAGCCGCGACCGGAGAACCAGACCCCCTCGTCCTGCGTTGTAGGAACATGAAACGGATTGCCGCGCTGCTCGCCTGGACGGCCCTCTCGGCGCTGACGGTCGGCCCGGCCGTCGCCGCCGATCAGGAGCAGCAGATCGGGGACCAAGTCTACCAAGAGCTGCAACAGAAGGGCGAAATCGTGCCGCGCGCGAGCGCGACCGCCGAGTACGCCGTCCTCGATCCGATCGCCAAACGGATCGCGGCGGTGGCCGACCCGCAGTACGCCTACCCGTTTCATTTCATCGTGGTGCACGAGAAGCAGCCCAACGCCTTCGCCGTGCCCGGGGGCAACGTGTACGTGACGGATTCGCTGCTCAAGTTCGTCCAGAACCAAGACGAACTGGCGGGCGTGCTCTGCCACGAAACCTCGCACGACATCCATCACGACGTCGTGAACAACATGAAAAAAGACCAGACCACGGGGGCCATCATCGGGATCGTCGGCGTCCTGACCGGAATCGACCGCACCGGCGTCGGCCAACTCGGCGAGAACGCGCTCTACACGCTGCGCACGAACGGCTTCTCCCGCGAAGTCGAGCACAACGCGGACGCGAAGGGCGCCTACACCTGCGCCCAGGCCGGCTTCAATCCGTACGGCATGATCTGGCTCTTCGAGAACTTCGAGAAATCCGATACGGGCGGCTCGATGGAGGCGCTCTCCGATCATCCGACCGACCAGCATCGCATCGACGATCTACGCCGCGAATTCGCGGCGGATCCGGGGACCTTCGGCCGCTTCTCGAGCGACATCGCGACGGCCGCGCCGCTCGCCAAACCCGCCGCGCCCGCGGCACGTGCCCGCGCCCGCTACTGTTGCGCTCCGAAGCCCGCAGCGCACGCGGCCACGCCCAGGCCCACGGCGACGCCGGGCGTGACGATCATCGAAGGGCAGTAACGAAAAAGCCCCGGCTCGCACCGGGGCTTCGTCGCTTGCGTTCGAACGCGCTTACTTGATTTCGACCGTCGCGCCGACTTCGGCGAGCTTGGCCTTGATCTGCTCGGCTTCGTCCTTAGGAATGCCCGTCTTGATCGGCTTGGGAGCGCTCTCGACGAACGCCTTCGCTTCGGTGAGGCCGAGATTCGTGAGCTCGCGGACGGCCTTGATGACCTTGATCTTCTCCGCGCCGACGTCGGTGAGCACCGCGTCGAAATCCGTCTTCTCCGCCGCCGCAGCCGGCGCGGCCGCGCCGCCGCCGCCCGCCGCCGCCGCTACCGCGACCGGCGCCGCTGCGGAGACGCCCCACTTCTCTTCGAGAGCTTTGACGAGTTCGTTGAGTTCGAGGACCGTGAGTTTCTCGACTTCCGAGATGAGATCGGCAACTGCCATGATGTCGTGACTCCTTTTACGATGCTGACTCGGCGAGTTGCTTCTCGCGAGCGGAAAGTACGCGGACGAAGCCGCTGGGGTTGGCGGCCAGGACGCCGACGAGGCCGCGCAGCGGGCTCGTCAGCAGGCCCAAAACCTTTGCCTGCAGTTCGATGCGCGGCGGCAACGACGCGAGCGCCGAAACCCCCTTGGCATCGATGATCGCGCCGTCGACGTAGGCCGCCTTGACTTCGAGCGGCTTGACGTCGTCGCTGAAGGTCTTCAGGGCTTTGGCGGGCGCGACCGGATCGGTGGCAGCGAAGATGACGCCCGTCGGCCCGGCGAGGAACGCCTCGAACTTCTTGGCGAGATCGTCGCCCGCGGCGCGCGAGAACAGCGTGTTCTTCACGACCGCGTACGTCGAGCCGTCCTTGCGGAGCTCCGTGCGGAGCTTCGAGATCTCTTCGACCGTGAGCCCGGCGTAGTTGGTAAAGAACAGATACTTCGCGCCCGCGATCTTCGCGCGAAGCTCTTCGATGGTCGCTTCTTTTTTAGCGGTGGGCATGGTGCTGCTTTCTGGAAAAGAAACGGCGCTCCAATCTTGCGATGAGCGCCACCGTACCGCTAGGGACCGGGCCGCTTGCGCGGCGACCGGGCCGAAATCGTTAGCAGGGTCGTCATCCTCGGCAGGCGCTCGCGCATTACCCGCCCGGAGGCGGACCTACTTTCACCGGAGCCGTCGCCTATACTATCCGATCCGGCGGCAAACCGCAACGGGTTTGCCGCCGGAACGGGGGCGTTTAGGAGGTCGCCGCGGTCGGCTTGACGCGGTTGGGGTCGAGCTTGACGCCCGGACCCATCGTGCTCGTAAGGGTCACGCTGCGGATGTAGGTGCCCTTCGAGGCCGACGGCTTGGCGCGGACGATCGCGTCGAGCAAGGTCGCGACGTTTTCCGCGATCTGCTCCTCGCCGAAACTCGCTTTGCCGACGATCGTGTGCACGATCCCGGTCTTGTCGAGACGGTATTCGACCTTACCGGCTTTGATGTCGCGGATCGCGTTGCCGATGTTCGGCGTCACGGTGCCCGACTTGGGATTGGGCATCTTCTGCGCGAGGATGCGGCCGAGGTTCGAGCCGACGGCGCCCATCATGTCAGGCGTCGCGACGGCGACGTCGAAGTCGGCGAAGCCGCCCTTGATGCGGTCGATCAGGTCTTGCTCGCCGACCACGTCGGCGCCCGCGGCCTCCGCCTCGCGCGCTTTGTCGCCCTTGGCGAACGCGACGACGCGCACCGTACGGCCGGTGCCGTGCGGCAACAGCACCGTGCCGCGCACGTTCTGGTCGCTCTTCTTGGGGTCGACGCCGAGACGCACGTGGATTTCGACCGTTTCGTCGAATTTCGCGGTCGCGTTCTTCTTCACGGTCGCCGTGGCTTCGGCGATGTCGTGCAGCTTGTTGCGATCGAACGACTTCGCGAGGTCGCGATATTTCTTGCCGTGGTGCTTCGCCATTACGCGACCACCTCGACGCCCATCGAACGGGCGGTGCCCGCGATGATGTTCATCGCCATCTCGACGTCGTTGGCGTTGAGATCGGCCATCTTGGTCTCGGCGATCTCGCGCAGTTGCTTGGCGCTGATCTTGCCGACCTTATTGCGATTGGGCACGGCCGAACCCGACTCGATGCCGACGGCTTTCTTGATCAGGAAGCTCGCCGGCGGCGTCTTCGTGACGAACGTGAACGTGCGGTCTTCGTAGACCGTGATCTCGACCGGAATCACCATGCCCGCTTGCGACTGCGTGCGCTCGTTGTACTCTTTGCAGAACGCCATGATATTGAGCGAGTAGGGACCGAGCGCGGGACCGACCGGCGGGGCGGGCGTCGCTTTTCCGGCAGCGAGCTGCAGGCCGATCTTACCGACGACTTTCTTAGCCATGCGTGTTCCTTTCGAATCCGCCGAAACGGGTTCTCCCCCAAGCGTCAGGCGCCGCGGCCGGGGTGATGCCGGCGGCGCAACCCGCGAAGTATACCACGCCCGCAAGGGGCCTACAACCGCACCGCGAGGCCGTCTCGACGAGGTCCCGCCCGCGCCGCCCGGTACGTGGCCGGACCGCGCGGCGCCAGGCCAGCGGCCCCGGAAACGATCGACAGGGCGCCTTTCGACGCCCTGTCGCTCGTCTCTACTGGGACACCCTCTTGCGAAGCGCTTTCGTCCGTGATGACCGCTTCGAGCATCCTGCTCGCATCTCAAGATGTCGGCCGGCGCATCATCCGTTCGTAGCGTTCGCGGCCGAAGTGTGACCGATCGCACGCGCCGGCGCGACAGGCCGGCGCTAGACCTTTTCGATCTGGTAGAACTCGAGTTCGACCGGCGTCTCACGACCGAAGATCGAGATGAGTGCGCGGACTTTTTCTTTTTCCGGCTGGATCTCGTCGACGATGCCCGTGAAATCGAAGAACGGCCCGCTCGTGACCTTGACGCGATCGCCC
>Ga0075030_100004120_pt1 | contig 13169 bp, 11 predicted proteins | sample LitLauG_LLR_2012_FD_71393 | JGI IMG/M metagenome (GOLD analysis project Ga0075030, IMG submission 71393) | Freshwater sediment microbial communities from Pennsylvania, USA - Little Laurel Run_MetaG_LLR_2012 | ecosystem: Environmental > Aquatic > Freshwater > Creek > Sediment | place: USA... | reverse complement strand
GAGTTGGGCGGAATCGACCGTGAGATGCGCCAGCTCATTGACCGGTCTTACAGCGGCCACATCACCCCTGCAAAGTTCGCTCCGATGATCCGTGTCCATCCGAGCCTGGCGGTGACGTCTCGAATGAAGATGAGCCGCTCCACGCTCATCCGCCAGCGGCTCTCTTACGGCAGTACCCGCGTCCAGACCATACTGTTTTCTCTCCAGAAGGAGGACCTTGAGACAAACGCGGTTGCGGCATCGGATCTGGTCGCGGGTGCCATGGCCGATGGCGCCATGCTGACTCCCGGGTCCGTCGGTGGCTGCCGCCTCCTACGCGGTGTCGATGCGGCACGGGTGTTGAATTTTCTCGAGACCTACTGTTTCCATGAAAAGAGCTGGCAGCTCAATGCTGAGGCAATTTGCAAATACATACGGTCCGAACGTGACTCTGGTTCACTGGACGCGTGGAGTGTCGCTGTCGTGGAAGGAGACGGCAAAGGCGAAACGGTGAAGTTGGGCACAATGGAGTTCCGGTCCGTCATCCGCAGCCGTCTTGACATTCCGGGTGTCCCCTATGCAAACATCAAGACCTTGATGTCTGAGGATGATGCACTCGCGGATATCGATCTGGCCGGCGGCAGGCCGCAAGGGATCGAGGACATCATTGCCCACCGGAATGCCGTGGCACCGCGGGTGGGACTTCTGGTGCTCTACCCAATAGATCGCACATCCGATCCCAAGGCGCCGACCGGCGGTCGGAAGGCGGTGCGTGTGCCGCTGGGCGCCCCCCTGCCTGCAATGGGTGTTGGATTGGTCTTTCCCCAGGCCGTCAATCCGTCTTCGCAGGAGGGCGTCTACGTACAGCAAAAGATTGAACCAGAGGAGTACGAGGAGCCAGAGGAAGAGGCGGCCGACGAGGGGAACACCTGATGGCCGGTCCTGGGATCACCGAACAGCTGCGTCACCGCCTTGAAACAAGCATTCGTCGGCCCGGAGACCGAGAATACGGGGTTACAGGCGCCGGCGTCTCGACCGCCGATGGCGAGGTCCTATTCAGTGTCGATGGCGACGGTCACCTGCACCTTCTACTGCCGGTGCCGGCCGGCGTCAAAATCGCCGAAGACCGTCGCAGTGAAGGCGTACAGGTTGTCCGGCATGAACTCATCGATGGGACGCAGCGGCGCCACTATGCCGATCTTGTATGCACCAAACCGCACCTGCGCAGCACCTTTCACATGCTTGCTGACGAGGTGATCGGGCGCATTGCGGAAGGTACTGTCCGAGCCGACGTGGCCGCTACGGCGGTCATCGGCCGCTGGCGTGAACTGCTGGACAGAGCACCCCAGCCACCCCTAGGAATCGAGCGTCTTGTGGGACTTTACGGCGAGTTGCTAGTTCTGCGGGACCTCGCGGCCTTGAGTCCCCACGCATTGGCGCTGTGGACGGGACCACGGCCTCAGCGCCATGACTTCACCTCGGACCGGTGCGACATCGAGGTCAAGGCATCCCTTGGCGCCAGCCGTGCGGTCCAGATCAGCAGCTGGAGCCAGTTAGTGCCCCATGAAGGCACCGCCCTCTATTTGCGCCATTACACGCTGGAGGAATCGCACGGTGCGCCATCCGTCCCCGATCTCGTCGAACAGCTATGTGATCGGGGCATGGATCGCGCGGAGCTCCATGCCGTTCTGGCGCGTCTTTCTTACGATCCCCAACATGCAGCGGAATATGCGAAGCGATGTTTCCGGACTCTTTCTGAAGATGTCTATCGAATTGATGCCGGTTTCCCGAGGATCGTGCCCGAATCGTTCACGCAGGGGCACATTCCTGACGGCATCATTGCCATCCGGTACACGGTGAATCTGGATGCGGCTAGCGCGTGCCTGCTTCCCGCCTCGGACTGGCCTGGAATTCTAGCGACCGCCCTTTCGCCCACCGCATGATCCTAGACCTGCACTCCGAGAAGTTCGGGGCAACCGGCGGAATGGCGGGGGACGGTGCAAGGCGGGTCCTGGGCCGACCTAACCTCAACGCGCTCGAACTCGTGGTCCGCGAGGCTTTGCAGAACTCCTGGGATGCGAAGCTTCCAGATGCAAGGGAAGTTCGGTTTTCGATCGATGCCTGGCGACTTGATGCCCGCCAGCAATCGGTGCTCGCCGAACAGGTATTCGGGAAACTTCCCCGCGCCGGTCTGAATCTCAAGGACCGCCTCCGGGGAGAAATTGACGTCATCGTAGTCTCCGACCGGGGGACGGTGGGTCTTGCTGGCCCCACACGCACTGATGCGCGCAGCGAGAGCGATGCCCCGACAAATTTCATCGAATTCTTTCGCAACATCGGCCGCTTGCGCACGGGTGACATCGGTGGGGGCACCTACGGATTTGGCAAGGCATCCCTCTACGCGGTGAGCAGTGTCAGCACGATCGTCGTGCACACCCGCGTCAGGAGTAGGGGAAAGTATCAATCGCGCTTCATGGCCTCTGCGTTGGGGCAGCAGGTACGTTCTGTAGGGCGGGTCTCGACGACGCACTTCACAGGACGGCACTGGTGGGGAACCTCGACTAGGGGGGTTGTCGAACCTGTGACAGGCACAGCTGCGGACCGCCTCGCCGCTAGCCTCGGCTTCAGGGCGTTCGGTCCCGATGAGACTGGCACCTCCATAATGATCGTCGCGCCCCGGCTTCCGGAGTCCGATCCCTCGGCCGCGCTCGAGCGCGCGGCTGCAATGATGTGCAATGCGGCCCTATGGTACGCATGGCCGCTTATGCTGGCCGGCAACGCCAACGGACATCCCCTACTGCGACTCTCCGGAACCTTCCAGGGATCGGCCATTTCCGTTCCCGAGATCGACAGCGACCCGCTGCTGTCTGAGTACGCAAAAGCGTTCCGTCACGCGCTCACGGCCAAGACCAGCACGCCGGCGGATCCGATCTCTGGTCTCACCATGACCCCTCTGAACTGCCTTCGCCCTGTCGTCGCGCTGGGCCGTCTCGCGCTTACGCGGGTTTTTTCGAATCTGACAGCCCAGGTAACTGACCCGGAGGGCGACGACTTCGGGGAGATCGTCTCCATCCCCAAGGGGGCACCTGCGCACGTTGCCATCATGCGCGGACCCAGACTCGTTGTGCGCTACCTGTCGTTTCCAGCCCCTCCGGGTATCGGATTCGTCGGTGTCTTCGTGGCTGATGAGGAGCTCAATGCAGTCTTTGCCGGCGCCGAGCCTGTTACGCATGACGATTGGAACAGCGAGAACCTCGAGCAACCCCGCGACCGGACCATCGTCCGGGTGACCCACAAGCGAATCCGGGACCGCGTACTGGAATTCGTCCAACCTGCCGGGACTCCCGAGGCGGCAGCACAGCAGTACCCGCTCGGAAGGGTAGCCCGCCTGCTCGGAGGGCTGATCCCTGGTGCCGCAGGACCTGGGGCGGAAGCTCAGAGCAGCCGCACTGGCCGCGAAGGCGGGGGTAGCGGCATATCCACCAAGCGTTCGCGCACTCGCGTGGAAATGCTGCCGGAAGTGCACCTAGATCTTTTCGGCGGTGTGACGACCGCAACGTTTCCGTTCCGTGTCACCGGCGGTCACGACGGGACGACCATACGTCTCGGGGCACGCGCAAACGTGCTCACCGCTGACGGCGGCAGCGAAGGTGATCCGCCCCAGGGCGCCGCTGCCCCTAGCATCGTCGGTTGGTCTGTCAGCGGTCAGATGATCACCGGTGGGGGTGGCGTCGTGGAAATCGAACCCGACGTGCATGCCGTGTATGCCGTCCACGTCACAGTGCCCGAGAGCAGCGCTGTCACGGCGTCTGTCTTCCTAGATGATGGGGAATCTGCTTGAGGCAGCCGGTTGCATACCCATTCCGCCGCGCTGCGGGTGGCCGCGTTGCCCTGCTTGATTGGGGCGTGCGTCCGGCGACCCGGGACGATTTAATACCAGACTGGGATCCGGGTTCCAATGTCGGCCTTTCCGTACGCGCGCGCGTCGATATGGCGGGCGTAATCGAGGACACATGCCTTGGTCCGGATGCGCCGCTGGCGCTGACGCTTACCTGGTCCTGCACGGCGACGCACTCGTCCGGCGTGCTGAGATCCGAGCGGCTGGACGCTGCGGTCGCATCTGTCGATGTGAACCTCTGGGGTGAGATAGCGGGTGTCGACCTTGCGCAGGCCGTCACCGTTTCGGTGACGTTGCACCTTTCGGAAACGATCGCGCGTGCGGGAAGGCCACTTGCGCCCCGTCTTGTTGGTTCCGGCCTGTGGCGTGAATCAAAAACTTTTGTTCTGGAAGGCGAAGGCGCCCGCTTCCCAATGGAAACGCGCGCATTTGCCTCGACCATGCTCTTTCCTGCCGGCGCCGCTTGGTTCCTGGACTGGTCGGCGGACGTGCCGACAGACACATTTCTGGGCTCGGTTCGATTATTTCTGAACAGCGACCATCCCGCCGTCGAACAACTTCTCGCTGGGTCCGGGGCACCGGAAGTCGCCGGCGTCGAATCGCTGCTCCGGTTCGACATTGCTCGCCAGCTCATTGTCGGCGCACTCAATTCGGCCGCCTTCCTGGATGAAGCCGACTTCGAGGCCGGTTCAGTCGGCCATCATCTCAGGGGCCTTTTGGCACAGACGTTTCCCGGCCGGACCGCAACTGGGCTTGCCCAGGAAATGCGCCAGCGACCGGGGCATTTCGAGTCGCTGCTGCAGGACCGCCTCCGCTTCCTGGCGCACGGCGGCTGATCGAACATGCGCCTTCTGTACCCGCAAATCGACCGGATCGAAGCGCGCTTGCTCATGCGCAGATACCTGGAAAACACGGATCGACCGTTTGAGCCCGACATCCGCACCGAAAAGCTCGTCTATTCGCCGCTGGGAGGGACAAGGGTGCAAGGCGAAGGTATCGCAGCGCTGCGGCAGTCCTGCATTGCGGCCGCCATGCGCGCCGGATGGCCAAATGACAGTTCCCTCGACGCACGCAGGCGCTTGGACCGGATTCTGGCTCAGCACCTGCACGAGGCCTTACACATCACGGCCCACGAAGCATCGCTTCCGGGCATATGGCAGTTTCTGTGCTGCGCCGTCCTCCCTGATGTGGTTATGTGGCGGTTTCCCCCACGTTCGGAGTCAGCTTCCGACAGCCGGTTTTTGGGCGGGGTGAAGAATGCCCTCCAGAGACTCTGGTGGCGTGCCGAGATCCTACGGGACGCAACGCAGGAAGATCCGTATGCATTGTTGGGCGAGTTGATGGAGGACGAATTCGTGCAGCTCATGGAGCGGCCGGCCATAGCCCGGCACCGGCCGATGGCTCGGGCTCTGGTGCGTACCTTCGCGGCCAACGTCGGAGGGGGTGGAGGAGATGCAATACGGGAACGGATGGAACTCATGCGCGATGCCGCCAAACGCATCTTGCGCATGGGTGCGGTACTTGCTTTTGATGTGATGGACGAGGATAAGGCGGCGGCCATTGCCAGGATCGAACTACTGCATGCCCGAAATGCCGTCCTAGCACAGCGCACCCGAGTACCCTAACCGCGGGAAGCGGGCATGGGTTAATCTGCCGGCAGCCCACTACGCCCTGATTCCGACTTTACTGCCGCAAGCAAAAGGACGTTGATTTCCTGCAGCCGGCGGCGGCGATCCGCCGTCATCCGGTCGCGGTCAAATTCTGGCGCGAGGAGCAGGAAGAGGCATGTCTTGAGAGTCGCGACGTCCGTCCGGGAAGCCCTCCGCCCGCCCAGCAACGCCGCCCTGTACCGGACGTTGAGTCTCACCATGCGCTGACTGGCATCAATCTCAAATACGTCGTCCGATGACACAAGCTCGGCCCATGAAAAGTTGATGGCCCTGCTTCTGCCGGCCACCGACCCGGCCAGTGCCTTGGCAGCGGCTGCAAGTGAAGTCGGAAACCCGGAGCCTGGAATGAGTGGCAGGTCACGTTCCGCCCGGCTGTCCTGACGACGATAGGTCTGCTGGGCATGTCGCCGGAATTCCTCGAAGCTGCGACCGTCATCGGCGCGCGCCTCCATGACCGCCGATATGAAATTGCTGGGAGCAATCACCGCGGACTTCTGTACGTTGAGGCTGAAGATCGAGTCAAACGATTCCGATACGTCCACGGAGATTCGGGCAAGAGAGCTGTGCGGCTCACTGTCATGCTGAACCAACCCGTTCCAGCCGCCAGCCTGGATCAGCCTGTCATTGCGGTAAAAATAGAATCCCTGACGGGAGGCCGCCTTGTTTCCCAGCTTGTATTCGGGATCGGAGGAGTTTGCAGGCCAGATGTGCGCGACTGCAGTCAGACTCAGTTTGGGTCCGAGATCGAACGCGAATGCCTTCGGGTAATCCGGACGGCCCGATTGGCGATATCCGAAGGGGTTGAGGGGACGGATCGCGACGAAATGCGGCTGCTCTGACGTGCCCAGCATTTGCTGGTCCAAAAGGATGCGCACACTGTCAGCCTCAAGGAAGCGATGGAAGCATAGTCCGAGGTGCAGCTGGAGCCGTCGCTGAATACTGCGCAGAGTGTCGCGAATTCCCTTTCCGTTTGTGGGCAGGCGATCGATATCTTCCCAGATAACCAGCGTTCCGCTCCGTGCCAGGCGGACTTGAGACCATGGTGCATCCAACAGTTCGTCTGCGTCCGACGTGGCAATCGAATCGCACTCCCACCCGCGCTCGATGCCGGACACCGTCCAGCGCCGCCCGCTTGCCTTCCCGTCCCTCCTGGTCAGTACGGTCAGACTCTGGCCATGACTGAGACTCGCGAGCTTGAGGCCCATGCCGAACTTGCCCAGGCTACGCTGCGTCAGGTTTTGATCACTGCCGAATTTCATGGCTGTTCGCAAGCGTGCGGCCGTCATCCCCTCGCCATCATCGGCAACAACAAGTCGCTGGATGCCAGCAGAGTCCGTCACGAAACGAATCAGGATCGTACGGGCGCCCGCAGTGATCGAGTTGTCCACCAGGTCGGCAATGGCAGATTCCAGGCTGTAACCAATTTGGCGCAGTGCGCGGATAAGAAGTGCCGGATCGGGCGGAATGCTGTCACCCCCATCGGCGAGGAGTTCGCTTGTGGATCGCGCGAGCTTCATGGTGGGTTCCTGAAGTGCGAGACAATCGACGTCGGCAGGATTGAGTGTCATTGGTCTCTCAGGAAATTCTTTGGGACGAGCGTCGCGCGGGTTGCGGGTCAGAGTCAGATGCTACCTCTGCGGACTGTAGAGCACTGCGTTGCAGCAGGGCGTGCACGGTGCCGGCCACCTGACGTGCAAGCAGCGGCGGCACCGCATTGCCGACTTGGATGTACTGATGGGTACGCTCGCCACAGAAATAATAGTTATCCGGGAAAGTCTGCAGGCGCGCAGCTTCCCGGACTGTGAGACTCCGGCACTGGGTCGGATCGTAATGGATGTAATAGTGCCCGTCTTTCGAGATGTGACTCATAATTGTGGAGCTTGGATGTGACCTGAGCTGTACCTTGAATCGATCCGCGAAATTATCTGTCTTCAGGGCTGTGCCGACATTATTGTGTGCCGGGAGCAGATCTTTCGGGAAATCCCCCATCAGCGGTGAATCACCACGCACTCCAGCGAACGACGCTGCAAAGAGGTAGCGGTGCAGATCGCTTGCCATGTGCGATCGGGTAGCGTGGTTGCACCAACCACCGATCCTCTCGTCCCCGAACCAGTCCGGCGCCAACACCGGCGTGGCCGCTGCGCGACCTGAAACGAATTCGCCACCGCGCCCCAACCTAGGTGTCCGGAGCCCCGTCGCGGTTTTCTCCACCAATTCCAATACATCAGCGAGTTCGCCCTTGCGGCCCCGCCGCAGCCACGGTGCGCGAAGGATCTCCTGGACTGAAGACTTCCAGGCCGCGTCACTGTCCTCAACCCTGGACAGACCGCCCCGCAGGCGCGGCAGATCTGACAGTGCATCGTGAACCGTCGGGGAATCCAATGAGGGAATCAGCACCTGCGGATCCGCCCGCACGGGGCTCAGCACGCCAAGCAGGAGGACCCGCTGGCGGGCCTGGGGGATTCCGTACTTTTCGCAGTCCACGAGGTAATCCGAAGCGCCGTGTTCCGGTGCACCAAAAAGGTCAAAGCCTGCCGTGTCGCGCGACAGGGAGTAGATCCTGTAACGCAAGTACGAGGACGCGCTGCCAAGGGCCCGGGCCGGGTCCTGCAGATCCTCGAGGATCTTTCCGAAAATGGGCTCTCCTCCCACCTTCGCCGAAAGTACCCCCTTGACGTTCTCCATGATGAATACTGTCGGCCAGTATCTGCCCAGGATCCGCAGGTATTCGCGGTAGAGGAAGTGCCGGTGGTCATCCTCTGGACGGTAACCGACCTTTCCCGCGTTCCGCGAACGGCCTGCAATCGAATAGGCCTGGCAGGGCGGGCCGCCTACAAGTACCCAAGTAGAGTTTGAACCAATCGCTTCCCGAACCCGCCGATCAAGCTCCGCTGGTGCCAGTTCGGCGGCCCCCAGTGTTGCATGCCAGGCACATCGCCGGGCTTCTGCCGCTTCGGACGGGTAACGCTCGAACAGATCAGCGGCTGTCAGTTCCTGACGGAGCACACGGTAGTAATCATCCGGCACCCGTGTGCGGGGGAACTGCCGGAAAAACGATCGCAGGAGCAGTGTCTGGTGGGCGGGTTCCGAGGCTTCAACGGACAGGGCTACCCGGAACGGATTCGTTGATCCGTGCTGGAAGCTGCTGAAACCCTCGCCCAGGCCACCCGGTCCGGCGAAGAGGTCAACTATCGGAAAGGACGGCGGCATCAGGGTCGCATCCCGAAGGTCGCAACCGCCGCCAAGTGCAAGCTGCCAGAATTAACTGTGCTCATATGAAACACGATAACCACCTTCCAACCGGCATCATGGTATTTCCAAAAATCGACGACCGCTCCGAAGCCAGCGCTCAAGCTTGGCGAGGCTCGCGGCCTCAATGGAGGAGCGCCGAACCGCACATTCCCAGAAAATGGCAACCCTCCACGAATCCAGCCCCAAAGCCAGCAGCGCCTTGGAATCCCGGTCAACGTTAGCATCGAATTTGGCGCGCCAGAAGTTGGCATTTGACGCCGGAATTTTGGCGTTGCTGCAGCGCGGATGCTGGTGCCAGAAGCAGCCATTCACGAAAATGACGGCATTGTATTTTGGAAGGACGAGGTCGGGGCGCCCCGGAAGTTCTCCAACGCAAAGTCGGAACCGTAGTCCCCGCGCGTGCAGGTAACGTCGCACGGCGCGCTCGGGTATGGTGTCGCGCGCATGAATTCCGGCCATCATCCGCGAGCGGACCGATCTCTCTACGCTGTCAGCTGGCACAACCCATTAGTCCAAAAAGGAACGGCCAGAGGCGGCAATATCTTCTGCGTGTCTAATTCGAAAGTCCCGGAAATATTGTGAGCGGTTATAGACCGCGTCCAGGGCGCCAGAGGCAAAGTGCACATCCAATACCTCGGTGAAGGTATAAGGCGGCCTGGTGTACCTTGGGGCAGGTAAGTCGCACTTTGCGCGTCCAATGCGTATGGCGCCAGAAAAGGATAGCGGTAGCGCAAGGCCCGTGTACTGGCGCACGCCAAAACTTTCTTCGCTATCGGCTTCACGTCCGTTTATTGGCGGGTATTTCCCATGCTCGTCGCTCACGGCAAGTTGATCAAGTTGAACTCCGCTTGCATCGATTGAAATGACGTGCACGTAGCCCTTGTGGCAGTTAGTGCCCCATTCGATCGGTGTGATCCCAAACTGCCTCGGATCAAATAACTTCGGATGGGCTATTACCTCGTACGGCTCAGGACGGTTATCGAAGGTGCGCTGCGGCCCTAAAATTTCCCAACCGCTTTGTCCAAAGAAAGTGGCGTGATCCGGTATTTGCATGGTCATGCTGGGCACCTAAGAGGTGACAGGAGATACTGTCGCGTGGCTTGCATTGGCTTGTATAGGGAAGGTTTCGAGCTACGCGAGGTCTGAACGTATCCTATGCGTTTGACTCATCATCCATTGAATCGTGGGATGGGTATGAGCCAAACTCCCCGTTATCTCGGAACGTTCCTCCCCACCCGTATTTTGCATCGAGTTTTTCGTTCCCGCCCCTTGGCGCGGTTCCCGGGACATGCGATTTGACCGTCGATTCCTCCGCGCTTGTTTCCTCTTTTTTGGCAGGTCGAGATGTTTGTCGATATTTCTCGAGGGCTGATTGAAGTGGCCCGGAAAGTGACTTCCTTGACCCAAGCCGGTTCCCTTTGGGCTCGAGCTGCGTGGTTGATTCCGAGGTCTTCCGGGGCCCCTTCTTTCCCATCGTCGTGTTGCTTGGCGTGCGCACCTGACGGGGTAGGTACTGCACCGCCACATCTTTGGGTGAACTTTTCGGCGAACGCGGCTTTGACAGGGCCGGTTCCTCCTGAGGCCGCTCTGATTTGTTGCGCATAGCGGCTTCCGCGGTGTGCTTTGATTGAGCGTGTGCCCGGAAGCCCTGCATATTCTTAAATTGCTTCTTGCAAATCGGGCAACGACCAGAAGTATTAGTTGATATTCGCGCGCTTGGTAGTTTGGCAGGCTTTGGGAGCCTTTCCGGTGTGTGCGAAGCCTTCGTGAGTTCTGCAGTACGGTCCAGGAGCATTCGACGTTGTTTTTGAATTGGGGATAGGCCGTCAGGAACTGCCATGCCCGGGTCTGCTCCATTCTTGCTGATGCGGGTAGAAAGCTCCCGCAGCGTTTGAGACTGTTCACGCAGCGTGCGGGGTCGCTTTGTCGATAGACCCGTGCCATCACAGTGCATGCAGTTTGCGTTCTCCCCGCCGCATGTGCAGGGGAACACAGTCACCGGATTGGCCTTAGATGCCATGTTTTTGATGAACCTGCCCTAATGGCAACTGCAGTTGAACGTAATATTCAATATGCCAATCGAAATGTCGGACTGTCTTGCGCCCGTTGTCTGCGGTGATCGTATAGGCGCGTCGTGGTGATATTGGCGTGCCCCAACCATTCCTGGACGTTTGCAATCTCGGCGTGATTTTCCAGGGCATTCGTGGCGGCAGTGGCGCGCAGCGCGTGTGCCCCGACTTCAAACCCCAAAGCAGCCGAGTACGAGCGAACAATCTTGTAAACGGCATCTGGGGTGATGGCAGCTCCAGTGATACCTTTGCGAAGGTCACGTAACGAGCAGAATAGGGGTGCACGCCCGTCTCGGGGCATGCCCGCCGCTGCTAAATAGGCGCTGATGCACTGATCAGCGACCGAATGCAACGGCACATACCGAATTTTGCCGCCTTTGCCGGAAATCTTGAGCGCAGGATTCCCAGGTCGAAGACGGCAAATGTCCCGCTGCTTTAACTTGCATAGCTCTTCGCGACGAAGTCCGTGATAGAGCAAGGTTGCGAGAATCGCCCGATCACGCTTGCCCTTTAGTGAATCCGCATCAGGTGCGTCCAGAAGGGCACGCGCTTGAGACGCCAGCAGTACGGGAGTCGCGCCTTCGGTCGTATTGCAAATTGGGCGCTTCACGCCCGTCACGGGGTTTTGATGGATAGCGTTTCGATCGCACAGGTACATAAAAAGTGATGACATGGCCGCCAGGCGGTGGCGTACCGTAATGTCGCTCAAGGGTCGCCGCTTCAGATCCTCGCGCCACGCGATGATGTGCGCGCGGGTTACCTTTCGAAGGTCTTCGGGGCTGGTGATCCCGGAAAATTGGCGAAAATCCTCCACCGCAATCTGATACGCCCGCCGCGTGGCTTTGTTGCCAAGGTTTGCAAACCACTCAATGTCCGGCGGCACATCGGACAGGCGCTCAAATACCTCCACGGTCAGCGCCTGACCGCGAGTCTTGCCCAGCACCTGTACCCCAGTACGCGTCATTGCTTGCCTCTGTGAAGGCTGTCCACTGCCAGGCTCCAGACCTGCACCCCTGCAACCGATTCTAGGCTGGCCTGCCGCCCGGACGGGTACTTGGGGCAGGAGAAAAATACGTACCGATGCCTTACCCCATCGGCCTTCTCCAGGAGTTTCTCGACATCCTTGCGCAGCTTGTTGTTGCTGGCAGGATGGGTGGCGGCAAAAGCCTCCGCGGCGACCACGCTGGGCACCTGGCTTTCCACGTCAAAGCCAGGTGCAGTGCCGAGGTGGATCTTCAGACCACCGCAATCGGGGTGCCGCGCCAGAATCCAGCGTGCTGCTTCCAGGGTGACGAGGTAGGTGAAGGTCTGGTTGACCTGCTCGATGAGATTCAGGGGGCGATCGTCGGTGGGGTGTTGGCCGATCTCCGAGAATTTCATCAGCCGCAGGACCTGGAGGCTGTCGGTCTCGCTGCCCAGGATATTTCGGATGGAGCGGACGGTGCGATCGGCCGAGGCGCGAACCGTTGCGGCCAGTTTGTCGAGCTGCTCGACGCTGGAAATCTCGATGGTGGCCATGGGGGGAGGGTACTATCGATAAAGGCCGTTATCAATAGTTCCGGCCCCTGACCGTCCAGGCATGAGCGGAATCAACCCCATCTCGCGCTGGTACTGGAACCACCAGTACGGCGCCGATGCGCCATCTACCTCTGGCCAGGCTGCATCTATCGTTGGGTCTAGCCAGTCGGCAGCGTGTCGTAACCATTCCACCTCGGCCAGAAGCCTTTTTGCTTTGGCCGTGTCTTCATTAATCCGATCCCCGGCTCGTTCGAGGGCAAGAGCGTAATTGCGCAGGCGCACAGCGCGCTCGTATTGTCGTGCGCAGGTCTCGGCATCTTTTAAGTGGGTCAGGTGCCTGTCAGCCACCTGGCGGCGTGCCTCCATGATGCGCTGCTCTTCGGCACGCTGCCGTGCAGCAGCCTCTGCCGCCTCCCTCGCAAGTCGCTGCTCGATCGCGAGCTGCTGGTACAGCGTGATCGCCGTCTCCAGCTTGGCTTCGAGCTTCTCGCGACCGTCGCGCAGCGTGTGCGCAACCCGGCCGCCCGATGTCGTGATTAGAAGGGAGAGAACGCCGGTTGTCTCGAATCGGAATCGATCCTCGATGTAGGACAGATGGTTGTCCTTGAGTTTGGCGCGCTCCTGCGCGGTGAGCTCGCGCTCAATTCGCCGCACCGACTCCCTGATCTGCAGACCCATGTGCTCGCCATCAATGACGACGACAAGGACACCATCTGCCGGAGCCTCCGCTTTGGCGCCCCGCGCCGCTAGTCCACACCAAAGCGCGTCGAGCACGCGCAGAGC
>Ga0075030_100004115_pt1 | contig 13178 bp, 14 predicted proteins | sample LitLauG_LLR_2012_FD_71393 | JGI IMG/M metagenome (GOLD analysis project Ga0075030, IMG submission 71393) | Freshwater sediment microbial communities from Pennsylvania, USA - Little Laurel Run_MetaG_LLR_2012 | ecosystem: Environmental > Aquatic > Freshwater > Creek > Sediment | place: USA... | reverse complement strand
GAGCGCCGCCGCCAGCTGGCACGCGACCTCGGGGCAGCCGAAGTGCTCGACCCGTCGGAGCTCGAGACGTTCCCGGCCTGGGAACCGACGCGGGCCGCCAAGCGGGCCGTGCACGTGGTGCTCGAGTGCTCGGGCAAGAAGCCGGCCATGGAGGCCGGGTTCCAGCAACTCCGGCGGGGCGGGACCTTGGTCCTGGTCGGGGCCGGCATGGAGCAGCCGACCTTCGACCCCAACCGGTTCGTCCTCAACGAGCTCTCAGTGGTGGGATCGTTCATCTACGACGAGGGCGGATTCGAGGCGGCGCTCGACCTGCTCGCCACGGACGGGTTCCCGATCGACCTCCTGATCGAGGCCGATGGGGTGCCGCTGGAAGGGATATCCGATGCGTTGGCCGGCCTGGCCAAGGGTGACCTGGCCGGCAAGGTCATGGTGGTGCCCGGTCGGTCGGTCGGTACCACTGGTGCAGCACCGTCAGGAGGTGCGTGATGGCCCATCCGTATTACCCGTCCGGCGTCCCTCGGCTCAACCACGTGGCCATGAGTCTCGACGCCGACATGCTCGACGCGTCGCACCGCAAGGAGATCTGCCAGTTCTACAGCGAGGTGTTCGGCTTCGAGGAGCTCGACATGTTGACGGAGGATCGGCGACGGCTGGTGCTCTCGTGTGTCCACTGGGACCAGTTCCTCTTCCTGATCGCCGACGACCGGCCCATGCAGTGCCCCAGGATGGACCATTTCGGCTTCTCGGTGGGATCCCTCCAGGAGCTGACCGACGTCCGCGACCGGGCGGCCGCGTTCGCGGCCCATGACGATCGGGTCGACCTCATCGACTACGCCGTCGACGACCAGCAGGTCATGAAGATCCACTCGTTCTACGTGGGGTACCTGTTGCCGATGATGGTCGAGGTGCAGTGGTGGGAGTTCACCCCGTGACCGGTGACCTGCAGATCGGGGTGTTCGTGCCCCAGGGCTGGAAGACCGAGTACACCGGATGGTCCGGACCCGACGCCTGGGACCGCTCGGTGGAGCTGGCCGTGCTGGCCGAGTCACTCGGCTACGACCACCTGTGGGTGTACGACCACGTCGAGACGGTGCCGGAGCGTCGGCCGACCCATGTGTTCGAGGCCTTCACCATGCTGGCGGCGCTGTCGCAGCGCACCACCCAGGTGGGCCTGGGCCAGTTGGTGACGTGTGCCTCGTACCGCAACGCCGGGCTGCTGGCCAAGGAGGCCGCCTGCGTGGACGTCTATTCGGGCGGCAGGCTGATCCTCGGACTGGGGGCGGGCTGGTTCCACCAGGAGTACCACGCCTACGGGTACGGCTACCCGTCGGATCGCGACCGTTTGGCCGTGCTGGACGAAACGCTCCAAGTCGTGCGATCCCTGTGGACCGAGGAGACGACCACGTTCAAGGGCGAGCACCTGGTCTTCGACGGGGCGTTCTGTGATCCCAAGCCGATCCAGCAGCTGCCTCCGCTCCTGGTGGGCGGGGGAGGGGAGCAGGTCACCCTGCGCATCGCCGCCCGGCAAGCCGACCTGACCAACTGGCAGGTCGGGCTCGAGGCCTTCGTCCGCAAGTCGGGCCTGCTCGAACGGTACTGCGAGGAGGCCGGTCGCGACTTCTCGTCCATCACCCGGACCCACGGACCGGACTGCCGGATCTTCGACACCGAGGCCGAGTGCCTGGCCTGGTGCGAAGGCGAGGGTGGAGGAAACCTGTGGGGTGGCGAGTCCACCGAGTCCTACCTCGCCGACAATCTGGTGGGGACGGTCGAGCAGGTGGCCGAGAAGTCGCAGGCCTTCGTCGATGCCGGCTGCCGGGGGCTCATCCTCTGGCTGCGGGACTATCCGGCCGACGAGACGCTCCGGCGGTTCATCGGCGAGGTCGTGCCGATGCTGCAGGTGCCGTAGGCGGGCCGTCCGCCGGTCGGTGGGCGAGTGTCGATGGGGATGGTGGTCGACGCGCGCTGACACCGTTGTGCGCTGTGGCCCGGTCGACCCCGCTACTCCTTCAGCCCGGAATCGGTCCTGGATAGGCGGCGATACCCGTGATCGGGTCAGCGAGTGCCTTCCCCGCCATCGAACCGCCGAACGGAGCAGTTCCGAAGGAGAACACGCCACCATCGGTCGCCGCCAACCAGTAGCCCTTGCCGTCGGGTGATCCGGCAATGCCGACAATCGGCGCATTCAGCCGACTGCCACCCATCGACCCTGCATAGGCGGCATCGCCGAAGGAAAAGACCCCACCGTCTGAGGCCGCCAGCCAATAGCCCTTGCCGTCCGGTGTAGCGGCGATTCCCACGATGGGAGCGTTGAGCGATCTGTCTCCCATCGAACCGGCGAATCGAGCGTCCCCGAATGCGAACACACCCCCGTCGGCGCCGACCAACCAGTAGCCCATGCCGTCGGGTGTCGCGGCGATCCCGACCACCGGCGCATTGAACCGCAGGGTCGTCGGTCCGCTGGGAAGTGGTTTCACGTCACCGCATCCCATGACGAGACCGAGCTCGGACACCAGCCAGTAGCCAGCACCGGAGTTGGACGAGGCCAATCCGGTCCAATTGCTCTCGGGCTGGTAACCCGGTTGGTTGAGGACCGTGCATGCACTCCGTGACGGCTGAGGGCCAGCTTGCCCGAAGGGGATGGCTGTCGGGTCCCAGACATTGACGAGCCAGTACCCAGAGCCAGACGGCGTCGGGGCAATGGCCGTACAGAACACGTGCTGGTAGTCGTACAGCAAGGGTGGAGGAAAGCCGCATGGCGCGCTTTGCGCGGCCGAGGGTGTGCCCGATCCGTAGAACGGAGCATTGAACGCAAAGACTCCGCCGTCTCCGCCAACCAGCCAGTAGCCCGGGACCGGTGATGGCCCCCCGGCGCCCCCTTGTGTCGGTGCGATCAGGACAGCAGCCACCAGGCCCAGCACAACCGCTGTCAGTGTCCGCCGAACCATCGGCAATCCGCACCTCCACGCTCAGATCGGGGTAAGGGTAGTTCCCGAGAACCCCGGCAATCGATGTCGACGAGCACCTGCTGTTGCACCCGTCGTTACCAATGGGTCGCCACTATGGGATGGACTGCGGGTCGGCGCTCGTCGGCGCTCGTCGGCGGCCCGGTGTGGCGGTATTCGAGGTTCGGATGACTCGTGCGGAGCCAGCGGTCTGCCGTATTGGGTCAGTCAACGCGGTTCGCGCCGCATGAACCAGTTGGGTGTGGAGAGAAGCGAGATCTCCTCGACCACCTCGAAGCCCTGGCTCATGTAGAAGCGGACATTCTGGGGTTTGGCGGTCTCCAGCCATGCGAGCCGCTGATGTTCGTCGAATTCGCCGCACAGGAGCTTCAGTGTCGCCCCGCCCAGTCCCATGCCCTGAAATCCGGGTTCGACGCCGACGGGTCCAACATGCCAGTGCGTCTCCTGCAGATCGTGCTCGGCCAGGATCGAACCCATATGGAGGAACCGATCCACATCGGTCGCCTCGGGACCGGGTTCGTCCAATGCCCTGATCTCCGGTGGCAACAGGGTCGCCACGCAGTCACCCGGAGGAGCGGCACCAGCCACGCCGAGCACGCAGTCGCCGCGCCTGACGCCTGCCACGATCCCGCCGGCGAGCATGCCGTTGAAGGTGGAGTACATCATCTCGAGACGGACGAAGGGGTCGTCGGAGATCGCCAGGGTGGTCGGGTCGTCCCGCAGCGCACGTGCCGTCACGCCGACGGCCTGGCGGATCTGGTCCTCGCCCTCCAGCCACAGGACTTCGTAGTCACTCATGACCCGTGTCTAGCAGGTCACCGGAGACTCCCACCTGGCCGTGCAGGCCCTCACCGTGCCGATCGGCACCCACGTCCATCGACACGATCCCGCTCGATCGGCAATCCCGATGATTTCGTGCGAACGTATCCGGTGGATCCACCGGATGGCGCCCATCGAAGAGCTACAGGTCCGACCGACAACCGGGAGTCCGGAGCACGCTTGCTCCATGCGAGGGAGGCAGGTGACCAATGAGTGACGCACCGATGGATGCGATCGCGGCAGGCATCCAGACCGCCCTCGACGCCGCCGATCTGACCGTATTCGCGGACCTGCTGCATCCCGACGTGCGATGGGGCCCGCCCGACGACCCCAGCCCCGGCTGTACGAATCGCAAGCAGGTGCTCACGTGGTACCGGCGGGGTCGTGACGCCGGAGTCCGAGCCGACGTGTTCGAGTGCCGCGTGTTCGACTGCCGCATCCTGATCGGAACACGGATCCGGGGGAGAGACGAGGCTGATGGGGCCGGGAGCGTCGACCGCTGGCAGGTGTTCACCGTGAACGGTGGTCAGATCGTGGAGATCACCGGCTATGACGACCGGCCCGAGGCACTGGCCCGGGCGGCCGATCGGGGCATCTGAGGGCACCGCGCGCCGGATCACAGACCGCCTGACGGACGGTCATCGGGTATCACAGGACTCCATCGATCTGGTTCGCCTCGTAGACCGAGACTTCCGTGTAATTCGAATTCACGGCCGGCCCGGTCGTCGGCGCGGCCGCCCGCAGGGCGGCGACGTGGGCCTGGAGGTCGGCCAACGTCTCCCACCGCTCGAGGAGGCGGACCCGATCGGCGTGGGTGGCATCGGCGGCGAAGGAGTAGTCGATGCACCCGCTCTCGTCCAGGGTGTGTGCGACCAGGTCGTGCCGGCTCTCGAGGTACCGCACGCGGTCGGACTCGGCGACTTCGATGGTGCCCACGACGATGATCATGATGACTCCCTGTGTCTGGAAGGCCTTCGGCCGGCGCGCCACCGAGGCCCGCGACCCTGCACACTACGATGGCCGCTGCCGACCGGGCCGGGACAGAGGGGAGTGGCGATGGAGCACTCGGGATACGTCGAGCGACCCGACTACCGGGTCGACCTGTTGGCCCGACGGAACCGGGTCACCGCGTCGATCGGGGACCTCGTCCTGGCGGACAGCGAACGGTGCCTCCTGGTCGACGAGCAGGACCACGGTCTGGTCTTCTACTTCCCCCCCGACGACGTGCGCCTCGATCTCCTGACCGAGGACGACCGGTCCAGCATCTGTCCGTTCAAGGGCACCGCCACCTACCGCCGTGTGGTCCATGACGGCGTCGAGGTGCTCGCCTGGAGCTACCTCACCCCCCATCCCGAGGTCGCCCAGCTGGCCGGATACGTCGCCTTCTACCAGGACGTCGTGGATGTGCGCGTGGGCACCGCCGTCCCGGCGGTCTCGGGCAGGTGAGCCCGGAGAACGGGGGGGTCGACAAGCCCTCTTCCGTGGTCGGGATGGTGGAACTGTTCGATGTCGCCCCCGACGGCGCCCACCGGTATGCCGGGTACAGCGACGGCGGTCGTCGTCGCGTGGTCGACGGCAGCCAACTCCTGGCCCAGTCGATCGTGGCCGCATCGAAGGAGCTGCCCGACCACGGGGTCCGGTCGGCGCAGGCCGTGTTCACCCGGGCCGTCGACGACGTTCGACCGCTCTGGTTCGAGGTGGACGTCACCCACCGCGGCCGGACCTTCGCCGGGGCGATCGTCACCGTGGGACAGGGCGATCGTCGGTGCGCGGTGGTGAGCCTGCTCCTCGACGTCGTCCACCCGGACGTGATCCGCCATGCCGCCCCACCGCCGACGGTCGGACCTCCGTCTGACGCCATCGAGGTGGCGATGCCCATGGTCGGACGACAGCTCCGGCTCGTGGGCGTGACCGACCCCAACGACCCCGACGAGGTGGGCCCCCCGGTCCTCGATGCCTGGGTGCACTACGACCCGGTGCCGGACCGGTCGGATCTGGCCCGGGCCCTGATCGCCCACTTCACCGGCCACCTGTCGCTCTCGGCCACCATGCGCGGCCACGCGGGGATCGGCACCGGACAGTCCCACGAGACCGTCTCCTCCGCCGTCATGGCCATCGCGGTGACATTCCACGAACCGGTGGCCTGGGACGGCTGGCTGCTCTACCACCACGAGTCCACCCAGGTGGGGGCCGGAATGTCCTACGTGCGGGGTCAGATCTTCACCGAGCGGGGCGACCTGATCGCCTCCTTCGTCCAAGAGGCGATGCTCCGGGCCTTCGAGCAGGACCCGGCCTCCCACCCGATCCCCACCGCAGCCCGGCTCTGAGGGACCGACCTACCCGGGTCGCCCCCGGGTCGGTCCTGCTCCTGCCGTCCGTGAGCATGCCCGGACTCTGGTACCAACGCGATCGGAGGGGCACCGCTACCCTGTGGCCGGGCCGGCGCCCCCACCCACGGGGGCCGAACCGCCGGGACCGAGACCAACTGGTAGGTGCACGGTGAAATTCGCTCTCAGCCTCGGCCAACTCAATCCGACAGCATGGGCGGCCGTCACCGAGGAGGCCGACCGGCTGGGCTACGACTCGGTGTGGATCCCCGAGCACCTCGTCCTCCCGGTGGACATGGGGGGCAGTCCCCACGCCGGACAGGATCACCCGCCCATCCCCCCTGAGCTCCCGGTGTTCGATGCCCTCATGTACCTGGCGTACCTGGCCGCCCGCACCGAGCGGATCCGGTTCGGCACCCAGGTCTTCAACATCGGTCTCCGCCATCCGTTCGTCACGGCCCGGGCGGCCGCCACCTTGGACCACGTGTCGGCCGGGCGGCTCGATTTCGGCATCGGGGCCAGCTGGCTGCGGGCCGAATGGGACGCCGTAGGCCTCGACTTCGACACCCGCGGCGCACGCGTGGACGAGGCCATCGACGTGTGCCGGCGACTCTGGTCCGAGCCCGTGGTCGAGCACCACGGCCGGTTCTTCGACTTCGAACCGGTCATGTTCGAGCCCAAGCCGGTCCAGCGCCCCGGACCCCCTCTGCACATCGGAGGGGACGGATCGGCGGCCCTCCGACGGGCGGCCATGGTGGGCGACGGCTGGATACCCATGAACCACACGCTGGAGGAGATCCCCTCGGCCGTGGCCACGATCGCCGAGCTCCGGGAACGGGCCGGGCGTCAGGGCCGCACCGAGGTGACGCTCGGCGCCCAGATCGGGTCCCAGGCCGATATCGACCGCTACGCCCGAGCCGGTGTGGACCGGGTGTTCGTGAAGCCGTGGAGGCGGACGTCGGACGCCATCGAGAGCCTGCGGTCCTTCGCCTCCGAGTTCATTGGGTCCGATCCCCTCCAGGAATGATCTCCGGGATGGCCGCGTAGAATGACGAACGAGGGGCCGGGCACCGATATCAGGCGGGATTCGAGCACGGAGGGACGTCTCCTTTGTTCCAAGCACACTCGGGAGTGCGACCGGAAACGGGCGGTCAGGTCGCCGTCGGCAGCATCGGGGACCGGATGTCCCCGTCACCATGGTCTACGCGCTCGCGCTGACCGCGGCGCTGGCCAACGCGCTGACCAGCATCCTCCAGCGCATGGGTGTGGAGGACGCGCCGCCGGAGTCGACGTTGCGCCTCAGCTTGTTGACCCATGCGTTGAAGCGGGGGGTCTGGCTGCTCGGATTCGCCTGCATGGTGGGGTCGTTCCTCTGCCAGGCGTTCGCGTTGCATCTCGGCAACTTGAGCCAGGTCCAACCCATCCTCACCATCGAGCTCCTCCTCCTCGTCCTGCTGCTGGCCACCTGGTTCCGGTTCCGCATCGGATGGCACGAATGGCTGGCGTGCCTGGCGGCGGCCGGCGGGTTGGCCGGCTTCCTGGTGTTCGCCGATCCCCGCAGTGGCGGCGAGATCCCGAGTGCGGCCGACTGGATCCTGGCCGGATCGCTCTGCGGTGGTGCGGTGGTGGTGGCGGTCCTTGCCGCCATGCGCGGTCCCAGGTGGTGGAGGGCGGCGATGTTCGGCGCGGCCGGGGCCATCGGATTCGCATTCACGGCGGCACTGATCAAGTCGGTGGGCGACTACGTGGCCGCCGACTGGACCCAGCTCTTCCAGCATTGGCAGACCTACGCCCTGGCCATCTGCGGAGTGGGATCCGTGTTCCTGGCCCAGAACGCATTCCACGCCGGCCCGATCGCCGCGTCGCAGACGTCCCTGGTCCTGGTGGATCCGCTGGTCAGCCTGGCCATCGGCATCGGCATCTTCGGGGACAACCTGCGGACCGGAGGGGCCTACGGACCGCTCGAGGCGGTATCGCTCCTCATCATGTTCGCCGGCGCCGCGTTCCTCGCCCAGTCGCCGCTCATCTCGGGGATGAAGGGCGCGGACGACAGCTACGAGCAGCTCCTCTCGGTGCGGTCCCGTTCGAAGCGCCTGGCCCGGGCCGTCGAGGACCAGGCCCCACCCGGCGTCCTGGGTCTGGCCGAGTCCGACTGAACGGCCGGCGGGCCCTGCGCCGCCAACCGGCCCGGGCCTACGATCGGTCCTCCATGGGAGCATCCACAGCCGGGGCGTCCGATCCGATGCGACATGGTCGGCGTCGAGGCCACGGCCGATGAACGCCGGACACGCCACCGACGGTGCGCTGGCTGCCGTTCCCGATCGGACCGCCCTGGTGGTGGGGGAGCGGCCCTGGACGTACCGGGAACTCGAGGAGCTGACCCGATCGGCGGGGGCCGCGCTGGCCGCCGCCGGCGTGGGACCGGGTGACCGGGTCGCATTGGTCAACTTGGGCAGCGCACTCTCGGTGGCCACGATCTTCGCCTGTGCCCGCCTGGGTGCGGCCAGTGCCCAGATGAACGCCTACCTCACCCCCGGAGAGCTCGCACAGCTGGTCGAGCTGGTCGGGGCGTCAGTGGGGGTGGCCGGCGACCCGTACCGCGAGGGCCTGGCGGCGGCCATGGGTGGACCGGTCCTGGGCATGGTCGAGATCGAGTCGGCCGATCCGGATGCGGTGCCGGCCACGACCGGTGGATCCGACGACACCGCGCTGGTCCTCTTCACCAGCGGCACGACCGGGCTGCCCAAGCCCGTCGCCATCAGTCATCGGGTCGTGGCCGACCGCCTGGCCTACTACGGCAAGCCCATCGACCCGGATGCGCCCCAGATGGTCGACATGATGTCCGCACCGATCTTCCACATCGGCGGGACCCTCGGCCTCTTCGTGTCGCTGTACCAGGGGAAGAAGCTGGTGGTGCTGCCAAAATTCGACGCTGGGTCCTGGCTCGACCAGGTCGAGCGCCACCGGGTCACCCAGACCTTCGTGGTTCCGACGATGCTCCGGCGGGTGCTCGACCATCCCCGGTTCGCGTCGACGGACCTCGGATCACTTCGCTCGCTCAACTACGGCGCAGCCGCCGCACCGATCGACGTCGTACGCCGGGCGGTCGACGCCCTGCCCGACGTCGACTTCACCAATACCTTCGGTCAGACCGAGACGTTGGGGGCGTACGCGGCACTGGGCCCCGACGACCATCGTCGCGGCGACCGGTTCGGCTCGGTCGGGCGTCCTCTGGCCGGGGTCGAGGTCCGGATCGTTGATCCCGAGACGGGGGAGTCGGTGCCCGAGGGCGGGATCGGGGAGTTCTGGGTCCGGGCCGTGCAGAACACGACGTCGGAATGGCTGCACACAGGGGACACCGGATGGTGCGACGCCGAGGGCTACCTGTTCCTGGCGGGTCGGATCTCGGACACGATCAACAGGGGGGGCGAGAAGTTCGGTCCCGTCGAGGTGGAGGACGTGCTCCGCTCCCATCCCCTGGTCGCCGACGTAGGCGTGGTCGGTGTGGCCGATCCCGAGCTCGGGGAGCGGGTCGGTGCCGTCGTGGTGGTCTCGGGGCCGGTGACGACCTCCGAGCTGGTGGCGCACTGCTCCCGGCATCTTTCGACCTACAAGGTGCCGGAGTTCGTCGCCTTCGCCGATGAGCTGCCCGTGTCGGTGCTGGGCAAGCTCGACCGCGCCGCGCTGCGAGCGCAGCTGTCGGCGTCGCCCGCGGTGCCCCGACCGACGGCGTGACCGGCATCGGGACCGACCCCGCCCAGGCGTGCGCGCTACGGTTCGCTGCGGGCCGACGAGGCCACGCCCGCAATGTTCGACCCGTCGACCCCGCCGGTCGAGGGATCGACGACGTACCACGACAGCGAAGGAGCCCGAGGTGGCAGACGACAGCCTGAGCACGATCATCGGCAGGCCGACAGGGACGACCGTGGTCACGGTGGAGCGGGGCCAGCTGGTCCTGTTCGCCACGGCAGTGCGGGACGACAATCCGGTGTACCGCGACCCGCGGGCGGCCGAGGCCGCCGGCCTGCCCGGCATTCCCGCACCGCCCACCTATCCATTCGTGATGGGGAACTTCGGGGCCTACCCCGAGCTCCAGACCGAGGATGCGCCGACCGGCAATCCGATGGCCGAGGTCCTCGGCCCGTTGATGGCCAAGGGGGGGATCATCCTCCACGGCGAGCAGGAGTTCACCTACCACCGGCCGGTCTTCGCCGGCGACGTGCTCGTCGGCGAGGGGACCGTGGCCGATGCCTACCAGAAGGAGTCGAAGGGCAAGACCATGACCTTCGTCGTCGTGGAGACGGCCTGGAGCGACCGGGACAGCGGCGAAGCGGTCTGCACCTCGCGCATGAACATCATCCACCGCGTCTGATGGCCGCCGCCGATCTCCCGGGCCAGGGGGCCCAGGGTGACGACGCCGTGTTGCGCCGTATCGACGGCGGGGTGGCATGGATCACCCTCAACAGGCCCGAAGCGGGCAACGCCATCACCCAGGCCATGCGGGACCAGCTCATCGTCTGGTTGGAGGAGGCCTCCGCCGACCTGGCCGTGCGTGCCGTGGTGCTGACCGGAAGTGGAGAGAAGGGCTTCTGCACCGGCGCCGACCTCCGGGCCTCCGGGCCGGGACCGGTCCGACCCGAGGGGGCACCGGACCGGGCGGTGGGTGACGCGGCGCGCATGATCCGAACCGGATGGCAACGCCTGGTGACCGCCGTCCTCGATTGCGAGAAGCCCGTCATCGCCGCCGTCAACGCCACGGCGGCAGGTGGGGGCATGCATCTGGCCCTTGCCTGCGACCTCGTGATCGCTGCCGAAGAGGCGAAGTTCATCGAGGTCTTCGTCCGCCGTGGCATCGCACCCGATGCCGGGGGCGCCTACCTCCTGGCCCGACTCGTGGGACCCCAGAAGGCCAAGGAGCTCTTCTTCTTCGGCGACGACATCCCGGCCCGGGACGCAGAGCGGCTGGGACTGGTCAACAAGGTGGTGGCCCGTGCCGACCTGATGGACGAGGTCGGCGCCTGGGCGGCTCGGCTGGCCTCGGCCCCCACCAAGGCGGTCAGCGCCGCCAAGTACCTGACCAATCGGGCCCTGGAGTCCGACCGGGCCACCGCGCTGTGGGACGAGGCCACAGTCCAGGAACTGGTGACCGGCACCGAGGACTGCCGGGAGGGTCTCGCCGCGTTCGCCGAGCGCCGGCCACCGGTCTTCCGGGGCTGGTAGGAAGGGCCTTCCGATGGGTAGCCGAGCTTCCGCCGGACCTAGAACGGGTTCTGGTTTCGAACGACGAGATGGTAGAACATCACCGTGCACATGATCGGTGAGTCCGCGCTCCTTTCCGCCACCCGGTACGCGGAGTGGATGGCCGTCCTGCGGATCGGCCTCGGCCTGTGGTGGGTCAAGAGCTTCGCCCACAAGGATCTGGGTGGCTGGCTGAAGCGGGGCTCCGGCATCGAGTGGGGTGGCTCCGTCGCCGAGAAGCACAAGTGGGCGTTCGTGAAGACCGGCTTCGACAAGGTCGTCCGGCCCCACCCGATCCCGATGGCCTACATCGTGGTCTTCTCCGAGCTTGCCCTCGGTCTCGGTCTCGTCCTCGGCTTCCTGACGCCCATCGCCCTGGTGGCCGGCATCCTCTTGAACCTCCTCTACCTGGTGCTCATGATCCATGACTGGGCTGAGCAGGGACAGAACCTGATGATGATCCTGGCCGCCGTGGTGTGCCTCGGGACCCATGCGTGGGCCGTCTGGTCGGTGGATCACCTGCTGCACCTCTTCGGAGCCTGATCCGATGGCGATCGGCATCCAGGACGAGCACGAGGAGCTGCGCGCCTCGGTCGAGGGCTGGGCCGAGGCGAGAGGGGTGGCCGCCGCCGTCCGGGACGCCCTCGATGCCGAAGGCGACGCGCTCCCGCCCTACTGGGGTGACCTGGCCGCGCAGGGGCTGCTGGCCATCCACCTCCACGAGGACCTCGGGGGGCAGGGAGCCGGCGTTGTCGAACTCGCCGTGGTGGCCGAGGAGCTCGGCCGCACTGCCGCCGTCGGACCGTGGGACACGACAGCCGTGGTGGCCGGCGTGGTCGCCGCCTCGGGCAGCGCCGGCCTGGCCAAGGCGCTCCTGCCCGGCCTGGCCGATGGCAGCCTGACCGCCTCGATGGCGGTGCCGACGGCGGCGCCTGACGGCTCCCCCGCCGCCTACACCGGCTTGGTCGGCAGTCCCGGCCCCGACGGCTCGCTGGTGGTCTCCGGGGTGCTCCGGCCCCTGGTGCACGGGTCCGTGGTCACCCACGTGCTCGCCCCGGTGACCGTGCCCGACGGGACCCGCTGGGTCGTCCTGGAGCGGGCCGACCCCGTCGAGGTGGTCGAGCTGCCCAGTTTCGACCCGACCCGACCCTGTGCGTCATGGACGCTGGACGGGGCGAACGTGGCCGGTGAGCGGGTACTCGACGCTACGACCGGTGCCGTCCGGGACCTGGCCCTCGTCGTGCTGTCGGCCGAGGCCGCCGGCGGGGCCCGATGGTGCGTGGAGACAGCGGCCGAGCACGCCCGCACCCGCGAGCAGTTCGGCCGGCCCATCGGACAGTTCCAGGGCGTCAAGCACCGACTGGCCGACATGTTGGTCTCCGTGGAGCAGGCCGTGGCCACCACCTGGGACGCCGCCATGGTGCTGGAGGCCGAGGGGGGCTCGACCTCGGGCGAGGAGACGGACCAGGGGAGCCTGGCCGTCCAACTCGCGGCCGCCCTGGCCCTCGACGGTTACGTCGAGGCGGCCAAGGGTGCCATCCAGGTCCTCGGGGGGATGGGCTTCACGTGGGAGCACGACGCCCACGTCCACCTGCGCCGGGCCACGACGCTGCGCCAGCTGGTGGGCGGCACCGCACCACTCCGGGCCGAGTCGGCCCGCCTGGCCCTGGCCGGCTGGAGACGACGCCTGTCGATCGAGCTTCCTCCCGAGGCGGCGGCGCTGCGGGTCGAGGTGGACGCCGTGGTGGCCGGTATCGCCGCCATCGACGACCCCGCCGAACGCCACCGGGCCCTGGCCGACCACGGGCTGCTGGCCCCCCACTGGCCC
>Ga0075030_100004114_pt1 | contig 13179 bp, 11 predicted proteins | sample LitLauG_LLR_2012_FD_71393 | JGI IMG/M metagenome (GOLD analysis project Ga0075030, IMG submission 71393) | Freshwater sediment microbial communities from Pennsylvania, USA - Little Laurel Run_MetaG_LLR_2012 | ecosystem: Environmental > Aquatic > Freshwater > Creek > Sediment | place: USA... | reverse complement strand
CTGTATGACGAGGCAATAAAAAGCCGTGCTGCCTATGCAGCTGAAAAGAAAAGACTTGCTGCTGAAAAAACACTGGTGATTAAGAAACCGGAAGAAAAAAAAGGCTCTCCGTCATAGGCGCTTCCCCGAAGACCCTATGCATGTGGTCCGGCCATCCTGCTTTTCTGAAACGAATCAGGGATACTGGTAGCCGGCGGGTCAGCGGATTCATTTACATGGACTTGAAGTTGCGTGCAGACAATTGGCTCTAGACTGTGAAGGGCGAATGGAGGAGTAAAAAAAATGGGCTTGACTATAATTCAAAAATAAAGGGGGGCGAATCCATTCGCCCCCCTTTATTTTATAGTCGTCTGTTCTTAATATTGTTTAGCTACCCGGTAGATGAAAACGTCGGGGGCGCCTATTACTCCTGCTGCCGTCATCTTGTCTTTCAAGTCCTGTGAGTGCATAAAATCTTGGGCCTTTTTCATGTCAGTCACGGCAAGAACTACCGTCACTAAATTTGAATCATTGATAGCCTGGTTAATAGACCGGTCTATCAGACCCGCTGCTACCCTTGCCGGCTTGTGATCGTCGAACGCCTTTTTCCAGGTGCCGAAGTCTTTCACTTTTTGGTTGATAATGACCCTGGTCGTAGAGCCGTTGGTGGTGCTGTCGGCCCACTGGTTGACGATGTAGGAGAATGTTGGGGCGCTTATTACTCCCGCCTTCTGCATCGCAGATTTTACATCGGGCTGCTGGGTAAACTGTGCTGCCCTGGCAGTATCATCAACGTGCAATGCGACTAACACTAAGTTGGAGTCTTCGACACTCCTGCCCACGACAAAATTGTGCAGCCCGAAAGAAATCCGGACCGAGTCGTGTTTTTCATAGGCAGTGAACCATTTATCAAAGTTGGCGACCTTGTGTTTTATGATCAAACTGATAGACGGCTTTGCCGGAGCTGCGGGCTGCATCGGTGTGGCCGCCGCGCTGTCTTTGTTTGTTGGGGTTGATGAATTCTGATCGCTACTCGAATTACAGGAAAACAGCATCAGCATGATAATGCCAACCGAACTTAGAAATTTGAATTGCTTCATTGATGAAATTTTTAAAAATGTTAAAAAATGTGGGCAGGAAAAAGCATTCGTAAAGGTTGGAAAGAGTATAAATGTAAAATATAATATGTAAAAAAAGAAATTTGTCTTTCTGGCTTTGATTACTTTTCGTGATCCTTGCAAAAAACAAGGTTGAAATATCCCGGCTGGATAAAATGTGGCTTGCAGACTGAATACTTCGACCGATTATTCCTGCACCATATCTCTGAACGGGGTTTTTCTTGCGGGAGCCATTATTGGGCAGGGCATCAACAACGGAAGCCGATGGGAAACCATAATTGCCAGGGAAATGCAGGCAGCCTGGGTCGTGTTTTTTTTGTTTTACTAATTTTCGCGTTTATCTTTAAACTCTTTTCAACATTGATGATGAAACGGTGCTGATCCGTGCGCCGTGTTTCCTAAAATCGATATATGAAACTGTCTACCCGTCCACCCACCACCAGAATGATCGCCAAGCTCCGTGAGTGCCACGAAAAGGAGGTGGGGAGCACGGAAAAAATACCCTGTTTGCCGGCAGACATGAAGTCTTCCCTGGCCGGGTTATACAAGCGGGGGCTGATTGAAACGAGGATGGAAATGGTTAACAATAAAAAGCAACTATGTTTGTTCGTGTCAGAATCGGGCAAGGCCTTATTGAAAAAGCTCGACCAGGCAACTGGCTATTAGAGGGTAGCATGCTTGATTAATAGATGGAAAGTCAAATAATTAATTGCTTATGAATAAAGCCATTAGGAAACTGTATTACTCGCTTACCAAGCCCGGCCGGGTGGCTGTCTTGGACTATCCGGTTGACCCGCTGCCATTGTATTCACCTGAAACCCACCCTCACCGGCAACTGTTTGAGATGATTTCGAAGGGTAATGCGCAATTTCAGGCACTGGCAGCCAGAAGCCTCCGACATAGAGAGATTTTTGAGAAAATTACGGTCACGACCGAAGACAGCCATTTGCCATCCTGGCAAAATAATTTTCTTCCGCCTGTGGACACGATCATGTTATATACGATCCTGGCAGCCTATCAGCCCAAAAAATACCTCGAAATTGGTTCTGGAAATTCCACTAAACTGACCGCATTTTGCCGGAAACAGGAAAACCTCGGCGTTACCATCACTTGCATTGATCCGCACCCGCGAAGGGAAATACAAGATGTCGCGGACGCCTGGATCAGCAGCCCCATTCAAACCGTTTCGCTGGATTACTTTGCCAGCCTCCAGGAAAATGACATCGTTTTTTTGGATGGCTCCCACGTATTGCATCCCAATTCTGATGTGATGTGGTTTTTTATGGAAATATTACCGGTGATTCCCAAAGGAGTCATTATTCATATCCATGATATTTTTCTTCCCTACGACTATCCGCAGTGGGTTTGCGACAGGTTTTTCAATGAACAATATATATTCGCAGCCTGCTTGCTCAATTCGGATCATTTTAACATTATAAGTCCGAACTATTATATTCTGACAGAAAAGATTGCCAAGGACGTTTGGAGCCAACTTTGGCAACTTCCTGCGTTGGCACCGCTCAAAAAGCACGGCCGGTCGTGCTGGTTTTCAAAAACCTGACACGGTTTGGACATCAATAGAACGGCAATTTTCTTAATTTTGCCGTCCGGAGCAGCCGCACCGGCCCTCATTTTTTTAAATCAAATCGTTATAAATATGTTTGAATCCTTAAGTGATAAGTTAGACAGTGCTTTTAAAAACCTTAAGGGCCAGGGGCGAATTACTGAACTCAATATCGCCTCCACGGTCAAAGACATCCGGCGGGCGCTGGTAGATGCTGACGTGAACTATAAGATAGCCAAGGACTTTACCGACAGCATCAAGGAAAAGGCAACCGGCGAAAAGGTTATTAATTCGATCAGCCCGGGACAACTGATGGTCAAAATTGTCAAGGATGAATTGGCGCTGTTGATGGGAGGTAGCGAGTCGGAACTGGACGTAAGCGGCAATCCTGCCATCATTTTAATCGCCGGCTTGCAGGGTAGCGGTAAAACAACGTTCAGCGGTAAACTCGCCAATTATTTAAAGACCAAAAAGGGAAAATCGCCGCTGCTCGTCGCAGCTGACATATACCGGCCGGCGGCTATTGACCAGCTAAAGATTCTTGGGGAACAAATACAAGTGGATGTGTATAGCGAACCGGAGAACAAGGACGCAGTGGCTATCGTGCAAAATGCGATCAAAGAGGCAAAATCCAAAAATAAGAATGTCATCATCATTGATACAGCGGGTCGCCTGGCCATAGATGAAGTCATGATGACCGAAGTCGCCAATATTAAAAAGGCAGTGAACCCCAAAGAAATATTGTTCGTAGTAGATAGTATGACGGGCCAGGATGCCGTAAATACTGCGGCGGCTTTCAACCAACGCCTCGATTATACCGGGGTGGTGCTGACCAAGCTGGACGGGGATACCCGGGGAGGTGCGGCGATTTCTATTAAGTCCACGGTGAATAAGCCGATAAAATTTGTAAGTAGTGGGGAGAAAATGGACACCCTCGACGTGTTTTACCCCGAAAGGATGGCGCAACGGATCCTGGGTATGGGCGATATCGTCAGTCTCGTCGAGAAGGCGCAGGAACAATTTGATGAAGCTCAGGCCGCAAAATTGGAAAAAAAGATCCGCAAGAATCAGTTTGATTTTGAGGACTTTAAGACGCAGTTGCAGCAAATAAAGAAGATGGGAAACCTGAAGGATTTAATGGGAATGATCCCTGGAGTGGGAAAACAAATTAAAGACGTCGATATAAACGATGATGCTTTTAAAGGCATTGAAGCGATGATCAACTCGATGACCCTGCAAGAACGTCGAAATCCTGATCTGATCAATCCTAGCCGCAAACTGCGGATCGCCAAAGGCAGCGGGAAAGATATCGCCGAACTGAACCAGTTTATGAAGCAGTTTGACCAGATGAAGAATATGATGAAGATGATGAATAAGATGCCAATGGGCAAAATGGCAGGATCAGGGAAAAAATAGCGCAGATGGCATATTAGTTTGGTCGCTGCAGGCGTTAAATGGCAGAAATAATACGAAATGACTTAATTTTTGAATATTTTTGTTTTGTATTTTTCGATTGCAGCACTTATCTTCGCAATCCTTTAGAAACTAAATTAATTAACAACCCAAAAAAATTTCTATTTTTTTATGGCTGTAAAAATGAGATTGCAACGCCATGGCTCCAAAAAGAGGCCATTTTACTTTATTGTAGTTGCAGATGCCCGTAGCCCCCGTGATGGTAAATTCATCCAAAAATTAGGCTCCTATAACCCACTTACGGTTCCCGCAAGTATCCAGATTGATCGTCAAAAAGCATTGGAATGGCTGCACAAAGGTGCCCAGCCCACTGATACGGTACGTAGAATTCTGAGCTTTAAAGGGGTACTTTACCTGAAACATTTATTGCGCGGTGTGACACTTGGTCTCTTTGATGAAGCCGCCGCAATGGAAAAATTCACCAAATGGAGCACCGAGCACGATTCAGAGTTTGCCAAACGCCAGGAATCGCATAAGAAAAGCAGGCCTACCAGCCGTCAGCCGTATGCGAAGAAAACCAGCAGTGCAGCAGCGCCCGCCAAAGCGGTCGCAACCGCTTCCAAGGGAACTGAAAATAGCTAAAACTGATCTTTCATCCTATAACTCTTTAGCCGTATCATTTATGATACGGCTTTTCCATTTGCGGCCCTTTCATCGGCATCATTGCACGCTAAAAGTTAAATGATTCGGGACAGCGACTAAAAAGCAGGGTCCCCTGTGCCAAAAGGCCTGGAATCGATGCCGGTGGCATTAAAGTTGCTAGGTTCCCGGAGTATTCAAGTATTCAATCAATAAAAGTCAAGTCATGAGAATGAATAGGTGCGTAAAATTATTTGCGGTCATATTTCTGTTTTCCTTTTCTTTTTTACCGGCCAAAAGCCAGGATAAACAGGAGGATAAGATCACTGCCGCTACCCAGGTGTTAACAGATTTCGGAGCAATGAAAGAAAGTATTCCCGCTGAATTGCTCAAAGTCACTGAAGGGATTATCATCGTTCCCCGGCTGTTGAACGGCGGTTTTGTGCTGGCTGCCAAACGGGGCAAAGGAATTGCCATGGTGAAAAAGGAAGATGGCTCCTGGAGTAATCCTGTATTTGTAATCATCACAGGAGGTAGCGTGGGATTCCAGGCCGGGGTAGAGTCGGTTGACCTGGTGTTGGTTTTTAAACACCGGGAAACCCTGGAAGAAATCAAGAAGGGAAGTTTTACCCTCGGGGGCGAAATCTCGGCGACGGCAGGGCCAGTGGGCCGTAGTTCTTCGGCGAGTACTGATTATAAAATGCAGGCAGAAGTCTATTCTTATTCACGCAGTAAAGGGCTATTTGGCGGGATCAGCCTGAGCGGATCAGCCATCAGCGTGGACAGCAAAGCCAACCAGGCTTTTTATGACGATGACCTCACTGCCCAGGAGATATTTTCGGGTTCCGGAGAAGGTGATGTAGCAGTTATTTCCAGTCTTAAAAAAGAACTGGAAGACCTCTACCGATAACCCCTCGTATGGAGGAGGCTTTAAATAGCTGATGCGCCCACCAACGCCGGACAGATGGTGGTGGCGATGTCCTCACACATTATTGCTGAAGCCCTGGCTGCATGTTTATTTGGGGCCCGGAGGACAATTTTTCCTCAAAAAATCGGTATATAAAGTAGACAAGTGCGTCCTTGTTCCTTCCCCTTCTGAAATGCCGTGGCTTCTGTTCGGATAGGGCATAAATTGGAATGTCTTGTTGTATTTGATAAGTTCATTTAGCAGCTGCTCGGCGTTATCGTACTGCACATTATCATCTCCCGTTCCATGAATGAAAAGCAGGTGCCCCTGGAGATTCTTTGCATAATATATGGGAGAGCCTTTAACATAGTCATCCATATGTTCACCGGGCAGCCCCATGTATCTTTCCTCATAAATATTGTCGTATAATAAAAGGTTATCGACTGCAGAAACCGAAATGCCCGTTTTAAATATGTCCGGATACTGAAACAGGAGGTTCAACGTGGATGATCCGCCGCCACTCCAGCCCCAGACAGCCACCCGGTCCTTGTCGAAAAAGGGCTTTTCCAATAGTTTCTTGGCCGCCATGGCAAGATCGTGAATGTTCAGTCTCCCGATTTTGCCGTATATAGATTTCCTCCAGGCAGCGCCCCGTAACGATGGGGTGCCGCGATTATCCACTGAAATCAGGAAATACCCATCCTTACTCAAATTACCCTTATACAGGAAATCATCCTGGCCTCCATATTCATCAATTACCGTCGATTCAGCCGGCTCACCATACACGTAAAATACGACCGGATACTTTTTAGTCGAGTCAAAATCTGCCGGTTTAACCATCCAGCCGTCCAGGACAACCGAATCTTCCGTGGTCACCTTAAAAAATTCAATATTGGAATTTTCTTTGACTTTCATCGTGCTGGCGATGCTTTTGGCCTCATCGATCGGACGGTGGTCAGGAAGCGAAATCCACTCGTGCACAGGATCGGTACCATAATTGGAGAAGGAATGCAGCGCGAACCTGGCCTGCGGAGAAATATTATAATCGTGCGTTCCTGACAATGCTGAGGGGGATACCAATTCTGGTTTGGCTTTGCCATCCATTTTTGCACGGTATAGATACAGCTGCGTAGCATTATTCGGTGAAGCCATGAAATACACATAGTTATTTTTTTCATCGACACTCTTGACGCTGCCAATGTCAAAAGCACCCTTGGTAACCAGCGTTTCTTTCCTGCCATCGCGGCTTACCAGGAAAATATGGCGCCAACCATCTTTCTCGCTGACCCATAAGAATTTTTTGCCGCCATCGAGCCAATCCCAACCCGTCGGGTCATCATCGTTCCAAACCGATTTTATGTCAATCCAAGCGTGGTCATCTTCGGTGTAAAAGTTGGTGGCGGTGCCCGTTTTTGCGCTGCAATAAAATAATTTACTTTCATTTTGCTGCCGGTTCAATTGCTGGACGACTAATTCATCTGAATTATCGGCCCATTCCATTCTTGGCAGGTAATGCGCCTGTGGGTCACCGGGGATGTCCATCCATTTAACGGCGCCGTCGCGGACCGTAATGACGCCAATGCGCACGGGCGACGGCTGCTGTCCTACTTTCGGATATTCAACCGGGATGATTCTCGAATAAGGAGAGTCGGTCGTATTAAGCATATAATAATCACGGATCTTCGTGGCATCCACTTGCCAGAACGCAATCATTTTGCTGTCCGGGCTCCATCGGAAGCCATCGCGGCAACCCAGCTCTTCTTCATACACCCAGTCAAAGGTGCCGTTGATAAATTTTCGGGTGCCATCCATGGTTAGCTGCGTTATTTTATTTGTTGAAAGATCTTCCAGGAAAAGGTTATGTTCACTGACGTAGGCTGCATTCCTGCCATCAGGAGAGATTTTGGCAAACATCAGGGATTGTGACGGCAAATTTTTGCCCAGTTGTACCAACCGGCCCGAAACAAGATCAAGTACCCAGTAGTCTCCGCGGGTATGATACCTCCATACCTTTGCCGTGTGGGTAAATAGGAGCAGCGTTTTATAATCGGGGGAAAAACTGTAAATATCGAATGACAGTGGGGTATCTCCACCTGAGGGAACCAGCTGCTCTTTCTTGACGACAATCGTCTCGGCCCCAGTCTTCACATCTGTTCTTACAATATTCCCGTTGGTAACTTTCAGGTAGGCGGTGCCATCTGCCGTCCAGTTGATTTCTTTGGCCCTGAACTGGGCCAGTGAAGCCACTGAAAAGAAAAGGAATAAAATAAGGACCGATTTTTTTTGAAATTTATTTGCCATTTATTTGTGATTTGTAGGTAAAAATAAGGTATCATTTACGAGTTCTTTTTACCTTTCTGAAAAATAAACTGGTCAATTTACTGATGACGAACCTCGAAAAATTACGGATTGACAAGTATTTATGGGCCATCCGTATTTTTAAGACACGCAGCCTTGCAGCCGATGCCTGCAACAGCGGGAAGGTAAAGTGTAACGGCACTAATGTGAAACCCGCCAAATCTGTCACGGTGGGCGAAAAATATGAAGCCAGGACGGAGGCAAAAAAATGGCTCATTGAAGTTACCGGGCTCTTACACAACCGCGTCCAATTTTCTGAGGCTGTCCAATTTTACATTGATCATACACCGGAAGAACCAAAAGATAAAACCCAGGCGTCTTCATTTGTTTTTAATACCGGAAAACGTCAAAGCAAGAAAGGAAGGCCGACTAAAAAGGAAAAAAGAAACCTGGATGAGTTCTTTGAATAGGAAATCGGCGGCCAGGGTCTTTCAATTATTATATGTTTGCAGAATGAAGATTGATATTATTTCAGTGGTGCCACAATTGATGGAAAGTTTCTTTGCTCATTCGATTTTAAAGAGGGCCCGGGAAAAGCAATTACTGGAGGTTAATATATTTGATGTAAGGACCTATACGCCCTACAAACATGGTCAGGTGGATGATTACCAGTTTGGCGGTGGCGCGGGCCTTGTGATGATGATTGAACCCCTGGTCAATGCCATCGAATCCCTGGAGCAAAAGACGACATATGACGAAGTTATTTTTCTCACGCCCGATGGCGAGAAATTCGACCAGAAAACGGCGAACGCGTTGTCGTTGCAGCAAAACTTACTTTTAATATGCGGGCATTATAAGGGCATTGATCAGCGGGTCCGGGATCATTTTATCACCCGGGAAATCTCCATTGGTGATTATGTATTAAGCGGCGGCGAAATCGGCGCGGCGGTACTGGTAGACGCGATTGGCCGCTTGTTGCCGGGTGTTCTGAACGATGAAACGTCGGCCCTCATGGATTCATTCCAAGACAATTTGCTCGCCCCGCCGGTTTATACACGACCGGAGGAATTCAGGGGATGGAAAGTGCCGGCAATTTTATTGAGTGGCAATCATGCAAAAATTGAGGACTGGCGCAACGATCAGTCGTTAGAAAGAACTAAAAGCCGGAGGCCGGATTTGTTAGATTGAAGGGGGCTGGCGGTTGTGCCGCTGCAATCCGAAGGATTTTGTGGTCATCCTCTTTTCGTTCAAACTATTCCTGCTTATTCCCAATTACCGGTAACTGTTTGGCTCGTATCAAGGCGTTGAATTTCGGGAGTTCATCGGTCTTGATGGCCTTTAATTTGGCGATTTGAACATTGGTTTTTTCCACTAGAAATTCGAACGCGACTTTTACCTGTTGTGTCGGCGCATAATTACCAGACGCCGCAAAACCATACAACCCCGAAACCTGGTCGTTTAATCGGATGGGATAGTTGAGGACATCTTCTCCGCTCTTGGCCTTGGTTTGGTACAAAGCTTCTTCGATGGCCGTCATACCCTTATTGATGGAGTCCGCCATCATTTTTATCCCGCCTGCGGTATCCTTACCCTGAAGGGCCATGAAATCATTGATTTGTCTCCTGAGGTCCCGGATGTTTTTAATTGCCTTTTGTATTTCCGAAAATTTATCCCGGACGGAGATTAAAAAATCAAACTGCGCTTGATATTCCTGCTGGGTTTCTTTGAAATTGGGATTCGCTTTTATTGTGGCTTCGGTTTCCGCACTATCCTTATGGTCATAATTTACTATTCGGATAAAATATTTTCCGGGGATTGCTTTGGGGCCGGGGACATTGCCATTCCATAACACCATGCCATCGATCTTTTCAGCAGGCGCGTAATTCATGTCCCAGGTAAATTGGTTCATTGCGCTGGCCAGCTCAATTTTACCGGTGTCTCCGGATGGTTTCGTGCTGAAAGAACTTACAATTTTTTTATCCTTGTCCAAAACGAAAATCTTTACCAAGCTGCTGTCAGTAACGTTTTTGATGTAATAATTAACAACCACACCATTGACGGGGTTGATGCCTGCATTTTTTACTTTAAGGTTTTGAGTGCCGTCCATTCGGTAGGCGGTATCAACCGGGAAGATAATCAAGGGTTTTTGGAGGTAGTCCTTACTGATGTTTTGAACGACGCCCAAGTCATCGAGAATAAAGAATGATCTTCCCTGTGTGGCGACCACGAGGTCATTGTTCTTAATCGTCAGGTCAGTGATAGGAACTACTGGCAAATTGAGTTGAAAAGGTTTCCAATTGTCCCCGTAATCGTAACTGATATACATTCCATACTCGGTGCCGCAATATAAAAGCCCTGGTCTTTTTTTGTCTGCGCGCAGGCACCTGGCAAAATGCGTTGCGGCAATACCATTGGTTATTTTTTTCCAGCTCTTTCCATAATCATGGGTTACAAAAATATAGGGAGTGTAGTCATCAGACTTGTATTTGGTGCCTACGAAGTAAACAGTCCCTTTTTGGAAAGGATCCGCCTCGACACAATTCCACATCATCCATTTACCAGCTGCGGGGGGCGTTACGTTCTCCCAATGTTCCCCGCCGTCTTTGCTCACGTTTATTAGGCCGTCATCGCTTCCGGTCCACAACAAGTCATTTTCGAGCGGCGATTCCGTTGCTGTAAAAATAGTGCAATACGTTTCGGCCCCGGTATTGTCCTGGGTGATGGGACCGCCACTTGATTTTTGCTTCGATTTATCGTTAGTAGTCAGGTCGCCGCCGAGGGCTTTCCAGGTGGCACCTTCATCCTCCGTCGCAAAGAGGATATTTCCTGCGGCATATAGTTTTTTCGGGTTGTTGGGGGAAAAGAAGATCGGGAAATTCCACTGAAAGCGATATTTGGAAATGTCAGCTCCGTTTCCCAGGTCATAAACGGGCCAAACACTCACCGACCGGTTCTCCCCCGTTTTATGGTCAAAACGGGATATGTAGCCACCGTAGTTTCCTCCATAAACGATATCGGGATTTAAAGGATCAGCAACGACATACCCGCTCTCAAAGCCGGCCGTGGAGGACCAGTCATTTTGATCGATCTGGCTGCCTTCTGTCCGCGACAATGTTCGGACGGTGCTGTTATCCTGCTGGGCACCCAGTAACCGGTATGGAAAATGATTGTCCGTGGAAACCCGGTAAAATTGGGCGGTAGGCTGGTTATAATAGGTACTCCAGTTGTCCCCGCCGTCATAGCTGATCTGTGCGCCGCCGTCATCAGCCACAATCATACGGCTCGCGTTTTCAGGGTCGATCCAAAGATCATGATGGTCACCATGTGGTGTGGATACCATCTTAAAAGTTTTGCCGGCATCATTGCTGCGGTACATACTTACGTTGAGACCATAAATGATATCCGCATTTTTTGTATCGCAGTAGATTTTGCTAAAATACCAGGCACGCTGGCGGATATTGGCATCCGTACTTTGCATTGTCCATGTTGCTCCGGCGTCATCGCTCATGAACAATCCGCCTTTTGAAGATTCAACGAGGGCAAACACCCTGTCAGGGTTCTGCCCTGAAACGGCAATCCCGATATTTCCGATAATAGTATTGCCCGGAAATCCTTTGTTGCCGTTCAGTTTCTTCCACGTTTCACCGCCATCAATACTTTTCCACAAGGCACTTCCTTTTCCGCCGCTTTCCAAGCTGTAGGGAGTGCGAACGACCGTCCACGTGGCCGCATACAACACCAGCGGATTACCAGGCTCCATCACGAGTTCTGCCCCTCCGCTTTTGTCATCACTGTACAAAACTTGTCTCCAGGTTTTACCACCATCCATTGTCTTATAAATGCCCCGTTCCCGGGATGGCCCAAACAAATGACCCAGGGCGGCAACCCATACAATGTCGGGATTAGTCGGGTGAACTACAATCCGCATGATGTGTTTGGAGTCATCCAGCCCGATATGTTTCCAGTTTCGGCCGCCATCATCACTTCGCCACATACCACGTCCTTCACTAACATTATTGCGCAGGGTTGCCTCGCCTTCACCAACATAAATGACTGATGAATTAGACGGGGCTACTGCCACACTTCCGATGGAGCCGCCGAAAAATTTATCGGAAATATTTTGCCAGTTACTGCCCCCATCCTGTGTTTTCCATACCCCACCTCCCGTCGCGCCGAAGTAAAAGGTGTTCTTGTCCTTATAATCCCCTGCTACCGTGCAACTTCTTCCTCCCCGGAACGGTCCCACGAGCCGGTATTTGGTTTTGGTAAAGAAAATACTGTCCCAATTGTCGGAGACAGCTCTCGGACTCTTTTGGGCGCTAGTGAATATTGCAAGGAGGGAGCAGACAAAACCAATTAGTATTTTTTTCATTTGAGAAACTTAAGAATTGAGGGAAATTTTAAAAAGAGGCTGCTGAACAAAGGTGATTTTAGCGCTGTAAAAAAAATGCCGGAAACGACCGGCATTGCATTATAATTTTTTTTAATTAGTAGGTTTATAAAGGCTCGCATCAACAGGCTGGTTGATTTCAATCTTGTCAAATATCATCGTACCGGATCCCATCCCGGTACCTTCTGTCGTTACCGTTTGCGGGAACATCACACCGTCGAAATCTTTGTAGTCACTGAAATCAGTGGTCACTTCCGTCGGGGCACCTCCATTTCTCCTGTTTCCCTCCATCATTTGCTTGCTTTGTACTAATAAATGGCTGGCTGTGTCAATAAAATAGGTTGATTCTTTTCCTGCACTATTTGTCAGAATAATCTTCCAGGCTTCTTTACCGTTCGCCGTGTCCTTCCCCTGAAGGGTCGCTTTGTATCCTTTGGAAGCATAGTCCACCAGGGGACCTGCAATATCCAGCTGATCCTGCATGCTTTTGAGCCGGTCTGCCGGAATTTCATCTGGTTTGTCAGAGCGCATGGGGATAAAGGTCCAACCTTTATCCGGCGTAATGATCGTATAACCGGAATTACTGCCAAAGGTAAAATCCATCCGGGTGAGTTTGCCATCCACCTTGGTGATTTTTACATCTACTTCGGAACCCATCATCGTACGGGCACCTTCCATGTACAATGATTTCATCGCAACTAATTTATCTTTGCCGCCTCGGGCACTGATGTACTGATCAATTATATCATCGACAGATTGACCGTTGGCGAATTGAACAAAAACTAGCGCCAGAATAAATACAACGAAGATTACTATATTTTTCATTGTTGTAGAGTTTTGTCCTGCAAGTTAAGAGAATAATTAAGTGATA
>Ga0075030_100004109_pt1 | contig 13185 bp, 9 predicted proteins | sample LitLauG_LLR_2012_FD_71393 | JGI IMG/M metagenome (GOLD analysis project Ga0075030, IMG submission 71393) | Freshwater sediment microbial communities from Pennsylvania, USA - Little Laurel Run_MetaG_LLR_2012 | ecosystem: Environmental > Aquatic > Freshwater > Creek > Sediment | place: USA... | reverse complement strand
CCCCCCTTTATTTTTGGGCGTTTCTCGCGGCCCTGAAGGGCCGCTCTTCCACGGTGGCTACGGGCCGCCGGGTGTCTGGCGTGGTTTCTGCATGGGTGGGCTGGGGTCGCGTTTGCAGTAGAGGACTCTTGCCTACTCGCTTCCCTTCTTCGCAGACCCGAAAAAACTCCCACAGCGAACTCACCTCCGAGAACACGGGAGCAAGTCAAAACCCCCACCCTGTCCTCCAAAAACCGGAGGACAAGGGTAGGGCACCCTCGCAGGCTGGGCCGCAGTCGGCTGCGCTACCCTCCACCCAATCGAAACCGTACGCCGGCGCGGACGTTGATGGGGAGGGCGGGATAGCCAACCACCTCGTTGTAGCGGCGGTCAAGGGCGTTCTCGACATTCACGTACGTAGTGACGTGCGAGCTTACGGCATACCATCCGCCCAGGTCAGCGCGGACGTAGCCGGCGGCGTGGGTGATGTTGAAGCCGAAGAAATCGTCGTCCGGGCGACGGCCAACGAAGCTTGCGTCCACGTTTGCTCCCCATCGGGATCCTACATACGACAGAATTTCAGCGGCGGAGTGTCTCGGACGCCGTAGAAGTGGCTGGCCGGGATTGAATTGTGTGTCGATGGGCGCCGGATTGTCGAGGATCTGTGTAGACGTGTAGGTGTATGCGGAGGTCAGCAGCAAGCGCGAGCGCAGCCTGGTCTGCACCTCCACTTCGGCGCCGTGGGCCAAGGACTTGTTGACGTTGACGTATTCGCCGACAAAATTCACAGGGTCGACCTCGACGTAGTTAATCTGGTCGAGGAAGAGATTATGGAAGTAAGTGGCGTTGAGGACCGCTCTACCGTGGAACAGTGACTGTTGCACACCGGCTTCGAAGGAACGGGAGCGCTCGGGCTTCAAAGCTGGGTTTGGAAGGTTGAACGGGTTCTGCGGGATCCCGTTGAAGGTCTCTTCGAGGCGCGGCTCTTTGAAGCCGCTTGCGTAGGAGAAGCGCAGCCGCGTTCCGGAGAAGAAGTGGCCGCCTTGCAGGGCTTGCCAGATCAGGGCGATCCTTGGGACTCCGGTGTTGCCGAAGGCGCTGTTATGGACGAAGCGGGCGCCCGCGATGGCAGTGAGAGGCCCCAACGTGAGTTGCTGCTCCAGGTAGGCGTCACTGTTCAGTCTTTGGCCGTGAGTTTGGCCGAAGTTGATGTCGCCCACAAATCCGTTTTCGTTCTCGAGACGGTATCCGAAGGTCGTGTGGGCCCAGGAGCGCTCGGAGTAGTCACCCTGGTATTCGAATCCTACGCGGTTGATGCGGTCGACTTCGTGGGATGGAAAATCGATGGGACCAAAAGCTGGGCTCACGCGGGCTGGGTCTCCGGGATTTTGTTCGTTGTAGCGATAGAGATAGTCGAATCCGGTGAAGCGATGCTGCCATCCGGACTGAGCGGCGATCGTGAGGTCGACGTCTCCAAGCAGGCTGTTTAGTTGCGACCATTGGTCTGGGTTTGGGGGCAGCGGATACGAAGGACCGCCAGCCGGTTGAGAGACGATGGGATCGTAACCGTTGAAGTTCCATTCCCCGGGGACACCGGTGTGGCTGTTGGAGTGGCGAACGCGGACTCGGAGCGAAGTGCGATCGTTCAAGGCGGCTCCGACGTTGGCGCCTTCCAGCGAATCGGAATAGCCGTTATTGATGCCGGAGCCTTGCGTGTTGAATTGGCTACCGAAGAGGTTGTAATCGAGGGGACCGCGGGCACCTGCGAGAGACGCATATCCGTGACCTGTCGAGAAATTGCCGCCGTCGGCGCCGAAGCGGAGTTCGGGAACGCGGGTGCTGCCGGTGCGCGTCCAGACCTGGACGACGCTGGTCATGGCATCGGAGCCGTAGAGCGTGCTTTGGGCACCGCGGACAAACTCCATGCGATCGGCTTGATCGAGCGGGAGGGTACCGAAGTCGAAGGTGCCGCCGGGTTCGTTGATGGTCACGCCGTCGACGATGACTTTGTTGTAGCGAGACTCGCCGCCGCGGACGAACAGTGAGGTAAGGCCTCCGCGCTGGCCGGCGTCGTTGACGATGGCTCCGGGAAGAAAGCGGACGGCGTCAGAGGCTGCTGTGGGCTGCATCGTAGTTAGTTGAGAGCCGTTGAGCACATCGACATCCGAACCTGCGTCTTCTCCGGGCACCAGTGTGCGGGTGGCGGTCACGACAACGGTCTGCGAGGAACTGGCGAGGCGCAGGACGATCTTCAGTTCTGGCTCCGCAGGGACCGGGACGAGTTCTTCAGCGAAGCCTGCGGCGAGGACTCTGATCTGGCACGAGTCATTGTTTTTTGCAGGCAACGTCGCAGTGCCCTCGGCAGAAGTCGTTTGGGTGGCAATAACGTTTCGAGTTTTTCCGGCAGTGCACAACAGGGATACCTCGGCGCCCGAGACAGCGGCGGACTGGGGATCGACCACTCTAACAGTGAGATCGGCAGGGAAAGCCGCTGCGGAGAGAAGCAGGTTGAAAGAGACGAGAGCGAAAATGCGCATTCCATCCTCCTTGGCACGCGAAAGAGGTTGAGGTCGATGGATCGCGCCGGTCTCCTGGCTTCGCGAGTGAGGATGGGTTAGATCCGGATTCGACCGCGGCCTTCCCGGGAATTTCCCAGTGGCCGAGGGTCATGTCCTCGCTTACAGTTGCGCGGCAGCGCGGGATTTGCACCCGCTTCCCTGTCTTCGCCGAGCGGCAAAGACGCGCGTTCCTAAGATGACAAAGAGCAGTACAACGGAAATGAGAGTAATGGGCAGCGGAGGGGAAGTCAAATGGGAGGCTCGCCCGCAACAATCCTTCCACGGGCGAATGAGTGTAATGATTCCATAATAATGCCGGCTCCCACCGGGATTTCGCGCCAACTGCGATTCCTTAAAGGCGACGGACTCGGCCAGCAAAGCACTAAACAGCACGAAATCTGTAACCGGTTCCCTCATTTCGGCTACACTTCCAAAAGTCGTCCGAGAGGCCCAAATATGTCGTATCGGGCGTTTACGCCGTTGGTGTTCGCAATGTTGTGTCTGGGCGCTGGCGTTACTCAGACCAGCAACAAACCATCGACCCCTGACCAGAGACAGACAATTCGCGTCGGCATCGCTGCGACGATGAACCGTTCCAACCGTCAGATCATTCCTACCTGGGAGCGCGACCAGTTAGTGCGGGAAATGCAGCGCCTGCGTTCCGATCACAAGTCGATGATCGTCCTGGAAGCTGTTTCTTTGGAGGCGACCGCCCGCGAGGATGCCGGTCCCGAAGCAGAAGAGAAGGGCTGCCAATACTTCGTGCTTACGACCTTGTTGAATCCCAGTCGTGGCCCGGGAATTTCGGGGGGGCCCGATGGATCGCAACGGGCTCCCATCCTCCTCGGGAATACCCCTCCCAATAAAGCCCTAGCCGTGAACTTTACGCTTGTCGAGGCAGGCACCGGTCGAACCTTGGCTGAAGGCACTGCTACCACCCCAGTTGAGGGCAACAACGACATCCGAGCCGCCGACGATAGTATGCGTTTCGTGGCTCACCGCGTTGCAAGTGAACTGCGCAGCACGCGTCCTCCAACTATTGACTAGAAGAACGAGGAACGTTCTGCACCTCAACTGTTGTTTGCAACAGTTACGCCGCGGCAGCGGCTCTTCGCTCCCCTGATTGCTTTCCCGGAGCCAGAACGATGAGCGCTACACCAATCACGACTAGCACGCCAGAGCCGACCAGAAATCCCACGCGGTCGCTAGGAATTTCAAGTGCCAGAACCAACATCACCCCAGCGTGAGCAAAGCTCGACCACGCTGCGAAGGCGATAAGGCTGCGATGCGCCGATGGATTCCGCACAGCGATGAGCAGGAAAATACCCAACGCGAAATAAAGGCCCATCATCATGGTGTCGCCCGTGTCCGAATGCGCGGGATCGAGTAAGCCGCCAATGAGGGGATAGATGGCAGCCGAAAAGAACAACCCCACCAACGCCAACACAATCCTCAGCGCACGTTCTCGAAGCATAGCGCCCCATCCTCGCGGGGACTCGGATCGATCTCAGTAATCGGGAGAAGGAATATAAACACGGAGGCGGCCCAAGGTTCGCGAGCACACGGCAGCAATGCGAGTCGTCCAGCACCAAGAGCAGCTCAAGCCGCCGACAATCCCGCGAAGTCGGGCAGGTTCCGCGCCCAGCGGGCGAGCGTTTGTCGATTGGGAACAGCGGTGACGGTCGGACCCGTATAACCGAAAGGTAAGTTACCTGAACCTAAACCGGCTTGATCGTTGACGGCTGCGGTGGCGGGTACACCAAGAGCGTCCGCGATTTTCGACAACAGCAGGTGTCCTTTTGGCCCACGTCCCGTCTCGCAATGCATGAACTGGACGCATCCGTAAGGCCCGAAAATTCCTCGGAGACGACTGAGCATCGGCAACGTTGCATCCAACGTGTCTGTGTCGATGTCGGCCAACTCATCCCATGCTCCAGGGGTGTCGCCTCGACCGAATGAAACGCCGGCGACCCCGGGTGCGCCGTGGCCGTGGAATCGCAAAAGAAAGACATTTCCCCGGGACGCTGTCGAAATCATGGTGATGGCTTGCTCCACTCCGTTGCATGTTCCGCCGATCACGCTCGGATGGCCACCCACGCGCCTTAAGGGAGTCTCGGTGTCTTCCAACAGCAGCGGGTCGAAAACGTCGACACAATCCAAAATTGCTAAATCCGCGCCGGCGGCGACCCTTGGCCAGGTTCCCACACCGACGACGCCATCCTGCTTTAAGCCGCGAGCACGCTGGAAGTTGATCACGGCTTGCTGCGTTTTGGGACCGAAATCACCGTCAGGCGTCAACTTCGCGCCGCCGCGATTGAGCAACTTCTGCAGTACCGCGACGGTAGGCAAATGGTTGGATCGTAACAACAAGGGATAATTGGCCATGTTTCCTCCAAGGGAATCGCATTTCCATAGTCACTCGCACATTATGGAACGAGCGAGCCGCAACTCCCCCGGCTAATGCAATTCCTCGAGCAACGCGCGCGGACCGTCCATGTGGCCTCTCGGCGGGTCCTTTCGATAGACCAGTTCCCAAGACCCCTTGTACATATCCTCGGGATTCTGCGGCGCACCAAGCACAACAACCAATCGAATGCGGGAGCGCTCGGTTGGGTTCAGGGCCGCGATAATGTGCCGCACGTTGTAGCCTCCCCCCGAGAATCCATAGAGAGCGGTAATACTATCGTCGCCACGAAATGCAACCAAAGCCATTAGAGTCTGCCGACTGCTCGCGCCGGTTGTGCCCGCCACATCCAGCACCTGCCCGACATAGCCCCTGCGCCGCGCGTATTCAAGCGCGGGCTGTTCGTACAACGCGCCGCGCGGCCAATCGCGTCCGTCATAGTGCCCGGCTATGCCGCGCAAGATCAGCATCTTATCAGGCATCGCGTAATGTTCTAGCAGGCCCTACCGAAGCCGTCAAGACAGGTGGTTTTGTCTACGAATACCTGATCAAGAAGTTCGCTGACGACTCCGGGCACACGGCCCGCCTTATAGCCCCGCCGGGCAAGGTCTTCGTGACGTGCCAACACACAACTGGACGACGGGATCAACTGACGCTATCAGATTTTTCACCAACCGGCAGGATCCCATGTCCTCAATCGCCTGCTTGCGCGCTGCGTTGAAGTCCGCTCCTAGATAGGAAGCCCTTCACAGGGGCTTCGGCGTCCTTGAAGATCGTGTATTCGCTCGCCGTCAGATCCGTTCCTTGCGCTTTCACGGTGCTGAGAGCGTCGTTGCCCGCCACGACAAGGACCATGTGGGTCGAGTCGAGCGGGTTTTCGGCGGCCAGAATCAAGCCTTCGCGCTCCGATGCGTGTACTTCGCCGTTGATCCGGAACGAGGCTCCCTGATAATCGAGGCCAAGTTTGGCCGACCACAGGGCCAGGGCGGAGTTGGCTTCCGGCCGGCCGATAAACACTACGTCGCGATGGCGCAGGAGTTCATCCGAGACTGCGAAGTCCTTGTATATGGGGACCTCACTCTCGTAGCCGTTGAGAAAGCTGTGTTGCAGTTGTTCGGCGGCATAGCGGTTCGCGCCGGCATCGCGCTGCGTTCCGTAGACAATCAGGGATGACGGCAGGCGGCGCCAGATGTCGTTGAGCAGGTACGCTGGACCGTCGGGAGGATCGATCGCATCCAAATGCGCCACAGCTTGGTTGAGCCCCGCCTTCTCGAGGAACGACTCGGCGGTCACGGTCTTCGTTGAATTTGCGGCAAAGTAATCGCGCATCAGCTTCAGAAAGGCGTCGTCGCCCATCTTGGCGCGCAGCGAATCGAGGAACAGGACACCTTTCGCTCGCTCTCGACGATACACGTCCAGTGGAGTCGCCGCACTCGTCTGGAGGCCGCGCCATATCGTGCGTTGGACGTTCATCGCGTCCTCGACATCTTTCGACTGAAGCACTCGGTGATATTCGGCAGAGCCCGCCACGAACCAGGTGTCGGCATCAGAAGCGGGCAACACCCAGCCCTTCCAAAGCCGCTCTTCATAGTGCGCCGCATTCCCAGCCGCTGTTGACGTTGGTTTCGATGCGTCGCCGGAAGGCGCCAATCGGGCCTTCTCGTTCTGCTCGATCGAGGCGCGCAGTGTCACCGACGGCTCGGCGGCAAACAGGTGATAGCCGGATGGATACAGGCCGTCGTCTCCGGAGAAATCGTATTTCTTGTTGGGCAGCCACTCTCGCTGGTTGGGCCTGCCGATCTCAGCCCAGACCATCATGCGCGACGCCATGTCCGCGGTGGCCACCTTGGCGTCCATGGTGGATGACGCGACTAAGGGCGCGGTGCGAAACGCAAGGAACGCGAACTGCTCGTCGATCTGGCCGCGATACTTTTGATAAAGCTGCTGCCATGCCGTATCGCGAACGAGGGCGATATAGGGTATGTAATGCGGATCGCCTTTTGGATCGGGATACTCTTCGAGGCGTACCGCAAGATCCTTGGCATTGTTGTCGCCCCAATAGAATCCTGGCGTATCGCCGAACCATTCGTTTTTCGAGCTGCGCCACAGCCGGGTGTGGTTTGTGCCGAGGTCGAAGATGGCGATTTCATTGGTCTTGGCGTCGCCCATGATCCATTCATTGGTGTACAGGCCGTTGTTCTGCGAGCTGAGAATGCGAACCATGTCGTCGATGTTGTCGCTGTATTGAATGGCCACGCGCGCGCGGAAAGCAACGGGAGTGCCGCGGGCATTGAATGGCGTCTGATCGATCGTCGTTTCTGTCAGCACCACTCCAGCATCATTCTGATACCAGTCGGTGCCGCTCTCGATGCCTCCGGGATAGCTCTGGATCAACACGCGATGCCCCGAGGCCGGCTTGATGTCGAGCATGACGTTGGTCTGTTCGGCCAGCGTCAAAGGCCACCAGGTGACGTGGCCGATCACCATCTTGCCGTCGCGGGTCGCTGGACCGGTGGCGGCAAAGGCGCTGCAATGATCCTTGACGGAATCGCGCTTGCGGTCGGAGTAGGGCGGCGCGTCGAAACTCTGTCCTTCTAGTCCGGTGGGCGTCGTCGAAACAGCCGAAGGCAATTCGCCCATCTCGATGGTTGTATTGGCGACGACGATGTCGAGCAGATCGATGCGCCGGTCTTTCCAACGCGCGCCGGCGTCCGATGCGCCGTCCGCGATGCCCTTCATCTCTTCGAGGATCTCATGGTCAAAGCCGCGCAGGAAAAGGGCATTTGCCGTGGTGCGATACTCATCCCAGCGGTCTTTCGAACCCAGCTCAGCAGCGCACCGCTCTAGGTATTCTGGAATCTCGCGCGCCATCAGATGGCCGTGCTGATATCCACGCTCATAGGGCCGGCCTTCAATGTGGAGGTATATCCAGCCGGCTGCCGGATAGCGATAGGCCGGGCCGAACGTCTGCACCGCGTCCCGCGCCGGCCATTCATCGGTGGACGAGGGAATCTCTTCGAGTTCCACACCCTCAAACCATGCCTTGCCGCGAAACGATCCGCCGTTACCCACCATCAGCAGAACCTGATCCTGCGCACGGCTGGCCACGAATTTGAGGGCGAGGCGGGTCCACGGATGAGTGCTGCCGAGGGATGCCGAATGAACATCGAAAGGCATCGAAGCCATGGCGATCGCCGCTCCGGATGCGATCGGAGTGCGATCCAGGTCGCTCACTTCGAGGTCTTCTGTACGAACCCACCCGCTCAGCTCGTAGCGCTTGCCGATGGTGAGGGTCACCGGGGCCAGGCGGATGCATGCATCCTGCGAAATATTGTCCCGTTCAACGCGAATTGATTTATGGCCTTCGCGCAGCACAGCGGAATCCAACCTGGCTGAACCTCGAACCGCCGCCCAGTTTTCCGTGTTGTCAAAGGATGTCTTGAAAACAGGCGTGGCAGCTTGGGCTACGGTGACAAGCAAGAGCCAAACAGGAATACGAAGCATAGTTTCCTCCGCCCCGGTCCCGACTATTAGTGCCGCATTGAGCGAGGATCATACTATAGCCCGAGGACGGTTGGAACGACCCATTAACGCCACCTTACCAGCTGCGCCGAACCACCCACCATTAGCACCTGGTGAAGTACTAGACACCACACCGATGGGAGGGTAACGTGTTGACCATCGCTATGGGCCCCTTTGTGTACCGCGTCCGGTGCTATACCAGACGACGAATCTCCGCATTGCGGAACGGGGATGAGTACAGCCGATCCAGAGCGCCGAAAAGATATCGCATGGGAAAGCCTCTCGCTTGAGAACGGGTGGTCGTGTCGCATTTGTGGGGCGATTCCAGATGTCGGCGTGCAGTTCGAAGACAACCTGTGCGAAGACTGCCGACTATCCCTCAGGAACTATGACCCCACAGCCTGCTAGATAATCCCACGGCGTCGCGGCCGTCCCGCTCCTTCAGCGTTAAATTTTTCGGGTGGTTGTAGAATCCTCCTGTCTTTATGCAGCAAAGCGAGGTTCACGAGGTTCTCTGCGAGGAGGTACCACTCTGAAGGGAACAATGATGCAGTTTCCCCTCACCCTGAGACCGCTGCTGGAGCGGGCGGCGAGACTCTTCCCCAACGTCGAGATTGTCTCCAGCCGCCCCGACAATTCGTTTCACCGCTATACCTACGGAGAAATGTGCCGGCGTGCGGGATCCCTTGCGGCTGTTCTGCAGGCGGCCGGTCTAAAACGTGGAGACCGAGTCGCCAGCCTGATGTGGAATCATTACGTTCACCTGGAAGCGTATTTCGGCGTGCCCTGCGCAGGCGGCGTGCTGCATACTCTGAACCTTCGTCTCCATCCTGACGAACTGGCGTACATCATCAACCATGCTCAAGACCGCTTCCTGATTGTGGACGATGTGTTGCTGCACCTGTTCGAAGACCTCAAAAACAAAGTGAATTTTGAGCGTATCTTTGTGGTCCCGTTCAGCGGGGCGTCTGTGCCTGCGGCTTTTGAAAATTACGAAGCACTGCTAGGTGACAACCACACTCCTCCCGTTTTTCCGGACCTCAACGAAGACGATGCCGCAGCCATGTGTTATACGTCAGGCACGACGGGAAAACCGAAAGGAGTGGCCTATTCACACCGTGCCATTGCCCTCCATTCTTATTCCATTTCGCTGCCGGACAATTTTTCCATCTCCCGATTCGATTGCATCTTGCCGGCAATGTCGATGTTTCATGCCAATGCCTGGGGATTGCCCCATGCTGCTGTCATGAATGGCAGCAAGCTGGTGTTGCCCGGGCCCAATCTCCAGCCGGAGAGACTGCTGGATCTTCTCTCCGCGGAACGCGTGACGCTCACCGGTGGTGTGCCCACGATTTGGCTCAGCGTCATCGACACACTGGAACGGCAACCCGAGCGTTGGAGACTCTCTCCCGGCATGCGGGTGGTGGTCGCGGGGTCGGCAGCTCCAGAAAGCTTGTTCCGGCGCTTCGAAAAGTTCGGAGTCCAGGTGATTCAACCTTGGGGAATGACCGAGACCACGCCCATCGCTACGGTGTGCACCTTGAAGCCGGGCATGGAGCAGTGGCCGGAAGATCAAAGGTTCGAGCGTCGCGCCAAGCAGGGGCTAGCGTCCCCGTTTGTGGAAATCCGAGCCGTGGGGATGGACGGCGAAATCGCATGGGACGGCAAAACGCCGGGCGAACTGGAAATTCGCGGTCCGTTCGTCGCCGCCAGCTATCACAATCTGCCTGATGAGCTCAACCGCTGGACCAGCGACGGCTGGTTTCGCACCGGCGATATCGTGACGATCGATGCCGAGGGCTACATAAAGATCACCGACCGCACGAAGGATCTGATTAAGTCCGGAGGGGAATGGATCAGTTCCGTGGACCTGGAAAATGCTCTGGTCGCCCACCCGGCCGTGAAAGAGGCAGCCGTGGTCGCCGTCCCGCATGCAAAGTGGCAAGAGAGACCTCTGGCAGCTGTCGTTCTTCAGGAGGGTTGCCAGATCACGCCTGAGGAACTGCGCTCCTTTCTAGCCAGCAAGTTCGCTAAGTGGCAGGTGCCGGATGAATTCATTTTCCTGGACAGCCTGCCCCATACTTCGACTGGGAAGCTGTTGAAATCCGCATTGCGCAATCAGTTTCAGAACTGGGTTTGGTCCTCAAGAAAGACGGAGGGTTGAATTCGATCCGCGTTATGTCGAAGTGGTGCGCAAGATCTGCAGGGCTGAACCGACTCAATAAGTGAACTGGGGATGTTATGCCAATAGACGGGTTGGAGCTTTCGCTGTTAAAACGACAGCGCTATGTATCGCAAGCTGTTTTTGCTTCATCAGGCGTTCAAGAGCGGAGATACACTGTTGGATTGCCGTCAGTTCAGCCGGTGTTCCAGGATTGGTCCCCCATTCTGAATACCGTCTCTCGAGGGCGTTAAGGGCGTATTCAACACGCCCGATCAATTTGTTGGGATCAGACTCGATCAACGCCAATTCGTAGGCTTTTCGCCAGGAATGAGGTACACGTCGCATAGGGCCCCTTGCATGATTAGACGACGTGGACGCTGGCCAGATGAACCCTCAGGGCACGAACTGAGGGCGAGTAGCAATGAAACCATCGACTAAATATTATGCCATTGCCTTGCGGTCGCAAAGGACATTATTACTGCCCCCCTTCCTTTCGTAATGTACTTCCCACTAAGTCGCCGGAAAGATGAGTGTAATCGGATTTTTCGTCAACCATCAACCTGCCAATGCTAACATTCACCCCGAGAACGACCTTTCTCCGGGTAGCGCATGTCGAACAATTGGTGGAACAGACACCCGTGGCTCACTGCATTTGCCGCACTGCTGTGTGGTTTAGTAAACGGGTACGAGGCAGTTTATGTCCGTCCGAATAGTCCGATGGCCCTCGTGGACGGAGCCTTCGCTATAGGTGCTTCATAGCGTTCTTGGGACTTCTGCTCAGCGCCTTGTCCGACTACTTCTACCAGTCCGAAGAGTAGGGCGTTCGGGCCAACCACTACTCGACGCTCACCCACTTCAAGAGATTTTTAGTGCTATGGGGATGTTACAACAGTTGTCCCCGGGAGGCCTTTGGCACGGAGTTGCTCGGGGCATGTTGGGGGTAGAAACTTAATCGTGGAGGATGACATTTAGAAGCGAGCCATGAACTTGCAATTCACTCCGCTTGTCATAGGCGATGAAGCCTAACTTCTTGAACCTGTTCATGAAGAAATTGATCCGCGACCGAGTGGTGCCTACCATCTGCGCGAGGGTCTCCTGACTGATCTTGGGGATTACAGTCTCCGGTGGTCCTTCCTTGCCGAAATGGGCGAGCATTAACAGCATCCGGGCCAGTCTTTTTTCACTGGAATTGAAAAGCTGATCAACCAAATCCTCTTCGTATCGGATGTTCCGAGTCAGCAAATATGCTACGAACACATCAGACATTGCGTGTTCTTCGTGAAGCACTTTCAGCATGGTCTTCTTTTCAACTCGCATCACAGAGCTATCGGTCAGTGCGGTTGCAGAGCACAGGCGGCGAGGTTGCCCTGTAAGGCAAGCGTCTCCGAAAAAATCGCCCTCCTTCAATATGCCTATTGTTGCTTCCTTGCCCGTCTTCGACACAACGGTGAGTTTTATCTTTCCTTTCTGAATGTAAAAAATAGCATCGGAGGGGTCGCCCTGAACAAAGATCGCCTGCTTTTTTGGAAAACCTAAGACCTTCCTGCCGCCGTTGATGACCGTAAGGAATGTCTCGGGATCGAATTGCTTGCGTTTCTTTGCCTCTGCCACGCGTGTCATGATGGGCCTCCTGCCGAGGGCTACGAAGCGCAAAGCGACCTTCCGCTAAAGTAGGGATGAAAAGCAGGGCTTGCCGACGAGACTAGGAAAAGCCGCCGACCCTCATCACAGCTTTCTACTGCTTGCCCAAGAGGAGCGTCGACAGGTCCCGCATTGTTATTTTGCCGCCAGTGCTCGGCGGATCTCTGTGATCAGCATCACGGTTAGCCGTGTTTCGGAGAGTTCCGCAGGAAGCAGCGCCGCCTCGAACACGCAGGGTGGAACGAAATCCAGTTGCTTTTGGGCTCGCGTTTTCCGCTCAACTCTCCTTCGCTTCCTCGATAGCTCGCAGGTTGGCCACGATCTCAGTCGTGGAGGTCGTCAGCTCGTCCGGTGTCGTCGATCTCTTTCAAGTTTTGCACGATGGCGCTGGTCTTCTTTCCAGATCATCCAGCTCGTGATCGGCTGGCGCGTGCTCGGCGATGAACCTGATGTTCGTCGCCATGGCGTCGGCCAGAGCCTTGCGCTCCTGCAATTTCTAAAGGGGCAAGAGCCTTGCCAGATTGCCTTTGGCATGTACGACCTCCAGATTAACTGGGGCGATGGCGGCCTTTCGTGCATCGGGCGGGTAATTTACGCACCGAGTGCTGGAGGCGAGGTCGTCTGGAATGAGGGTTACCCGTGAACGCTAAATCGCCTCACGCTTGGGTCATTGAGCGTAGTAGAGATGTTACGACAGTTGCAGTGGACACGCCGTTGTCAGTCGAGTTCGTCGAGGGGTTTTCCCGATTCATCCGCAACACGATCTTCAAGGTGTTCTTCTGTTTGAGTCATCTCTGGTTCTGGCTGCATGGAGGGATTGCTAAAGATTCCCTTCAAGGGGATTTCAATTTCCACAAGCCCGTTTTGGACAACTTCGGACCACGTCCGGGACAGCAAGCTTGCATGGCACAGCCGTT
>Ga0075030_100004106_pt1 | contig 13192 bp, 8 predicted proteins | sample LitLauG_LLR_2012_FD_71393 | JGI IMG/M metagenome (GOLD analysis project Ga0075030, IMG submission 71393) | Freshwater sediment microbial communities from Pennsylvania, USA - Little Laurel Run_MetaG_LLR_2012 | ecosystem: Environmental > Aquatic > Freshwater > Creek > Sediment | place: USA... | reverse complement strand
CGCAGGCTCCCCGTTGATCGCCACGACCTTGTCGGCAATTCCACCCACAGCCAGAATCGCGGCCTGGGGCGGAGTGATGATGGCACAGAATTGGTCCACCTTATACATCCCGAGATTGCTGATGGTGAAGGTCGCGTCCGCTATATCGGCTGGGCGAAGCTTGCCCGCGCGGGCACGCTCGGCAAGATCACGGCGCTGAGATGCAATTTCCGCGAGACTCGCCGTGTGCGCGTTGCGGATCACGGCCGCAACTACGCCGTCACTTACCGCAATCGCAACGCCCATGTGCACGTGCGGATGAAGTCGAATTCCTTCGTGGCTCCAACTCGCATTCAGGCGGGGGTGCTTCAGCAGGACGCGGGCAACCAAAGCGACCAACAGATCGGTATGTGAAACGCGCACCTTGTGCAGGCGGTCCAGTTCGTCCACCACACCTTCGCGGTACTGATTCACCGCGGCGGCATCGATCTCGCGAGTCACGAAGAAATGTGGGACGGTCGTCCAGCTTTGGGTGGTGCGCTCGGCCATAATGCGGCCGATCGATGTGGGAGCTTCGAGCGTTCCGGATTCCTTATCGGCGGGCTGAGCGGCTGAGGCGGGAGCCGCAGCGGCAGCCTGCACATCGGAAGCAAGGATCTCTCCGCCGGTGCCGCTACCCTGCACCGAAGCGATATCAACACCCAGTTCTTTGGCTAGACGGCGAGCTTTAGGGGAGATCTTCGCTGAAGCGGCTGACGGCACACTCGCCTGGATGGGAGCCGCCTGGGACCGCTCCGCTTTGGGCTGAGAAGTTGCACGGGCCGCAGGCGCTGGCGGTCCGTTCTCGGCGGGCGGCTGTTCACCCGGCGCAACGATCCAAGCGATCGTCTGTCCGACCGGAATTTCAGCTCCTTCGGATGCCCTGATTCCCGCGAGCACTCCGTCTGCGGGGGCCTCGATTTCCACCACGGCTTTGTCGGTTTCGATCTCAAGGAGAGGTTCGCCCTTTGCGACGCGATCTCCTTCTTTCTTCCGCCAAGCGAGAAGCTTGCCGGTTTCCTGTGCCATTTCGAGAGCGGGCATGACAACGCTGAAGGCCATAGGCTTTATTGAATGGGGGAAGGGCCAGCTATGGCCTTCAGCTCCCTAAACTTCGATCTTCTCCGTCCTGGCGCTGGCTTCGATCATTTCGAGGACGTGTTTGCTCGCGGGAGCTTCGCTTTCCCGCGTCGTTGGAAGCGGCCCGTTCACGGTGAAGTAATGTGCACCGGCCACCAGGAGTTCTTCCGCCGGGAAGCGGGTGATGACTTCGTGGCCAGTGGGTGTCACTACGATCTCTTCTTCGATGCGCGCCGCGCTCCAGCCATCGGTCGATGGCCAGAAAGTCTCGAGTGCGAACACCATCCCAGGCTTGATCTCGACTGGATGGTCGAAAGAAACCAGGCGGCTGATCACGGGTTTCTCCCAGATTGCGAGCCCAATTCCGTGACCGTACTGCAGAGCGAATGCGGCTTCTTCGTTAGGGAAGCCGAAATCCGTAGCTTTCGGCCACACGGACGCAATTTCGGCGGTTGTGCGTCCGGGGCGTACGAGTTCGATGGCTGCGTCGAGATAGTCTCGGCAACGCTTGTAGGCGTCAACCATCGCGTGCGAGGCGTAGCCTACTGTGAAACACCGGTAGTAGCAAGTGCGGTATCCCATGTAGGAATGCAGGATGTCGTAGTACACGGGATCACCTGGACGCAACACCCGATCGGAGAACACGTGCGGATGTGGATTGCAGCGCTCTCCGGAAATGGCGTTCACAGCTTCGACGTACTCAGATCCGAGATCGTAGAGAACCTTGCTGACCAGGCCGACTGCTTCGTTTTCGCGCAAGCCCGGCTTCATCGCGCGGTAAAGTTCGTCGTAGGCAGCGTCGACCATCATCGCGGACGTGTTGAGCAGAGAGATCTCATCCTGCGTCTTGATAACGCGGGCCTCAGACATCAACTGCTGACCGTCGACGATTTCCAGTCCTTCGCGCTGTAACGCGAAGAGCACCGGCAATTCGATGATGTCGATCCCGACGGGTTCTTTGTGCAGGCCGCGTTTCTCCAGTTCGATGCGAATCTTTTTGGCGACATCCTCGGCTCGGCCCATCTCTGGGGTCATTGCACCGCGCAGCATGGAGATTCCCGGCCGTGAGCGATCTCCCAGCCAAGGACAATTGAGCTGATGGTGCCTGGCGGCAGAGCCGAAGTCCCATAGAATCGGCTCGTCATTCTGTGGAAGTAGCGTAAAGCGATTGGCTTTGTCTTGCGCCCAGGTGCCGATATGCGTCGCAGTCAGATAGCGCACGTTGTTCATATCGAAGCAGAGCAACGATCCCATCGACGACTTGGCGAGCAGGTCTTTCGCCTTCTGCAGGCGTTCGCGGCGGAGACGATCAAAGTCGATGCGACTTTCCCAATCGACCGCCATGGTGCCATGAGTCTTGAGTGCCATAAAAGTTCTCCGTAGCGACGTTGCTTGCAACGTCTCTGTATGCGGCGCCTCGTGCGTCTGCCGCGGCTAGTCTGTCGGCAGAGACGTAGCAAGCTACGTCTCTACGATTGGCCGCACATTTCTTTTGCGGCTTTGAAAATCGATTCTTCGGTCGGGACCGTCACGTCCTCCAGGGGCGGAGAGAACGGAATCGGAACATGCATTGCGCTCATGCGCCGCACCGGGGCATCCAGATCGTAGAACGCTCCTTCTGCGATGACTGCGGCCAACTCGGCGGCAACGCCGTAGCGGCCGTACCCTTCGTCCATGACAATCGCGCGCGAAGTCTTCTTCACCGAGTCCAGGATCGTTTTCTCATCCAGCGGCCACGTCGTGCGCGGATCGACGACTTCCGCGCTGATGCCTTGTTTCTCGAGCAGAGCCGCCGCGCCTAGCGCGACCTGCACCATGCTGCTGGTGGCCACCAACGTGATGTCGTCGCCCTCGCGCTTCACATCCGCCACTCCGAGTGGAATTGTGTAGTCCTCGGCGGGGACGGGTCCCTTCAGCTTGTACATCATCTTGTCTTCGAAGAAGACGACCGGATTCTCGTCGCGAATTGCGGTCTTCAGCAAGCCTTTTGCATCGTAGGGCGTCGACGGCAGCACGACCTTTAATCCGGGAACATGGCTGAACCAGGCATGCAGGGATTGTGAGTGCTGCGCAGCTGAGCGACGCGTCGCACCCAGCGTAGTGCGCAACACCATCGGGACTTTCCAGTGCCCGCCTGACATGTAATGGGCTTTGGCGGCCTGGTTGACCATCTGGTCCATGGTCAGGGTCAGGAAATCGCCGAACATGATGTCGACGACCGGGCGAATGCCTGTCATGGCCGCACCCACCCCGATGCCGGTGAATCCTGCTTCGGAAATTGGCGTGTCGAGCACACGCTCGGCGCCGAATTCCTCGACGAGTCCCGAGAGAACTTTGAACGGAGTCCCAGCTTCCGCGACATCCTCGCCGAAGATGCAAACGCTGGAATCGCGGCGCATTTCTTCAGCCAGCGCTTCCCGGACTGCCTGCGCAAAAGTAAGCTCGCGTTCAGGCATAGATATCCTCGTTGACCTGATCCACGCTCGGATAGGGCGCCTCGATAGCGAACTTTACAGCCGCTTCCATCTCGCGGCGCGCGTCCGCGGAGATCCGCTCCAGTTCGGCAGAATCTGCGAAGCCTTCGGCCATCAGCCATTTTCCGTGCAACGCGATTGGATCGCGCTCCGTCTTCCAATGCTGCTCTTCAGATTTGGAGCGATAGTATTCGCGATTGATGTCACCCACGTGATGACCACTGTAGCGGTAGGTGTCGGCCTGAAGGAAGGCGGGACCGTCTCCGGCACGAGCTCTCTGAACGAGGCGTGTCGCGATTGCATTCACGGCGCGAACATCCTGACCATCGACCACTCCGCTCTCAACTCCGAAAGCGGATGCGCGGCCCAGGATCGTTCCCGCCGTGGTTTCCGAGAAGTGCGTGTATTCGTTGTAGAGATTGTTCTCGCAGACGTAGATGACGGGAAGCTTCCAAAGTTGCGCCAGATTCATGACTTCGTAAAGAGATCCCTGCCCGAGAGCACCCTCGCCAAAGAAACAGACGGCAACGCGCCCATTTCCGAGCCGCTTCGCAGCGAATGCCGCTCCGGTCGCGATACCTACGCTGCCACCGACAATGGCATTGGCTCCAAGATTGCCCGTCGCAGGGTCAGCGATATGCATCGATCCGCCCTTGCCGCGGCAATAGCCCGCTTCTTTGCCCAGCAATTCGGCGAACATGCGATCGGGGGAAGCGCCTTTCGCCAGACAATGTCCGTGGCCGCGATGCGTGCTGGTGATGTAATCGTCGATGCGCAGAGCCTCGCAGATGCCGACTGCAACCGCCTCTTCTCCGCTGTAAAGGTGCGCCAGTCCAGGCATTAATGCGCGGGTGTAGAGTTCGTTGACCTGCTCCTCGAACACGCGGATCCGAACGATCTGCCGATAAGCGCGGAGCCATCTTTCTTTCTCCGTCGAGGCAACACCCCCGGTCTCCGGCTTCGAAGTCACCGTGCTCACTGCTTCTTACCCCCTGTTGTGACCGGTGTCGAGACTCCGGACATGGCCGCCAATACATCGAACATGCACGCGAAGTCGTATTTGGTCCAACCCATTCCGCGGGCTGCGGTCAGAAATTCGTTGCTAACAGCGGTCGTTGGCAGCGGAACATCGAGCTGCCGCCCGAGATCCATGGCCAGCACCATGTCTTTCTGCATCATGTTCACGTCGAACCAGGCTTCTTCTGGCTGCTGCAGGACGAATGGTCCACGGTACTTGATCATGGGGGAAGCGATCGCACTGTTGACCAGCACGTCGACTGCTGTGTCGCGTGATATGCCGCTCTTTTCGGCCAGCAGCACGCCTTCCGAGAAGGCCAGCATCTGCACCGCGAGACTGAGGTTCACCGCGATCTTCATGGAAAGCGCGAGACCGTTGTCACCAACGTGGGTCACTTTCGGGCCGATGTCGAGCAGGAGCGGCTTGATCTTCTCGAAAGTCTCCGTCTTCCCCCCTACCATGACGGAAAGCTTCCCTTCCTGGAGAGTGATCACGCTCCCGGACACGGGAGAATCCACCATGTCCGCCCCGAGCGCACGCACCTTCGCGGCAGTTGCGCGGCTGACGGTGGGACTCACGGTGCTCATATCGATGAAGATCTTGCCCGCACTCAATCCTGCAATCAGACCGTCAGGCCCTTCTGTGATCGACTGAATGGCGGACGCGTTCGTAACCATCGCAAAGACGTAGTCCGAGGCCGCAGCCACAGCGCGCGGCGAATCGGCCCACGCCATGCCTTTCTCCACCAGCCACTGCGCCTTCGAGCGAGTGCGATTGTAGCCCGTGACGGTGTGCCCTTTGCTCAACAGACGGTTCACCATCTGGCTGCCCATCACTCCCAGCCCTACGAACCCCACTTTCGCCATTCCTTGCTGCCTCCAAACCTTTTGATCGAAATCCTTAGTGAACTTTCTTATCCGCAGTCCGCTTACCCACCGGCGCCTGACTGTCTTCGCTGACCTGCGCGAGATGTGCGCGCATTGTCTCGCGGGCTTTCTCCGCGTCATGCTTCTCGACGGCGTCGAGAATCCGCTTATGATGAATCTGGCCGCGGTCCGGGCCTCCGGGAACGCGGAATATCCTCAGTCGCTGTTCCCGCAGCAATCCGACGATGGAATCGAGTAAAGAAAGGATTAAAGGGTTCGCCGCTCCCTCAGCCAGCGCCAGATGGAAGTCAAGATCCGCTTCGATGTACGCTTCAGGATCCTGCCCGGCACGATCCATCACCGCTACCGCCTCGCGCATGGTGGCGAGTTCGGGGTCCTGAATGCGGCGCGCGGCCAATGCCGCAATCTCGGGCTCGAGGATTGCCCGAACTTCGGCGAGGTGATTCGATCCTTCCGGCTGGCCAATTTTGACCATCAGGTCAAGCGACTGCCGTACGGCTTGCGTCGTGCCATCCGTGATGAACGTGCCTCGCCCCGAATACGCTTCGACCAGGCCCTTTTCCCGCAGGGCCTTTACGGCTTCACGCACCGCAGTGCGGCTGACACCGAATCTCTGGGCCAGATCGCGCTCGGCGGGAAGCTGGTCGCCAGGTTTCAAATCCCCTTTTACGATCGATTCTTCGATCTGCTGAACGATCTGCTCGTAAAGCCGGGACGTCCGAACTAGTTTGTACACCGTGCTGCCCCCCGCACTAATATCTGAAAAGCCGGCGGAGACACCGGCGATGGTCCGGCTACTATACCGCAGAACCGAGCCTGGCTGGCGGGTTAGTTGGGATCGCTGCATGTTGGCCTATTGGTATAGCGGTATGACCAATGAAGGTAGCACGATCCCTCCGCGATCTGCAAGCCTAACGCTTTTGTGACAGTTGCCGCATTATGGACTTGTCTCGGAGGCGGTCAGCCGAGTAGTGTCGCAGAATCCCGCCAACACTAATTTTCTTGACACGGTTTCTCCGATAGTGGTATGGCTGTCGGACCAGAAAGTGAGGGGTTCTATGCGATCGCGTACGGTCCCGTCCCAAGACGGGCGGACCACTGGGCGTCTCCGTTTCCTGTTAATCGTTTTCACCCTGTTGGCACTGTCTATTTCCGCCCTAGGTCAGTCGACTGCAGGCCGGATCTTGGGCACGCTCACCGACCGAAGCGGCGCCGCCGTTGCTGGAGCAAACGTCGTGGTCACCGATTCGGAGCGTGGAACCTCGCGCACGGTCACCACGGATGAATCCGGCAGTTATGCTGTTCCGGATCTGCAGCCGGGAACCTACAAGATCCACGTTGAAGCCAAGGGTTTCAAGGGTGTCGACCGGCCGAATGTGCAGATTGAGGTAGCAAGCGATGTGCGCGCAGACTTCGCGCTGCAGCCCGGAAATGTAACCGAAATCCTGACCATTATCGAGGAAGTGCCATTGGTCAACACGACGTCGGCGACCCTCGGCGGAACTTTGAGCAACCAGGAAATCAATGACCTGCCGCTCAACGGGCGCAACTATGAGAACCTGCTGCAACTGCGCCCGGGCGTTGTCCGTTATCCAGGCGGGGGATTCTCAACCACAAGCTCGAACGGCCTGCGGGCCGAGGACAATTCCTACTTCATCGAGGGTTTGTTCAACAGCGAACCGTATTCCGGCCAGGCGATCGTCAACGGAGCAGGGATTGCCGGAGACTCGGCAACGATCCTTCCTATTGATTCGATCCAGGAATTCAACTTGCAGCAGAGCCCGCCTGCTGAATACGGATGGAAGCCCGGGTCAGTCGTAAACGTCGGATTGAAGTCGGGCACTAACAACCTACACGGGACCGTATTCGGGTTCGGCCGGGACGGCGATCATCTGGACGCCCGAAATTTCTTTAATGCGGCGCCAAGTCCGAAACTGCAACGGACGCTCGAGCAGTTCGGCGGCAGCCTGGGCGGCGCCTTCGTTAAGGACAAGGCCTTTTTCTTCGCTGCATACGAAGGCCAACGGTACAACGTAGGCAATTCGTATGGCGGTGTCACCAGCCCCTCGATGCAGCACATGCCAGCACCGACGAACGCCAACTGCTCCTTTGGGTTCCTCGGCGACTGCGCCAACAGCATCCCCGATGTGCTGGCTGATCTTGAATCGGCCGGAAACAACAGCGGGTTCGGAGTGAGTGCCGCGAGCTTAAAGATCGCAGGTTGCACCGCTTCCGGCACCTGCGACGGCTCCGGGTTCCCGATGAACAACGCGCAAGCGATCGGCATCACGAACGGATTCAATAACGTCGTTCATGTCGACAACGTGGTGGGGAAGTTGGATTTCAGAGTCAACGACCGCAGCAGCATCAGCGGAAATTATTTCTTCGGAAACAACTCCGGGACCGTCGAGGACTTTCCTGAGTATCAGCAGAAATGGCTCTCGAACATTCACACCCGCGCCCAGGTGGTCGGTGGAAACTGGATCTACACGCCGAACGCCCATCTGGTCAACGAACTCCGCGGGGGCTACAACCGGCTCTATCAGCCGACCTTGCCGGGCGATCTCAACACGCCGGCCTCTTCTTACGGTCTGAACACAGGAGCGAGCGGACCTTTCACGGGTGGTCTTCCCCGCATTGGATTCGGCGGGTATTTCTTCCCCGGTCTGGGCGGATTCAAGTGGCCGAAATTCCAGGGCCCGGACTCGATCACGCAATTCGTGGATCACGTTTCCTACACGGCGGGCAAGCACTCTCTGCGGTTCGGTGGCGAACTTCATTACGATAATGTGAGGAATGCCTCCTACGGCAACGCGCGCGGCAGCATCACCTTCCTGGGCGGCGTTGTAAGCGCTAATCCGGGCCCCAACGGTTCCACCCCGCTCGAGGACTTCTTCGCCGGCCTGCCGTTCAAGTCATCGCTCGAGGTCGGCAATCCAACGCTTCAATTGCACAACTGGGCGTATGCGGGATTTTTCCAGGACGACTGGAGAGTGAATAAAAAACTCACTTTGAACTTCGGCGTGCGATACGAGAACAACACTGTGCCGCAGGAAGCTCATAACCTGCTAGGCAATTTCGACCCCAGCGTCGGCCTTGTACAGGTCGGCCACGGAATTAGCAACCTCTACAATCCCGACCACAAGAATTTCGGTCCTCGTGGAGGCTTCGCCTGGGATGTCACCGGAAACGGGAGAACCGTTCTGCGCGGCGGTGGCGGGTTAATGTATGAAACGGTCAACTGGCAGTCGTTCGTCGCTTTCAACAATGCATTCGGCCCGGGCAGCGTACCAACGGGTTGGACCGTCACGGTCAATGGAGTCACCACCCCGAATCCTTCCGGTGGAACGATCACGACCGGAAACTTGACGACCAAGAACTTCTTGAATCCGGTCGCGTGGGATGTGGGTCCGGTTTACTCGCCCAACCAAGACTGTTCTGACAACGCTCCGTGCCCGATCATGTCGGTGGACCGTAACCTCACAACACCGCATGTGTGGAACTGGAATCTGAGTCTGCAGCATGCTATTAGGCCGAACTTGTCGTTGGAGATGGCGTACGTGGGCAATCGCGGATCCAAGCTGACAGGCATTCGCGACATCAATCAGCCGCCGGTGGGAAGTGACTACAACCCCTCCTGTACGCTGGGGAACTCAGCAGATCAGGCGTGTCTCCCTTACAACGCGAAGTTCCCTTATCTCGGGAACATCTTCAACATGGCGAACGTCTATCGCTCCAACTACAACGGACTTCAGGTAACGCTGAATGCGCGCAACTATCACGGTCTGAGCGCCGTGGTCGGTTATACCTATTCGCATGCGTCGGATGACGTCGGCGCGAACTGGGACTTCGGCTACGGCTCAGGACTACCGCAGGACTCTTACAACGTAGGTGCCGAATACGCGAATAGCGACTTCGACATCCGGCATCGTCTTACGTTGTCGCTCACCTATGCGATTCCGGGGCGCAAGGGATACGGACAGATGTTCGAGGGGTGGGAGATCAACTCCATTACGACTCTTGAGAGCCCGCAATTCTGGGGACCCATCGATCTCGGCACAGACGCGGCCGGTACGGGCCCGTTGCCGGTCAGTCCGCCGGCGAATGCCCCGATTCGGTGGAGCTTTTACCGCGCAGGAAGTGCAAGTCGCGGGAACCCGTCGGACTTCAAGTCGGGTAAGGGGGTTCCCATTCCATTCTTCGGTGGCACGAGCGGCCTTCCAATCCCTTCCTCTTGCACGACATCAGCTTTGGCGGCCGACGGCGGAACGGCTGGAGCGGAAACCGCCTCGTTGAATCAGTTCGGTTGTTACGCTGCCGGGAACTCGGTGATGATGGCCCCACCGCTCGGGCAGTTCGGAAACATGGGCCGAAACATGTTCCAGGATACAGGCTTCAAGAACTTCGATTTCTCACTGGCCAAGAACTTTCACTTTGGAGAAACGATGCGTCTGCAATTCCGCGTCGAGTTCTTCAACATTCTCAATCATCCGAACTTCGCCAATCCATATGGTGGACAAAACGGATTCGGCTTGAACGATCCATCGGCGGGTAGTTTTGGCTGCGGATGCGCCACGCCAGATATCGCAGCCGCCAACCCGGCCGTGGGATCGGGCGGGCCGCGCTCCGTTCAGATTGGAGCGAAGTTCTTTTTCTAGTTAAAGCCAGCCACCCAACCTGAAGGCCGGACGCACTTTCGGTCCGGCCTTTCTCATCCAAGTTTTGGCGCCACTTCTAGAGCAAGAGATACTGCATACGCCCATGACGAAACACATCGGCTCTTTTTTTCTTATTTTGTCCCTTACGGCTGCAGTGCCGGGAATCTGCATTGCCCAGGAGCATCGCGAGCGCACCATCGACGAGATCAAAACCGAAGCGGTGCACCGCGCCGAGGTCGGGCAGTATCCCCTGATCGGGCTCGATCCGGCCGATGTAAAGGAAGCCCTCGAGAGCGTCCACACTCCCGAAAAGGACGAGTGGGCGGCGGCCTTCATGCACGTGGCGGATCGCTATTTCAACGAAGCCAAGTCTCTTGAGAAATCTGATCCGACTAAGGCTAATGCCGACTACATTCGAGCCTGGCGGTTGTATTCGTTTGGGCGCTGGCCGATTCCAGCATCTCCGGGGAAGCAGAAGTCATACGAAAAGGCCATTGAGTCTTTCCTGGCTCATGCCAAATTTTTTGATCCACCACTTGAAGTGGTGCGGATTCCCTTCGAGGGAAAGGAAATCACCGGATATCTGCGGTTGCCGAAAAACGCTAAGGGCCCGGTGCCCCTCGTCATCGCCATCAACGGACTCGACAGCCGCAAGGAAGATTTGACGGAGAGTTTCGGCGCGATTCTCCCCTTCGGCATCGGCTTCCTCGCAGTTGACGGTCCCGGCACCGGACAGGCGCCGATCAAAGTCAGCGAAACATCCGAGCGCATGCTGTCGAAGGTGCTCGACTACGCTCAGTCGCGGCCGGAGATCGACAAGAACCGCATCGCGCTGCACGGAGTGAGTTGGGGCGCATACTGGGCGACCAAGATGGCGATTGTGGAACGCACGCGTCTCCGTGGAGCCAGCGCACAGTCTCCTCCGGTCGATGAATTTTTTCAGAAGGATTTTCTGCTGAACCATCTTTTGGGAAATCGCGAATATCTCTTTGATCAGGTTCCCGCGCTGATGAACATCCTGGAGGGAGTTCACAGCCTCGACGAGATGGCAGAGTATCTGCCGAGGATGTCGCTGGTGCACCAAGACCTCCTCGGTAAACCGATGGCGCCGATGTTGGTGATTGCCGGAGTGCTTGACACGCAAGTTCCGATCGCCGACGACTACCTGCTGCTGAGCAAAGGCGACACGCCGAAAGAGGCGTGGATCAACCCGCGCGGAGGCCATCTTGGAAGACAGGTTGGCGTCTGGCCTGATCCAAGAATCTTCAAAGAAGTCATCATTCCGTGGCTGGTAAAGACGCTGCAACTGCCACCCAACTAGATAGAAACATGGGGTGACAGCCGCCTTCGGCTGTCCCGCAAAGGCGAAGGCCGAGCGGCTTCGCAGACGAGACTAACAATCATGACCGCCACATCCATCACCACTCCCCCCCGCACCCGGCGCTGGTATTCCTCTCTGTGGGTGCAGGTCACCGCTGGAATCGCGGTCGCAATCATATTGGGCGCGCTCAATCCGGCGCGTGCCATCGCCATGAAGCCGCTGGGCGACGCCTTCATCCGCCTGATCACGATGATCATCACGATCATGATTTTTTGTACGGTCGTCACCGGCATTGCGGGCATGCGCGATTTGCGGAAGGTTGGACGGGTAGGCGGGAAAGCTCTCCTCTACTTCGAAATCGTTTCGACGCTTGCCTTGGTGATTGGGTTGATCGTCGGGAACGTGGTCAAGCCTGGGCAGGGATTCAACGCCAACGTGGCCACGCTCGATGCCCGTGCGGTGGCGGATTATGCCGGACAGGCGAAAGCGCAGACCGTCACCGACTTCCTGATGCACATCATTCCGACCACCTTCGTCGACGCCTTCGCCAAGGGTGACATCCTCGAGGTCGTGCTGGTGTCGATCCTGTTCGGGTTTGCTTTGTCGGCCACCGGCGCTTTCGGCAAACCGCTTGTCGAAATGCTGGAGTCGCTGAGCAAAGTTGTGTTCCGCATGGTCGACATCGTGATGCGCTTCGCCCCGGTCGGCGCGTTCGGCGCCATGGCCTTCACAATCGGGAAATATGGTCTGTCTTCACTCGGCCCGTTGCTGAAGCTGATTGCTTCGTTCTGGACTACTTCGATTCTGTTTGTCGTCATCGTTTTCGGTACGGTTGCCTGGCTCGCGGGATTCAGCCTTTTCCGCTTCCTCGCCCACATCAAGGAAGAGATTCTCCTGGTGCTGGCGACGAGTTCGTCAGAAACGGCGATCCCCACGCTGATGGAGAAACTCGAAGGCCTCGGCTGTTCGCGCTCGCTGGTTGGCCTGATCGTGCCGACTGGTTACACTTTCAACACCGATGGCAGCGCGCTCTACATGACGCTGGCCGCGTTGTTTGTGGCGCAGGCGACCAATACGCACCTGACCTGGGTGCAACAGTTGACCATCTTTTCGGTCGCAGTACTGACCTCGAAGGGAGCGAGCGGAGTGCAGGGCGCCTCATTCATCGCGCTGGTCGGAACGCTGAGCGTGATCCCGGCGATCCCCGTCGCGGGCATGGCTCTGATTCTCGGCATCGACCGCTTTATGAGCATGTTCCGCGGCCTGGTCAACATGATCGGCAACGGCGTAGCGACCCTGGTGATCGCACGCTGGGAGAACGAGTTGGGGAGGGAGACGCTGCAGAGGAATCTCGCGTGATCCGCTTTGCGCTTGCGCAGGGATTGTCTTAGTCTCATCGCATGACTGCCAAAGTTGCACTCGTAACCGGAGCCGACGGCGGTTTGGGCACGCACGTAACGACCGCCCTGCTGGATGCGGGCTTCATGGTCGTAGGGCTCGCACCGAAGGTTCAGACCTCTACCTTTGATCATCCTCACTTCACCGCCTTGCCCGCCAAGCTCGACAGCCTCGCCGCGGCGAAGAGCGCCGTGGATACGACCATCGCACACTTCGGCAAGATTGACGTGCTCTCTCATCTGGTCGGCGGGTTCGCCGGAGGGCAAACCGTGGCCGATACCGACGATGCCACGTTCCAGCGCATGTTCGAGATGAACCTGAACAGTGCGTTCCACATC
>Ga0075030_100004100_pt1 | contig 13198 bp, 11 predicted proteins | sample LitLauG_LLR_2012_FD_71393 | JGI IMG/M metagenome (GOLD analysis project Ga0075030, IMG submission 71393) | Freshwater sediment microbial communities from Pennsylvania, USA - Little Laurel Run_MetaG_LLR_2012 | ecosystem: Environmental > Aquatic > Freshwater > Creek > Sediment | place: USA... | reverse complement strand
GCGTCGTCGCCGCTGTAGAGGTCGAGGGCGTCGCCGAGCTGCGCCGCCAGGGCCGCCGCGGCGACGACGTCACCGGACGCGTCCTTCAGCGCCACCACATTGGCGTGATCGCGCACGACGGCCATCGTCGTTTCCGGGGCGATCTTGCGCCCGGTGCGCACGGGAATGTCGTAGAGCATGATGGGCAGGTCGGTGGACTGCGCCACGGCCGCGAAGTGGGCACTCAGGCCGCGCTGACTCGGTCGGGCGTAGGCCGGAGTGGTGCACAAGACTCCGGCGACTCCCGTTCCCGCGACTCGTGACGTCAACTCGACCGAACGCGCCGTGTCCGACGACGTGGAGCCCGCCAGGACCGGTACGGTCACGGCCTCGGCGACCGCCGCGAAGAGGTCCAGCTTCTCGACGTCGGACAAGGCAGAACCTTCACCCGTCGAACCCGCCACCACCAGAGCGTCATTGCCCTGCTCGACGAGAAAACGCGCCACGTCGGCCGCGGCGTCCAATGACAATGAGCCGTCCTCGTGGAAAGGGGTGACCATCGCGGTCAGCAGGTGTCCAAAACGAGGGGAGGTCATCACTAGAAACTACCAGTGATGCCTGCACCCCCGGGGTCGTCTCACGCCACGAAGTCGTCGATACCCCAAATGAAACACGGCGTCGCGTCAACGTGCGCGCAGGCGAGAGCGACCCCCTGCGCGAAACTGACGCGATCGTAGGAGTCGTGTCGGATGGTCAAGCCCTCCCCCGCTCCACCGAAGAGCACCTCCTGGTGCGCCACCAGACCCGCGAGTCGAACCGAATGCACGCGAACGCCCTCACCGGCGTCCGCCCCGCGGGCACCCTCGATGGTGTAGCGCTGCGTCGGCTCGGGCGGACTCGTCCGGCCCGCCGCCGCGCGCGAGGCGCGGATCCGCGCGGCCGTCGCCAGGGAAGTTCCCGAGGGTGCATCCACCTTGCGGTCGTGATGAAGTTCGATGATCTCCACGCGTTCGAAATACGGAGCGGCCATCGCGGCGAAACGTTCGCTCAGCACGGCACCCAGTGAGAAGTTCGACGCCATGATGACACCCGTGGCCCCCGCCGCACGGTGCACCACGGCGAGTTGTTCCTCGCTGAGTCCCGTGGTGCCGATGACCAGTCCGCAATGGTGCTCCGCGCACCACCCCGCACTGGCCACGACCGAAGCGGGTTGGGAGAAGTCGACGACCACGTCCACCTGCGCGGGATCGAGATCGTCCACGCTCGTGTGATACGCCGCACCAAAGAGCTGGGCGGGCTCGTGCGGGTCCACGAGGAAACTCACCACGAGATCGTCGAAGTTATTCAGGTGTTCGGCCAGGGACTGACCCATCCGGCCGGCACCGCCGACCACAGCGATTCTTTTCACCCGTTCACCCTATCGGTCGATCAGGCCGTGTTTCGAACCCGGACGCGACAACGCCCGCCGCCGGACCACGCGGTCCCGCGGCGGGCGTTGATCAGCGTTTAGCGGCGACGCGGACGCGGTCCGCGGCGATTGCCGCCGTCATTGTCGGAGAACGACGGGCCACCGGGGCCCAGGTCACCGATCTCGTCAGCCAGTTCCGCCTCGAAGGACGCCTCGAAGGACGAGGTGGCCGGACGAGGCCCGCGGTCGTTGCGCTCACCACGCTCACCACGGTCGCGCGCGGGTCGGTCACCACGGTCACCACGGTCACCACGGTCACTGCGCTCACTGCGCTCACGGGGCGCATCCTCCACGACCATGTCGGCGTACTCCCCCGCCAACGACAGCGACACCTTTCCCTGCGGATCGATGTCGTCCACCTTGACTTCGATGGCCTGTCCGAGCTCGACGACATCTTCCACCTGGCCGATGCGCTTGCCACCATTGAGCGGCGACATCTTCGAGATGTGCAAGAGACCGTCGCGTCCCGGCAGAATGCTCACGAAGGCACCGAACTTGGCGATGTTCACGATACGGCCCTGGTAGACCGCACCCACTTCAGCGGTGGGCGGGTCGAGGATCAACGAGATGCGACGCTTGGCCTCTTCGACCGCGCGGCCGTCCTTGGCCCCGATGGTGACGGTACCCACGACACCGTCGTCGTCGACGGCGATGTCGGCACCGGTCTCCTGCTGGAGGGTGTTGATGACCTTGCCCTTGGGCCCAATGACCTCACCGATCTTGTCGATCGGAATCTCAATGGACACGATCTTGGGCGCCACGGCCGCCACTTCGGCGCGCGGGGCGGCGATCGTCGACGTGATGACGTCGAGGATGGCCAGACGAGCCTCCTTGGCCTGGTGCAGCGCCTTGGCCAAGACGTCCGCCGGCAAGCCGTCGATCTTGGTGTCGAGTTGCAGCGCCGTCACGGCGTCCGCGGTGCCCGCGACCTTGAAGTCCATGTCACCGAACGCATCTTCCGCGCCCAAGATGTCGGTCAACGTGGAGTACACGCCGTCCTCGTAGACCAGACCCATCGCGATACCGGCCACGGGCGCCTTGATGGGCACACCCGCCGCCATGAGCGACAACGTCGAACCACAGACTGACGCCATCGACGTCGAGCCATTGGACTGCAGCACGTCCGACACCACGCGCAGGGTGTAGGAGAACTCCTGCTCGGTGGGCAGCACCGGGACCAGGGCGCGCTCCGCCAACATGCCGTGACCGACCTCACGGCGCTTGGGAGCGCCGACGCGGCCCGTCTCACCGACCGAATACGGCGGGAAGTTGTAGTGGTGCATGTAGCGACGGAACTCGTCGGGGGTGATCGAGTCGATCTGCTGCTTCATGCGCGGCATGCCCAACGTCGTGACGTTGATCACCTGGGTCTCGCCGCGCTGGAAGAGCGCCGAACCGTGGGTCATCGGGAACAGGTCGATCTCGGCCGACAAGGGGCGGATGTCGGTCGCGCTGCGACCATCGATGCGGATCCCCTCCGCGGTGATGCGCTTACGCACGATCTTCTTGGTGACCGACTTGACGGCGGCCTTGACCTCGCTCAGGCGGTCCGCGAACTCGGGCAGCTGTTCGATGATGGACTTGGTCGCCGCGTCGAGCGCTTCGTTACGCGCCGTCTTGGTGGTGATCTTGTTGGCCTCGGCCAACGCGGCCTGACCGACTTCGTTCACGCGCGCCAGGACGTCGTCTTGGTAGTCGGTGAACGTCGAGTACTCGATCGTCTTGATGGGTCCGTGCTGGGCGACGTACTCGCGCACCAGTTGACGCTGCAGGTTGATCGACTCGCGGATCCACAACTTCGACGCCTCGAGACCGGCGGCCAACACCTCTTCGGACACCTTGGGGGCGCCGTCGGCGTACTTGAGGAACGAACCCTCCGTACCACCGGCCTCGACCATCATGATGGCGATGTCGGACTCGACCGAGTCCTCCAGGGCACGTCCGGCGACCACGAGTTCGAACGTCGCGGCGTCACCCTCGGCGAAGGTCGGGTGCGGGGCCCACTCTCCGTCAGTGGTGAAGGCCATGCGCACCGCACCAATGGGACCCTCGAAGGGGATTCCCGAAATCATCAACGCGGCCGACGCCGCGTTGATGGCCAAGATGTCGTGCGGATTTTCCTGGTCGGCGCTGAAGACGGTGCCCACGACCTGGACCTCGTTGCGGAAGCCCTTGGGGAAGGACGGACGCAACGGGCGGTCGATCAGGCGACAGATGAGGACCGCCTGGTCCGAGATCTTGCCCTCGCGACGGAAGAAGGAACCGGGAATCTTTCCCGCGGCGTAGGCGCGCTCCTCGATGTCCACCGTCAGGGGGAAGAAATCAATGCCGTCGCGCACCGTGCGCGCGGCGGCGACGGTGGCGAGAAGCACGGTGTCGCCGATACGGGCGAGAACCGCACCGTCGGCGAGTTGGGCCAGATGACCGGCCTCAAGACTGAGCGTCTTGTCGGTTCCGGTGATGGGGGTACTTACGCGAATCGCGTCAGTCATGGATGCTCCTTATGCGGTTAGCAACACTCCGCCCGGATCCCAGTGAGCAACCGTCGCCACGCGCGACTGTTCTCCACTGGCCTCCGAGGGCTCGGATGTGTTGATCACGTCGACGGCGTCGACGTGAACCGGCTAGCGACGAATGCCGAGACGACCGATCAACTCGCGATAACGCTCCACGTTGCCGCGCTGCACGTAATCGAGCAGACGGCGACGCTGGCCGATGAGCTTCATGAGTCCACGACGGGTGTGGTGATCACCCTTGTGGACCTTGAGGTGCTCAGTGAGGTGAGAGATCCGGTCCGTCAGGATCGCAATTTGGACTTCGGGCGAGCCGGTGTCCGTTGCGTGTGCCTGATAGTCCTTAATGATCTGCTGCTTCTCAGCCATAACGTATGTGCCTTATGAGTCGGGGGTCCCGTTGCGAGCCGCCAACGTGACGACCCACACGATCAGCGTCGCTGACCGAATGTCTATCCTAGCAGGAGCGAGGTGCTGGGCGTAAATTCCTTGAAAATTTCTCCACTGGCGGCCACATCACGGTCCATCTGGACCACCAATTCCTCCAGCGACGCGAAGGTGGCCTCCGACCGCAAACGCGTGAGGAAGGCCACGTCGATGACGGCGTCGTAGAGATCGCCGTTGAAACCTGGCAGGTGCACCTCCACCAGAACTCCCCCGTCGTCGTAGAACTGGGGTCGCGTCCCCACCGAGATCGCGCCCGCCCGCCAGAACCCAGTGCCCACGCGGACCGCTCCGGCGTAGATGCCCAGCGCCGGAAGGATTTGTCGCTCCGCCACTCGCAGATTCGCCGTGGGAAAGCCAATCTCACGTCCGCGCGCGTCACCGTGCACCACCACGCCCCGCAACACGAAGGGACGGCCGAGGATCTCGCCCGCACCCGCGACGTCGCCCTCGACCAATCGAGCCCGCACCGCCGTCGAGCTGAACCGCTCCGCGTCTCCGTAGGTCGGTGAGCGGTGGACCCGGAATCCGTACCGCTCGCCCTCGCGCTGCAGGAGCGCCACGTCACCCTCGCGGTCGCGGCCAAAGTGAACGTCGTCACCCACCACCAGGTCCACGACGCCCAGTTGCCCCACGAGGATTCGTTCGACGAAGTCCGACGCGCTCTCGCGAGCCGACATCTCGTCGAAGCCCAACACCCCCACCTGCGTCACTCCCAACCGCGCCAACCCTTCGAGGCGCTGGTCGAGGGTGCCGATGAGACGGGGCGCGTGCTCGGGGTCGAGCACGAAGGCCGGGTGGGGGTCAAAGGTGATGACGCTCGCCGTGGCCCGCGCCTCGCGCGCCAACGTCACCACGTCACCAATCAGCGCCTGGTGTCCCCGATGCAAGCCGTCAAATACCCCGAAGGCCGCGACGCTCGGCCTGCGTAACCCGGCGTCGACGTTGCTCAACCTCACGCTGCCCCCTCGTGCGCCGGTAGGACGATGTCGGGCTTCCACTGGTCACCTCGTCGACTCAAGACGCCCACCAGTTGACCCGCGGTGTCGAGCGCCGCCACCTCACTACCCTGCGCGAGGCCCTCGAACGAGACCCGTTGACCCTGTCGGACGCGCGCCACCTGCGCGGCGTCGAGCTCCACGAACTCGAGACCCGCGACCAGGTCACGAGGCGGACGCAGGACGTCGCGCACGTCGTCCATCTCGCTCAGTTGATCCAGCGAGAACGCCTCGGCTACGCGATGAGTACCACTGGATTCGCGCCGCAGGCTGGTCAAGTGGCCAATCGTCCCCAGTGAGCCCGCGAGGTCGGCGAGCAGGACTCGCACGTAGGTGCCCACCGAGCAGGTGACGTCGAACTGCCACACCAGGGGATCGTCAGTGGGGGTCAGCGTGAAGGACTGAATCGTGATCGCGCGGGGCGCGCGTTCGACATCGATCCCCTCGCGCGCGAGGGCGTGCAGCCGCCGGCCCCCCACCTTGAGGGCCGACACCATGGGCGGAGTCTGGAGCTGCTCGCCTTCCATGGTCGCCGCGGCGGTGGCGACTTCGGATGCCGACAAGTCGCGCACCTCCTGCGTGGCGACCACGGTGCCGTCGGCGTCCAATGAATCGGTGGCCACGCCCCAGCGCACGGTACCGGTGTATCGCTTGGTCTGGGCCTGGGCGAAGCGCAGCAGTCGCGTCGAGGGTCCCACCGCCATCACCAAGAGTCCGGTGGCCATGGGGTCGAGGGTACCGGCGTGGCCAATGCGTCGTTCGCCCAGGAGGCGGCGACATCGCGCGACCACGTCGTGGCTCGTTAGGCCCGCCGGCTTGTCGACGAGGAGCGCCCCACTACTCGTCGTCATGGTGCTGTCGACGCAGAACGTTCTCCACCGCGGCGCCGCTGGCGATCGCCGGGTCCGCCATGAACGAGAGCTTGGGGGTGCGCTTGAGGCGAGTCTGGGCGTTCACCGAACCCTGCACCTGTCCCCGGCGCTCCTCGAGCGCTTCGGCGGTGGCCGCGCTCAGTGAATCGAGGTAGACCATCGCGCTGCGCATGTCGGGGGTCGTTTCGACGCCCGTGACCGTCAAGAATCCCAACCGTTCGTCGATGTCACTCAGGCGCAACAACTCCTCGGAGATCACCTCACGCAGAATCTGATTGACGCGCGCCGAACGGGGGTACGAGTGGTGACTGGACGAGTGGGCCATGGCGAGCGCAACTAGGCCGTGCGCGGAATCTCTCGCTCTTCGAAGGTTTCGATGATGTCGCCATCCTTGAGGTCCTGGTAGTCCGAGAGCCCGATACCGCACTCGTAGCCCGCCTGCACCTCACGCGCGTCGTCCTTGAAGCGACGCAACGACGTAATCGAACCCTTCCAGATGATCGTCCCCTCGCGGAGGAAACGCACCTTGGAGCCACGGGTAATGACACCTTCGCGCACGAAGCAACCGGCGATGGCGCCGATGCGCGGCACGCGAAACACCTCACGTACCTCGGCTTCACCGGTCACCACCTCTTCGAAGACCGGCGAGAGGAGGCCGAGCATGGCGGCCTCGATCTCCTCGATCAACTTGTAGATGATTTCGTACGTGCGAATCTCCACGCCCTCGCCCTCGGCGAGTTCTCGACTCCGACGGTCCGGACGGACGTTGAAGCCAATGATGGTCGCGGTCGAGGCCTTCGCGAGTTGCACGTCGTTCTCGGTGATGCCGCCCACCCCACGGTGCACGATGACGAGCTTGACGTCGTCGCGTTCGAGCTTGCGTAGCGACTCGGTGCACGCTTCGAGCGAACCCTGCACGTCGGCCTTGAGCACGATATTCAGCGTGGCCGTCTCGCCACGCTGAATCTGCTCGAAGAGGTCCTCCAGTCGGGCACCCGACGCAGAAGCGACGGGCTGATGGCCCACCAAACGAACCCGCTGCGCGCGCGCCTCGGCCAGGGAACGAGCGTTGCCCAGGTCCTGGGCCACCCGCATCTCGTCACCGGCGAAGGGGGGTTCGGAGAAGCCCAGAATTTGCACCGGGGTCGAGGGACCCGCCGATTTGATCTGCTTACCCTGGTCGTTGATGAGGGCCTTCACCTTGCCGTAGGCGGCTCCGGCGACGACCGGATCACCCACGCGCAGAAGTCCTTGCTGGACCATGACCGTCGCCACGGGACCGCGTCCCACTTCGAGGTTGGCCTCCAGCACCGTGCCGGTGGCCCGACCCGAGGGACGCGCCTGCAACTCGGCGAGTTCGGCGACCAGGACGACCTGCTCGAGGAGGTCCTCGATGCCAAGGCCCTGGAGAGCGGAAATCTCGACGGTGATGGTGTCGCCACCCCACTTCTCGGGGACCAGACCGTGCTCGCTCAGTTGCTGCAGCACGCGGTCGGGATTGGCGTCTTCCTTGTCCACCTTGTTGACGGCGACAATGATGGGCACCTCGGCGGCCTTGGCGTGATTGATCGCCTCGATGGTCTGGGGCATGACCCCGTCATCGGCCGCCACGACCAAGATGACGATGTCGGTCACCTTGGCGCCGCGCGCGCGCATCGCGGTGAAGGCCTCGTGACCCGGCGTGTCCAAGAAGGCGATGGGTTTGCCCTGCCACATGACCTGGTACGCGCCGATGTGCTGCGTGATGCCACCGGCCTCGCCGGCCACCACGTTGGTTTTGCGGATGCGGTCGAGCAACTTGGTCTTGCCGTGGTCGACGTGACCCATCACGGTGACCACCGGAGGACGCGGTGAGGGAGCGATCTCCTCGTCCATGTCCTCCTCGTCGAAGAAGCGCGCCAGCAGCGCCGCCTCCTGTTGCTCACCCGGGTCGACCAGCTTCACGGAGGCACCGACTTCGGCCGCGTAGAGCTCGATCATGTCATCAGTGAGCCCCTGGACCGCCGTGACGATTTCTCCCTGCAGGAACAAGAACCGGATGATGTCGGCCGCCGAACGGTTCAACTTAGGACCCACGTCCTTCGCCGTCGATCCGCGCTCGATGATGATGTCACCCTCGGGAACCGGCGCCGACGACGGCAACCACGTGGTCATCTGGGTCGGCTCGAGCTCTTCGACGTTGCGACGACGACGGCGCGTCACCTTACGCTGTGATCCTCGGGGACCACCCGAACCGCGATTGGCGGGGCCACCGCGGCCCGCACCCGCACCCGGACCCGCACCCGTTGCCGGCGCGCCGGGTCGGGCGGCGAAACCAGCCCCGCCGGGACGCGAGGGACCGCCGGGACGCGAAGGTCCCCCGGTCATCGGTCCACGCGGGGACATCGGACGCGGTCCGCCCGGTCCGGCGGGTCGCCCACCCGACGAGCCGACACCCGCGGGGCGTCGCTGGCCCGGGGGCGGCGGAATGGGTCGGCCCGAAGGGCTGATCGGACGTCCCGGGGGTGGAGGAATCGGTCGACCCGAGGGCGACAGCGGCGGAGCCGATCGCGTCGCGCCGTCCGCGCCATCGGCGCCGGAGGGCCGTTGGGTGGGACGAATCGTCGTCGGCCCCTCAGCCGGCGTTACTCGAGGAGCGGGGGGCTTGGGAGGGGCGGCGGCCCGACTGCGCACCACGCGGGGTGCCTCGGTCGGAGCCTCGGGGCTGGACGTCGTAGTCGGCGCGGCCTCGTGAACCGGTGCGGATCCGGCGACGGGGGCGGGCGCCGCACTGGCCACGGGGGCGGGCGCCGCGACCGGCGGGCTCGCGACCGTCACCTCCGACTCGACGGCCTTGGTGGCGCGCGAGGACTTGGACTTGACGGGTTCCTCCGGGGCGACCTCACGTCGCAAACCTTCGGCGTCGGCCTTGCGACGGATGCGGTCGGCCTGGGCGTCTTCTATCGAGGCGGAGGGGCTGGACGCGCCGATGCCCAGCGTCTGGGCGAGCGAGAGCAACTCCTTACTCGATAGACCGAGCTCCTTGGAGAGCTCGTGTACCCGGATCTTCTTCTGCGCCAAAACATTCCCTTGCGTCGTGTGCTCGCAGTCCGCAAGCACAATTCTCTATTCTTCCACAACTACAACCAATTTCGAGCGCTGCGCCAGTTGTCGCAACTCCTCGAGGTCACCGACGGTCACGGTGGTGCGCATCGCGCGCGCCACCTGTGACACGCTGAGCGACCCCACGCATGGTGTGTCGCGGCACCACCACAGGCCTCGACCCCCACCCCGGCCGAGGTACCACTGGCCCTCGGGGCTCCGACCCGCTCGGTGCAGTTCGGACTCCTCGCGGCGCCGGCGACAGACCACGCAGGTCCTGACCGGGATTATGCGGGGTCCTCCGTGACGTCAACTTCCAGAATCTCCACTTCGACGCCCTCGGCGTCGCTGGTGACAACGTCGCTGATCAGCACCTCGTGACCGTGGCCGTCACTCAGGACCTGGTGCGTCTCCTCGATGAGGGTCACCCCGTCGGTGAAGACCTCCGTGACCGGCTCGCCGTCGTGACCGTGTTCGTCTCGCACCACCACCGTGGTCTCGTCGACCACGACGCCACCTTCGGTCCAGACTTCCTCCACGACCTCGTCGTTGGTCTCGTTCTCCGAGCGAATGTCGATGCGCCACCCGGTCAGGCGCGCCGCCAAGCGGGCGTTCTGGCCTTCCTTACCGATGGCCAGGGAGAGCTGTTGGTCGTGCACGATGACCGTGGCGATACCGTCGTCCTCGTTGAGCTGGACCTCGCGCACCCGCGCCGGGGCCAGGGCCGCCTGGATGAACTGCACCGGATCGTCACTGTAGGGGACGACGTCGATGCGCTCGGAGCGAAGTTCGTTCGTGATATTGCGCACTCGAGAACCGCGAGCCCCCACGCACGCGCCCACGGGATCGACCATCGAATCGTTCGAGGCCACCGCGATCTTGGAACGGTGACCGGGTTCGCGGGCCAACGCCTTGATCTCGACGATGCCGTTGGCGATCTCGGGCACCTCAATCTCGAAGAGCTTGGCCACCAGCGCGGGGTGGGTACGGCTCACCACGATCTGGGGACCCTTATTGGTCTTGCGTACTTCGACGATGTACACCTTGACGCGGGCGCCGTGTTCGTAGCGCTCGAAGGCGATCTGCTCGGCCTGCGGGAGCAGCGCTTCGACGCGGCCGAGATCGAGCAACGTGTAGCGATTGTCGTTCTGCTGCACGGTTCCCGACACGATGTCACCCTCGCGATTGGCGAACTCCTCGTACATCTGACGTCGCTGGATGTCGCGAATCAACTGCATCAGGACCTGCTTCGCGGTCTGGGCCGCGATGCGTCCGAAGTCCTCGGGGGTCGCGTCCCACTCGCGGGTCACGTTGCCCTCCAGGTCGAGCTCCAGGCCCCAGACCTTGATCTCCCCGGTCTCGGGATTGATTTCGACTTCGGCGTCCTCGGCGGAATCGGGACGTCGCTTGTAGGCCGCCAACAGGGCGTTGGCCAACGCGATCAGCAACTCCCCCTCGTCGATGTTCTGATCACGCGCAATCTGTCCCAGGGCTTCCAGGAATTCGAAATTTGCCATGTCTTAGCCTTTCTTGCTCGTCGTTGAAGAAGTGCCTCGCGAGGGCGAGGGCTTGGCGCTCGCCCCCCACTGGAACACCGTCCTCGCGCGTTCAATGGACGTCAGCGCCACGGTGACGTCACCGACCCCGGCGTCGTGCAGGGTCACGCTGTCGTCCCCGACCGCCACCAAGAGGCCCTCGAGGCGGCGCGTCGCGAGACCCTCACGTTGTTCGCGCAGGGTGACGGTCTCGCCGAGGGCCGAGCGAAAATGCTCCAGGGTCCGCAAGCGACGCTCGAGTCCCGGACTCGAGACGTCCAGGGTGAAGCGACCAGGAATGGGGTCATTGAGGTCGAGCCACTCCGAAATGGCGCGATTCGCCGCGGTCAGAGACTCGAGGTCCACACCCCCGACCCGATTCACGGTGACCGCGAGCGTGCCCTTGGCGAGCTCGAGGTCGTAGAGATCCAGTCCCAAAGTGGAGAGGAGCGAGCGCAGTGGGGTCTCTAAATCCATGCCTCTCCTCTCTATGCCACCAGTGTTCGGACAATGAAAAAGCGCGGGCCCGAGGCCCGCGCTTAAACGAGTCCAAACGTCCTGAGCGGACTGTCGGCTTCAATTGTAGCAGTTACGCCCCAGGGTGACAACCGTTCACCCCGGGCGTCACCCTGCGTTCACCGACCCCACGGGCGCTCCGCTCGCGGCGTCCTAATAGGACTTGGCGACCAGTGCGACGAGGTCCGGTTCCTTCTCACTCGCCGGTATCGAGCCATCGGAGCGCTGGAGGCAACGGACCGTCATCGCCTCCGCCTTGAGGCGCGCCTCTCCCTGCGGTCCCACGGCGTCCCACGGGACCCGAGCGAAGCCGCCCTGGGCCGCCTCGAGGACGTCGTCCAGCGTCTCGACGTCGGTCGTTCGGCCATCGCGAAACACTCGGGCCGCTTCGAGCATGTCGTCTTGGATCTCCGCGGCGAGGCGTGCCACCAGGGCGACCGCCTCGGTGACGGGCACCACTACCTTGTCGCCACGGTCCCGCCGCACGACCGTCACGAGGCCCTGGGCAACGTCGCGCGGACCGACTTCGACACGCACGGGGACTCCCTTCATCTCCCAGTCGGTCACCCGACGCCCGAAACTCCCGCGGCGACCATCGTCGAGCTTGGTGCGCACGCCGTGTTGGGCCAGACCCGCCGCGATGCTCGTGCAGGCCCCGAGGACCGCCTCATCCTCGCGGACCGCGATCACCACCGCGACCGTCGGGGCCACGGCGGGCGGAAGGACGAGGCCCTGGTCATCCCCGTGGGCCATAATCAATCCTCCGACGAGCCGCGTCGAGGCGCCCCAGGAGGTCGTGTAGCACAGCTCGGCCTGGCCGGCTTCGCTCTGGTAGTAAATCTCGAAGGCCCGCGCGAAGTTCTGTCCCAACTCGTGCGACGTCGCCATCTGCAGGGCCTTGCCGTCACGCATCATTCCCTCACAGGTCATCGTGTTGGTCGCGCCCGCGAAGCGTTCACTCGGTGGCTTGATGCCGAGGTACGTGGGGACCGCGAGCTCGCGCACCAGGAAGTCGTTGTACACCTCCAGGTGGATCTTCGTGGCGTAGTCCGAGGCGTCCTGGGCGCTGGCGTGAGCCGTGTGGCCCTCCTGCCAGAGGAACTCCGACGACCTCAGGAACAAGCGGGGCCGCAGTTCCCACCGCACGACGTTGGCCCATTGGTTGAGTAGTAGAGGCAGGTCCCGGTAACTCTGGATCCACTTGGCCATGAACTCGCCGATCACCGTCTCCGAGGTCGGTCGAACCACCACGGGTTCCGCGAGCAGCTCACCCCCGGCGTGGGTCACTACCGCCAACTCGGGACTGAACCCTTCGACGTGCTCGGCTTCCTTGTGCAGGTAGCTCTCGGGGATGAAGAGTGGGAAATACGCGTTCTCGGCCCCCGCGCGCTTAATGCGCTCGTCGATCGCCGCCTGCATGCGTTCCCAGATGGCGTAGCCGTAGGGCCGGATCACCATCGTGCCGCGCACCGGGCCGTTATCGGCCATCTCGGCCTTTGCCACCACGTCTTGGTACCACTTCGGGAAATCATCGCCCTGGGGCGTCACAACATTGGGGCCGGCCACACGTCTCCTCTTCGACGAGCACGAAGCCTAGTGACTCGCGGGGTCGTCCTCGTGCCCACCGCGACGGCGGATCCGCTCGATCACCTGCGTGGCGTTGTTGGCGTCGACGCCCTTGGCGTCGAGCAACTCCGCCCGGTCGGCCGCCGCGATGCCCAAGTCGGCGTGTCGCGCCTCACCGGGACCGTTGACGACGCAGCCCATGACCGCGACCTGGATCGGGATGTCG
>Ga0075030_100004099_pt1 | contig 13200 bp, 8 predicted proteins | sample LitLauG_LLR_2012_FD_71393 | JGI IMG/M metagenome (GOLD analysis project Ga0075030, IMG submission 71393) | Freshwater sediment microbial communities from Pennsylvania, USA - Little Laurel Run_MetaG_LLR_2012 | ecosystem: Environmental > Aquatic > Freshwater > Creek > Sediment | place: USA... | reverse complement strand
GTTGGACATTCTCACCAACAAAATGGCGGCTGCGGGTATAGGCAACGTGAGGCCGGTGCTGGGCACCATCACCGATCCGAAGCTGCCGGCTGAATCGCTGGACATGATTCTGATGGTGGATGTTTACCATGAGTTCGATCATCCGTTTGAGATGGTTGACACGATGTGCCGCGCACTAAAGCCGGGCGGCCGGATGGTGTTTGTGGAGTTTCGCGGTGAAGATCCGGCGGTGAACATCAAACGGGTTCACAAAATGACCGAAGCCCAGGTGCTCAAGGAAATGTCCGTGCAGCCGCTTGAATGGGTGAAAACGCTGGGCGATTTACCCCAGAAACATATTATCATCTTCCGGAAGAAAAAACCTGCAAACAGTGGGTAATAACTGGGAATAGAAAAGAAAAAACTGGCCTGCCACGGTCGTCGTCGCGCTTGCCTTTTTGTAATGACGCCGACAGACTGCATAGACATGAGTGCTTCACCGTCAGGGGCACCGTCCCGAGATACATCTCCCGAGGTTCCGCGTGGTCCAGGTGCCGTATTTGTCTCGAATGGGTGGTCATTGGCTTGCCGCTCGGCATTTGGGCGATGGTGGTGATGCAGCGCCCCGCTGTCCGTGAAACCTTTGCCATGCATCGGCCAACCGCTCCCCGGCAGAAAAGTTGAAAATAGAAGCGACGCATGAAGCCAGGCTTAGGCGCGGCAAATTGTGTTTCTGATACTCACGGGGCAAGCGTGCAGCGGAAAAACTGGGACATCGGGGTATTCGTGGGCAAATTTTGGTAAAAAACCAGGGTGCCATCGCCATAGATCAAATCCAACAAAGGCCCCGTGACCCAGTTTACAAGATTTGTACTGGAATCCAGGGTGAATTGCTGATCCACGGTGCCGGCCACGGAGTAAATGTTATAGCCTGATGATTGTGCATAGGCCGTGAAATTAACTGGCGTGGTGACCGGCACCACCTGGCTGCGCAGAATGGAGCCTTCAAATCCCACGACCACCAATTGGCCGTTCTGGGTGGCCGCGCTTTCTAAGGATTTTGCCGTGATGGTGCCGATATTGGTCCAGGTGACAAAGTTGGTACTGGTTAACACCACCCCCTGATTGCCGACGACGAAGCAGGTGTTGCTGACCATGATGGCGTCATTCAACCAATTGGTAACACCACTGGAAAGCTTGGTCCAATTCGTTCCGTTCGTGCTGCTCAGCAGGATGCCATTTTCACCAACTGCCAACAGCCGGCCATTCACGCATCGAACACGCAAAAGGCCATTGCCGGTACCGCTCGTCCTAGTGGTCCAGCTGGTACCATCCGGGCTGGTCAGAATGCATCCTTGATCACCGGCGATCACCATCAGCCCGTTGGTGAAAACCGTGATGCCGGAAAAGTCATTTGTCGCAGGCGAACTCAGCTTGGTCCAACCAGCACCGCCAAGGAGCGTGTTGATATTATTGGTGTTCAGGCTCGCCCAGTTGGTGAAATTGAGCCGCAAGATGGTGCCGTTGCCGCCGACCAAATATAAAAGGTTGCTAAATGTGCAGACGCCAGCGAGGTCATTGGTGGTGCCCGCTGGCGCGGACAAGGAATACCAAGCCACTCCGAGGGCGCTCGCGTTGTTGGTGAACAGGGTGCCGTTGCTGTTGGTTTCCAAGACGGGAATGGCGAGATTTGGACTGACAGCCAAACTGCCTTGATTGCCGGCGGCGACCAGCAGGTTGGTGCTGCCTCCGGTGCATAAAAAAATCGTGTTGGTGAGCGAAACGGAATTCGTGAGGGGAATTGCTTCCACCGTCCAGTCCGCTCCATTGTCGCTTGTCATGACGCGCACATTGTCGCCCACGGCCACATAGAGTCCGCTCGTGAGGTTGACTTGCCAGAGCCAGTCGCGCACGGAATTGTCGGGCATGGTCCAATTATAGTTACCATTGGTTAGGTAACTTTCCACCAACATGCCGTCGTAGCCGGCGAGTGCATAGACCCCGTTGGTATCCCGCACGGAGGTGAAATAAGTCCACGCGGGCACGGCGTTGAGGGAGGGGCCAATCTGCTGCGGCCAAGTGAGAAGTTGGGAGACGACCGAACCAAGCCGCGCCTCGGAAACGCCGGCCAGGAGACCGGTTAAATTATCAGCGGCGCAGGTATAAAGCACGTTGGTGGAATTCAGCAGGGTAAATTGGTTCCAGTTGGCACCATTATTTGTGCTGTAAAAGGCGTGGCCGGCATCGCTGACTGCCCAGAAGCCGGTATAGGGGAAATTGGTGGCGGAGCCGGATGAGTTGACCCAAGTCACATGCTCCAATTGACCATTGGCGACCGGGATGGAATGCGACGTCCAGTTCGTGCCGTTATTGCTCGTGGCAATATAACCTTGTTCGCCGGTCGTCACAAAAACGCCGTTGCCATAAGTAACGCTGAGCAGCCAATAGGTGCCTAAATTGGGCGGCGGCGGTTGCAAATGCCAGTTTGCTCCATCCGGGCTGGTATAGAGCGCGCCGTTGTCACCGACGGCCACCACCAAGTTGGAGGCGGCGGTCACTGATACGAGCCAATTCGCAGTGCTGACCGAACAGTTGGTGAAGTTCACCCCGTCGTCCGAGTATGCGATCGCGCCATTGGCTCCGGTGATGATGATCCGTTTGCCAAAAAAAGTTACCGCCTGCAGGTCGTTCGTAAGCCGGCTGTTTTGTGGATACCAGTCGATCAGGTTGGGGCTCGTATAGACCCGGCCCATTTCACAGACTTGCACTCCCAAAGTTCCGTTCCAGGCCATATCCACAATGTCGTTGCCATGCGGCAGGGGATTTGACCAGGTCCAAGCCAGCTTCTGAGCCGAGCAGGGCCGCGAAAGCAAGAGTGCGCAAAACAGCAACCCACCAGCCAGTCGTAAGCAACGCATATTAAATTTTGAAACTTAATCCGGTTGGTTCGCGGCTAAATAATCGTCCTCGGTTCGACCGCGTATGGCATCCACCGGGACCGGCGAAAGGATCAGCCGGAAGGTGCAGCCGGCCGGTCCACTGTTTGCGAGCTCCAATTTGGCACCAAGCGATTGAGCAAGTTGTTTGCTAATGGCCAGGCCGATGCCGCCGCCGCCTTTTTTTTCGGAACAGCAAGGCAGGAACAATCGCGTTTCCATGCCGGGCGGCAGTCCGGAGCCTTGATCGCAAACATCAAAGCTAACTGCTCCGCAGGCACCCGTCACGCAGACTTCGATGGTCTTGCCGGGCGGCGTGGCTTCGATTCCGTTCTGCACCAAATTTTCCAAGATCAACAAAATAAGGTCTGCTTCACGATTCGACAACATGCGGTCATAAACAATTTTCGTTTGCACGAGAACGCCGGCCTGGTGCGCGAGATTTTTGGCTTTTTGGAGCAGCATCCCGATCAGTTCGGCAATGGAGATTTCATACTCCACACCGGATTGTTGTTCCTGCAAAACCCGCACCACGCGGTTGATCATTTCTTCCATGCGTTGCGTGGTGCCCAGGGCTGCCTGCCAGTCAGAATCGGAAGCGCCGCCCTTTTCCGCGTCGTGGGCGCGGACGAAATGACGCAGCCCGATTAATGGGTTTTTCAATCCGTGAATCAAATGCGATGCGACCGCACCGACGGCCGATGTGCGCGCAGCCAGTGCGAGTTCGCGATTGGCTTGCAGGAGAAAGCGGGTGCGTTCGGCCAGTTTCCGATTGGCGTGTTGCACACGGCGCAAGGCCAAACCGAGACCGGTCAGTAAAATGCCCGCGCCAACGAGATAGGCGGCAGAGAATTTCAGCGCGAGATTCCGGTCCAGCTCGGCGTATTGGCGGGCAATGTTGCTGCCGTCCATGATAAATTGGATGATGCCGGCCAGCTGTTGTTGATCCTCCGTCCGCAATGGCACCGCCACGAACAGCAGCGCCGCTGTGGGATTATTGGTTTCCGCCAGCAAGTCCTGTTCGTTCATGCGGGCGTGGGCGGAAAAATAACTGACGGGCTGAAGTTTTTGTAGTTGAGCCAGCTGGGAATTTGCCAGCTGCGTTTCGGTGATGTACGCGGGAAACGCATTGACAAATTTTCCGGTGGCGGAATACAGCCGCACGCCCAGCACATGGCGCAGCCGCGAAACTTTGAGGGCGAGCTGGAATTGTTCACCCGGATCGGCCAGCGAGGCGAACGTCTCGCCAGCGGCCTGATCGTTCCGGTGCTGCATGACCGTGACGGCATCAAGAATCTCCGCATCGCGCTGGACAATTTGTGCGCGGATGCGCGTGCGCAAATCCAGCGCGGCCCACGCCAGCGTGCCACCCAGCACGGCCAGCGCCAGTCCGATGACGAGAAAAGGCGCCCAGCGTGAGGTTTGGACAGGGCGCTCGCTTCGAGCTGCGGTGCTCATAAAGTAACTTGGTGCCATCTAAACGCGTTGTGGTTGGATAATGTTACCGCCGTTTGGGTCATTTTTCAAAATTCGTAGCGCAGGCCGCCGGAGCCGGTGGTTCCGATATAATCGCCGGCATCGCCGGTTTCATTGGAAACCGCCCGCTGATATTCCACCTTGGCAAAAATCTTCAGACCTTTGAACAAGCGGCGTTCCATTTCCAGGGAAAAATTCATCAGTGTCCGGTAGAGTCTTTGCGGCCCGAGAATGCCGATGTTCTGGATTGGATAATATTCGTAAGCCAGTTGCGCGCTGCCCTTGATTTGCCAGTTCGCTGTCTGCCATCGGAGATCTTCGACGGCCTGATACTGATAATAATTGAACCACCCGCCGCCATTGTCTTCCTTGTAAGCAAAGATGAGCCGCGTGGCCGACCGCCAATGCCGGTCGGCGTCCCAATATTGGTGCCAAGCCAGTTCCGCCTGGTGTTGCAGTATCGCCAGCTTTTGCGGCGGCAGCGGATTGCCCGACAAATCCCTGGGCGGACCGCCCGATGAATCCAAGGTCAACCAATCGTCGTGCGGTTGGTATGAAGCCGAGTAACCCAAAGTGACGTCGGCCCGCTGACCAAAATCGTAGCCGGCCGTCACGGCTGGAGCGAACTCCCAATAATTGTCCAGCGGCGCCGCGAAGAACCAGCGGGTGACCGGAACTTCCAATTTTAGCCAGAGTCCGGCGAACAAATTTTTGCGCAGCGACGGTTGAGCCGTCACGCCGTAGCCTTCCACCAGCGCCGTCGCCGGCACGCCTTCCATCGTGGAAATATCCAGAACCTGATCTTCATAGAGGCCGCGCATTTCCAAGCCTGCCAGCCAGCCAGTTGCCAAATCCCGTTCGATGCGGATATTGCCGATGAAGGAATCCTCGCGGTCCGCTCCGACGTTGTGCCAGAAGCGGGTGTCATCACCGACCACCGAGCCGACGATTTGCCAGCCATCCAGCGGCACCCGCAGAACCATGACATCGAGCCCGTTGATCACGAATGTGCTGCCGCGCGGATTAAAAGGGCTTAACAAAACATTGTCATTGTAGCCAATCCCGGATGAGAGGCTGACTTGCTCATCCCACAACATGGATTCCGTCCACAACGGAATTTTGTCCGGAATTAAATTGGTGTCTGACAGCGCAACCTCGGCACCTTGAGTCACGGACAGAAAAAACAGCGGGCTGAAGATTAGCCCGCGCCAAGAAATTCGCCCCGCGCGGACACAAAAAGTCTGGCAACCCGCAAGGGTCGCCAGACCGGAGTTCAGCCTAGTTAGCTGTTTCAGCAAATTACTTTTGGAACCTCAATGACCTTTATGATGGCCGATGCCGCCTTCGGTGGCCGCGTCGTGCGCCGCGTCAATGATCCGCAAATATTCCTGATGGCTGATTTTAGGAATGAGCGCGGCCAGTTCATCCTTGAGTTGTTCGCGGAAGCCCTTGAGCGCATCCAGAAACGCCTGGCGGTTGTCCTGCAGCTGTTCGCGGATTTTTTCGCGCTCTTGGGCCGTGGTCGCATTTTTGAGTTTGATGAGCAACAGATCCTGTTCCACCAGATATTTGTCCCGCGTCTGATCGAAGCCGATGATCAAGGTTTTTATGTCGGCAGGTGCACCGCGAAGATCCCGGTAAAGGTCTTTGTCATCGTGCGGCACCACGACGACGGGCGTTGCGGTGGTTTGGGCTAAAACCGTGCGGGGACCGCACAGGCTGAGAACGGCAATTCCCGTCAGAATTAAGTTACGAATAGTTTTCATATTTTTATATTTTTTGTTTCGGCACCAGATCTAACTGGTTTCAACTGGGTAGCCTATAGCAACGGTCGTGCCACCAATTTTCAAAGTTGATATAACCATTGATAACATTGACGATTTTAAACAGCTGGCGAAAACCGGGATCCTCCCCGCTTGCGGCAATTGGGTGAAGGCACCCAATTGCCCAGTCCGCCGGTTCCCATTTTGGGGTTTATTCCCCAGCGATGGAATCCGGTTTATTCCCGCCAAGCCGGTAACGCAGAAAATCCCGCGACACACCCAGCAAGCGCGCCGCAGCCGAAACATTATTTCCCGTTTGTTGTAGTGCCTTGCCGATGAAGACAGCGAGCGCATCGTCCAGTACGAAACCTTCCGGCGGAAAAAGGAAGTCTGGGTTCAACCAGCCGGTGGCTTCCACGGTTTTGTTTGGATCCACCGGCGTCTGCAATTGCTCCAGACTTAATTCTGCGCCGCCCTCGAACACGATCGCCCGTTCCAGTTCATGCTCCAGCTCGCGGACGTTGCCCGGCCAGCGGCAGGCCCGCAGCCGCTGCTTGCCCGCCGCCGAAAGCCGCTTGGCCGGCAGCCGATGTTTTTTGCACAACTGGCCAAGCAATACTTCCGCCAGCGTCACGATATCCTCGCCGCGCTCGCGCAAGGGCGGAATCTGAATCCGGTACAAATCGAGGCGGTGATACAAATCTTCGCGGAACTGGCCGGCGGTGATCAGCTCCTTTAAATCGCGGTTCGTGACGGCAACCACTCGCGCATCCACACTGATCTCGCGCGAGCCGCCGAGCCGCCGGATGCGATTGTCTTCGATCGCCTTCAATACTTTGGCCTGCAGTGCCGGTGACAAGCTGGGCAGTTCATCGAGAAACAGCGTGCCGCCGCTGGCCGCCTCGAACAGGCCGATGCGCGCCGTGCGCGCGTCGGTGAATGCGCCGCGTTCATGGCCGAACAATTCGGATTCCGCCAGCGAGTCTGGGAGTGCCGAGCAATTCACTTCCACGAACGGTTGGGTGGCTCGCGGGCCGCGCAGATGCAGCCAGCGCGCGACGGTGGTCTTGCCCGTACCGGTTTCGCCCTGGATCAGGACCGGCGGCAATTGGGTTTGCATCCGCGTATCAGCCTGGATGATTTTTTCGAGCTGCGTTTCGACATTTGCGAGGGAACGGCCAAACACGAAAACCCGGGTCGCTTGCGCGGTGTCGCCAGATTTTTGTTCTTCGAGGCGTTTGCGGCTGCGCATCTGCCGGGCCCGGGCGATGACCAGCGGCAGTTCCTCCGTATCAAACGGCTTGGTGAGATAGTCCACGGCCCCCAACCGCATCGCTTCCACGGCCCCGGCGACGCCACCCTGGGCGGTCATCACGATGACCGAGGTGGCCTCGGGAAACGCTTTTTCGCGGAGCAAATCGGGCCCGAGTCCGTCGGGTAAATTCACATCCAGCAGCGCAAAATCGAACTGGCCGTCGCGCAGCCATTGCCGGGCGGCAGCGAGCGAATCGGCGGTGGTGACATCGGCACCCTGGCGTTCAAGATTTGCCTTCAGCTGTCGGCGCAACATCGGTTCATCTTCCACCAGCAGCAGGCTTAATCCACTTAATTTGGTCATGTGCATGTGGGGATTATGATTTTCAAATTCGGCGCCAGTGATAAAGGTTTTGTTTGGTGAAGCAATGAAAAATTGAAATCCATGTGGCATTCATCTCCACCAGGGTTGCGGGCGGCAGCTTGATATTATTGGCCGGAAGTCGCTGCGGGGGGATAGGGAAGCATCAACGATTTTACGGTCCGGTTGATTGCTCGAAAGCTTAACTGGCGCGATAGCTCACTTGCACCTGTCAGTCGGAATAATTGGGGTCGAATGTTTTTACGGCGTTGACCACCCGCTGCCAGAGCGTGGCGTTATAGACGTGCCCCGCTTGATAAGTGAACGGCTGAAAAAACAGCGCGTTGTTGGTGGCGTTCAAACCGCTCACCACCACGCGCTGGCAGTTGGCGGGACTGTGCGGATTATTCGTTTCCCTGGTCAGCCACAGACTCGCGCCGAGATAGGCGTTGTTGGTCCAGCCAAACGCGATTTGATTGGTGGAAATGGAGTAATAATTCGTCTCAAAACCGGAGTTCACGAGCAGGTTTGTCTGACCGCACGAGGCGAAACCATTGCCGAGCAGGCACAATGCTGCCAGGCAAAGTGAACTCATGATTTTCACGTTTCGAATCTACCCTCAATCCATTCGATTGCAACAATGCAAACGGGATTGCAAGGATTCGCAGCACCGGTTTGATTAAGAGATACGCGGACATCGAATGCAATTAATTAAGCATTTCTTGATCAGTTGGCCGAGTTGATTAAGGTTGCGGAACAGTGAGATAAGCGGTCACGCCATTCTGCATGACCGGCTGGTAACAGACTCCGTTGGCTTGAAAATAACCAATGCCATTGATGACGATTGAAGTGGCATCAGGCGGCAGCAATGAGACGGTCACTCCCAGTGGTGCGACTACCGTGACAAAGGTACCGTCCGCCTGTTGGACGTAGAACGCACCTGCGGCATAGTAATAAACGGTATCGCCGACTTGGATGGTTTCCGTGCCCGGCGGGAGTTCTGGAATGTTCGCATCCACCGGCGGTGCGCAAACCTCATAACCCGACGGACCGCTATCATAATAGACGCCTCCAAAATAAAAAAAGTCATGGTCATGAAGCCGGAAGTGCCGGTAGCCGTCCGGCAGGCGGTCAATCCGCATCCCCGCGTGATAGTCGGACCAAAAATAGGACTGGCGACGGTCTTCATCAATGTCCATGCGACGCCGATCTGTTTCGCCGACGGGCGAGCGATCCACCGCCACCGGGTGCGCTTGGATACGATTCTCGGGGCGGACCTCCTGCCGAGTTTGCTCGCGCACGGGCTGGACTGTCCGGCGCGGTTCAGGCGTGCGAACGGGTTCCTGACGAATCGCCGGCTGGACCACATGGTTCACCTGCGGCGCACGGTTCGGCTGGGCTTGCGGACGGGCGGCGGGCGACGGGGAGACGCTGCGGTTATTGCCATGCAGGCTGCCCCAGTCGGCGGCGTAGAGGTTCAACGCACCAAGTGCCAGCAGCGTGACGAACAAAGTGATACGGGAGAGAAATGGGAATTTCATAGGTGCGATTATTTCAAATTACCGCTGGTGGATTCACTGGTGCGCATTTCAATTTCAGACGCGCCCTTCGGTTTGACAAAATCGAAGTCCGAATCGGCGATGCGGTCGCTCACGTTCCAGTGGGTAAGCAGGGCGGTAAATTCGGGCGTGCCCGGCTCATTCTTTTGCGTGATGACAAACTTGCGGATCAGCGGCTGCGGGCCGTCTTCAATCCAAATCTGCCAATCCACATTCTCCTGCGTGAACGCAAGGTGATGACACGGCACGCCTAGCACGGGCGCGATGCCGAAATATTTTCCGCCCACCACCTTCGCCGTGGCATTTTTATACGGATCGCTGAACGCCAGATCAATCAGCGGGAGATCGATGCCAAACTGGTCGTGCGCCGCGTCCAGGGTTTTGTCCAGCGTGGCCGGCATGGCGGTGGTGCCGTACAAATTGTGTTTGCGGTCCAGCACCGTCAGCGTCTTGCCGTCATACCAGAAACCGCGCGCGGTATTGGGCGAGGTGATTTCCAGCCGCAGGCCATCCGGACGTTTCACATCCATCGTCACCGTGCGGCTGAACTGGATTTTTTGACCGGCCTCATCCACGTGCTCACGCCAGATTTCTGCATTAACCGTGAAGGCGTGGGTCTTGGCGAGAAACTCGCAGGCCGAACGCAGCTCGCGTTCCGCGCGTGGAGAAACATTGGTTTGCGGCTGCGCCATGGCGCACCCCGTAACGAACAAAAGACCGCAACTGAGAAGCAATAGATTTTTCATGGCTAACATCATAAGAATCGGCTTGAGGTTGTTTGTCAAATCAAAGCTTGCTCATCGGGCATACAGACTTTGGCCCCATTTACGGTCGTTTACAACGTCGCGAGCCGGAGTTGTCGCCACGAGAACGGTCTCAGCCTTTGGCTATCAACCGGTCATTGAAATGCAGATGTGTTGGAATCGGCTACGCTCCCGCCACAATCGCAAGCGGTCCAAGTAAAGATAAACCACCGGCGTGGTGTAAAGCGTCAGCCCCTGACTCATGATCAAACCGCCGACAATGGTGATACCCAGTGGCCGGCGCAGTTCCGAGCCGGTGCCGTTGCTCAAAATCAACGGCAGCGCGCCAAAGAGCGCCGACATGGTTGTCATCAAAATCGGACGAAAACGCAGCAGGCACGCCTGAAAAATGGCGTCGCGCGAATTTTTACCCTCCTCGCGTTCCGCCACGAGCGCGAAGTCCACCATCATGATCGCATTTTTTTTCACGATGCCGATGAGCAGCAGAATCCCGATGATGGCCATGATGCTCAAGTCCGTTTTAAAAATCAGTAGCGCCAGCACCGCACCGACGCCCGCCGACGGCAGCGTGGAAATAATTGTGATCGGATGAATGTAACTTTCGTAAAGCATCCCCAGCACGATGTAAACCGCGATGAGCGCAGCGAGAATGAGAAACGGCTCGGTCGCGAGTGATTGCTGAAACGCCTGAAGCGTGCCGGAAAAATTACCATGAATTGTTTCCGGCATTTTGATTTGCTGTTCCATTTGCTGAATCGCTTTTACCGCGTCGCTCAGTGCAAATCCAGGCACGAGATTGAACGAGAGTGTGACGGACGGAAATTGTCCCTGATGATTCACGGAGATCGGCGCGGTCGTCGGCTCATAATGCGCGACGGCGCTGAGCGGGATCATCGCGCCGCTGTTGGTCGCGTGTAGATAAATCCCGTCTAGTCCCTGCGGGCCTTGCAAATACTGCGGAGCGGCTTCCATGACCACGTGATACTGGTTCAACGAGGAATACATCGTCGAAACCTGCGCCTGGCCGAATGCCTGGTAAAGCGTCTGGTCAAGGGTCTGCGGGGAAATACCGAGGCGTGCCGCGGTGGCGCGATCATAAACTAGCGATGCTTGCAACCCGTTGTTTTGCTGGTCGGTGTTCACTTCGGTGAAGCCGTGCAATTTTTTCATCTGTTCCACCAGGATCGGTCCCCATTTTACGAGGTCGTCAAGGTTTTCGCTTTGAATTGTGTATTGATATTGCGCGCTGCTCTGGCGTCCGCCGATTCGCAAATCCTGGCCGGCCTGCAAAAATAGCGACGCGCCCGGCACCGCGCCAAGTTTCGGCCGCAGCCGCGCGATGATCTGATCCGCGCTGACCTTGCGTTCTTCCAGCGGCTTGAGCGCCATGAAAATAAATCCGCTGTTAGCCGCGCCGCCGCCGCCGGTGAAGGCGACGACATTTTGCACGGCCGGGTCGTTCGTGATGGCCCGCACAAACTTCACCGCCGCCAATTGCATCGCCGGAAACGATGCGTCCTGCGAGCCTTGGATGCCGCCCATGACCGTGCCGTTGTCCTGCTGCGGAAAAAATCCTTTCGGCACGATGACGAATAGATAAATATTCAGCGCGATGGTCAACAGCAGCGTCGTCAGCGTGATCGCCGGATGCCGCAGCACGACGGTCAAACTTCTTTCGTAAGCGCCGAGCAGGCTGGTAAAAACTTTTTCGCTGAAGCGATAAATTTTTCCATGCTCGTCCGGACGCCGATGCCGCAGCAGACGCGAACACATCATCGGCGTCGTCGTTAGCGAAACCACAAGCGAGACGAGAATGGCCGTGGACAGCACGACGGCGAATTCGCGGAACAAGCGGCCCACGATGCCGCCCATCAGCAAAATCGGTATGAATACCACCACGAGCGAAACGCTGATGGACAAAACTGTGAAGCCGACTTCCTGCGCGCCTTTCAGCGCCGCCTGCATTGGTTTCAACCCCATTTCCAAATGCCGCGTGACGTTTTCGATGACGACAATCGCGTCGTCCACCACGAAGCCCGTGGAAATCGTCAGCGCCATCAGCGACAGATTGTCCACGCTGTAACCGAACAAATACATCACGCCAAACGTGGCGATCAGCGAAACCGGCACGACGACGGCGGGAATCAGCGTCGCGCGCGGGCTGCGCAAAAAAATAAAAACGACCAAAATGACCAGGCAGATGGCGATGAGCAGCGTGCGTTCGATTTCGCGAACCGATGCGCGAATCGTCGTCGTGCGATCCAGCACCACATCCAATTTTATTCCTGCCGGAATTGAAGCCTTGAGCGATGGCAGCTCGGCTTTCACTCGATCCACGGTGTCAATAATGTTCGCACCGGGCTGCCGCAGGATGATGAGCGGGATCGCAGGCTTGCCGTTCAGATAGCCGGCGGCACGGACATTTTCCACGCTGTCCTGCACATTGGCCACGTCGGCAAGGCGGATGGCCGCGCCGTTGCGAACCGCGACAATCAGTTTTTTGTAATCGGCGGCCTTGAGCAACTGGTCGTTCGCGAGGATGTCCAGCGTCGTCTGGTCGTCGGCGAGCTGGCCTTTTGCGAGATTCGCGTTTTGCTGCGCCAGCATTGCGCTGACATCGGTGAGGCTCAGGCCGAAGCTGTTCAACAAAGTCGGATTGACATCCACGCGCACCGCCGGCAGTGCGCCGCCGCCGACGTTGACCGAGCCGACGCCCTCAATTTGCAGCAGCTTTTGCTGAATGATCGTCGAGGCCGCGTCGTAAAGCTGGCCGCGGTCGTAAATGTCCGAAGTCAGCGCGAGAATGAGAATCGGCGCGTCGGCGGGATTGACTTTGCGGTAGGTCGGATTGCTCGGCAGGTTCGCCGGCAAGTTGGCGCGCGCGGCATTGATAGCGGCTTGGACATCGCGGGCTGCGCCGTTGATGTCGCGGTTCAAATCGAATTGCAGCGTGATCGAAGTCGAGCCGAGCGTGCTGGACGAAGTCATTTCGTTCACGCCCGCGATGTGGCCGAGTTGCCGTTCGAGCGGCGCGGCGACGGAGGACGCCATGATTTCCGGACTCGCGCCCGGCAGCGACGCGCCGACGCTAATGGTCGGAAAATCCAC
>Ga0075030_100004094_pt1 | contig 13206 bp, 13 predicted proteins | sample LitLauG_LLR_2012_FD_71393 | JGI IMG/M metagenome (GOLD analysis project Ga0075030, IMG submission 71393) | Freshwater sediment microbial communities from Pennsylvania, USA - Little Laurel Run_MetaG_LLR_2012 | ecosystem: Environmental > Aquatic > Freshwater > Creek > Sediment | place: USA... | reverse complement strand
GCTCCCCTCCAACCCCAACTCTCCTGCGATCCCATTCATCGCCTCGATGCAGAATGCGATGTGCTCCTCCAGATCCACACCCAACTCTGCCGCGCCCTGAACGATGTCGTTGCGGTTCACGCTGCGGGCAAAGGCTTTGTCTTTCATCTTCTTTCTGACTGACTTCGCTTCGACCTCGGCCAGCGACTTGCCGGGCTTCACCAGCGCACACGCAGTGATGAATCCGGCGAGTTCGTCGCATGCGAACAGAGCTTTCTCCATCTGGCTGTCGCGGGTGACGCCCGTATATTCCGCATGCGACATGATCGCGCGCCGAATTTCCTCCAAATACCCGCGCTCCTTCAGAATTTCGTTACCGCGATACGGATGATCTTCCAGGCTGGGATACTTTTCGTAGTCGAAATCGTGAATCAGCCCCACAATGCCCCAAAGATTTTCGTCGCCGCCAAATTTCCTGGCATAGGCGCGCATGCACGCTTCGACCGCCATAGCATGTTTGCGCAAACTTTCCGACTGGGTGAACTCAGTTAGTAAACTCCACGCTCGATCGCGATCACTCATGGTTTCTTGCCTGTTTTCTCCCGATTTTCTCCATGCAATTTAGGATTTTCTGGAACTTATATATGGTTTGCTCCGAGAATTCCCTTGACATCCACAGGGTATCTACCGCAGATTACGCAGAACATCAGGAAGCTCCTAACCATTGAGCTCCAGGAGTAGCCCGCTCTGGCAACTCCCACATACAGATGGCCACGACTCTTGCCCCGGTAGATTCCCGGGAAGTGGTTCGTTGCGATCGCTGCCTTTTGGTGCAATTCCGCACAACTAACAACCTTTGCCGCAGGTGCCACGGTTCGCTCGACGAGGATGAGCCTGAAATTGTAATGGCCACACCCCCGCCGCCGATGATGCCTGCCCATAACAACGGGCGCGGACATCTGAATCTGGCCAGCTCGATCCGCTCGTTGCGTTTGCGCAACGGGTTAAGCCAGCGGCAACTGGCGGCTCGCATGTCCGTACCTCGGACCTACGTGTCGAAGATTGAAAACGAAAAGGCCACCCCGACCCTTTCCTCACTGGAGCGATTGGCGCGGGCGCTCGAAGTCACCGTGCCTGACCTGCTCAGCGGCGGCGAGCGCAACCGGCAGGAGGAGATCCGCGAAATGATGCAGGACCAGTTTATCGCGGAGCTGCTGCCCTTTGTGACCTCGCTGAACGGGATGCAGATGTCGAGCATCCTGGCGCAGGTGCGGGACCTGACGGTAAGGCCGCGCAGAAGCGCGTAGTCCTGGGACAAGTGGCAACACGGTTGGCGCGACAACCATTCGTCGGTTACGGTTAAAGTTGGTCGCGCTGCCTGCCGATGAGTGAAGTCAGGATCGCTGATTGGCAGCTTCGATTTTTATCCGGGCAACCAGCTAACTGAGCCGGGACCGAAAGGTCCCGGCATTTTTCTTGCGTAGTATGTACTTTCCCGGCGTCTACTCCTCACTCTTTCACGGGTGAGGGCGCCCGCGCCACACCCTGAATCCTGCCTCATCCTTCCTTCATCTACCTTGCATGGCTCCGGATACAGGTTCGAATTTTGTTTCCCCTTTGTCTGACCTTTCGGGCGCCACCATTCAGCCTGGGGGGAGTACTTCTATAACCGACGCGACCTTGCTCGACGCCTACTCTCTGGCGGTAACGGGAGCAGTCGAGAAGGTCAGCCCGTCGGTCGTAAATATTGAAATACATCAATCTGTGCCTTCGCGCCGTCGCTCAGGACAGCCCGGGGAGCCGCGCGAACGCCGCGGCGGGGGCTCAGGATTCATCTTCACGCCTGATGGCCTGGTGATCACCAATAGCCACGTGGTCCACGGTGCGAACCGCATTGAGGTCACACTCGCCGATGGGCAGCGCGTGCCCGCCAGCACGATTGGTGACGACCCGGCTACAGACATCGCGGTCATCCGAATGGACGCGCCCAACCTGGTCGCCGCGACGCTGGGTGATTCCCAGCAGCTTCGCGTCGGTCAGTTGGTGATCGCGATCGGTAACCCGTATGGATTTCAATCCACGGTCACCGCGGGGGTGGTCAGTGCCCTTGGTCGATCCCTGCGTTCGTATTCCGGGCGGCTCATCGACGACGTGGTGCAGACCGATGCTTCGCTCAACCCAGGCAACTCCGGCGGCCCGCTCGTGGCCTCCGACGGTCGTGTAGTGGGAGTGAACACCGCGACCATTCTGCCGGCACAAGGAATCTGCTTCGCTATCGGGATCAATACCGCGAAGTTTGTGGCTAGCCGCCTCCTGCAGGCAGGGCGCATACGGCGCAGTTACATTGGAGTGTCCGCCCAGACCGTGCCCATCCACCGTCGGCTGGTGCGGTTCTATGATCTGCCGAAGGAAAGTGGCGTTGTCGTCCTGGCCGTGGAGAACCCCAGCCCGGCGCAAACGGCTGGCCTTCGCGAAGGCGATGTGATCGTGGCGCTCAATGGCCAGGCCGTGGCAGGCGTTGACGATCTGCATCGCGTGCTTACCGACGCGCGGGTGGGAGTCCGCTCGACCATGACGGTTCTGCGACGCACGGAGAAACTGGGATTGAACGTAGTACCGGAAGAATCCCGGGACGCCTAGTTCCATTGCAACCACCGTAAGCCCTGTGTTAGCTTCGAGCACAGTAGAGGTTGCGCTTGCAGGTAACGATACCCGCAGGGCTCGATCGCAAGGAAACCGAGGTTTACCGGCGACTCGATCCCAAGCGGCTTCCCAAGCACATCGCCATCATTATGGACGGCAACGGGCGCTGGGCCCGGCGGCGGCACATGCCGCGCATTGCCGGCCATCGCGCTGGCGTGTCCTCGGTGCGCTCGACCGTCGAGACCGCCGCCCGCATCCATATTCCCGCGCTCACGCTTTACGCGTTCTCGGAGGAGAACTGGAAGAAGCGCCCTAAAAGCGAAGTCGACTTCCTGATGCGGTTGCTCTGCCGCTATCTCAAAGCCGAAGTGCCCACGCTCAACAAGAACAATATCCGGCTGGAGTACATTGGCCGGCAGCACGAGCTTCCTGCCGACGTCCAGGAGCAGATGGAGTGGGCTCGCCAGGCGACCGGAACCAACACCGGCATGGTGCTGACCCTGGCCCTAAACTACAGCGCACGTTCCGAGATCGTCGACGCCTTTCGTTCACTGGTGAAAGCAGCCATGAGTAACGGCGGTCTCAACCACCTGCATGTGGACGAAGACGCTGTGTCCCGGCATTTGTACACGGGTCATCTACCCGATCCTGACCTGGTCATCCGCACCAGCGGCGAAATGCGCCTCAGCAACTTCCTTCTCTGGCAGCTTGCCTATGCAGAAATCTATGTGACCCAGACTCTCTGGCCTGACTTTCGCGGCACGCATCTGCTCGAGGGTATCGAGGAATTCCAGAAGCGCGAGCGTCGCTACGGCGGTCTAGGCCAGGATCACGCCACCAACCACGATCACGCCCCCAAGGCGCGAAGCTGAGGCACTACATCCATTGATCAAGCGCATCGCCACGGCAGTGGTTCTGATTCCCATTGTCCTGCTGCTGGTGCTGCGCGCTCCCTTTCCCGTTCTGACGCTGGTGACTGCCGCCATCGCCCTGCTCACCGTGCATGAATTCCTCAAGCTCACAGAAGGTTACGGCGTACAGCCGTTCTGGAAGACGACTTATCTCTTCGTCGGACTGTTCTTCGCTTTTCTTGCGATCAACGCGGGCACTCCGCTGCTCACGACCGGATTTTTCATCTACGCCGTGGCGGTTGCGTCATCGCTCGCCCCGTTCCTGTTTCTGACGTTGGCGATGCACCATGACCACTTGCCCGGCGCATATTCGGCGGCCGCAGCGTCGGTGTTTGCTTTCGTATATGTCGCGCTGCCTCTCGGATTTCTGGTTGACCTCCGTCAGCAATTCGGCGGCGCCATTCTGGTGATCTATCTTCTGCTCGTGGTCTGGTCTGGAGATATCTTCGCCTACTTCGTGGGAAAGTCCATTGGCCGCCATCTGATGGCCTCGCGCATCAGCCCCAAGAAAACCTGGGAAGGTGCGGTCGCCTCCGTGATTGCGAGCGTAGCCGTCGGCACAACCTTTTACCACTATGCACTACCGATTAGTTCTGCTCTTCTGCAGGCGCATCTCATTCAAAAGCGGGATGGTATCTTCGGCTTGCAGACGCCGCCCTTGCTGCCGATCGTTGTGCTCTCGGCGGTACTTAACGTCGCCGCCCAGCTTGGCGATCTGGTCGAGTCCTTGATCAAGCGGGGCGCGGGTGTGAAGGATTCCGGCGCCATCCTGCCGGGCCACGGCGGCATGCTTGACCGCATTGATGCCCTACTCTTTGCGGCTCCAGTGCTGTGGTACTATGCGGCTTGGCGCATACTGTAGTAAGCGCAGGACTTAACCACGAAGGACACAAAGGACCACGAAGGGATTTGGGAGGAAAACACAGTGCTCCCCAGATATTTCCTTCGCGGTCCCCTGTGTCCTTTATAGTTTGATTTGCCTCATGAAACGCATTGCCATCCTGGGATCGACCGGCTCCATTGGCCGCAGTACTCTCAGCGTAGTCGAATCCTATCCCGACCGGTTCCAAGTCATCACTCTCGCTGCCGGCAAGAATCTCGACGTCGCGTTTGAGCAGGCCCTGCGCTGGAAACCCCGTATCATTTCGGTTGCACGTGAGCAGGATGCTGACACGCTACGCTCGCGGCTGAAGGCGAAGGCGCTCGCCGAGATCGAGGTCGTTCACGGATCCGCCGGGACTGTGCGCGCCGCTACGCATCCTGAAGTAGATTTCGTCGTCAGCGCCATCGTCGGAGTCTCAGGACTCGAGGCGACGTATGAGGCGGTCCGCGCGGGAAAGAGCGTCGGCCTGGCGAACAAGGAATGCCTGGTCGCCGCCGGCGAGCTCATCACCGCGGAAGCGCGCAGGCAAGGCAAGCCGCTCCTGCCCATCGACAGCGAGCACAACGCGGTGCACCAGTGCCTGCGTGGCGGAAAGATGAATGAGGTCGAGCGTATCTGGCTCACCGCCTCGGGCGGCCCATTCCTCTCCACCCACCAATCCGAATTTGCTTCGATCACCGTGGAGCAGGCCCTGAATCATCCCACGTGGAAGATGGGAAAGCGCATTACCATCGATTCGGCGACCCTGATGAATAAAGGTTTTGAAGTCATCGAGGCTTGCCGATTATTCAACTTGCCGGCCAGGCAGGTAAGCGTGATCGTGCATCCCCAGTCGACCATTCATTCCATGGTGGAATTCGTGGATGGCAGCATACTTGCTCAGTTTTCGGTGACGGATATGCGGCTGCCCATCTTGTACGCCCTGACCTATCCCGAGCGCATTCCGTCGGATATGCGCTTCCCGGTCATGGACTTGCGGCACCTCGACTTCCGCCCCCCGGATATGGGGAAATTTACTTGTCTGCGTCTGGCGTATGAAGCGGCGGAGGCCGGGGGGGCGAAAACTGTTGCACTCAACGCCGCCGATGAGGTGGCGGTTGCAGCTTTTCTGGACGGTTGTATCCGGTTTGACGAGATTCCCAGGGTGATCGAGGAAGTCCTGTCTGAAACAAAAACCGGCAAGTTAGAATCTATTAAACAAGTACTGGCGTCTGATGCTGAGGCCCGCCGCAGCGCCGGGGAGCACGTAGAGCGCTTGAGCCGTAACAGTTCTTCAGTATCACGACTAAATTCAGCAGTTTGATCATAGGGAGCGACCCGCAATCATGTCTCAGTTTCTAATCTCTGTTCTCGCCATGGCCGTTGTCCTCGGGTTCATGATTCTGATCCACGAGTTCGGACACTACGCGGCCGCCAAGCTCTTCAAAGTCCGCGTCGAAGTTTTTTCCATCGGTTTTGGCACGCGGCTTTTGGGCTTCCGCAAAGGCGAAACAGATTACCGCGTCAGCGCGATCCCGCTCGGCGGCTACGTGAAGATGTCGGGCGAGAACCCGATGGATGAGCTCACCGGCGATCCCGGCGAGTTTCTCTCCCACCCGCGCTGGCAGCGCTTCATCATCGCGATCGCTGGCCCGGCCATGAACATTCTGCTCGCCATCGGCCTGCTCACCGGCGTCTACATGATCCACTACGAGCACGCCATCTTTCTCGACAAGCTTGCGGTCATCGGCTGGGTGATGCCCGATACGCCTGCCGAGAAAGCCGGAATTCAGGAGGGCGACAGGATCATTCGCATCGACGGCATCGAAAATCCGACCTGGGAGCAGGTCATCCCGAAAGTGGCGCTGAGTCCCAATCAACCTTTGAACGTTATTATCCAGCGCGGCTCGCAACAGATCGAGAAGTCCGTCGTTCCGGAGCCGAGTGGCCCCGAACAATATGGAATCGCGGGATGGTTGGAGGATCAGCCCAACACCGTGACCGATCTGGATTCCGGTATGCCGGCCGAGAAGTCCGGCATCCAGGTGGGTGACGTAATCTCTGCAGTCAACGGTCAACCGGTTCACCACATTGCGGAAATGATCACCATGCTGCAGAAGACCAAAGACCAGCCCATCACGGTCACGGTGCTTCGCAACGGTCAGCCTGTCACTTTCAGCCTGAAACCTGAGCTCACTCCGAGCGAAGGTGGACGCGAACCGCGTTACCGGGTCGGCATCCACTCCGAGCCGATGGCGATCGGACGCCTCGGCTTCACGGCCGCGGTGAGCAAATCGCTCGAAGAGAACAAGCGCAGTTCCTTCCTGATTCTCGAGCTCCTGCAGAAAATGGTGCGGCGCAAGATTTCCATTAAGCAGGTGGAAGGTCCGATTGGGATCGGCGGCGCCGTGGGCCGTGCGGCCACCGAAAAGGGCTGGATGCCTCTGCTCGGGATCACCGCAGCCATCAGCCTGAACCTCGGCATTTTCAACCTGCTGCCGATTCCCATTCTCGACGGCGGCGTGATCATGCTGTTGCTCGTCGAAAGCCTGATGCGGCGCGATATCAGCCTGCACATCAAAGAACGTATTTACCAGGCCGCATTCGTCTTCCTGGTACTCTTTGCCGTCATGGTCATCTACAACGACCTGGCCAAGACGTTGCCGGGTTTGACGCAAAGGCTGCCGTAAGAAGTTCTCACTCGTCAGTTCTCCGTGAGAAAAGGCTCGGATGGTATCCGGGTCTTTTTTTTGGTGGGAACGAGATTACCCGGGCACGCATTTGACTCATGATATTGCATGCAATATCATAGATTCTGGTGTCTGTTTCCTTCGTTTTCGACACTGACGTGATGGTTGCAGCCTTTCGAAGCGATACAGGAGCGTCCCGACTGCTCTTGTTAGCGGCTTTGAATCGGCAGTTCGATTTGCTGCTTTCCGTACCCTTGATCCTGGAATACGAATCAGTGCTGACCAGACCGGAACATTTGGCGGCATGTGGATTGGACTCCGAGGAAGTCGGGTCAGTTCTCGACGATGTGGTAGCGGTGGCGAGACCGGTTCGACTTGCATTTCGCTGGCGTCCAAGGCTATCCGATCCGAATGACGACATGGTTCTGGAAACGGCGATCAATGGAAGTGCTAGTGCAATTGTGACATTCAATCGGAGCGACTTTGCATCCGTTACAAAAAGCTTTGACTGCGCCGTCATTCTGCCCGCGACGGCGTTACAGTGGATCAGGAGTTGAATCATGAGACGGAGTAATTTCGCGCTGCGACTCCAGCCCTCCTTGCTGGAAGAGTTGCGCAAAACTGCCGAGTTGGAAGGTGTTGCTCTAAACCAGCTCATCAATGTGGCGGTGGCGGAGAAGATTTCTGCTTTGCGCACGGAGGAATATTTCCGGGAAAGAGCTCGCCGATCCGATCGAGCGGAAACCTTGCGGATTCTCGGGCGCGCTGGAAGAGGCAATCCTCCTCGGCAAGGTGATGAACTTCCAGCGGACTGGGGGAAGAAGCCGAATCGCAAAGTGGTAGACGGAAAAAATTCCGTCCGCAAGCGCGGACCAAAAACAAAAGCCTCTGGTAAGTAGTTTGTCGCAAGACAGATATGTCTCACCTCCGGAGAGCCTCTGCCCATCGTGCTAGACTAATACTTTCCCATGGCCAATATTCAGCGCAGGAAAACAGTTACGGCTTCGATTGGCGGGGTTCGCGTCGGGTCGGATGCACCGATTGTGGTGCAGTCCATGACCAACACCGACACTGCCGACGTGCCCTCCACCGTGCAGCAAGTCGCGGCACTGGCACGCGCAGGGTCGGAACTCGTTCGTGTCACGGTGAACAACGAAGAAGCTGCCGCCGCCCTGGCTCCCATCGTCGACCAACTCGATAAGCAGGGCGTTAATGTCCCCATCATCGGCGACTTTCACTACAACGGCCACATCCTCCTGACGAAGTACCCGGAATGCGCCCGCGCGCTGGCCAAGTACCGCATCAATCCCGGCAACGTCAGCGTGGGCCGCAAGAATGACGACAACTTCCGCACCATGATCGAGGTTGCCGTCAAGAACCAGAAGCCGGTGCGCATCGGCGTGAACTGGGGCTCGCTTGATCAGGCGCTGCTCACGCGCATGATGGACGAGAACTCCAAGTTGTCCGAGCCCAAAGACGCGCGCGAAGTCACCATGGAAGCCATGGTGGTCAGCGCTCTGAATTCTGCGGCGCTCGCCGAAAAGTACGGCCTGCGGCCTGACCAGATCATCCTGAGCGCAAAAGTGAGCGGTGTGCAGGATTTGATCGACGTCTATCGATCCCTCGCCGCGCGCTGCAGCTATCCTCTGCACCTGGGACTCACCGAAGCGGGTATGGGCGCGAAGGGTGTCGTGGCCTCGGCTTCAGCGATGGGAGTGGTGCTGCAGGAAGGCATTGGAGACACGATTCGCGTCTCGCTCACTCCTGCGCCTGGTGGCGATCGCACGGAAGAAGTTCGCGTGGCGCAGCAGATTCTGCAGTCGATGGGAATACGCAGCTTCACCCCGCAAGTCACCGCTTGTCCCGGCTGCGGCCGCACCACCAGCACATTCTTCCAGGAGATGGCGGAACAGATTCAGAGCTATCTCCGCGAGCAGATGCCGCTGTGGAAAGACCGCTACACGGGTGTGGAAGAAATGAAGGTCGCGGTCATGGGATGCGTGGTCAACGGGCCAGGCGAATCGAAACATGCCAGTCTCGGCATCTCTCTGCCGGGCACCTTCGAAGAGCCGAAGGCTCCGGTCTATGTCGACGGGCGACTGTTCACGACGCTTAAGGGCGATCACATAGTCGCGGAGTTCATCAGGATTCTCGACGACTACGTCGATTCCCACTACGCTGCCAAAGCAGAACTCGCTGCCAAGTAGCTGTACTCTTGCCACGTTGCCATAGCAAGGAAGCCCATGACTGAACCATCTCGTTTTATGGCCGCTGTAACTGTGGCCCTCTGCCTGGCGCTCGGCCTTGCCCCCTCAGCGCAGTCCCAGACACACTCCTCAGAAGTAAATCCGAGCCAAACGAAGGAAGCAATGTCCTCTCACGCAAATGGAACGTTTGATGTAGTTGTAAAGCCTGCAGCCCCCTGAAGACAAAGTCGAGGGTTCAACCCTCGGCCGCATGTCGCTTGAAAAACAGTTTCACGGCGATCTGGTAGGGACCAGCAAGGGCGAAATGCTGACCGCCGGCACAGCGGTTAAGAACTCGGCCGGTTACGTGGCGATTGAACGAGTGAGCGGAACCCTGAACGGTCGACGGGGAACCTTCGTCCTCCAGCACACCGGAACCATGAACCGCGGCGCACCGCAACTGAACATTAGCGTGGTGCCTGACTCGGGTACGGACGAACTCGCAGGTCTCACAGGTCAAATGACCATCAAAATTACCGAGGGCAAGCATTACTACGAGTTCGACTACGCCATCGCCACAACTCCCTAGCGGCGAAGGCTAGCGGCACATCCAAACCCTTTACGCCCCGGCTACACGCAGCAACGCCAGGCCCAGCGCCAGCCAAACCGCAAAGCCCGCGACATTCAGAGCAATCCGCCAATTCATGCTGTCAATGATGTAATTGTATTTTGCGTCCATAACTCACCCCACTACTTTCTCTAAGGATTGGACGCGGAAGCCCGCAATAAGTGAGTCACCGCTTATGCGCTCGCTTGCTTGCCGCGTCCACCAGTAGATACGGCAGGGAGATCTTAAAAGTTCCCGGGAGGGCACGGCTTTAGCCGTGCCGTTCCAAGCTTCCATAAGGGGCTTCAGCCCCTGAGGCAGTTTTCCCTGCTAAGGTGGCTAAAGAATTGCGCTGGGACCCACGACTTGCCAGGAAAAATGGAAAACTCAGACCTACGCCAGCAGCGGCAGAGTGGGACCCGACAGGTCCCCCGCCGGATCAGCGTACTTTTTCAACTCGGGATATTGCCGGATCAACTCGGGGGGAGCGGCCACCCGCTTGCCGGTGAGCAACCGCTTGAGCTCGAGCGCGTTCGCCGCCGCACGCGCTTCGAAGTGATTATTCGCGATCACATACGTCGTCTCCGCTCGGCTGGCAATGCGCTCGATCTTCTTTTTCCAGCTCTCGATCTCGCTCTCCGTGTAGAGATAGTTGTAGCGGTCGTCGCGGCTATCGGAATCGAACCACTGTTCATAGTTGCGCCCATGCAGCCGCACGTATCCCAGAGAAGTCGTGACGTGCTCGGTGGGTTCGAGCGAATGCCCGATCAGCGGCTGATCGATGTTGCAGAAGGCAATGTTCTGGCGCGCAAAGTAGGCGATCGTTTCCGCATTGTCCCAGGTGTCATGCCGCACTTCCACCACCCGCGGATATTCGATGAACTGCCGCGACAGCAGCTCGATGTACTCGCGATTAAGCGAGCTGTTCTTGAACGATACAGGAAACTGAATGAGCAGCGCTCCCAGCTTTCCCTCCGACGCGAGTGCTTCCAGGCCCCGCCGAGCCAGGATCTCATCTTCGTCCGTAGGCTTGATCGTCGCCGCCGAGGTCGGCTCCATTACCGGCAGCGACGAGTGCGTGAACGAGCGGTGCAGCTTGGCCGTGAAAATGAAGTTGGGATTCACCGACGATACGCGCCGCACCCAAAGCTTTGCCAGTTCCGGCTTGATATGGCCGTAAAACGACGTATTGATCTCGACCATGTCGAAGAACCGCGCCATGTACTCGAGCGGATGGACCTTCTTCCGTTGCACTTCCGGCGGATAGAAAATGCCGTCCCAGTCTTTGTAGGACCAGCCCGCCGTCCCAATCCGGATTTGCGATGGAGAATCCATACTGCGAAGGAAGAACACGCGAAACCACTTGCAGAGTAGCACATTGCGAGCGCCGTAACCCGCGCTGGCAGGGCGGATAGCACCATGTGACATGCATCACAAAACGACGTGATGTTAGGCACATCTACCTGTTCGCCCCTCATTTATCTTTTAGCTATCGCAGGGGTGGACCAAGGACATGACGGAAAAGAAGAAACGGGAAAAGGTTGTCGCCGAAATCACACTGACACACCTGACCGAGTTTGCCCAAGGCATGGGCCTGCGGATGACCCGCGACGAAGCCATCGCGTTCCTGAACCAGAACGGGCACGCTTATGACATGTGGAAGCACATGATGCAGGCTGGCGAAGAGTACATCAAGTCGGCGCTTGCCAAGCGCGAGCACCCTCCCGTCATCACGATCTCACGCAATCCGGGACAGCGTCGCCACATGGCCGTGTAGCCGCGCGGGAATCGAGAACCGAATCAGTACAAGACCAGCACCACCCAGTACACCCCACCGGGATAGGTCGCGCTGCGTCCGTAGCACGTTCCCACCGAAAAACTGCCCACGTGACGATCGGTTATCGCATCCTCGGTGCCCCGGGGCAACAGATCGGGGCGGGTTGTGGTGTACGTAACCACGTGGTCCTTCTGCGCCAGTTGGTGGGTCGCAACCGTGGTCAAACGATCCTGTTGCGCCATCCCGCAAGCTGTGGCCTGCAAGTCGTTGTTCCTCGCTTGCTGTAGCATCCCGACTTGCTGCTGTTCGCGCAAATTATTTACCGCCGTGGCCACCAGGTTCGCAGTTTGATCGGCCGAATAATTGGGCTGGCTGTGCCCGAAGTCCTGAACTACATAGATCCGTGCGCCGTCATGCACCACGGCAAATCCGGCCACGTTGAACGCGGGATCGAGCAGGTTCTCGCGATGATGCGGCGACTCGAGCAAATGCTCGTTTGCTTGCTGGACATCAACATCGAGCGCGACGTTCTCTCCCGCCTGATCCATCCGCACCGGACTGTTGGCCGCAATACGCTCGGGCAAAGATGCCTCACCGCTGAACTGGTGCGATAGCTGTTGCTGCTGAACCATCGTGACCGCGTGCGCGCGCGCTGCGGCAGTCAGCCCCGCATCCATCTGCAGGGGTGCTGCGCCGGCCTGGGCCCGTGCCTGGTTTGCAAGCACAAGCAACTGCTGTTCGGCTTGCGCGTCAAAGTTCGAGTCGTCCGCGCCCGAACCCGCGTCCACCGGCCGCGCAGTTTTCGCGGCGGCCGGCTTCAGAGCGGCTTTCTTGGAACTCGGCGCGCCCATAGCGAACGGCCCCGCCAATAGCACAATCAGAGTCAAAGTGAAGGATCGCAGCATAAGTGTTTAGTGCTTGGTTACAGCGAGGGGAGGGAAAGTTCTGCTTTGCTTCCTTCAGGCTAGACTCTAGAATCGAGTTTCAGCACCTTACTATGGGGACATTCCTGCTAGGTATTCTCGTCGTTCTGAACGTAGTACTTCTGATACTGACGCTGCGCCTCGCCCGTTCCTCGGGCTATTCGGCGCAAGTGGCTGCGCTGGAGGAACTTGCCCGCCAGGGTGAGGTCCTGCGCCAATCCTTGCTCCAGAACTTCAGTGGTGCGACCGCCGACATGGCCACACGATTGGAGGCGACCAAAGGTGATCTCCGCCAGCAGGTCTCCGACCGCCTCGAAGACGGCTTCTCCCGCATGCGCAGCACTGTCGAAGGTCAGCTGGCCTCTGGGCGCCGCGAACAGTCCGAACAACTGGCCGATGTGCGGGGCGAACTGACCCAATCGTTGGCACTCACTACGCAGCAGCTCAAGACAGAATTCGACGGCCTCAACCAGAACACAACACAGAATCTTGAAGCCATTCGCTCCCGCGTGGACGAGCGCCTGCTCGCCATCACCGACCAGGTTCAGCGCAAGCTCGATGAGAACATCAAGGAAGGTTTCGCCCAATTTGAAAAGGTACAGCAGCACCTGAAAGCCGCGGAAGAACA
>Ga0075030_100004093_pt1 | contig 13207 bp, 6 predicted proteins | sample LitLauG_LLR_2012_FD_71393 | JGI IMG/M metagenome (GOLD analysis project Ga0075030, IMG submission 71393) | Freshwater sediment microbial communities from Pennsylvania, USA - Little Laurel Run_MetaG_LLR_2012 | ecosystem: Environmental > Aquatic > Freshwater > Creek > Sediment | place: USA... | reverse complement strand
GAAGGGGACTGAAACCTATCGTCTGTTGCGTTTCGGCCTGATACTTGTCCAGATGCAACACCGTCCCCATCGAGAAGGGGACTGAAACATCTGAGTTGAACCAACCCCCCATTTCCCTGAGAGATGCAACACCGTCCCCATCGAGAAGGGGACTGAAACAATAAATGATACTACTGCCGCTTCTAACGTCACATCTGATGCAACACCGTCCCCATCGAGAAGGGGACTGAAACATTCACGCCCAAGTCGGAAGTCATTGAGCGCGCCGGATGCAACACCGTCCCCATCGAGAAGGGGACTGAAACCGCAATTCAGAAGGCGTGAAATCGGGGCCGCGCTATTGATGCAACACCGTCCCCATCGAGAAGGGGACTGAAACCTATCGTCTGTTGCGTTTCGGCCTGATACTTGTCCAGATGCAACACCGTCCCCATCGAGAAGGGGACTGAAACGGTTGCTCCCGTTGATGTCACACCTTCAATCGTCTGGATGCAACACCGTCCCCATCGAGAAGGGGACTGAAACTACATCGCGGGTTCTTCCCAAGGTGCGATTTCAAGATGCAACACCGTCCCCATCGAGAAGGGGACTGAAACTGGTGGCGTAACAGCGGGTAGTTCGGGCGGGGTCGGATGCAACACCGTCCCCATCGAGAAGGGGACTGAAACGCTGCTGCGTGGGTGTCGAGCCAGGTTCGCCTCCAAATTGGCAAGGGTAAAGGTAAAGGGAGGCCTCGACCCACGGGTTCTTACGAAGCACCTCCTCCCGATGTCCTCGGCCGCGCAGGGTTTTACATCCACGAGACCCCGAGCGACAATAGATCCACGGCTCCGGAACGACAGGTCTGCATCGAGATGTCCAGTGGACGTTTTGCCCCGGTTGCGTTACTCGCGTGGTTCACGGTAATTGCCGCTGCGCAGTCGCCGAGCACCCCCCGTCCGCTCGCGCTAGGTAAACCTGTACAACGGCAACTTGCCGGTGGCCAATCCCACACTTATAGTTTTTCTCTCCATTCCGGCCAGTACGCACACGTGTTGGTAGATCAGCGTGGCATCGATGTCGTGCTCACCGTGTTCGATCCGGACAACAAGAAACTTGCCTCCATCGATCGATGGTCAGATCTTCAGGGTGAGGAATCAATTTCTCTCGTAGCCGAATCCATGGGAGATTATCGACTCGAAGTGCGATCGGAGTCCAAAGATGTTCTTCCGGGCCAATATGAGATCAAGCTTGCCCAAGTAAGGGCGCCAGTCGCAATAGATCTCAAGCGTATCGCCGCCGAGCGCAGCTATGCGGCAGGCGATGAACTGAATGGCGAGGGGTCGGCCGAAGGTCATCGGCGGGCAATTGAGAAGTTGGAGGAGTCCCTTTCGCTCTGGAAAGAGGTTGATGACCCGTTGTGGAAGGCTACTACCCTGCTGTATCTGGGATTGATTCACTACGATTTCGGCGAAACGCGGGAAGCAAACGAATACTACACGCAGGCCCTTCCGCTCTGGCGGATCGCACGAAATCGAAGCGGCGAGGGTGCGACGCTCAGCAGCATAGGAAGAGCTTACGATTCGCTTGGGGACTACCAGAAGGCGCTCGATTTTTACAACGAGTCTCTTCCGCTTCTAAGGGCAGCCGATGAGCGCGGCTGGGAGAGCCACGTAGTCCATAACTTGGGAATGACGTATCTTTCTTTGGGCGAGTCGCAAAAAGCTCTGGAGTACTACGACAAAGCGTTGCAGTTGGAGTCAAGAGCCAACAGCATAGCAGGGCGCGCGCATATCCTTCACCACATCGGTGAGGTTCACCTCCGGACGGACGCGCCGCAAAAATCTCTTCAGTACTTGGATCAGGCACTTCGGCTCAGCCGATCCGTGGCCGACCACCTGGGAGAGGCCACGGCTCTTAATCACCTCGGGAGAGCGCACGATCTACTGGGGCATCCGAAAGAATCGCTTGAAAACTACAATCAGGCGCTAATGCTCCAGCGTGCCGCCGGGTACCGCCTCGGTGAGGCTCAGACTCTTGCGAACATCGGCATGCTATATCAATCGCTCGGAAGCGCAAAACTTGCGCTTGACACTTACTCGCAGGCACTTGTCATAAACCAGGCGATTGGCGATCAGCGGGGCGAAGCATCCACACTCAGCAAGATTGCTGAAGTTCACGCCGGACTCGGTGATCTCACGAATGCCCGTGCTGAAGCGGAGTCCTGCATCCGCATAGTAGAGTCCCTTCGCGCAAAGGTGGCGACGCCCGAGCTTCGCGCCTCATACTTCTCGACAACCCACGATTATTACGAGACTTATGTCGATATTCTGATGCGCCTTCAAAAGGCCCATCCTCTGGAAGGCCACGAAGCTGAGGCTCTTGCCGCAAGCGAGCGCGCGAAGGCGCGGGTATTACTGGAGTCCTTGCGTGAAGCGCGAGCGGAGATCCACCGCGGAGTCGATCCGGTATTGTTGGACCGCGACCTTTCTCTGCGACGGCAAATCGATGCGAAGGCGGACTACAATATTCGGCTATTGAGCGGTCGCCATACAGAGCAGGAAGCGGCGGCCGTGCAAATGCAAATTGATGATTTGCTGACCCAGTATCAGGGCGTGGAGGCAAGGATGCGAGAAACGAGCGGTAGCTACAGCGCGCTAACTCAACCGCAACCGATTTCCGCGCGTGAGATCCAAGAGCAGGTGGTTGACGCCACAACTCTGCTTCTTGAATACTCGATTGGTGAAGAGCGTAGTTATTTGTGGGCGGTGACCCCAAATTCGATCTCCAGCTTCGAACTTCCGAAGCGCACGGAAATCGAAGGTGCTGTACGGCGCTTCCGCGATCTCCTAATCGCTAGGAACGTCCAGCGTATTGGCGAGGCTCCCGAGCAGAAGCGAAGGCGGTTGAGGCAGGCAGAAGCTGAGTATCCTGTGGCTTCTGCTGCCCTCGGCCAAATGCTGCTGGGCCCCGTAAGTTCGTTGTTGAGTGAGAAGAGACTGCTGATCGTGGGTGACGGCGTGCTGGATTACGTGCCGTTTGCGGCGTTGCCCGAGGACGGAAAAGCAACGCCGCTGATAGTCCATCACGAGATAATAAATCTCCCGTCAGCGTCCACGCTCGGGGTGCTCCGGCGCGAACTGGATGGTCGATCGCCCGCTCCAAAAACAGTAGCCGTGCTAGCTGACCCCGTCTTCGAGCGGAGCGATTCACGGCTGATTGCGCGTAGAAATGCTACGGTCAGCGCTTCTTTGAACGCCGCCACGACCCGTTCCGCCACCGCTTCGCGAGTCATAGATGGTTCCCTCCGCCTACCGCGCCTTCCATTCACACGACAGGAGGCCGACACAATCATATCGCTCGCGAGATCTGGAGACGCAATGGAAGCGCTCGATTTCGACGCCGGACGGGACAGGGCGACCGGCGGAGAGTTAGCAATGTATCGGTTTGTCCACTTCGCGACACAAGGAGTGCTCAATGCTGCACATCCCGAACTCAGCGGTCTAGTACTTTCGCTTTTTGATCGAAGAGGCACGCCGCAGAACGGTTTTCTTAAGCTGCAGGACGTGTATAACTTGAACTTGCCAGCAGAACTTGTCGTCTTGAGTGCGTGCGAGACTGGCTTGGGTCGGGAGATCAAAGGCGAGGGACTGATCGGGATAACGCGAGGCTTTATGTACGCCGGAGCGAAGCGCGTGGTCGCCAGCTTGTGGAGCGTGAATGACGTTGCCACGGCCGCGTTGATGGGGCACTTTTATGAATCGATGCTGGCGGCCGGCTCGGCACCAGCGGCGGCGTTGCGCTCAGCACAGATCGCGATGATGGATCAAAAGCGCTGGGCTTCACCGTATTACTGGGCGGCCTTCACAATCGAAGGTGATTGGAAGTAAGATGCGCTGGATCTGCAGAGGTCGTTACGGAATTTAAGCGCTGGATTTGGCACAGGCTATCGTCACTCCTACTGAATGATCAACTTCGCCGTATTGCTCAATACTCCATTCATCGTGATGAGAACTGATGCCGTCCCGGACGACAGACCAGCAGGCACAAGAATATTTACTTGATACCCACCCACGAGACCTGGAGCAAGACCGCTGTATTGCACCTGGGCGTTGAACCCACCGACGGTAACAGTCGGCTGTAACGTTGTGGTTTGACTTCCGGATGGTGCCCCGTCCTGGGGGTGCCCCGAGACTGGCCCCAGGCCCGTGGCATAAAGCGCGATGACCTCACCTTTCGTTGCCGGGCTATTGGTCGTAATTGCCTGGTTCGTTGAGCCATGGAGTGCTGCGGCGTTGCCGCTCCCGTCAGTGAAGATTCCGGGTTGCGCTGCTAACACCGGAGTGGTCAAAGGCTGACTCAAAGCACCGTAGTTAGTGACGGCGACTGTTACGCTCTGACTTCCCGCTAGTTCCCAGGGAACCTGAAAATTTATTTGTTGCTGTCCATTCACGTTGGCAACCCCGAAAAGAGGCACGCTTGATCCATTTATCTGAACCGAGGTTCCGCCCAACTGGAGGGGTAACGGGACCTGCCCGGCGCTGCTGATCCCCAAGATTGTTGTAAGGTTAGTACCAAAAATGGTCCCTATGCTGCCTGCCACTAGGCCGCTTTTAAAACTCGCTCCATTGGTAACGCCATCAACCGTGAATGTCGGTTGCGAAGCGACAGAAAGCCGCCGAATCATTCCGTTGCCTGCGTCGGCTATGAGCAGTCCACCGTTGTTGTCGAAGGTCAAACCGGATGGGCCATTCAGAAGCGCAAGCGCAGCGGGACCGCCATCGCCCGAGTAGCCAAAGGTGGAGCAGCAGTCGCCTATCGCGGGATTGCCTGCTAGAAATGTCCCCGCGATGGAGGTGATAAGGCCATCCGAAGTAACCTTGAGAATCCTTTCATTGCCAGTTGAGATGAACACGTTTCCCGTGCTGTCGATCGCGAGCCGCCCAAGTTCGAAATGCGCGCTGGTTGCCGGGCCGCCATCGCCGACATAGGCAACGTTGCTCGGGGCGCAGACACCAGCAAACGCGGAAATGGTGCCGAAGGTAACTTTGCGAACACAGTCATTCCCGGAGTCTGCGATGAGGAGGTTCCCTTGAGGGTCAAGGGCAACGCCGCGGGGAAAGGAAAGCTGTGCGTTTATCGCAGGGCCGCCATCTCCCGAGTATCCCGAACCTGTAGCAGCGCCACCGCTGCCAGCCACCGTCGAGATCGTTTGATCCAGTGCGATTCGGCGGATTTTGTTATCTTGGGTATCCGCCACATAAATGTTTCCCGCCGGATCAACGCTCAAGCCTGTTGGTTGGAGGAGTACCGCGCTTAGGGCTGGCCCCCCATCCCCAACCGGGTCTCCAAAATTTGTATACTTTCCAGGTCCAGCGATTGTCGAGATTGCTCCGTTCGCAAGCTTGCGAACCCGGCTATTTCCGGTGTCCGAGATTAGCAGATTGCCATTGTGGTCAATGGCCACACCGCTGGGACTGCTAAGGTTCGTGGTCAACGCTGGGCCATCGCCATTGAAGTTAGTATTTCCTGTTCCGGCCACAGTGCTGATGAGGCCGGTCTTGCCGTCGATCTTCCGAATATGATTGTTGCCAGAGTCCGCGATGTAAATGTTCCCCGCGCCATCCACTGCAACGTCCTGCGGGCCGAGTAGCTGGGCCTGATTTGCTGGGTTTCCGTCGCCGCTGTAGCTCCTAGCGCCAGACCCGGCAATGGTTACGAGTTGACCGTTTGCCGCCGCCACCTTGCGCACACGGCCAGCGTAATAAGGATTAGCAAAGGGATTATCGACACCGTCAACCAGATATAGATCGCCGGTGCGAAGGTCCGGCAAAACTGGAAAGCCTATGGCCGACCCAGCAGTGATCTTAGCCGCTGTTGCTAGCGTGCCGTCAGGGCTGGAGCCGTCCGAACCTGTACCAACTAAGGTGCTAACGACCCCTGTAGTGTGATCGATTTTCCGCACTTTGTAGCAATACGAGTCGGGGAAGATGACATCTCCGTTCGAATTGATCGCCAGAAATGCTGGAGCGGAAATCGCGATTTGGTTGCCGGGCTTGCTCTCAGCACAAAGCGAAGCGACCGGGCCGCCTCCGGCCACTGTGGTTATGACCTTGGTGTTGTGATCGACACGATAGATACGGAGGTTGCCAGGGTCAGCGATGAAGACATTCCCTGAAGGATCGACCGCGACCGCTAGGAGTCCGCCCAACAGTGCTTGGGTCGCCGGCCCTCCTTCTCCCTGGTAATACCCAACAGTTCCCGTTCCAGCTATTCGCTGCACCGTGCCGGCGGTCACTTCATCAACCTCGGCTCCTCCTCCGATGAAGAAGTTTCCCTGATTGTCGATCGCAAAGGCATTCTGGCCAACTCCTGGTGAATACGCTCCAACGCCAGGGGGGAAGCCGTTCGCTCTTGCCGGAAGTTGCATTGCGTTCATCACTCCAGTAGTGGGGATCACGCGCAGAAGTCGTTGGCCCGAATTGCCCTGGGCGTCCCAGATGTAAAGATTTTCGTTCGAGTCAACCGCGATAGCGAGAACGCTGATGAGCGGCGATTGTGTTGCCTGCGCGCCGTCGCGTGGCGGATCGTAGTAACCGGTGCCTGCGTAAAGAGCCAAATTTCCGCCCGCCCCGATCTTGTAAACGGCGTTAGTGGTAGCCACGTATAACGCGCCGCTCGGCCCTGATGCTAGCCCAACGATCGCAAGGGACGCGCTTGCGGAAGGAACATTGTTCGGAATATATCCACCGGCGATTGTATTTATCACCAGTTGCGCGTGTACCGCCGTCGGCCAAGCAGCCAGACAGAGAGCGAATACGAGCCTGCTTCGTCGCAACATCGACATCACCTCGAAGGTTCAAAAGTATAGCATTGTGGAAGGATCATTGGCGGCAAAGGCATTCAGCAGTGCTAAGCATCGAACGAATTAAACAGCGCGCTGTCCCACGTCCATGTGTGACGATCACACCGAAACGTTACGCCGGAACTGTTTCGGGCATAGCACTTCGGGCGGATCTGAGGCGACGTTCGGTTCGTCTCGGCGTCGTAGCGCGCCCAGCCGTATCAGGAAAATGCATTCCTTAGAGGCGTTATAATCCAATCTATCATTGAAATGAGGTCGTCTGTAGGTGTTGTGCCGGATGCCAAACGAGATTGCTCCGTCGTGCCCTGGTACCTCGGCGGTCGGAATGAGCCAACTGGGCTCCGTCTTGCGGATTTCACATGCGGACAATACGCCCGTACTATCATTCACCAGCGCGCCGCTGATGTGGTCGTGGACTTGTTCGGAGCGTACGGCACGAGCCTCGCTGAAGTCGAGGGTCCGGCCGGACCGCGGGGGGCCTGAACCGGTCATCGCGGAAGCTCGCGGGGATTTCCAGGGCGAATGGAAATGAAGCCCGCTCACAAAAAGCCATCGGTGAAACCGGAATTGTCGCGTGTCATCAGCGACCAAGCGAATGCGGGAAATGATGTTCTCACAGAGGACTACGATCGGCTCCTGCGTCACTTTGACAATGACTCGCAGCGTGCTGCCCAGCAATATCAAGCGTTTCGAGAGAGGCTCATCATGTTCTTCGATCGGCGCGGCTGTCGCGATGCGGTTCTTGAAGCGGATGAAGCCTTTACGAGAGCAGCGCGTTCAAAGGAACTGGAGAAGGTCGAGGACATCGTCGGGTTCATCTACGAGGTGGCCCGGAGGCAAGCTCTCGAAAAGCGCCGAAAGCAAAACCGGGAACCCGGACAACTTGTTGAGGATGAAAAACTTGCGCGAACTCAGGCAATGGCAGTAACCGATGCTGATTCGGAAGAGAGCAGAGTACACGAAATAAGGCTCCAGTGCCTGGATACCTGCCTAGCGACGCTCCCCCCAAAAGATCACAAGCTCCTGCTGGATTACTACCGTGAACAAAAGACCGAGAAGCTAAGGCTTCGGAAGTTTTTGGCAGAGAAGCTTGGTATCCCGATTGGTACGCTACGAACGCGCCTGGCACGCGCGCGTGCCCAACTGGCGGTCTGCTGCGAACAATGCATCAAGAAGTCGCTAGAAAAGGTGAAATAGTTTTGAGTTTTCGTCACCTCAAGATGGAGGGCCGTTGCCCAAGAACACTGTGAGCCCACGAGATCAAGAACCCGCGATCCGGCGTTATCTCCTAGGTGATCCATCCCTGAGCGAGGAAGAGAAGACCGCAATAGAGGAGTCGTACCTGAGGGATGGCCATGCCCACGAGAATCTTCTGGAGGTCGAGGACGAACTCGTTGACCGTTATGTCTTCGGCCAGTTGGATGCGCACGAGACCGTTCTTTTTGAAAACAGCTTGAAGCACTCGCCGCGCTGGAAGGAAAAGGTCGAACTAGCAACCGCTCTGCGGGAATATGCGACCCGACCATCAGCCGATCTTGGGAGGAACACGGTCGGAGGGCGAGCATTCCTGGAGGTTCCGCCGGCCTATCGTTTCGCCGCAGCATGCGGGGTCGCCGTCCTGGTGGTCGCGGTGACGACCTACTTTCTGCGAACCAATCATCTTGAGCGTCCTCTCCCAACCACAGCCACGACCAAGGAGCCAAATTACGTAGCTCCGCCCAAGCAGGTCCCTGCACCCGTCGAGGCACAAAAGCACTCCCTGCCGAAGCCCTCCACCAGCCCTGTGCTCTCCTTCATCCTGATACCGGACCTCGTCCGAGGAAATGGAGAGCAGACTCAGATCAGGCTCTCGGCTGGCCGCTACATTGTGCAGCTTCGCATGGAGCGCGACGATGAGCCTTACGGCCGCTACGAAGCGACCGTTTCGACTCCCGAAGGCCGAACCATCGCCCGTCAGGTGAATCTGCGACCACGGTCCTTGGGCAAGAGCAGAACCGTGGCCTTGGCGCTCTCGTCCGAAATTCTCAGGCCAGGCGTATATATCCTCAATCTTAAGGGCCAGACCACGACCGGCCAGCCCGACGACTTGGACGACTACACCTTTGAGGTGTCCAATCGCAAAAGAGAGAAGTAGACTCTCCCGCCGCTCGATGTAATGTTTTGGCGATCCTGGCACTCACGGATAGGCTCCAAAGCTCTGTGTTATGCTCAAAGGCCCGGAAGAGGAGTTCAAGCGATGACGACCATGGCGCTCCATCGGAGCAGTCGGCAGAAGGGTGTGTGCCTCCCGCGGCGGATTGTTCGTTTCTGGCACCTCGCTGGCGTCCTCGCTCTCCTGGCGCCAGCCGCGCTCGCGCAGCAGCAGACCTGTGCGCCGTCCTTCACCTATCGCATCGGAGACCCGTCGCCGTCGCCATCATCCGTCACCTGCACGCTGACAGCAGCTAGCACGGCTCTCAACTACACCCTCAGCCCGTCTGCTGCCTGGATCGTGGTAACGCCAACGTCTGGGAGCATCCCCGCAAACCAAACCGCAACCATCACCGTATCTGTCAATCCGACCGGACTGGCTGGAGCCAACTACAGCGGAACCATTGCCACAACGGCCGTGGGGTACAGCATTACGCCATTTTCTGTGACTCTGTCCGTCACGGCCGCCGCTCCCCCTAGCCCGCAGATAACTTCGGCGTTAAACGCCGCAAGCTTTGCCATCGGCCGACCCTTGGCTCCCGGTGTAATATTTTCCGTTTTTGGCACTTCTCTGACCGACGGAACCACATCTTCTGCCCCGAGCATCCCACTTCCAACCACCCTCTCGGGAGCGACCGTCCTGGTGAATGGAGTCGCGGCACCTCTATATTTCGCCTCTCCCACGCAAATCAACGTTGAGTTCCCAGTAGAACTGACGGGCATCAATAGCGCATCCATTCAGGTTCAAGTGCGCAGTCCGGGCGGAAGCGGCACAAGTCCGACATTCGCAGTGCAGGTAGCCTCATCTTCACCTGGCGTTTTTACGTTGAATCAGAACGGGACTGGCCCCGGCTTAGTTTTCCATGCGACCAATTTCACCCTAGTTTGTCCCGCTGGCAGGACTGACTGCACAACCAGTATGGCCGTGCCGGGTGAGACCCTCTCCATCTACATGACGGGCCTCGGCCAAGTCAACGGTTCTTGGATCAGCGGGCAGGTGCCAGCGACGCCGTTGTCAACTGTCGGCACGCCGACGATAACGATTGGTGGAGTTCAAGCCCAGCTCTCGTTCGCTGGACTAACAACGAACTTCGTTGGAATATATCAGGTCAACGTCGTAGTTCCGCTGGATGCACCCGGAGGCAACACTGTTCCTGTCCTAGTCACTCTACCGGATGGCAAATCCTCGAATGCGGTCACGATTCCGATCCAAGGCCCAAGTAGCAATTCTCAAAATGGCGGCGGCCCTGCTGGCGGCACGGTTCTGTCGATGGCCATCGATCCGAATACTCCAACGATCATGTACGCAGGTACTTACGAGGGAGTCTTCAAAACCACCAATGGCGGGCTCAACTGGAGTCCGACCGGGGATGCCCTCCTGGACCTCGTGCAAAGCTTGGTTATCGATCCTTCAAACACGGCGACTGTATACGCAGGAACCCGTAGCGGTGTCGTATACAAGACAGTCAACGGCGGAGCCACGTGGTTTTTTGCCAATTCTGGCCTCAAACCGGTGGGAACTGTAACGATATCAACGGGGGGGACATTGCTCATCGATTCCTCCAGCCCGAGCACGCTCTACACCGCTTTGGCCACCGGCGGTGTCTACAAAACCACGAACGGTGGGAGCACCTGGACGATTCTGAATTCCGGCCTTCCAAGTAATGACATCAGCACACTCGCGATGGACCCATTGAATCATTCCAACCTATACGCGGCCACAGCGTACAACGGTGTCTATAGGTCCACAAATGGGGGCCTCAATTGGACAAAGATCAACTCACCGCTTCTAGCGCAAAACGTGGGTGTATTCGCGTTCGACCAGCGCAACCCAGGGACAATATATGCTGGCGGAGTCGGCATCGTAAAAAGCACTGACTCCGGCGCAACTTGGGTGACAGCGAGTCCCGACCTGAATGGCAAGAATATTCTCGCTCTTCAGATCGATCCTAGTAATTCTAATAATCTCTACGCCGGTCTTAGCCCGTTCAACGGAACGGGCATCTACAAGAGTACTAACGCTGGCGCAAATTGGTCCCGCGTTTCTCCGGATGTCCCTCCCGATCCGAATCTTTGGGTTTATGCCTTCGCGCTGAACCCTGCCGTCCCTACAACCATCTACGCAGGAACAAGGTATGGTGTACTGCAAAGCACGAACGCCGGAAACAACTGGACCTATGCAAATGCCGGGATCACTGCGGGCGGAGTGCGCCAGCTTGTCATCGATCCGTCCAACCCGGCCACCCTTTACGCGGGAAGTGACAACTTGATCTTCAAGACAACCAGCGGTGGCACGACCTGGAATCAATCGAGCAGTGGCTATACGGCCAACAACTTTGGCGGGATGGCCATAGACCCCTCAACGCCAAGTACGCTCTACGCCATAAGCGATCTCCAAGGACTCTTCAAGACCACGAACGGAGGCGCTAGCTGGTCCCTTCTCACTTCCAGTCCCGTCTTTGGCGGGCTCGGATCAGTGCTCGTGGACCGTTCCAACTCGGCCAATGTGTATATCGCAGGTGGAAGCCCGGGAGGCGTTTATAAGAGCACCGACCGCGGACAGACGTGGAATCAGTTGGGATCACTCCCCGGAGCGTATATTCTTGCCATGGATGCAGGGAGTTCCTCCACACTGTACTGCACGGCTGGAGGTTCGGGCGGTATTTACAAAACTACTAATGGTGGTCAAACCTGGACGCTTATCAACGCCGGCGTTTCCACCGAATCACAGACAATTGTAGTGGCTGACCCGATCAATTCTGGTGTGGTTTACCTCGGCACCTACTACGATGGCCTTTTTAAGAGTACAAACGGCGGAGCCACTTGGGCGCGCGCCGGGGTCAGCGGATTGGTTCAGGGAATTTCGGTCGATCCATCCAATCCTTCCACGGTCTATGTCGCAACCTTCGGTGGTCTGTACAAGACAACCAATGGCGGCGCGAGTTGGCAATCTCTCGGTAATAGTCTCCCGGAGGCCGCGCTTTACCACTATGGGTTTGCGATAGATCCCGTCACCCCTGCAAACGTGTATCTCGGCACCAGCTACGGCGTGTTCAAGAGTATCGACGGTGGTCAAAGTTGGCAGCCGACGGGAGCAAATTAGCCGGGCCCCACCCGGACGTTCCTGCGAGATTAGGAGAACGACTTGATGACTTCGCAAGTTTCCGGACCGCTGGCATCGACCAATCTTTTGAGGCTGTCGAAGACGGCATTCATGAAAGAGAGACTGCTGAGTTGGTTGACCCTGCTCTTGCTCGTACCAGCTTTCCAGTCGACGACGTTGGCACAGGTTCCGAACCCAAGCCGGTACTACATCAACACTCTTGCAGGGGCGGGCAGTGTGTTTACCGAGGGACTAATTGGAGATGGCTCTGCGGCTACCGCCGTTCCGCTTTATGGTCCACGTTCCATCACTGTCGATCATGCGGGAAATCTGTACATCGTGGAGTACGCAAGTGTGCGAAAGGTCACCTCGCAGGGCACGATGTCAACTGTGATCGGGAGCGGTACGCCAGCCGGGAACGCTACCGGTGTCGGAGGACCTGCCACTCAAGCAGTGTTGAGAGACCTGGGTACGGTGGTGTTCGATGCACAGGGGTCCATGGTGGTGTCACACGCCGGGTTTGCCCCGCCAGCCCCGGGTGACCCGTCTCAAACATCATATTCTGTGCCTCAGTTTTATCGGGTCGGCAGTGACGGGATACTGAACAATGTCAACGTAAGCTGGCCGGCTGGTAAAGGGTTGGGAGGAAACTGGGGTGGGTTCACGATGGACCAAACGGGAAACATCTACGTGGGCACCTTATCGGCTCAATGTGGCGTCTGCTTCGGTAGTGAGGTTCTGAAAATCTCGCCCCAAGGCACTGTAAGCATTTATGCGGGAACTGGCCAGTTCGGATTGTCCGGGGACGGCGGTTCCGCGATCAACGCTCAACTAGGTTCGGTATCATCGGTCGCGCTGGACTCCAAAGGAAACCTGTACTTGGTAGATGGTGCCGACTCTCAGAGCTATGCCACTACTGTGCCCCATAACAATGCAATTCGGATGATCAACTCCTCCGGCGTGATAACAACAATCGCAGGAGCCGCTGCTGCTGGCTTTTCGGGGGACGGAGGACCGGCTGCCGCAGCACGGCTGAATAGCCCAACAGCAATTGCTATCGACACCGCCGG
>Ga0075030_100004092_pt1 | contig 13207 bp, 12 predicted proteins | sample LitLauG_LLR_2012_FD_71393 | JGI IMG/M metagenome (GOLD analysis project Ga0075030, IMG submission 71393) | Freshwater sediment microbial communities from Pennsylvania, USA - Little Laurel Run_MetaG_LLR_2012 | ecosystem: Environmental > Aquatic > Freshwater > Creek > Sediment | place: USA... | reverse complement strand
AGTTGCCAACGGCGCCAAACCCAGCCATTCTTGAACCCGTGCGAGATGCTCGTTTGCACCCCTCTCAGCTGGCCCGAATATGCCGAAAACAGGTGGCTTGATTATGGTGAGAGGTGACACAGCCCATGGAGGGCGTGCCGATCACTTGCCGGCCCCCGCGGTGCTCGCACAGGACGTGCCCGGCAAGGAACCGGCCCAGGAAGCTGGCGCAGGTTAGGCACCCTCTGCATGTAACCGCCGATTCGCCGGGATGGCGACAAATTGGCGACAGTCTCACGATATCCACCGGGGATATCACGTAAGTCATTGATTTTATGGTGGGCCTCCCTGGAGTCGAACCAGGCACCAACGGATTATGAGAAGAACGGTGTATTTTTTCCGATTTAGAAACAAGTACTTAAAAACAGACAATGCGAGTGTGTAGCAAAATGTGTAAGAAACGGGGCAAATTTGAAAAATGCAGATTTCGCATTTGAATGCCGTTCTTCCTACTTGCTCCTTGATCAACGCACTACGCCCTTCTCTTTTGCATCGCTAATCGAACTCCTAGGAGTTCAGATCCATTTGATTGAATGGATTGTCAGGATCAGATCCCTTTCGAATCAGGTCCATCCCGCGCTGAAACTCGGTAACACACTCCCGCTCGGACTCCGATAGCCCCGGATTCCAACCGGCCGCACGCACTTCTCGCTCAAGCGCATCAAGATCAAACGGGGGCAAAAGTAACGGCTCAAAGTAGCGTGGATTCATCGATACAGTACGCCGAACACTGTCACCCGTACTGGAGCTACCCACTCGCAAATAGTGGCCAAGAAGTCGAAGTAAAGAGCCCGGAGCCGTAACCACTCCCTGAATCCAGGTTTGCACTTCGATTGGATTGCTCCAGTCATGCCAACGACGCAATAATGCAGCAAGATCCGGCAGATCCAGCAATGTGCCATCGCGAGCCGCTTTTCGCAGGTGATCAACTGCAAGGCTCTTCAACTTGACAGCAGTTTCGGGCTTGAACTCCTGAAATACGGAATCTCGCTCTTCAGATGAAGGTTGCAACATTTGATCAACGCTATGCGCAATCTCAACAGAAACGGCGACGGCTATCGCAGTGTGCATGCAATCTACGATAGCCATCTCCCGATCAGTCGCAGGCAAACGTTTCGTCAAATGGTGCACGAGCCAATAAATTTGTATCGAAGGTGCAATAGAAAAAAAACCAGGCAACCGTTCCCTTGAATTCTTTAGGAATGCATCACCAAACATAAATGCCGCCTTAAGACACGTACGCGCAAACTCTTCCGGCAAGTCATCAATTTCGATTAGTCTATTAAGCAGTTCACGCGCCTTGCTAGATCCATCAGACCGGATATTCGCAATCGCATCCAACCATACCCGCGTGATCGCGTCGAGGTCTGTCCCCAGAGCGATAAGGGAACGAAGTTCCGCTCTTGTTAACCTTCCCTGAGCGACACCAAATTGAAAATATGTCGCGAACATATCCGGCGCGCATACACGAGCTTCCGCATTCCATTCGCGCACCCTGCTCGCTGCATGGAACATGTTGCCCCATAGGGCCTGCATTCGTGGAAATAGGTGCTCCAGCATTCCCTTGACCGGTTCACGCCGATCCTCAGGCAAAGAAGCAAGCCATGCCTCATGAAACTGTTTCTCTTGCTCACGCTTGCCTCTCTCATCGCGCGGAGTAGATCCAGTAAAGCGATCCGGATTTTCTCGCACAGTTTCGTATCCAAGCGGTGCAAAAACTCGAAGGCATTCCATAGCGATAAAATCGACTGCACTCACCTCGCCACAGACAGCAGGAAACGTAATTGAAAGTGCATTAATAAAGCGAACGATATCCCGAGGGCTATCAATGATCTTGGATATTCCCTCTCGATAGATGTTCCCCCAGCGACCGCTTTGGAATGCCGGGTCGTCGGCCTCACCGAAGAGTCGGTTCAGTTCATCTATCAACCGCTGCAAAACTTGATCGTGCGGGACAGCGGGGAGAGAAAACGGCGCTTGCACTATCTTTTCGAGATAAGCTTCACCGTCTTTGATGCCAAGTGACGTGCAAAGCGCCTCGGCAACGATTTGTCGATCGAAAGCAAGCAGATATATGACATTCGGAAAATCGGCAACCGCCTTGATGACCTTAAAAACCTCCCGGATTTCGTCCGGAGTAAGGCGGTCAATATCGTCAATCACAACAACAAATCGTTGATTGCAGAGCCTAAGAGCATTGGATACTTCGGCCTTAAGTTTTGGTACATCCTTGGGCCTCGCTTTGAGCATCTTTAGACCCCAAGACACCAATTTAGCCACGATCGGGTTGCCACCACTTACGCTCACCGAAACCGCGTGCCCCAGTGCATCGGAATACGTCGCCATCGCGTTTCCGATAGCCATCAACGCAGGGTTTTCATGTGGCAAACGCGCTCGAAATTGCGTCAAGAATTGCGTTGCCAGTTGCTCTCGATCAGTGAACCACCAAGGATTGAAATCAATCAACACAGGCACAGACGTGCCCGCGTTCTCCTCTTTGGAGCAATGCGAAATGTAGTGTTTAACGAAATTCAAAAAGGTGGATTTACCATATCCCCACGGCGCGTAAATTGCGAGTACCAATCCTTGAGGGCTAGGTGTAGTGCGAGCAGCATTCGCTATCGCTTGAGCAAATTGCGCATAGCCAAACGCATCATGCCCTGGGTCCGTCAATGGGGCATCGGAGGCCAATGCCACAATCTCGCCCGTGGGGCTACCAACTAAAGTGTTTCTTGATGTCCTATCGTCGCTGTTTGAAACTTGATCATTCATCTACGCGTGCTCATATTTTCAAATTTCCTGCACGATGCCTGTCGCACCTTTATCGCGTCGACCTCTCTCTAACCCGCGCTCTTCAGGCGGCTCGCGGCTTCAGCTCGCCAAAACCCCCGACCGAACACCAATTTTGAAGCGCTTATGCTGCACCCAACGGAAGATTCTCGGGCTTTTCAAGTGGATCATGCTTCGGAATGCGAGAGCGCGTTACGCCGTTATATCCAACACCTCCATGTTGCGCCTGAAATGCATTCGGCGGAAAATAGCGAAGCTTTCTGCAGAAGCGTCGAGTGAAGCGATTTCCATAGAAGTCGTCGTAGATCACCTGCCCAACGAGGAAGAATCGCTTGAATTTCCCGGTCGCCTCAGCGTTTATCAGTCGAAGGTCGTCAGCGGAAAGATCAAATTCCCTAACCAAATCCACCGCCGGCTTACTCGCCAGATCGGCCTGTCTCGTCTCTCCCGGTACGATCTCTTCATGAAATTGAACCGGTAGCAAATTGAAGTCTGCCTTTGGCAACTCGTCGTTATCTGTCAAAAACAGGTCGGCTCGCACCTGACGGATGATTGCCGGCGTCTTCCCGTAGTTCTCGAAACCAAACAAGACCCGTGAATCGCACTTTTCGGTTCCATTGAAATAGAGTTTTCTCGCTGGTGACAATGCTGTATGTAGTTTCGACATGTCCACTACATGCGGCGAAAGAATCGGTTGGGACTCGATGACGGCGATATCTGTTGGCGCCGGTTTCTTTTTGACCCCTCGCGCCGGTTTTGTTTTGACCCCGGGGTGGGTGCCGACGACGTGGTGGTCGGCTGTGGATAAGTGTAGTGGGATTGTGTGTAGGTGTGAACCTCCTTTGCATTTTCTCCGGGGTTAAACCCGCCGCGTAGGGCGAAGCCCGTAGCGGCGGGCGACAGGATCACGCCGGTTCTGGCGCCTTCTCAGTCGGTGGTGCATTGCCGCCTTTTCGGGTGCTCTGCCGGGCCTTGATGCGTTTCTTGGTGTCGGCCGTGGCGCCGGTGAGGCGGATGGATTCGTTGCCGGTCTCCACGATGTGGCAGTGGTGCACGAACCGATCGAGCAGCGCCGTGGTCATCTTCGGGTCGACGAACACGCTGGACCACTCGCCGAAGTCCAGGTTGGTCGTGATCATCACGCTGGTGTGCTCGTAGAGCCGCGAGAGCAGGTGGAAGAGCAGCGCTCCGCCGGCCTGGCTAAAGGGCAGGTAGCCCAGCTCATCGAGGATGACCAGATCGAGCCGAAGCAGGCTCGCCGCAATCCGCCCGGCCTTGCCCTGTGCTTTTTCCTGCTCCAGCGCGTTGACCAGGTCGACCGTCGAGTAGAACCGCACCCGCTTGCCGTGGTCCCGGACGCCGGATATCCCGATCGCCGTGGCCAGATGCGTCTTGCCGGTACCGGGCCCACCGATGAGCACGGCGTTGTGCACGGCATCGGTAAATGCCGTGGTGGCCAGTTGCTCGACGAGGCTGCGGTCTACCGGCGAGATGGCGAAGTCAAAGCCGGCCAGATCCCGATGCACCGGGAAGCGCGCCGCGTTCATCTGGTTGCCCACCGAACGCATGCCGCGGTCGGCCGATTCGGCCGCCAGCAGATGCTCGATTAGCCAGCGGGAACCATCCACGTTGCCATTGGCTCCCTGCTCGGCCAGATCGGCCCAGGCGCCGGCCATTCCGTGCAACCGCAGCCCCTTGAGTTCGACGCTGAGGTCACGCATGGTTGATCTCCTCGGCGCCGATCGTGCGCAGGCTGTCGTAGCGGGCTGTGTTGGCCAGCGGCGGCGTGGTCAACTGCAGATTCGTGACGACGTTTTGGGGTGCCGGCACGGCGTTGAGCCTTCCCAGGACGTTGACCACATGCTCGACGCTCACCCGGCCCGAGGGCGGCGCGCTTTCGAGCGCCAGCTGCACTGCCACCAAGACCGGTTCCAACCCCGCCGTGGGCACGATCGCCAGCACCTGCGCCATGACCCGGTCGCCGCCGGGCTCGCGCAGCAACGCCCGGCGCAACTGCTGCAGCGGCTCGGGCAAGTCGGCAAAGGGCGCCCCATTGCGCAGGGCCCCGGGCTTTCTCTGCAGCAGCGGCACGTAGTGCTGCCAGTCGTAGCGCGTCTGGTTGCGTTCGCTGTACCGGGCGTGGCTGGCAACGACCACATCGTTTGCCACCACCACGACCTTGCCCGGGTACAAACGGGTGCTCACCACCTGCCCGGCCAGCTCGCAGGGCACCGAGTACCGGTTGCGGGCCACCGACACCAGGCACGTGCTGGAAACGAGCGCCGGCTTCTCTACGTAGCCGTCAAAGGCAGCCGGCATCGGCATCAGCTGCGCGCGCTCGTGCTCGAGCATCTCGGCCAGGCTGAACTGCTCGTGCTCCGGGTGCCGGATCTCCTCCCACAGCGCCCGGCACCGCGCCGCCAGCCACGCGTTGAGCTCGTCAAACGAACTGAACCGCTGCTTGCCCGCCTCGATCCAGATCCGCCGCCGGCTGTCCTGCACGTTCTTCTCGACGACCCCCTTCTCCCAGCCGGAGGCCACATTGCAGAAGTCGGCGTCCAACAGGTAGTGCGCGCACATCACGGCAAACCGGGCGTTCACGGTGCGGCCCTTGCCCTTGCCGACCTTGTCCACCGCCGTCTTCATGTTGTCGTAGATGCCGCGCCGAGCAACCCCGCCCAGCGCCGCAAACCCGCGCGTATGCGCATCGAACAACATCTCGTGGCCCTGGCTCGGGTAGGCCACCAGCCAGAACGCCCGGCTCGCGCACAGCTTCATGTGCGCCACCTGCACCTTGTAGTAGATCCCGCCGATGACCAGAGGCTCCTCGCTCCAGTCAAACTGAAACGCCTCTCCCAGCTCGAAGGCCAGCGGAACGAAGGCGCCGGTCAGGTGCGCTTGGCCCTCGCCCAGACGCCACTGCCGGATAAAGTCCTTCACCCGCGTGTAGCCACCCCCGTACCCGGCCGCCTGAATCTCCTTGTACAAAGCCAGCGCCGTGCGCCGGTGCTTCTTGGCCCGCCGCGCGTCCGCCTTGAGCGCCTGCCGGACCATATCCTGGAACGCCGTGAGCTTGTGCTCGCCCCCGGCGCTGCGCAGGTACTGGGGTTCGGCCACCACCGGATCCTTGAGCCACTTGCGTACCGTATTGCGCGCCAGGCTCGTCATGCGCACAATCTCTTTGATCGACTTCTTCTCTCGGAAATGCAACCGCCGTACTTTGCCAATCATGGCCATGGTGATCACTCCTTTGCCCCTGCTCAAATCTGCAGCAGGGTATGTGAATCACCGGGGTCAATTTTCAGCCGGCGCGGCCTTCGTTAGGGGGTCAATTTTCGGTCGGCGTCAACACAGTTGCACCTCAAACGGGCAATCAAGTCGCTTTCTTGTGACCTCAAAGAACTCCTCGTACCGGCGTCGTACCTCGGTGTTTAGGCGCCGGACCAAACCCTTCACTCGCAGAATTTGCTCCTTGTAAGACATGGGCTTTCTCGGATAAACCATGGCTGTCCTGCCAAACGGTCAATTTGGTGGCTCATAGAAATAGACTGGACGAAGGCGTAGTAGGTCTTTGTCTTCATCGGACAACTTCAAATAAAACTCCTGCCACAGAGCCACAAATCGCTCCAAGTCAATCAGTTCGACGTGCACCTGAGACGTACGAGCAATTTGCTTGGCATCAGTGGTAAAGCCGCTCGTCGAAACAAACATTCCGACGTCACCTTCCTTTTGAAGCAGTCCCATCAATTCCCGAACTTCTTGAACGCTTGCCGCAGCCTCCTTATGTTTGACCTGAACTTTTATACGCGGCGTCTTGACGCCGAGTGGATCTTGATACGCCAAGACATCAACTCCACCGTCCTTTCCTTTGGGCGCAACGAACGGTGTGTAATAGCCCATGCCGTGCAGCAGCGCGGCAACGAGATCCTGCAATTCGTAGGCGTTCTTTCGGTCGATTTCTTGCTTCAAGCCATCAAACGCAAATTGCTCCATCTGTTGGAGCGTTGCCTCCTGCGCTTGTTCTCCGCGGGTTACTTCAGCATCCCCAGGATCCCCGACCTTTTCATCCTTCTCGTCACTACCTTTTGGATTCGCCTCGCGCCACTTTCGATATGCATCAGTTGCCGTTGAAAGTAGACCTTCTTCCCCAAGCTTTAGGGCAGCTTCGCCTTCCTTGGTTACGTACCAGACACCTTGCTTCTTGATCAAGAATCCCGCCTTGATCAGATCGATGCTGAAAAAATGAAGAATGCTGATCCACCGCGTGTAACCCGATTTTTCGTACGCAGCTTTGGCCCAGTCGTCAAGCTGAACGCGTTTCCCAACCTCCTCGATGACCTCCTTGCCTGGCGCCTCCCCGCCCTTTTCGACAAGAATCTGAAGTGCAGCGAAAATGACCTTTGACGCAATAAGCCTAGAACGTGCGATTTGCTTCGCCATATTTGGCATCCCTTCCGAAGTCCGCGGCCCCGGTCCCTCAATGCGGCGCAGCCTTCATCTCTTTCACAATCTTCACCGTCTCGATGCTGACAGTCGTAACTCGTTTAAGCAAGTCAATCACCTCTTCCTTGTAGTCCGAGAAGCGATATGTGTTGAACTTTTCTTTGATCGTCGGGTCCTTTGGGGTCTTTTCCTTGTGCTGATCGAGAATCCATTCAAGGGCACTACGGTTGCCGAGCCGGTAGTTCCACGCCTCTTGTGGCACGTTTGAAAGCGTAGTTTCAGTGTCAAGAGCAATGGTGCCCGCGTTCTTGTTAACGCGGAGTAACGGCTTCGGAGATTGTCCAGCAAGGCGTGCCTTTTCGTCTCCCACATCAGCGCGCAGGAGCGGGAAGGCGGCAATCGACGCGAAGTCAATGTGAAGCAGCATCAGGCGTTGCCCCCAATCGGCCCATTTCCAGAAGTCCGGATAAAGCGGGATACGTGGAAACTCACGCTTGAGGTTTAACGCATATTTTTCCCTATAGACAGGGTCATGAAGCACCCCGTAGACGTAGTGGAAAATTCCATCTTTGGTAATCGGCCGTTCTTTCTTCCCACGCCCTGGTTGAAAATGCTTTCTAAATTGCGCGAGCCCCCAATCTGTGACATTTTCAGTGCGATCACCATTCGCGTCGTATCGCCAGTACGGCAGCAGTTGGTTTGCATCGAGTGACATTACGGTCAACGACGGCGGGCAATCACACGCGAAACAACTAAACGCCAGCCGTCCACCAACCGTAAAACCTATGGCGCGGTTTTCCGCATCTCCGTTGGGCCAACACAGCGGAACCTGATATTGAAATTCATTTAGTTGCTTGGAAAAGTAAAGCCATTTCTTTACGAAGGGTCTGTAGAGACTGTGTGTAATGAGCCTCTTGTCGAAAGAAAATGTCGTCCCCTTACGTAGTTCGTTCTTGACAGCGCGAGTCCATTTGATTGAAGAGTCGAGCATCGAATCTAGGTCTTTGGCGGTCCTGAAGGAAGCGAGCCTCTTTACATCAGCGTTGTATGCATTAACGAGGAATTGAATCTTCTTCTCAAGCAGGGTCGGACTATCGTCGTATACCCAATCATCTCTATTAGTTACAACACCGAGGGTGAAAAGTTTGAATACAGCGCGCTCTTCAGATGCCTTCTTGGCCGTTTTTGCGTTCTTGGAAATCAAAGGTACCAGTGATTCAAAGTCGTTGTTCGCCAGATTAATCCAGTCACTTTTCGCGTCTGGTGTGATTTCATCAAACTCGATGTTCTGCAGAGCTGTGCCATTCAAAAAAGATAACTTCTCTTCACGCTTCTCCATCTCTGGTCTTCTTGAATAGAAAATGCGCGATCCTTTTTGCTTTGCACGTTTTACCATGAAGCTAATTGCGACACCGGTTTGAATCCCGAATACGTTGTGCGTCGTACCGGATAGTTTTGGATTTGCACGAACGTCGCCACCGAGGTCAACTATGCGTATCTCGGCAAATTCCTTGGCAACGCACGCACGAAATCCATCAAACGTACGGGAATCGATGAAGCTCCTGTTTGTAATAAGCGCAAGCACACCATTTTCGTCAAGGCGATCACTTGCCCAGCGAAAAAATCGCGCGTACATATCGTAGACTTTGGTCTTCTGCGCGGTGCTGAGGTCTATGTACGTTTCCTTGATTCGTCTGTCGACTTCCGGGTACTCTCGGTTCTTGTTATTTTCACTTTCATTTAATTGATTTGCGTTATATGGCGGATTTCCAATAATTACGCTTATTCGACGGCTGTTCTGTTGTCGAATTCGCTTTACGTTGTCGTCGGATACTGAGCCAAACAGGTCGTCTTGGTGACCTTTGTGCTTGCGCAGCGCGTACGTATTGTCAAGCGTGTCGACAAAACAAAGACCTGGAAACTCCTCATACCGTCCATTCACCGCCGCGTAGGTCGCTTCGATATTCAAGTTCGCGACGTAGTACGCGAGAATCGCGACCTCGTTCGCATGAAGCTCCTTGGCGTACTTTTGGCGAAGCTTTTCCGGCTGACCAGCAAAGTGCTCGATCAGCTCGCAGATGAACGTACCGGTCCCCGTAGCCGGATCGAGAATGTCTACATTGGTATCGATGAGGCTGAGACCGAAATGCTGTTCACATAGCGAATCTGCGCCATCAATCATGAAACGGACGATTTCGTTTGGCGTGTAAACGACCCCCAGTCGGTCAGCTGCCTTCGGGTTGTATACCTTGTAGAAATTCTCGTAAATTGATTTTAGGAACGTCTGCTTTTCATGGTGGGTACTGATATCCGCTGCTGCTTTACGAATGGCGCCGTAATACGGTGCGAGGCCTTTTAGCGTTTGGTGCTTGGTGTTTCCTGTAAAGAACGTTGCTTCAAGTTTGTGCAACTCGCGAGCCACCGAGTTGTCTTCGTGGTAAGTGGTCCCGGGGAATACAGCATCAAACACTTCTCCCGTTAGGATGTGTTGAATCAACATCTCTCTCACATCGGCACCTGACAAGCTTGGATTGATAGCCTCCTTCGCGTGCTCCAAGAACGCCTCCGCTGCCTTCTGGAAGGCTGGCGTCGCCTGGTCTGCTCTGTCGATCATTGACCGGAGGTCTTCTAGCACCGCCGGTAGATCTGTCTTAAACTGCTCCACGGCCTTACGAAACGCCTCAATCTCTGGCCGTTCGTAGCCGAAAAAGAGCTTGAGCAGCTTTTCCAGTTGCGCAACGTTGTCGACGTCGCACCGCATTACTTCTTGGCCGTGTTGTATTAGGACCGCCGCTCGCGAATCCTCAAAAACAATATTACTTTTTGGATAGCCCGCCTTGAATTTCTTTTCAATTTCTATGTCAAGATCATCCTTGCTATCCTTGGCTTCCCAATAGCCAAACGGCACGCGCAGCGCATGTAATAGCGCGCCGTCGACGTAACGTCGCTCCTTCGCTTTTGTTGTGAGCTCGTACTCTGGAATGAATGTCAGATCGAGCGACCGACCCCAGTTCTTGAGCAAGTCCTTGAATGCCTCGCGCACCACGGACTCTCGGTGTGTGCCGCTCACCTTTTTAAGGTTGGCGAGTTCCGTCAAGTACTTGTTGATAAGGACTTGGCTCATTCAATCCCTGTCTACGGTTTGCGCCACGGCTCGTCCCGGTAATTCGTATATTTCTCGCGCGGAGTCGGCCACACTCTTTTCTCGTCAACCTTTAGCGACGCACTCCCTGTCCGCTTCATTGAAGAGACGAACTCTTAACGCGCTATCTAGAGCATGTTTCGTACGTATTTCCCGTGACCAAGGAGCAGCTATCCGTTGGTACTCTATGCAGATACGGCATTCGTTTTGGGAGAGACTTAAGTGAAAGGCAGCAACGTAAAGGCCAAGGTCTCGTCAATAGCGAAAATCGTCCAGAATGCGACAGTTATTCGCTTTCACGATGCACCGCATTACCGGAATCACAGCATCGACATTTCCGCAAACCGTGCACTGGAACTCCTTGAGATAAAGCCGTACCTCGGCGACCTTCGCGCTAAAGTCACCTCTGCAACTGGTCGCCCAAAGACATGCCGCGTCATCGTCAAAGGTCGAAATTTCACGGTACTAGTCGGTTACACGGGCAGCGTCAGCCTCGGCATCGAAGAAGCATAGCGGCAGCGCTTCCATCCTGTTCAATGATACGGCTTGATATTGCCGGTAACCGTCGATCTCTGCTGCTGGACCAAGTTCTGGCGTGCTTTTTGTAGATCAAGTCGGTCCGCGGTAGCATCAGCCTGCGCTTTTAACTGCCTTGCTCTATCCTTGGCAGACTTGGCGCTCGCTTTCATCCGCTTTAATCGCTGTTCCGCCGCAATACTCGCTTGTATTTCTTCTAGTCGCATATTTGCTCCCACGCTTGCATTCGTATATTTACCAGGGATGGCAGCGAAGTAATGTCGTTTTCCAGGGGGACGCTAGCCGCCCAGGCGTTTCCCAGTCAGCATCGCAAAACGTCAGACCATCGAAACCGCAAATGCACGCGTAATACGCTCCAGCAAATTTTCACGAATAAACCGATGGGCCGCAATGCGACCCACCTTTACACATTCCTCAGCTGGCGCGTGCACCTGCCTTCGCAGGCTTACGCTTGAATCCCGCCCTAAGCGATGCGCTTGCAGCTTCAATGTGGTCGTCCAACTCGCCAGCTTGAGCGGCAACGCGAACACTTCTCAACGCCTCGACCATTTCCTGCATCGAGCCTACCTCTACGGCATTGCGCCCTTTTGCCAGCTCGATTGCCTTTTGACCGTACAGGATTGAGAAAAGCAGCTTGCCGTCTGCGCTTTTCCACCACCACTGCTTTATACGAGCAGGCACTTGCTCGCTGACGCGCTGCCCGTCAATCCCGACCTTCATTCGGGCCCGCATGGCCTCGAACGTCTTGCCTTCCGCCTGCGCACTGGCAAGGCCTATCTGTTCGTCCAACTTGCCAAGCAGCTTTTCACGGCGAACATCGACAGCGGTTCTGCGTTGACGCACTGCGGAAACCAACTTCAGCTTTGCAATTTGCATGTGAATCTCCTTTCGTTAAAATTTCACATAGCAAAATGCTAGCTTCGGTCTTGCGCCAGTGTCTACCAAAAAAATGCCAGATTTTTAGCAGGAAAACGGGGGATAAACATATGAAAAAGCTAAATAAATAATAAAACGCGAGGTTTTTGATGACTACAACTATTGCAAAAAATTTCCAGCCGCAAGCCCAAACCCTGCAGCACGCCCATGCCGGCATGCTGCGCGATTACGCGCGCCTGGCCGACTACCTATTTACAGTTACTTTCCGGGCAAATAGCGAGGGCGAGCTGCCGAGCGAAAGCCAGGTACACGCGCAACTACGACACCTGTGCAGCACGCTGAACAGCGCGGTTTGGCACAACGAAACAAGATTCGACGAGAACTGCAAAATCTTGTTCGTGCCCGTCGTTGAGGGTGCAAATAGCGCCAAGCGAATTCACGCTCATATCCTGCTTGGCAACGTGAAAGCAAAGCAAATCGTCGTCGACCATATGCAAACGTACACGCGACGCACAAAGTTTTTAGCGGACCGCTTTGATTTGCGCGAAATTTATGACGCCGATGAACTAGCTTGGTACCTTGCAAAAGAAATAAATTATTGGAACGAGGACGCAGTAGCTTGGCAGCTTGCGTCTATCCCACCGCAATATTTGCCAAGCTAACCATATTCACTGCACAAGCCGAACAGAATGTACGGGCCGCGCTACGCAGACATTTGCGACGTGCGCACAAGTGATAACAATTCAAACAACCCCCGCCGAGCCCCCGAGGCTCAATAATATTCTTTTATCTATAGCTTTTACATTCACAACATTCAAAGCCTTTACATCCACAACTTCTACATCCACAGCATTACTCTTCAAGACATTCACAAGAACATAGACAACATTATCGACATCGAGATCAACACTGACACCGATATCGAAAACATTTTCACGACAGCATTGGGTTTCGAGCTCAAAACAAGACCAGATCGAATAAGAGCCAAGACGCAAAGCAACGAGCAGCAAGAGAGGTAAATACTGCTGATGGAATGCGATGCGCAATTAGGCTGGCGACGTAGAGCGAACAAAAGCGACGCTTGTATGTGCGACGCACTAGATCGCGCTGCAAGCGTTTTTTTGGGCTCGATGCGGGCTACGTAGCTGGAGCGTGATGACGCTGCTGTAGGGCGTGTTTTACGCTTTGCAGATCGTGGTTTTTTCACGACGGATACGTAAGGAAATAGCAAAAACCTTATGTGATGCGTTATCTCGTTGAAATGTAACGGGCCGCTGATCCCATCTTGACCGCGGCGGGGCCGCTGATCAACGAACTACTTTGGGGATCCAGCGGTGCGGGAGCAGGTCTTCGATCCGGCTGGCCGGCAGGGTCGGCAGG
>Ga0075030_100004089_pt1 | contig 13210 bp, 7 predicted proteins | sample LitLauG_LLR_2012_FD_71393 | JGI IMG/M metagenome (GOLD analysis project Ga0075030, IMG submission 71393) | Freshwater sediment microbial communities from Pennsylvania, USA - Little Laurel Run_MetaG_LLR_2012 | ecosystem: Environmental > Aquatic > Freshwater > Creek > Sediment | place: USA... | reverse complement strand
GCACTCGGCCATGTACGAGTCGTGGACAATGTGGTGAACCATCTCTTCCTCGGGCAGGTCCACCGGTACGGGCGCGTCCATATCCTGGCGGAAAATCCCCTCTGAGCTCTGCGCCACAAACAGCCGGTAATTTTCTTCACTGCGCCGCAGCGCCTCGTCGGCCCGCTTTCTTTCCGTGATGTCGATCATGAGCCCGCGGGTCAGCCGCTTTCCCGTTCCCGGGTCCCCGACAATCACCCCTTCGTCCCGCACCCAGACCTCCTGCCCATCCTGCCTTCTCATGCGGTACTCAAACTGGAATGGACGCCCTTCCTCCCAGCTGTCCTCCTGCAGCACGATCGAACGATCCTCAGGATTCAGGTGGTTCCACCAGAATTGCGAATCGTTCACGCAATCTTCCGGCCGGTATCCGAGGATGGTCGCAACCTGCGGGCTCATATACAGAAACGGTCCCTGCACCCCGGTGTCTGCCACGTACGAAATCGCGGGAACCTCCTCCACCAATTGCCGGTACTTGGCTTCTGCTTCGCGCAGCGCGGCGGTCGCTCGCCGGCTCTCTTCCTGCGAACGAATCGCCGTAACGCCGTAGGCAAGGTTGTTTGCCACCTCACTGAGCAGTTCGACTTCCGAGCTCTCAAAGGACCCTTTTTGCCCCGAGTAGATTCCCAGCACCCCGAACGGCATTTGCGCCACCCGCAGCGGCAGCACGATCATGGCTTCATATCCTCGGGTCAGTGCGGCCTCCCGCCACGGCGCAAACGACGGATCGCTCGCCGTGTCGGTAACCACGCACACCCGGTTCTCCCGCACCGCCGTGCCGGCCGGTCCTCGCCCCATCGGTGTGTCCGACCACCGCAGCTGCGCCCGATCCAGATACCCGTTCTCGTATCCGGCTCGCGCCACCGGGCGCAAGGTTTTCTCCTCGTCCGGCTGGGCGTAGGCGATGGCCGCCATCCGGTACCCGCCAACCCGCACAATCACATCGCAGATCTGGTCCAGCAGTTCCTGTTCGCTGCCCGCCTGCGCCAACGCCTGATTGCAGGCACTCATCGCTCGCAACGCGCGGCTCAGCCGCCGCAGTTCTTTTCGAACGGCACTGTCGCCGAGGGATTCGCTCACGGGTTCCGAGGTTGAGACTGAAAAGCTGGGGACAGAAACCGACGCCCCTGCCGTGGCTTTCGAGGCTGGAACTTCTATTTCAAGGTCTTCCCTGGATGTCGCTCCCAACTCCGCCTGACCGTCGGAGTAGGATTTTCCCTTTGTCATCTGAACCCGGTGATCCTCCGCCCCGGCTTTGCGTTCGCCGGCAGTAGTGTACAGGTTCCTCGGCGCTCGAATCCGCCAAAAAGTTGGACATGATCGCACCCACGGCGGTGACCAGAGGCTTCGGAGTGGCCGATCCCGCAGAGAAGCAACGTTGAGTCGCGGCCTACTTCGCCCTCCGCCGCGCCTTCCGGGAAGGCGGAATTACGCCCTTCTCCGGGCGCTCCCGCTCGATCGTGTCCGACAGCCGGTGCAGCGGCTTGTCCGCCGCGGAGGAGAATTGTCGCCCTGCCATCCTGACGGTGAGTCCTTGCCCGGTGTACATCGCTTCGTCAAAGGTGCTCCCGGAATTGGCGGCAGCCACCGCAAACGCACCGTGCGGAACGCCATTGGTGAACGCCGTAGCGATGTAATCACCCACCATCAAACCATTCTGCGAAATGGGCAGCCACGCCATCAGCGTCGGACCCGCCACCGCCACCGGAGCATTCCATGTCGCTCCCCCGTTCGCCGACGAAATGAATCCTACGATGAGTTGACAGGTCGAAACCGTGCAGTTGCTCTGCGAGTAATAGTAGTAGTGGATCCCAATGTGGGCGTCAGCGCCGGAAGTTGCCGGATCGATTCCAATTCCGGGAATGAAATGATCCACCGTGCTGCTCGGGTCATCAATCGGGACGCGGGTCACGCTGCTCCAACTCAGACCATCGGTCGAGGTGCTGTAGACCAGATCGTTGGTCGAACAGCCCGAGCGAAAGCGGCAGTCTTCCCACACCACCCAGATCGTTCCCGTGCCGTCCACTGCCGCTGACGGCAGCGGCCCGCTGCGGATTCCGGCAGCATCCAGATGCGATTGCATGCTGGCAATCACCACGGGGGCGGTCCAGGTCGCGCCTCCATCGGTCGACAGGAAAGCCGCCATCTGATTCGACTGATTCGACAGCAGCCAGATCGGGACCACCACATTGCCGTTCGGCTGCACCAGCGGTTGTCCCCCAATGCCCAACGCTTGGTTCGCGGTCGGGAGCGGTGAACTCCACGTCTGTCCGCCATCGCTGGACGTGCTCATCAGGATCTCGTCGAATATGGCGGGATCGTCCCATTGCACATAGCAATTGCCATAGTGCGGACTGCTCGGCCAACTGTCGCAGGCAATCCAGTTCTTATCCGAACTCGACGAAGTCGCATCGACGCTCACCGGAGTCTGCCACGTCAGGCCGCCATCGGTCGAACCGCTGACCACCACTGCCGGCGACTGGGAACTGGACACCGGTAACGAGGCAATCATCCAAACGCCATGCTTTGCGTCGTAGGCCACGGCCGGGTCACTTGCTGCCTCGTATGGTCCACCGCCCTCTCCAAACGTCAGCCCGGGCAGAAAACCATGAGCCCAGGTCGTGCCCCCGTCGGTCGAAGTGGCCCAGCCGATGGCGGTCGATCCGGCTCCCACACCTTGATTCTGGGAAAGACGTCCCGTCTGAAACGCGGCCACCAATGTGTTCCCGTAAGCCGCCAGGTGAGGCTCGACTTCTGTGGCATGCTGGCCAACCGCGAGCGTGTACGGATCCGAACTGATCTTCGTCAGATTGGGCCCGATCGGATTCTCCGGAGGGGGCGTCGTGGTAATCGACGAAGGTGACGACGATCCGGAGCAACCGGCCAGAGCAAGCAGCAACAAGGTCAGCAAGCCGGTTGCCCGAGTCCGATCCTGCAAAATCGTTGCAAATTTCGTGCCCATACCTCTCCTGTAAGTACTCCCCCTCGCACCAGCAATAAACTTAGATGCAATCCTTGCGGCATCCACCGGCTATTTCAAGTGCATCCCTTGACACTGTGCCCTACCGATGACACTGTGCCCTACCGACTGCCCCCCCGCTCAAAAATGACGGCAACGTCGTCCCGGTAAACAGCCTTCCAGTTCGCCGATTCCATGAGAAGGCTGGTCAGCGCGGCATCGCGGGGAAACAGCACGCTCTGGACCGCGCGCTCCTGCAGGAAGTCCTGCCAGCCTTGCTCGGCCCGCACCATCTTCAGGTAGGACTTGAAGAATTGCCTACCATACAAGTCGTGCCGGTCATCGACCACCACCTGCTCCAGCGGATAGCGCCGGTAAATCAGGTACCCGCCCCAGGCATCCGGAGTAAGCACCGGTGCTTTCACTCCCCGCTTTTCGAGATAATCGACGGCGGCGACCGGCATCCGTTTGGAATCGAAGTGAGCGTCCATCCACCTCCCCGATCCGGCGTGGCCCCCTTTCGTGGTAATCACGAGCGTGAGCAAGATCGCCGCGGCAGGCCAGATATGGCGGCGCAGCCCGGACTGCAACGCTGCCATCCGCTGAAAAAATCCCCGCTCTGGCGACAGCGAGAACAGCGGCCCTACCACCATCACCAGCAAAAGGGATGAAACCGGGAGGTTCCGCGACGAGTACAGTCCCGTGTATACGGAGAACAGCATGAGCAGGACTCCGCTCCGCGGCGCCGTACGTCTTCGCCACGCCAGGGTGCCGAGGGTAATGAGCACCAGCAGCGCGAAGCACTTTTCCGCTACACCATGAAAATCAGGCGACTGAAATTCCTGAATGTGATCCATAAGGAATCGGTCGGAAAGATAGGAATAGATGTGCGCGTGCAGCTTCCACCCATACGGATTGACCAGGCTCGCCGCCGCCGAAAGCAACCCCACCCAGGTCAAATCGAAAACAAGATGTCGCGCCGCAATCTTCTGCAGCGATTCCTCAATCCGATCGCCGTTGGACCGGAACCAATTCCACGCCGCCGCCAGCCAGAAGGTGATCAACAACACGAAGCCGATCAAGAAGCCGCCGTGGACATTCGCCCAAACCAGCATCAGCAGCGGCAATATCCACAGCCAGATTCTGCCGCGCCGGCTGAGGCAGTTCCTCTCACAAAAATCCAGAATTACAAACCAGATCACCACGAAGAGCCAGCTCAGCAGATGCGGCCGCGCCAGAAGGTGAATCATCGACGCCCCGAGCGCGAGCAAAACCAGGGTGAGGGCCGCGAGCAGGTTCACTCCGCGCCGGATCAGCCAATGCAGGGTCCCGGCGAATATCGCCGCGATCACGACGCCGCTGAACCACGCCACCCCATTGAGTCCGAGCCTGGCGTCCAACTCACCCACCCCTAGGTCATACAGCCATTCCCAGGCAAACCACGGCTTGCCTGCCATGGTGGAAGAGAACGGATCGAGGCGCGGGATCGCGTGGGTCTGCAGAATCAACTGCCCGGTGCGGATATGCCAGCCAACGCCCGCGTCTCCCAGCAGGCGCACCGCCAACGGCGTGAACACGACCGCGCCCAGCACGGCGAGAAAGAACGCATCCGCCACCGAAGGCACCGCCAGCCGCAACCAGGCGGGCTGCTCGGTGCTCGACGAACTTCTGTAACCCACCGCCATCGCGGTGAATCTTATAGAGGGTGGAGGCGAACAGCAAGATGACGAGTGGGGGGCTGGCTCGAGTGGTGATTGTAGGCGCCGGTTTCGGCGGCCTCACCGCTGCGCGCGCGCTGGCCGAGGCTCCGGTGCGGGTGACCCTCATCGACCGCCGGAACTATCACACTTTCCAGCCGCTGCTTTACCAGGTCGCCACGGCAGGCTTGTCGCCGGGAGAGATCGCCGCTCCCATCCGCTCGATCCTGCGTTCGCAGCGCAATACGGAAGTTTTGATGGCCGAGGTCCAAGGTTTCGACCTGGACCGCCGCATGGTAAAGACGGATGCAGCCGAAATTCCGTACGACTACCTGATGGTGGCGGCTGGCGCGAGCCATGCGTATTTCGGCCACGACGAGTGGGAGCCGCTTGCTCCCGGGCTCAAGACCATTGAAGATGCCCTCGAGATCCGCCGCCGTGTGTTCCTCGCTTTCGAACTGGCCGAGCGCCAGGTTTCGGCGGGAGGGGACGCGCCTCCGCTCAATTTCGTCATCGTGGGCGCCGGGCCCACCGGCGTGGAACTGGCTGGCACTTTAGCCGAAATTTGCCATCATGCCCTGACCCATGAATTCCGCTCTATCGACCCGTCACGCGCACACATCCTGCTGCTCGAAGGCGGGCCGCGTGTCCTTGCCGCGTACCCGGACGATCTTTCTCATAGCGCCATGGAACAACTGCAACGACTGGGCGTCGACGTTCGCACCGCCACCATGGTCAGCCGGATTGAGCCCGGCGCGGTTCATTTCGGCGATACGCGACTGGAAGCGGCAGTTATCTTGTGGGCGGCAGGCGTGGCGGCATCGGACCTGGGGAAAAAGCTGGGCGCACCCACCGACCGCGCCGGGCGTGTGATGGTGCAGCCCAACCTCAGCATCCCCGGTCACCCCGAAGTATTCGTCATCGGAGACCTAGCCGCCCTCAAAGACGCCCACGGCGCGATGCTTCCCGGCGTTGCGCAGGTGGCCATCCAACAAGGTAATTTCGCTGCCAAGCTCATTTGTCAGAACCTGGAGTCGGGCACCCCAGTTGACGCACGATTCCACTACTGGAACAAAGGCAGCCTCGCCACCATCGGCCGAGCCGCCGCCGTAGCCGAGTTCGGCAAGATCCATATCTCCGGTTTCCTTGCCTGGCTCGCCTGGCTCTTCGTCCACATTTTCTTCCTGATCGGCTTCCGCAACCGCATCCTGGTGTTTATCCAGTGGGCCTTCTCCTACTTCACCTACGAGCGCGGAGCCCGCCTGATCACCGGAAGCACGTCCCTGCCGGGATGGTCGAGCGCATCCTCGCCGGAGGCCAAGTCTGGGCCGCAAGAAAACCGCTCCTCCGCGGCCGATTAGAGCGACAATAGAAGTGAGAACGAAGCTCGTCATCTTGAGCGAAGCGAAGGACCTATGCACTCTTCCTCCAGCAACACAATTTCCCGTCGTGTCTTCGGTTCCCTACTGGCGCTCTCGCTTCTCGCAACATTCGCGTCATCGGCCCGGGCCGAGATTGTGAAAATCACCGTCAACGACACCATCCAGCCGATCAGCCAGGAATACATCGCCCGCGCCATCGACGAAGCTGGCCGGCGCCATGCCCAGGCGGTGCTGATCGAACTGAACACGCCCGGCGGCCTGGTCAGTTCCACGCGCGCGATCATCGAGAAGATCACTTCCTCGCCCGTACCCGTAATCGTCTACGTCACTCCCACCGGCGGCCACGCCGGCTCCGCCGGGATCTTCATTCTCGAGTCCGCCGACGTCGCGGCCATGGCTCCGGGCACCGCCGCTGGTGCGGCTCACCCGGTGGCCCTGATCGGCCCGGTGCAGATCAAGACCGAGGACGAGATGAAGCAGAAAATGGAAAACGACGCCGCAGCCCTGATGCGCTCGGTTACCTCCAAGCGCGGGCGCAACATAGAAGCCGCCGAAAGCGCCGTCCGCGAGTCGAAGTCTTTCACTGAGCAGGAAGCGCTGGCGCAGCATCTGATCGATTACGTCGCCTCCAGCCCCGATGACCTGTTCCATCAGCTGCAGGGAAAGCCCTTCAAGCGATTCAATGGTGAATCCCAGACGCTCAACCTCACCGGCCAGCCCGTCACTCTGTTTGACATGACTCTCAAGGAGCACATCCTCGACGTGCTCATGGCGCCCGACGTGGCGTTCCTGCTCCTTGCCATCGGCGCGCTGGCGCTCTACATCGAATTCAACCATCCGGGAGCGGTCATCCCCGGCACCATCGGAGCCGTCTTCATCATCCTCGCCGTCTTCGCTCTGAATCTGCTCCCTACGCGCTTCGCAGCCCTCGGCCTGATTCTGGGCGCTTTTGCCCTTTTCGCGGCCGAAGCGAAGTTCGCCACGCACGGCGTTTTGACCATCGGCGGAATTGTTCTCTTGACCCTGGGAGGCCTGCTCCTGGTCGACTCTCCCATCCCGGAAATGCGCGTCCACCTTCTGACCGCGCTTGCGGTCAGCATCCCGTTCGGAGTGATCACTGCCTTCCTGATGACCATCGCGCTGAAGGCAAGACGCAACAAGATCGTCACCGGAGCCCAGGGTTTGGTTGGGGAAACGGGAGTCGCGCAAACCGCGCTCGCGCCTCAAGGCAAGGTCTTTGTCCACGGAGAACTCTGGGACGGCGTCGCGCCGACCCCACTGCCGGTGGGCCAACTGGTGCAGGTGCGCAACGTCAACGGATTGCTGCTCGAAGTCGAGCCGCTCGCTGCGACTCCGCCTGCCGAAGCGGTGCGGGCTACTTCCGGAAACGCTGCTACTTCAGGTTGAACAGCGCATTCACGTGCGCCGTCACTGTGACCGTCTGCGGAGTGAAATCTTCGGTGGGAGCGGGAGGTGCGGCAGTGGCCATGGCAGCCATGGGACGCGCCATGCGCGGCATAGTCAGACGCGCCATCTCGAAGGTGTCCACCGAAGCATAGGAAAGATCACCCAGCCCGCGGCCGCTGGCCCGAGCCAGCGTGTCGGCCGAATTGTGCGCCCGCCGGTAGGCATCTTCCACGGCTTTGTTCTTGGCGTCGTCCATGTTTTCGAGCGTGTAGCTCAGACTCAAGGTCTCGCTCACATTGGCATCGGCGAGCTGCTGCGAGACCGGACCGACCTTGGAGAATTCTTTCAGCTTCAGCGTAATGTCGGTGGAGACGCGGTATCCGATGACTTTCTGCTTTGGATTTTTCCAGTCGTACACCGGCTGCACGGAAAGGAATCCAACGGTCGCGGCTTTCGTATCAATGCCATTGGCGCGCATTACCTGCCGCACCTGCTCGACTTGTTTCGAGGCGTGGTCGAAAGCCGCCTGCGAAGTGTCTTCCTGCACCGAGACGTGGAACTGAATCTGCGCCGTGTCGGGCGCGGCCTCGAATTTACCGTCAGCGCCGACGTAGACAGTGTTGGACTGTGCGGCCACGGTGGGATGTTCCTGAGCAACAACGGCACCAGTGGCGAAAAGAATCAGCGCCAGAAAAATGACAGCAGATTTCATGACAGGCCTCCGAGAGGATTATCAATCGGAATGTCCGTTTCCCCAAATCATTCCTCAGCCAGAACGCGAGGGATAGCCCGCTTTGCATACTTTGAAATCTCCCCTAAGACCCCGTGCCTTCTGTGGTGAGACCCGGTTAGCGAGGAATCGCCAAATTCCGGTCTAGCCGAATTTCCAGTGCAGTGCCCTTCTCCAGCACCAGGTCGTGCCCGGACTCAAATGCCGACAAAGCTCCATCCGCAGCACCGGATCCAGCACCCACGGCAGCCGCGCGCTTACCACCGACACGCAATCCCTCGGCCGCACCCTCGCCCGCGCCCATCACCACGGCCTCGGCGACCTCCTGCTTGCTCATCCCCTTGCGCCCGATTTCTCCCTCATCGCCGACCTGGCTCAGCCCGTGCTCGCCGGGAACTCCGGTGACGGTGGCCATCAGCGGCACCCAGCCGCGCGCCGTCTCCATCTCATCGAAACTCAGCAGCAGGCGCCTCCGCAATCCCGGCTCGACCGCGCTGATGTGGCCCTTGATCTTCCGCCCAGCCTCGACCGTTAGACCATTGGCGGCCACCAGCGGCTCCCCCAGGCGCGCCTGGAAATGATCGCCCGCTTTCGCCGTATGTGTGTCCAGCCGATCCGTCAATTGAATCAGAAAGATCATGCCCTGGGGCGCGACATTGGCCGGCGCAGGCGGAGCCTGCGCGACCAATCCAATCGTCGACGAGGCCGTAAACAAAACTGCACCGGCATACCCAAGAAGAGCACGAGCGGACAAGGACATAGATCTCCCCTGGTGTGGATTTCCTCATGATGGGATGAGAGGAGAGAAGAATACGCTGCCTGGGTTCGAGGCAGATTAGCTGCGGGCGTCGGCGGAATAGGCGGCGCGATCGATTTGCGCTTCTTCGATTTCCCGGCGCAGATCGTGCCAGATGCTGTCCGGCATCGAAAGAAATACTTTCACTACTTCCGGATCGAACTGCGTAGCGGAACAACGTTGAATCTCGATCCGGGCCGCCTCCGTCGTCTGGGCTGGGCGGTAGGCTCGATCGGAGGTGATCGCGTCGAAGGTATCGGCAACGGAGAAGATGCGGGCGCCCAGCGGAATCTCCTCCCCCTTCAGGCCCCGTGGGTAGCCCGTGCCGTCGAACTTTTCCTGGTGGGAATACACGATCTCTGCGGCTTCCCGGAGCACGGGAATCCTCAGAACCAGCATGTAGCCCTTGTAGCAATGTTCCCGCATCACGGCCACTTCCTCCTGCGTGAGTTTGCCGGGTTTATTCAGAATGCTGTCGGGAATCGCCATTTTGCCAATGTCGTGGAGCAAGGCGCCGCGGGCGATGACATCGATCTCGTCCTTGGAAACACCCATGCGGTTGGCGATCGCCATCGTGTAGGCAGTGACGCGCTGCGAGTGAAATTGCGTCTCCTGGTCTTTGTAGTCGAGGGCTGCCACCAGGGCCTGGAGCGTGATGTCGTAAGAGGCCATCAGATCCCGGTTGGCCTTCTGCAGTTGAGTGGTGCGCGCTGCCACCAGCGATTCCAGATTCGTCTGGTACGTCCGGTTTTCCACCTTAAGCCGCCGGTTCTCGAGGGCGCGGCTTACCGCGTTTAGAAGCTGTTCCCGTTCAAAGGGCTTTAACAGGTAGTCATACGCCCCATTCCGAATGGCCTGCAGTGCCACCGAAATGTCATGCACCGCGGTCACCATCACCACGGGCATGTCGGGATACTTTTCCTTGGCGCGCTCCAGCAGCCCGATGCCGTCCAGATCCGCCATCATCAGGTCGGAGAGCATCAGCTCGAAATCGTTGCCGGAAGAGAGCACGGCCAGCGCTTCCAGGCCGGAACTGGCCTGCTGACAGGCATATCCGGCCGTCGTCAGCATGGATGCGACGATCTCTCGAATCGCTTCTTCGTCATCGACCACAAGAATGCGATCTGGCATGCGATGCACGAAAGTCTAACGGCGATTGTAACGCAGCGACGAGATACCGAAAGTAATCAACCAGGTCCGAAATCTCCATCGAGAATGCGCCCCGCCATGATATTCAGAAACCGGGTACCGGTACGTTCGAAACTCGATGAGCCCTTCCTTCAGTTCCATCTGGCGCGTGGCCACAGAGCTTGGAATCGCCAGGCCGGCCGCGGCGGATCTTGCCCTGCTGCTCCTGCTGGGCGCGACGGTGCTCGTCCTGTTCGCCTTTCGCGAAACCTACCTCAAGATTTGGACGGCCGGCTGGGCTGCCTTCGTGGTCTCCCGCTTGGCCGAGCATTCCTTCGCTGCCCGGCTGCCGGCTCCTTTTGGAGCGGCGACCGTGCAGGCAACGTTTGTGCTGGCCGTGGGACTGCTCTCCGGCGCGGTGCTGCTCTATGCCCGCAGCCGGAATCTGCTGCTGCCCCTGGCCTTGATCACACCGCTCATGGTGGGATTGGCTGGAGCCCGGATCCTGCTGCTGCCGGAATCGCTGCCCATGCGCATGGCCGTGGAAGTGAGTTATCGCATCCTCCTGGTGGCCGCGTCGGTTGCGCTGTTGCGCGCGCGCCGGGGCCGATGGGAACTTCGCGCCTGGCTGCTCGCGCTGTGCCTGCCGTCCCTGCACCTGGCCTGGGCGCCCTTAACCGATCAGGTTCCGGCCGCCGCCTCTTCCGCCGCCGAAATCGCTCTCGGCGTGCTCATGCTGCTAACCGTTTTCGCCGAGTCCCGCCGGCGCGCGCAGAGGCTGCTCGCCATGCAGGCGCTCACGCACAGCCTGGCTGAGGCGCAGCAGTACGGCAACGTCGTCCAACCGGCGATCGAACAATTGCAGAGCGTGACGGGGGTCCGCGCCGCCTGGTTCCGCCTGGTTGAAGGCGGGCACCTGGTTGCGACCCATGCTGTCGGGCTGTCGGCGGACTTCCTGCGCGACGCCGGCATGGCGGAAATCTCTGAGGATCTCTCCAAGTTGCTCGAGCAAACCGATGCCCGCGTCACCAGACGCGGCGAGGCCACTCCCGAGATTCCCGAACTTCTCCAGTCCGAGAAGGTTTCTCAAGTCGTGACGCTGCCAGTGGTGGGCAGCAAGGCACCTGTCGGATTGCTGCTGCTGGGTAGTTCCTCCAACCGGGAATGGACCGTAGAAGAACTCGACTTTCTGCAGGCCTATGCCAAGCAACTGGCATTGGCGGTTGAAAACTTCCGCCTGCTCGAGCAGGTTCTACGCTCGCAGCGCCAGTGGATGAATACGTTCGACTCCATCCACGACATCATCCTGGCGCACGACGCCGACTACCGCATCATCAAGGCCAACCAGGTACTGCTCGAACATCTGGGGCAGGCCGCTGCCGATGTGCTGGGCAGCAGTTGCGAGGCCGCCCTGCCCCACGCCTATGGCGAATGGACCGGCTGCCCCTATTGCGCGATGGGCGCCGACGAAGAATTCGTCGAGGGAGCCGACCCCTGTTTCGGCGGCTTCTCGGTGGTTTCCACTTCCTCCTACTCCGAGCAAGGCAGCCCGCAAAAGGGAGTCATCCACGTCGTCCGCGATATCACCGACCGGCGCTCGGCGGAAGAAAAATATCGTTTATTGTTCGAGCAGGTGCAGGAAGGCGTCTACGTTGCCTCGCCCGATGGCCGGCTGATCGACTGCAACGACGCCCTGGTGCACATGCTCGGTTACGGCACGCGCGAAGAGCTGATGGTGTTGAACCTGGATTCGGAGATCTGCGTCGACTCCCGCCAGCGCGAGACCTTCCATCACGAAATCGAAGCCCACAACTACGTTCGCAATTTTGAAGTCACCATGCGGCGCAAAGACGGCACCCTCCTGCTGGCGATCGAGAGCAGCTTCGCCACCCGCAGCTCGACCGGCGGCATCGAGCGCTATCAGGGATTCGTACTCGACATGACCGAGAAGCGCCGCGCCGAGGACGAGATGCGCCGGCGCAACCGCGAACTGAACGCGCTCAACGCCATGGCCGTGGTCGCCGCCCAATCTTTCGATCTCGACGAAATCCTGAATCTCACCCTACGCCAGGTGGTGACGCTGTTCGGAGCCGAGAGCGGGTCTGTCTACCTGTCCGACACGGACTCGCCCACTTACCGCCGCCGCGCCGCCTGGGGGCCGCGCAGTCGCGACGGTGTGCGGGCCGCAGAAATCGTATTCGAGGATGGCTTCGGCGACCTGGTCATGCGTTCCCGCGCGGAAGTGGTCACCGCCGAATATCTGCCGCACCTGCCGCCCAAGGTAGCCGAGTTCCTTCGCTCCGACGCTGACCGCTCCTGGATCTGGGTGTTGTTCTGGGGCAAGGACGCGCCCGTCGGCATCATGGGCTTGTGCAGCCACCTGGGATACGAATATTCCAGCAACGACGAAAACCTGCTGGTCGCCATCAGCCGGCAGCTGGCCACCACCATCGAAAAAGTCCGGCTCTACGAAGAAACCTGCCGCGCCTACGAGGATCTGCGCAAGACGCAGGAGCAGCTCCTGCAGAGCGAGAAGATGTCGGCCGTCGGGCAGCTGATCGCCGGCGTCGCTCACGAGCTCAACAATCCGCTGACCGCCATCCTCGGCTATGCCGAGCTTCTCGAGAGTGAAGGCCTGAACACACGCGCGACCGACTATGTCAGCAAGCTCTTCAAGCAGGCACAGCGCACCCACCGGGTGGTGCAGAATCTTCTTTCCTTTGCCCGCCAGCGCAAGCCACAGCGGGAAGAAGTCGACATCCGCAAGGTGCTCGACGAAACGCTTGCGCTCCGCGATTACGACCTCAAGTCCAACAACATTGCCGTCGAGCGGGAGGCTCCATCCGAACCCGTGATGGTGGTCGCCGATCCTCACCAGATCGAGCAGGTATTCCTCAACATCATCAACAATGCGGTCGACGCGATTCTCGAAACCGGACGCACCGGCAAGATGAAGATTCGGGTCCAGACCCAGAATGGAAATGTTTGCACCCAGTTTGCCGATGACGGCCCCGGAATCAAGGATCCCAAGCGCATCTTCGACCCTTTCTACACCACCAAGAGCGTCGGCAA
>Ga0075030_100004088_pt1 | contig 13211 bp, 10 predicted proteins | sample LitLauG_LLR_2012_FD_71393 | JGI IMG/M metagenome (GOLD analysis project Ga0075030, IMG submission 71393) | Freshwater sediment microbial communities from Pennsylvania, USA - Little Laurel Run_MetaG_LLR_2012 | ecosystem: Environmental > Aquatic > Freshwater > Creek > Sediment | place: USA... | reverse complement strand
CCCGGCCTCGTCGCGGAACGCTATCGGGATTCGCGTATCGTAACCTTCTCCACCGGAAATGTTTACCCGCTGAAGCGTGTGAGCGAAGGCGGATCTGTCGAATCCGATCCAGTTGATGCTCAGGGCGAATATGCTCAGTCGGCCCTCGGTCGGGAACGCATGTTCGAGTATGGATCCCATCGATGGGGCACGTCGGTTGCAATTCTGCGTTTGAACTATGCTGTGGAAGTGCGCTACGGAGTGCTAGTCGACATCGCATTGGCAGTTTTCGAGCGACGTCCGGTCGACCTACGTATGGGACACGTGAATGTCCTCTGGCAGCGGGACGCTAACTCTTACTGCCTTCGCTCGTTTCCCCATTGCCAGTCGCCGCCCTTGGTTCTAAACATCACCGGGCCCGAAACTCTCTCGGTGCGACTCCTTGCCGAGAAGTTCGGCCGGCGGTTCGGTCTGAAACCTGTCTTCTCCGGCGAAGAGAGTGACACTGCCCTTCTCAGCAATGCCGGAAGAGCGCATCACCTGTTGGGTCGTCCCACAGTGAGCGCCGAACAAGCCATGGATTGGGTTGCACATTGGATCAGCCACGGCGGTCCGTTGTTGAATAAGCCCACGCAATTCGCTACGCGGGATGGAAAGTTCTAATGAACGTACGCGAAAAACTGCTTTCGGGCCTCGTGATTCCGGCTCATCCGCTTGCACTCACTGCCGACCGCAAATTGGACGAACGACGGCAACGTGCTCTCACACGCTACTACCTGGCCGCGGGAGCAGGCGGCTTCGCCGTGGGTGTGCACACCACGCAATTCACGATACGAGATCCAAAAGTCGGGTTGCTCCGTCCGGTGCTGGAACTTGCCATGGAAGTAGCCGGCGGCAAGAACGTGGTGAAGATCGCTGGAGTCTGCGGCAAACAGCAACGGGCAATGAAAGAAGCCGAACTAGCCGCCACGTTAGGTTACGATGTCGTCCTTCTGAGCCTGGCAGACTTGCGAAGCGAGCCAATTCCGCAACTTCTGGAGCACGCGCGCTCGGTTGCTTCGGTTATCCCGATCATGGGTTTTTACCTGCAGAGCAGCATTGGAGGATGTGTTCTCCCCTGCGAGTTCTGGCGCGGGCTCGTGGAAATCGAAAATCTGGTGGCAATCAAGGTTGCTCCATTCAATCGCTATCACACGCTGGATGTCGCACGAGCGGTGGCTCAATCAGGACGCGCCCGCGAAATCGCTCTCTACACAGGGAACGACGATCACATTCTCCTTGATCTCCTGACTGAGTTTGATTTTGGCGGCAATAGAGTTCGCTTTGCGGGGGGCTTGCTCGGCCAATGGGCCGTGTGGACAAAGACAGCGGTTGATCACTTGAATCTTACTAAGAGCAACTCAGGCGCTGTTCCCGCTGATCTGTTGACACTCGCAGAACAGCTAACGGATGCCAACTCTGCCATCTTTGATCCAGCGCATGATTTTCGTGGCTGCATTCCCGGCGTTCACGAGATCCTGCGCCGGCAAGGGCTGCTCGGGGGCCGCTGGTGTCTCGATCCCAAGGAAGATCTTTCTCCCGGACAGATGGAAGAGATCGACCGCGTCTGTGAGACGTACTCACATTTGCAGGACGATGCTTTCGTGAAGGAACACCTCGATGAGTGGCTTTCTTAAATTCTTGATCCTCGTAGTCGCGTGCGCCAGCAGCGCTTTAGCGGCCAGCCCAACGATCAAGGCTATTTGGGCCGAGCAAGATGTAACTCTGGACACGAATCCAACCTCACAGTTCTGGCGCGGCGCCATCCCTGTATTCATGGACGCCAATACCCACGGCACGCCGGACGCCACGTATCGAACCGAGATTCGTGTACGGTGGACGAAGCAGAATCTCTACATTCTCTATATCTGCCCGTACGAACAGCTCAATCTGAAGCCGAACCCGCAAGCCTCCACGGAGACGAACGAGCTCTGGAACTGGGATGTGGCGGAGGCTTTCATTGGCAGCGATTTCAAGGACATCAGCCGCTACAAAGAATTCGAGATTTCGCCGCAAGGGGAATGGGTCGACCTCGACATTGATCTCCACAATCCTCATCACGAGGAAGGTTGGAGATGGAATTCGGGCATGGAAGTCTCTGCGCGAGTCGATCAGACGGCGCACGTCTGGTACGGAGCCATGCGGATTCCGTATTCTGCGATTGACTCGCGTCCCGCGGCAACGGGAAACGTTCTGCGGATAAACCTGTTTCGCAGCCAGGGCCCGGTTTCCGCTCGCCACCAGATCGCGTGGCAGCCCACGATGAGTAATACATTTCACGTTCCGGAGACATTCGGTCTGTTAGAACTCGTGAAGAAATAGTCTGAACTTCAGGGCGCGCGAACGCCGTATTCACTCGCCAGTCAGGCCGCCTAGCCTTCTCCTGCAATCCTGTAGAATCTCTGCTTCCCACGTCGGGCGCTTCGGGTTCTTGGGGTGGGGGAGATCAGACGGAATTCTTCCGTTCAAATGCAAAAACACCGCCGCAGAATGCTTATACGCCGGAATCGGATCACGGAACGCTACGTTCCCCAGATACTGAAGTGCATCAGAAAGTTCGTAATAGGCAGGATTGCCGGATTCCCACAGGCGATCGCGCTCCGCAAACTTCTCCGGAGCAAAAGTCGCGAGACCCAGAAGGTAGTCGGAGCCGTACTCAATCATATTGATGCCGAGGTCGTTTCCGGTAAAGATGCGGAACTCGGGACGCACCACTTCTCGCATCGCCAGACGATCGAACTCCAGCAAGCGATCGAGCGACGAGTGCTTCATCCCGATCATTTCTGGAATCTCCATCAAGCCGCGCACTGAACCGTCATCAAAGAGCTCTCCGCTGGGGGCAAACTTCGGACTCAACTCGAAACCGAGGACCTGCGGGTAGCCCTGGCATATCAATCGATAGGTCCCGACCTTTTCTTCTGATTTTGTTCCGTGCAACCTCGCCGTGGGAAAGATGATGGGAATCGCATCGAACGAGGTGATGATATCGAGTTCGTGACGGTACAGATGAATGAGATCCCCTTCTTGTCCCTCAATATAAGCTCCCGCAACGAACGGCACATTTCTTCCTAAGGCATCACGAGTCCAACTCAGAACATCCCGTTTTTCAGTCTCGCTCAAAAGATTCACGTAGCCCGTGTCCATGTTGACTGCGTTCATGAGACCGGCTCGATGGGTTGCTTTCAGGTGATTCTGAAATGCCTCCACGGCAACCTTTCCGGTTGCCTCATAAGGAAGCAAGGCCGCCGCAATGCCCTGCACTTTGCGACGATGGCGCAAACGATGGGTAAGAGTCTCGATTGTGTTTTCATGCGAGCTGAAATCAGGCATTCTGCTTATCCTTCTTCAGTTGTTTCAGCTGCACCGCCGCGTCCGACTCTTTGTAATAGTTGTCTAACGGATAGCAACCGGAAGGCAGTCCATTTCTCGGAGCCGTGGTGCAATCACTGAACGTTCGGCAGATTCGCTTGCGATCGATGGGGTGGCCTTCGGTCGCATCCCACAGAAGTTCGGGATACGTGAGCACCATGCGGCCGAGCCCAACTGAGTCAACCCATCCCAGCCGCACTGCCGCTTGTGCCACGTTGGGCAGGAATTCCTGCAGGTAGCTGTATGCAGATCCCACAATAATCAAGTTCGGAAACCTCTGCTTCAGACAGCGGGTTACTTCCACTTGCCGCTCAACGCCGATCAGCGGATCCTCGGGTGGCGCATAGCCGTCCGATGGAGGATAGAGCGCGGGCCTCTGAATGTGGGGATTGTAGTAGGGGCTTCCACCGGTGATGTTCACCAGACAAATCCCCAGTTGCTCCAAGAGCAAGAGAAACTCATAAGTTTCGGTCAGATCGATCGTCAGCGGATTTGACGGATTCACGCCGAACCCATAACGGTACGGCAACATGTCTTGGAAGGGCTCCGGAACTCCAGGCCCGCGCTTGCCATTTGCGGATTGCGTTGGGTCGTGCCGGAAAGGAATCATGTCAAACGCCGAGACCCTCACTCCGATTTCGAGACCGGGTACGCCGGCACGAATTCCTGCGACTAGATTTCGCAGAAAACGGGTTCGATTCTCGAAGGTGCCGCCATATCGTCCCTCTCGCGTCACCGCCCCCAGCAATTCGTGGCCGAGATAGCCGTGGCAATGCTTGATATCTACAAAGTCGAAGCCTAGTTTTTGAGCGGCCGCTGCTGCCGCGCAGAACTTGTCGATGATCGAATCGATATCTGAGTCTGAAAGCACCTGCGATTCGCTCGACAGTCCCACTCGCCCATCCAAGATCGGATGATGGTAGGCGATGCGTGGCTCAGCGTGATCATACCGATGCGGTCGGCAGAACCTTCCGGAGTGAGTCAACTGGAGACCAATCAGGAGTCCGTCATCGGAACCTGTCGTGAGCCGATGCTCCTCGATCAAAGCGGTTCTTAGCGATGCCAGGCCTTTTTCGGTGTGAGAGGCAATCAGCAACTGATTGGGATTGGCGCGTCCCTCTTCTGCGACCGCAACCGCCTCCCCGCCCCAGATTAGTTTGCCCCCGCTGCGGCCAAAATGACGCCAGCGCCGCAGCGTGTGCTCGCTAGGATTGCCATCGGTGGTGCCATCCCAGCCTTCCATCGGTTGCACGGCGATGTGGTTGCCGATTCTGAGTGCGCCGCGTTGAATCGGAGTCCGCAGTGGCGATTCGCCGCCAATCAGAATTTCGTTATCACAGGGAATCGTCAGTTGACGCAAGTGCACGTGCTCCTGGAATTGAGAAACTTCCTTGAGCGCTCCCAGGCGTAAGATCGACTCGGGGCTCATGATTGCCGCGGCCCCTTCCTGTTAGTCTCTGTCATGGCGTTTGTCGATTGCTTTCGATTCCTTTTCCCATAGTGACGTGGCCTTGTTCCTCCCGGACCCCCGGATTTCATTGACACGAAAGAGTCTTTCATGGAGGGGCGAGTGCGCCTGAAGGAATTCGTGGCAATTCACTTCCAATTTCAGCATGGTATAGCCCCTATTTTCTTTGGTAGCAGCCGATGTCTATGCTTCCGGATTTGACTCGCGCTGAGCTTTCAAGATCCAGTTCTCCCACTGGTAGTCCGTCAGTCGTGCCGGCAGCGAGCGCGGGAGAATCTGGTTGCAGGTGAAAGTTCTTCGCAGCAGCATCAACAAAATGCGGATCGAGAAAGCGCGAATGACTGTCATTTCCAGTTGACTGAACATATTTGTCAAATCCTGTCACCGTGGCGGAAGCCTCTGCCCAGGTGCTCGCCATCGCTCCAGAGGCGCAGTAATAAAGGTTGTGATCAATAACGGCGGGCGGCTGGTCTTTGTCGACGTGAGATCTCGTTAGCGTGAAAAGGCAGCGGGGTCCTGCATAGACGATGTTGTTCGTAAAAATATTGTCCGCCATGTTCCACTGCATCTGGAACTCGCCGGAACCTGTTCCCGACGTATCGTTTTCATAGAGCGTATTGTTGACCACCGTGGAGTGATCGGTGCGACCTCTTTCCGGCGCATAACCTCCGATGGAAACACCTGCCGTGTGGCAGTGATAAATAAGGTTGTTTCGCGCAATGATGTAACTGGTGCTGTGGTTCTGGTGCTCACTGGCAAGTTCGATTCCAAAGTCCACATCGTGAATGACGTTCTGTTCGATCAGGATCCTGGTGCCGCCGTCCACGTAAATGCCATCGGAAGACTCATCGTTGCCGTATGCCGGATTGCCGCGCGAGGTGATGTTGTAAACCAGATTGCCGCTTACGACTCCGTCGCGGGCCTGGTCGACGGCAGGGTTGGGCGCTGTACGCTCAAAACCGATGACGTCGATTCCGATGTTGTTGTTGTCGTGGACGACATTGTGCGTAATGCGGAAGTTCGTGACGTTCCCGTTCACCACCAGCGACTCGCTCGAACCGGTTTTGAGGTGATGAACCTCATTGCCGTCAATGATCAAGTCAGTAATAGGAGTCTTGGCGTCGGTACCGTATATAGCAATGCCAAAGCCATTTCCTCCTCGTCCTGGCGCATCACGGCCATCGAAATTCTGTTCAATATGATGAACGTTGTTTTTCAGCAAGTCTATGTGGGAGCCGGCTCCCATGACGCTTATACCCAATGGAACGAGGCGATGTTCGGCGGTGCGGAGGTTGCGGATTTCAAACCCCTCGATTCTCACGTAACTCTTGTTTTCAATCGTAAGTACGCCGCTTCTTCCTGAGGGAGTCAAATGCCCAGCGTCCATGACCGCCGTCTCGCCGGGATAACTTCGAAAGGTGATGAATCCATCAGTGGCGTTGCCGGATGCGTTGATGCTCACCAGTTCTTCATAGACACCACCCCGCACGTTGACGGTACTGCCTGCGCGCGCAGTATCCGCGGCATGTTGAACGGTGCGCCAGGGTGCGGATTGGGTGCCGGGATTCGAATCATTCCCGGTCGTCGACACATAGAAGGAGGTGCCGGTCTGGCCAAGAGCGCCGGAGACGCACATAAATGACGTCAAAAGGATTGAAACTTTCACGCTCATCACTCCTGGAGATAAGAATCTTCCCAGCTTGGAAACAACTGCTTTTCAACCACCCCGTTGGGCGGCAGACTTTCCGAGCCGCTTCAACTATAGCTTTTCGTTCCTGTATGTTCTAATGGGCGGACTGAAAGTGACATTTTCTCGGAGGGCTGTGCAATGGAGGATCTGCCATTCGTGGGTGGCAGACATGCTGCCAGAATCGTCGTAGTTACGCTTGTCTTCGGCCTCACGCAATTGATTTCCCAGGCACAGAACTTCGCTGACGTTAAACCCTCGCCGCAACAGGTCGAGTGGCAGGACTTGGAGTTCGGGGTCCTCATCCACTTCGGCACCAATACGTTTCTGGATCGCGAGTGGGGAGACGGGACCGCCGAGCCTCAGGTATTCAACCCCTCACAATTCGATCCTGAGCAATGGATGCGAGCGATCAACGCAGCCGGCGCAAAGTATGTTGTTCTGGTGGCGAAGCACCATGACGGTTTTTGCCTGTGGCCGACCGAACAAACCGATTACAGCGTAAAGAGCAGCCCTTGGGAGAATGGCCGCGGGGACTTGGTACGGCAGGTCTCAGACGCTGCCCGGAAATTCGGCTTGAAATTTGGTGTTTATCTTTCTCCATGGGATCGACACGAGCCGAAATACAAAGATTCTGCTGCGTATGATGACTACTACCTCGCAGAATTGCAGGAGTTGGTGGCGAATTATGGGGACCTGGTCGAATTTTGGCTCGATGGAGCCGGGAGCGGGGGCCACGTCTACAATTTCCCGCGCATTATTGAGAATCTTCGCGTTCATCAGCCAAACACTCTGGTATTTGCCGACGCAGCGCTATTCGAATACGGCGACATTCGGTGGGCAGGAAATGAGGAGGGAACTATTCCCTACGAAAACTGGAACGTCCTGGATCGCCATGGATATTTGCGCTGGAGGCCTGTCGAAGCAGATACGCCGTTGCACAAGGGCCACTGGTTCTGGCATCCGAACGACGATGCGACGCTCAAGTCGTTGGCGGAGCTGATTTCCACTTATGAGCAAACGGTTGGACGTGGCGGTCAGTTGATGTTGGGCCTTTCGCCTGACCGGCGCGGACTATTGCCCGAGGCCGACGCCAAGCGACTGGAAGAGTTTGGTGCAGCTATCCGAGATCGCTACCGGAATAACTTGGTAGCGAAAGAACACGTGAAAACCGACAACGCCGCGGAGTCGGCACTCGATGGCGATCCCGACACGTTTTGGACGGCACCGCCCGGCTCCCACCATGCTGTGCTCGAAGTCAATTTTGCCAAGCCGGTGACTTTCGATCACACCCTTATCATGGAATGGCTGAATGATGGCCAGCACGTTGAACGCTTTCGGATTGAGGCTTGGGTAGGCAAAGGCTGGAGTACTCTTATCGATGGCGCAGCGATCGGACACAAGCGGATTGACGAATTTGCTCCTGTCACTGCATCGCGGATCCGGTTGAATATTCTAGCTTCGTCAGCGGAGGCTCACATCCGCGAGTTTCAGATATTCAACGTCGGCGGACACTCCGGACTGCCGTGATCCCAGGCAGAAAATGCCAGTTCGGGTCCATGTTCCATGTGCGAGCATGGCGCCGGATAGCGGTGCCGAGATGTCAAAAGGGGGGCGATGGTGCGGTTGAGACGCTACTTCTCTCCAAAGGTTTGGAACAAAAACGTACTGCGCGCGTCTGGCAGTAGTGGCTTTCCGTTGAATGTGGCGTCGCCATTTGCGTAACCGCCTACAACATATTTCCAACCAAACGTGGCGCCACCAGTCAATCGCAAGCGGTAGGTCTGTCCAGGGGATAATTCGACCCCACCGTTCGGGATGGCAAACATCACATGATCGGGGTTCGACGCATGTACTGGCTGGGTCACGACTGCTAGGGTTTGATCTTTCGCATCTAGAATCGTCAGGGTGAGCTGGTCTTCGGTCTCTCCGGGATTCCCCACGATCAATTCCACTTCCACGCCGAGCAACTTCGGAAGCGATGGAGTGAAGGACTGTTCTGCCACATTCACGAGATTCGTCCAGGCTTTGTCCCATCCCGCTGTATTCACCTGGTCCGGCTGCATGGAGAGACCTGGCGTCGACACCGAAGAATTCGTTGGGAGCGAGGGCGCTACCGGCTGATGTCTGCAGGCAATCATTGTCGCCAGCATGCAGCCGATTCCCGCGATGAGCGTGCATTTGACCGTAGAGAGCATGATACCGGACTTCATAAACTCATTCTAGGCTGCTCGCACCGGTGGACCGAATCATCGCCCCGCTCCGGCACGTACAGAGTCTCTCCGTCTCAGCCGCCCAAGTATTCCCTGCAGTCTTCTCCCCGCTTCGACCAGCCTAATGAAGCTTCGAGCATCCGCTCAGGAGAAACTGGCGAGTGCCGCCGAACCACTGAGGGTGAGGGCCCCAGTTGCTGCCACTGCAGCACAAGGTCCGCCGAAAGGATCGAGAAGGCAAGGCAAGCCCAGACGATGGTCTCGTTTGCCTGGATGTCAAGATTCTCCAATCCGGTCAGACCGCCGATCACTCGCACCTCAAGAAAGACTATTGCGACCGCAAAACTGCGAGTCATCCATTGCCGGTGTTCCTGAACCTTCCCTTTAAGAATGAAGGCTATCGCAATCCCGGTAGTGATCACCCACAACGTGGCGTCTGCCGCGGCGGCAATACTGAAAGAGCGGGGATCGCCGATGCGCTCCTGGAAGTACTGTATGTAAACGCCGAGTGGCGCGGCCACGAAAACACCTGCGACATAGATTCGGCCCACTACACGATGGAGCCGCCTGAAACGATTGCGAAGTCGGTCAGAGAACTGCATCTGGCCCAGCAGCAGAGCACACGCACCGGCGATTCCATGGGGCAGCAGCCACCACTTAAAGGGTTCGTAGTGCTGCCACATCGGATCCTTGGGATGCACCAGAAAACTCTCATCGTGAGGGATAACGTAGGCCAACATCAGGCCGATGGCAGCAAACAGCAAATACTTTGGACGTAACCACGAGCTCTGCTTGAGCGCTATCAGTATCGTCGACATAGACGAGCCTCCGGGACGGGCGATTCTTGATTTCGCGCATCAGTGATCAATGGTTTCTAGAGCACTTGTAGATAGGAAACCGCCGCCAGTAGCCCGGCGGTCTCCACTCAACCTTCACTGCTTTCTTGTCCGATGTGGTGGCTCTGAAACGTTGTCCGCGCCAGCGGCTTGGTTATCCCCACAATCGTTGCGTAGCTCGTTGGGGGCACCCCTGGGTGGCGTGCTCGTTGTGTTGTCGATGCAAGGGATTGCGCTCAGGTATTCGTATATGGCTTCGATCTGAGAGTCGGTCATGTCGTGAAACCCCGGCCATGGCATCACCTGGAGAAGATTGCCATCGACCGGAGGCGGCAGACACGTTGCTGTATTTGGATCTGACGGAGGTTCCGAGCAGGTCGAATGGATCCTATCGAAATCCGTTCCACGCCGCAGGATTTCCTTGAATTGTTCAAGCGTGCGGCCACCTTCCGCTCGTCCGGTCTTGTCCGGTGTCAGGTTGCGCGTGATGATATCTGGCCCAACGTATGGTCCCGAGGGTAGCCAATAATCTGGTGGAGGATATACCCCGGGTATTGGCGGGACGGCTGGACCGAAGTCGGTGCCGCCTTCCAGGTAGGTGGTCGGGTCGGTCTTTGTCGGCTGGCCAAAATAGGGGTTTCCGCCAGCAGCGTAATTGAAGTTTGGGGGCCCTCCGCCGGTGTGGCAACCGTTGCAGTCGCCAACAGCGTTAACCAGAAAGCTGCCTAAGCCCACCTTCCTGGGGTCTTTCCCTTCCAGGTTCAGCGGGACGGGCGCTATCTCAAAACCGATCCGAGCCAATGATGCCTCAACGTCTTCCTGGTGCATGCCGTGGTGGTTGGCTTGCGCTTGCGCGCTCGGCGGAGTGTTTAACCGTCCGGTTAGTGCAATCACACCGAGCGCCAAGACAGCTGCCGACGCCATTTTTACAAGTTTCAGTGTCTTCATTTGTGGTTCTCCTTTGCGGATTTGTCCACGATCATCGCGTTTGCATTCGGTTATCGCTTCCCGGCCAATACGCAATGCACAACCAAGGTCGCTTTAGAAATCACCCCATCAAGAACTGTGCCCAGAATCGTGCTCGGGTTGTCCTCACACTGGGCGCATGATGTTTCAGTTTGAGCAGGCCGGCAATGGAGAAGGTCTGGAGAATCCTGTATTCAGCTGCATTGTTCTGTACTCCAAACTTGCTGAACAGTCTGGTCTTATTGATTGTCCGAGAAGGGATAGAATTACAGCCGCATCGGGGGAGAACTCAACCGTGGCTGCAGACCTGGTCAGATTTGAGGATTTTGAACTCGACCTTCGCTCCTACCAGGTGCGGCGTTCCGGCCGCACGCTGAGGCTGGAACGAATCCCGATGGAAGTCTTGTTTCTGCTGGTGGAGCGGCGGGGCCAGTTGGTAACGCGGGAAGAGATCATCAAAAAGCTTTGGGGCAAGGACGTCTTCCTCGATACCGATAACGCAATCAATACTGCAATCCGGAAAATCCGCCAGGTCCTGAAAGACGATTCCGAACAGCCACGATTTGTCCAAACCGTTACCGGTCGAGGTTACCGCTTCATCGCCCAGGTGGCCGAGGTTGGCGCTCCAACGATTGCAGAGGCAGGGGCAGTTCAGCAGGAACCAGTTCCGAGTGCAGGAGGTCCGGGTGGTATTGGAAAGCGCTGGAAGCTGATTGTTTCCGCAATCATGGTGCTGCTGGCGTTGTCAGTCGGTGGTTACTTCTATCTCCACCGCACACCGAAGCTCACGGACAAAGACACGATTGTCGTCGCCGACTTCAGTAATGCGACGGGCGATTCCGTATTTGACGGAACGCTGCGGCAAGGCTTGGCGGTGCAACTTGAGCAGTCGGCTTTCCTCAGCCTCATCTCAGAGGAGCGCATCCAGCAGGTACTGAGGCTGATGGGCAAGCCAGCCGATGCTCGACTTACTCCAGCGATCGCCCGGGAAATCTGCGAGCGCACTGCAAGTGCGGCCGTTCTCGACGGCTCGATTGCAAGCCTCGGCAGCCAGTATGTGTTGGGGTTACGCGCAGAAGACTGCCGCACCGGAGATGTTCTTGCTGAGGAACAGGTGCAGGCCGCAAGAAAAGAAGACGTTCTCAACGCCCTAAGTCAAATCGCAAGTAGGTTCAGAACCCGTGTTGGTGAATCGCTCTCAACGGTTAAGAGCCATGACACACCTCTCGCCGAGGCTACGACGCCCTCACTCGAAGCTTTGAAAGCCTACAGCGCGGGCTGGCAGGCTTCCTTTTCGTCTGGTTCGGCTGCCGCTGTGCCCTTTCTCAAGCGCGCCATCGAGATTGACCCTGATTTCGCCAGCGCTTACGCGTCGCTCGGCCGCATGTACGGTGACATCGGGGAATCGATCCTTTCTGCGAGGAATACCACCAAAGCCTACGAACTTCGGGATCGCGCCAGTGACCAGGAGAAGTTCTTTATCACCCTCACCTACGATTTGCAGGTCACGGGCAACTTGGAGAGAGGACAACAAACCTGCGCCTTGTGGGTGCAAGCCTATCCGCGTGTCTGGGTGCCTCACGGGCTGTTGTCTGGAGATATTTACGTGGAGAGGGGCAAATGGGAAGAGTCCGTCGAGGAAGCTAAAATAGCTCTGGCCATGGACCCTGACTTCTCCATAGGATACGCCAATCTCGCCGCGAACTACGTGGCGCTGGAACGCCTGGACGAAGCGGAAAACACGCTACAACGAGCCTCCGAGCGCAAACTTGAAATCCCGGATTTCTTCGTTCTGCGCTATGTGATTGCCTTTTTGAAAGGCGACAAGGTGGGGATCGAGCGGGAAGCTGCGCTGGCTCGGGAAAAGCCCGGAGTGGACGACTGGATGTCCAACTCGGAGGGGTTCGTATTGGCGTATTCCGGTCACATGGAAGCCGCGCGAAAGATGTCTCAACTGGCAGCGGACTTGGCCCACAAAACCCAGCGGCGGGATACGGAGGCCCTTTACGAAGCGGATGCGGCGGTGCGAGAAGCCCTGTTCGGAAATGTGTCCACCGCAAGGCAGAGAGCTGTGCACGCTCTTGCGCTTTCAAAGAGCCGGGATGTGGCATTCGGAGCCGGCTTTGCGCTCGCTCTCTCGGGAGATTCTTCTCGATCTCGAGCGCTGACAGAGGACCTCTCAAGGCGTCTCCCGGAGGATACAAGGGTCCAATTCACCTACGCGCCGACGCTTCGCGCACTACTGGCGTTGAACCACAGCCAGCCGTCAAAGGCTGTCGAACTGCTTCAAACTACGATTCCTTATGAACTCGGGCGTCCGAGCATAGGCGGTTCTGAATTCTTCTTGGGAACAGATAATCTCTACCCGGCCTATCTCCGTGGCCTTGCCTATCTGGCCGCACATCAAGGGGCGGAAGCCGCCGGGGAATTCCAGAAAATTCTCGATCACCGCGGGATCGTGATCAGCGATCCCATCGGCGCATTGGCGCACCTGCAATTGGGCAGGGCTTACGCACTGTCGGGCGATAAGACCAAAGCGAAATCCGCCTATCAAGATTTCTTTACGCTTTGGAAAGATGCGGACCCGGACATTCCCATTCTGAAGCACGCCCAAGCTGAATACGCGAATCTCAACTAAGGATCTGCTGAAAATC
>Ga0075030_100004086_pt1 | contig 13212 bp, 7 predicted proteins | sample LitLauG_LLR_2012_FD_71393 | JGI IMG/M metagenome (GOLD analysis project Ga0075030, IMG submission 71393) | Freshwater sediment microbial communities from Pennsylvania, USA - Little Laurel Run_MetaG_LLR_2012 | ecosystem: Environmental > Aquatic > Freshwater > Creek > Sediment | place: USA... | reverse complement strand
AACAAGATTACGTCCGAAGGCGGACTCGAAGAAAAGTACGCCAAAGAAATGGGAATGAAGGCGAATCTTCTCGGACCGCGTTCGCTGGCCGAGACCGCAAGCGCCGTGGAGAGGAGCGCCGACGCGGGGGTGGACGAAGCAACTTCCGCGAACGTGCGCAATTGGATGGAGTGCGTGCGCAGCCGGAAAACGCCGAACGCCAATATCGAGGCGGGCTACAGCCATTCCGTCGCCTTGTGCATGACCATTGCGGCGATCCAGACCGGTCAGCGGGTCGGCTTCGACGATGCCATGCAAGAGGTCGTGGTGGGAGCGAAGGCTTGAGAAAATCAAGTCATCGCTTTGAGACTTTGTAGAGCGCCGAGGCGTGCGGCGCAAGCTTGATTTTTAGTACGTCTACGGAGCCCAGATCCCTGTGTTCCCACAGGTCGCGGAGCGAGTGCTTGCCGGCAGGTAGTCCCGCATCCGTCCACGAAATCTCCGATGACAATTCGAAATCAGAGAGGTTGAAAACCGCGACATAGTCTTCTTCATCTGAAATTGTATTCGCGTACCAAACCGCCATCTTCTCGGTCTGAATCACCGGATGATTGCCCCGGGAATGCTGGTCCACGGCAAGGACTTCGGGATTGGTCAGGAGTGACTCCGTCCACGGATCGCAGAGCGTCAGGTTCCCGCCCATCATCAGCGGTGAACGAAAGATGGACCACAGCGTGAGTTGCGTGCGCTGCTCGTCGTGAGTCAGGCGTGTGGCGCGAGGTTTCTGCCAGCCGGCGACCGGTTCGAGACGGCCTAGGGGGAGCATGTCCGCGTCGGGCCAGTGGCCAGGGCCGGAGAAGGGCGCCCACTTGGCGGCGCGCACGAATTGATTCTGGATGCCGGAGGGAAACTGCCCCTCGCTGTGCCAGAGATCCCAGACGTCGTCAGAGATGCGCCACATCTGAGCGTACTTGCTCAATTCTTCCGCTTTTTCAAGCGCCGCGGGCCCCGGCGAAAGACTCAGGACAATCGGGCGGCCGGTTTTGCGGAGTGCTTCGCTGAGCATGCGAATCTCGTCACCCTTGTAAGGATGATCGGCGATGCAATCGACTTTCAGAAAATCGACGCCCCAGTCGGCGTACAGCCGGGCAATGGAATTGTAGTAGGCTTGCGCGGCGGGCTTGCTGGCGTCCAATCCGTAATTAAATGGATTCCACGGGCAGGTGTCGGAGGTGTTCGCGGCGTCGGCAGCGTGAAAGAAGGTCGAGCCGGCGATGGGCAGGTTCTTGCGGACTGCCTCCTTGGGGATACCGCGCAGGATATGAATGCCGAATTTCAGGCCCAGTGAATGAATGTAGTCTGCTAGGGGCTTGAAGCTCGCGCCTTGTGCAGCCGAAGGAATGCTGTTCGTGGCAGGAGTGAAGCGGCCGAATTCATCCAGGCTAAATTGCGCGTTCTCGGCATTCGAACCGGCGGAGTGATTCGTGACGTACCAGCCAATATCCACGACGATGTACTGCCAACCATAAGCCTTCAGGTGCTCGGCCATCCACTTTGCATTCGCCCGGACATCGGATTCGCTGACGGATTCACCGAAGGAGTCCCAGCTGTTCCAGCCCATGGGCGGAGTCGCTGCCAGTGTCGCTGACGATTCGGGTGTTGCGGATTTTGCCGTCAGTAAGGCCGCGGCCGCACAGACAAAGATGATGCAGACTAGCGGCCTGGAAAATCTCATTCGGTTGCTCCGGTCATTCTGAACGGCGTTGCGTTCGGACCTGGAAAGATTGCGCGTACTTTCTCGCGCAATCAAAAAATCGGAAGCGAAGTTTGTGTCGCGCCGGCCGCCCAGCAGGCGGACTCCCGCACGGGCGCAAAAGAATGCCGATGCAGCGGCGACGGGCCATGTTGCCGCAACGCTTCGAGATGGTCGGGAGTGCCGTAGCCTTTGTGGCGCGCGAGGCCGTACTGCGGGTAGACGGCGTCCCACTCTTCCATGCGCGCGTCGCGATGGGTCTTGGCGAGAATCGAAGCGGCCGCGATGGAGATGCTGCGTGCGTCACCTTTGATGAGGGACTTCTGCTCGATCAAAACGTCGAGCTGCATCGCGTCAATGAGCAAGTAGTCTGGGGGAATCGCGAGTTGCTGGAGCGCGGCGGTCATCGCCTGGCGCGAGGCCTGATAAATATTCCACGCGTCGATACGCTGTGCGTCGATTTCTGCGACCGCCCAAGCGAGTGAGTGTTCCTTGATGCGTGCGGCAAGTTCGGCGCGGCGGTCGGCGGTGAGTTTTTTGGAATCGTCGAGGCCAACGATGCGCCGCTTGGGATTGAGAACCACCGCGGCGGCAACGACGGGGCCAAACAGCGCGCCACGGCCGGCTTCATCAATGCCAGCGATGCGCATCCAGCCCAGTTGGCGCGCCGCTCGCTCGAAACGGGAGGAGCAGAGTCGGCTCATTACGCGGGAATTCTAGCACGCCCGGAAAATTCCAGGCGGCGAAGTGCGTGAAAAAAAGTTCACTCGTACCGCAGAGCCACTACCGGGTCAACGCGCATGGCACGCCGCGCGGGAATCCAGGCAGCTGAGAAAGCCACGACGAGCAAAGCAAACAGTGCCGAAAGGAGAAGGAGCGGATCGTGCGCGCGCACTTCGAAGAGCAGGGACTCCAGGAGGCGCGAGCTGAACCACGCGCCGAGGAGACCGAGCGCCGCGCCCGAAACGGTCCAGCGCAGCATGTTGGAGAGAATCAGTTTCAGAATAGTTTGGGGAGTGGCGCCGAGGGCGATGCGAATGCCGATTTCGCGAGTTTGCTGCGCGACCAGGAATCCGACCACTCCATAGATGCCAATCGCTGCCAGCAAAACGCCCATGCACGCGAACAAGGAAAGTAGCACGGCCGTGAATCGAGGCCGCTGCGCGAGCTTGCCTACGCGCGTCTTCATACCCTCGATGGTCAGCGGAACGGTGGGATCGATGGCGGCGGTTTGCGTTCGAATCCACTGCGCAATGGTTTGCGGATTAAGGGCGCTTTGGACGATCACATGCCCGGAGCGGAAATATCCAGCGCTTTCCTTTTTCCAGGGAAGGTAGAACTCGGGGTCGGCGGGCGAGGCGAGGCCGTTGTTCTTGACGTCTCCGGCGATGCCGACGATGGTGCGCCACTCGGTCTGAGAACCAAAACGATACGACTGGCCCAGGGGATCCTCGCCGTTGGGGAAGAGCCTTCTCGCGAGTGCCTCGCTGAGGATCACCGGATTGTCGGCGGGTGTGCGGTCCTCCTCGCGAAAACCGCGGCCGTGCAAAATAGGGATGCCCAATGCGGGGAAATAACCAGGAGTCACATAACGATAACCGATCATGCCGCCCGTGCCGGCGCTGAATTTCGTGTGCCCGGGGATTTCGAGGGATGAGAGAAAGGTGGCTTGCATACCGCCGGAAGGAGGCAAAGTATCGCTCAACGCCAGCGCGGTCACGCCGGGCATTTGCTTTAGACGGGTTTCGAGCTGATCGAAGAAAGCGAGTTGCTTCTCGGAGTCGGGATATCGGTATTCGGCAAGGTCGATGCCCGCGGTAATGACACTTTTTGTGTCCATGCCCAGGGCAACGGTTTCAAGCTTCCAGAGGCTGCGGAGGAGCAGACCGGCTCCGGCGAGAAGAACCAACGAAACGGCGATCTGCACGGTGACGAGAACCTGGCGCAGCAGTCCGCGAGAAGTCGCGTGGATTTCTTTTCCAGTGAGCAATTCAGGCGCGGGACGGCGAAGAGCGGAAGCGAGTCCGAAGAAAATGCCGGACAAAAGCGATACGCTGAGCGCGAACAGCAGGACGCGAATGTCGACCGTAGCCTGTTCCAGACGTGGGATGCCATCGGGAGCGATGGAAACGAACAAACGAAGGAGAATTTGTGCGAACCAGCAGCCCGCAAGTCCACCGAGAACTCCGAGGAGCAAGCTTTCCGTGAGTGCCTGGCGCGCCAGGCGTCCCCGTGTCGCGCCCATGGCGGTGCGAACGGCCAACTCGCGCATACGGCTGGTGGCGCGAGCGAGGAGCAGATTTGCGACGTTGGTACACGCGACGAGCAGTACCGCCAAGACTGCACCGAGAAGGACCCAGGAAGCGACGCGGGCGTCCTGGATTTGGCGGTCACGGAGGGAGCGCACGCGGAAGGACACTTCCTTGCGGAATTGAGGTGGCACGTAATTTAGGGATTGTTGAAAGAGCGGTTGCATCGCGGCGGCGGCTTGCTGAATGGTGATGCCTGGTTTAAGCCGCGCGAAGGTCCGCAGAATAATCTGCCGGGCATTTGGGCCGCGGTCGGTGGATCCATCCAGGGCCGCGGGAACAAGTATGTCGTCATGGCCAAGACTGGGCATTTCGAACTGTTCCGGGAGAACGCCGACGACAGTTGTGGGTTTGCCATCGAGCGAAATGGCTCGTCCTGGAAGATTGCGGTCACTAGCGAAACGCGAACGCCAGAGCCCATAGGTGATGAGCGCGACACGCGTCGCATTGGGGCGATCTTCGTCGGCGGTGAAATTGCGACCGAGGAAAGGCTGAATGCCGAACGTCGGAAGAAAAGTGGATTCGACGAGAGCGCACTTCAAGCGAACAGGATTCTGTTCGGTGAGATCGCAATCCGCGCCGCCGGGGACAAACGAGGTCACGGACTCGAAAGGAGTTTGCGCTTTCTTCCAGTCCACGTAGTCGGGGCCGAGGACAAACTCATTCGCTTCGAACGGCGCCTTATCACCGAAGCTGACCAAGCGGTCGTCATGGGGATACGGAAGGCTGCGGAAAAGAATGCGGTCGACGACGCTGAAGACGGCAGTAGTAGAACCAATTCCCACCGCGAGAGTGAGAATGGCGACGAGCGCAAACCCTGGGCGATTCTTCAAACCTCGCAGGGCAAATCGAAGGTCTTGTAGGAACGAGTCAATGAGCTGGATGCCGCGCTGGTCTCGGTAGAGTTCTTTGGTTTGCTCGATTCCCCCGAATTCGCGCCGCGCGGCATGACGCGCCTCTCTCAGGCTCATGCCGCGACGAATGTTTTCCTCGGTGAGCATGTCCAAGTGCGCGTGAAGCTCGGCGTCGAGGTCTTTGTCACGGCTTCTCTTTCCGAGTAATCCGCGAATGCGATGGATTGCCACGCGCCAGTTCTCCATACCATCCTCCGCCAATGGTCTCCCAGGCCCGATTATTCGTAACGCAACAAGGCCATGGGGTCTGTGTGCATCGCCCGCCTTGCCGGCCAGTACGAAGCACCGAGTGTTACCAAAAAAAGAACCAGGGGCACCAGGAGCAGAGTCGGCAAATCGCGCGGACTGGTTTGGTAAAGAGCGCGCGACAACAGCGGTGACCCCACCATAAAGACCAGCAAGCCCAGTGTGCAGCCAGCGATGCCGAGGAGGCCACCCTGCCTGAGCACCATCCACCCCAGATTTGCGCGGCCTGCTCCCAAAGCCATGCGCAGAGCCAGCTCACGCTGCCGCAAAACCACGACATAGGAAACGACTCCGAATAACCCGATGACGGCCAACAAAAGAGCGAGCACGCCAAATCCGGCGATGAGCAGCATCGTGAATCTTTGCTGTGCCACGGAATCCTCCAGCAGCACCTGCATGGTGGATACGCCAAAAATCGGCAGGTCCTTATCGAGAGACCAGACTTGCTGTTGCACGGACTGGAAGATGCCCTGCTGAACGGACGGCTTGGAAGAATCCAGCTTGAGCACAAAAGCAGTGCGGCCGCTGGCGCCGCGTGCGATCTGGAACATGGAGTTGTAAATCATCGGCGGAGGATCAGCATCCAGAGCGGTCATACGCACATCGGCGGCCACGCCGATGATGGTAAAGTCCGCGAGGCCTCCCCAGTTATAGCGCTTCCCAATGGGGTCCTGATTGGGAAAGGAGTGCCGCGCAAGAGTCTCACTGATTACAGCCGCATTGGGAGACTTGCGATCGTCCTGCTCCGTGAAGTCCCGGCCACGCAAAATGGAAATGCCCATGGCCTGGAAATAGCCGGGGCTCACCAGCGAATTGTGCGCCCAGTGAAATTCGTCGGGAGGCGCGCCTTCGATGTGGTATCCGATCTGACGGGCTTCGCTGAGCGGCAGGTGGGAAGCCTCGGCTGTCAAACGGACGCCGGGCAATGCCCGCAAACGGCTGAGCAATTCTTTCTGGACGGCCTCGCGCTTCGATGCATCCGGATAGCGAGACAAATCAAAAAGAGTTCGAACGACCACGGTATTTTGCGGGCGAAAGCCCGTGGGGACATTCAGAAGATGAACAAAGCTCTGGAGGAGCAGGCTCCCGCCAATCAGCAAAGCCAGAGCAACGGCGATCTCCAGGATCACAAAAGTGCTTTGCAAGCGCCGGGTTGCCTGGCTCCTGCCTACCTGTGCAGTGTCTTTCATAGCCACTTGAGGTGAGACGCGTGACAGTTGCAGGGCTGGGATAAGGCCGAAAAACAATGTGGTAATAACGGAAAGAACGAGAGTGAATACGAGAGCGACGGGATCCAAAGTGACAGTCTGGAGTTGCGGCAAACTGGCCGGGCCAAACTGCCGTGCCACGGAGATCATCGGAACCGCCAGCGCAACTCCTGCGCCCGCACCGAGGAGCGATAGGAGGGAACTTTCCACGAGGCACTGGGATAACAGGCGCCCGCGGGCGGCGCCCACCGCGCTCCGCACGGCCATTTCCCGCCGCCGCGACCGCGCTTTGGCCATCAACAAATTCGCAACGTTGGCGCAGGCGACCAACAGGATGCAAAGAACGGCCGCTTCCAGCAACAGAACCAGCGGCCTGATCTTCGCAGCCGCATGGGCGACAAACGGATAGGTTCGGGGCGAAACGCGAATGGTGCCGGAATAGCTGTCCGGGTGTTCCGTCATGAAGTTGTCTGCCACGCGCAAAATATCCTGCTGAGCCAGCAGAGGCGTGACACCCGGTTTGAGACGCCCGATGAATCCAACTCCGAACTCACGAAGGCGATCCTGGAAGCGGTCCGGGGAGAAGGCGATGGGCACCCATAAATCCGCGTGCTCAGAAAGAGGCGCTCCATCGAAAGGGAACAGGAAACCCGGCGGCATGACGCCGACAACGGTGAAGGGCTTTTCATCGAGGCGAACCGTTCTGCCGAGAACGTCCGGGCTGGCGCTGTAGCGATTGCGCCACAGCGAGTCAGAGATCAGGGCGACACCGGGTGCGCCATCGCGGTCCTCTTCGCCGGTGAATGTACGCCCGAGTTGGGCGTCAACGGCGAGCAGCGGGAACGCCGAAGCCGAGACGCCAGCGGCTTGCACACGAAGCGGCGTTCCGTCTCCCGTCAGGTTGAAGCCAAGTTTTTCGTAAGCGGCGATCTGGGAAAAACAGCGGTTTTGATCTCGATAATCCAGATACTCCGCCGCGGCGACGCCGACCTCGTCGTTGCCGCCAAGTTGAGGCAGAGTCTCCGTCAGAAGCAATAATTGTTGAGGGTCGCGGTAGGGCAGCTCGCGGATGAGCGCGGCGTTCACCAGGCTGAAGACGGCGGTGTTAGCACCGATGCCGAGCGCCAGGGTTAGGACGGCGATTGCGGTGAACCCGGGGGTTCGGGCCAGCATGCGAATGCCGATGCGAAGGTCTCGGGAGAGATTCTCGATAGCAGGCAAACTGCGCAGTTGCTTATGAGCTTCCCTGGTTTGTTCGAGGCCGCCGAATTCGCGCCGCGCGGCGTAATGTGCCTCCGCCGGAGTCATGCCGCGGCGAATGTTTTCGTCCGTCAGGGCCTCGAGGTGCGCTTGAAGTTCCTCTGACAACTCGTCATCGAGGCGGCGCTTGCGAAACAATGACAGAAATTGCGAAAAGAAAATTCGGAGCCAAGTCATGGTGCCAATTCTCCAAAGAGCGCGCTGGGCGGAGCCTGCGCCCCCGAGTTTCATTCGTACCGCAAGGCCGTGACCGGATCGACTTGCGTGGCACGTCGAGCAGGTAAATAAGCAGCCAGGGCTGCGACCACTGCCAGCAGTAAGCTGGCGGCAGCATAGCTTCGCGGATCCGTGGCGCCCACTTCGTAGAGCATGCCGGCCATCAAGCGGCTTAGGGCGTAAGCCATTGCCAACCCAACGGCCATGCCGGCGCCGACCGACAAAGCCGTTTGGCTCACCACCATGCGAAGGACATCGCCACCCTGGGCCCCCAGGGCCACGCGAATGCCAATCTCCCTGGTGCGTCTTGCAACTGAGAAAGCGATGACGCCGGAAAGTCCGATGGAGGCCAGCAGCGTGGCGACGATTCCAAACAAGCTGGAAAGCCATGTGAGAAGCCGCTCCGATGTGAGCGAATCATCGATTTGAATTTCCAGCGTAGTGGTGGCATACAAGGGCAAATTGGGATCGAGGTCATGCACCTGCGCGCGGACCAGGTCGCCGATGCCGCGGGGGTCTTCCGCGGTACGAACCTGCAACGTCATGTCGAACAGGTGCGGCTCTTGCGCCATCGCGGTGTAGAAATGCCGGCGCGGTTTCTCCCGCAGGTTGACGTACTTCGAATCGCGGACCACGCCAATAATCTCCATGTCTAATGGAGCCTTAGGATCGTCGTCGGTGGAGATGCGTTTGCCAATCGGATTCGCATCGCCAAAAAAATACCGCGCGAAAGATTGATTGATGATGACGACCTTCTGGCGGCCGGCATTGTCTTGGTCCGTGAAATCGCGTCCGGCGATAAACGGAATCCCCAACGAGGCAAAATAGCCGGGAGAAGTGATGGCGGCGTTTGGGCTCATGTCCTCGTCCTGCCGCGGCTGGTATCCTTCAACCCGTACACCCTCCTGACCCCAACCACCGGATATGGCAGAACTCGACGTAAAGCTGGCCGCGCGCACTTGGGGCAGGGCGCGAAGCCGAACCAACAGGTCGTGGTAGAGGCCGCGAATGCGTTCGGTGGAATAGCCGTTCAAAGCAGGATTGAGGTTAGCGAGAAAAACGTTTTCCTTGACGAAACCGGTGTCCACGCCTCGCAAGTTGCGCAAACTGTGGAGAAAGAGTCCCGCACCGATCAACAACGGAAGAGAGAGCGCGACTTGGAGAAAGACCAGCGCGTTTCGCAGGCTGAAAACGCGTTCACCGGGCGAGGCGAGTGAGGCTTCGCCGTGCATCGCCGCGGTTACAGAAGACCGCGAGATTTGCAATGCCGGGGCGAGTCCGAAAAGAATCCCGGTGCAAACCGAGGCGACGGCCAGGAAGCCGAGAACCCTGGCATCCAGAGGCACTCGCAAGGTGGTGCTGAACTCAGCCGGCAGAAAGTGAATGAGTCCGGTCTTGAGCCAATAGGCGAATAGGATTCCGGTGGCGCCTCCGAGCAAACCCAGCAGAATGCTTTCGGTCAGCCACTGGCGTATCAATCTCCCTGACCCGGCACCGATCGCCAGCCGTACGGCGACCTCCTTGCACCGCTTGGCACTGCGCGCCAGCAGCAGGTTGGCCAGATTGGCGCAGGCCACCAATAGGACGAGGGCTGTCACGCCGAACATCGACACGAGAGGTCGTTGCATCTCATCGCGCAAATGGGCAAATCCCTGGCTGCCATCATCCAATTGGATGCGAGTCGCAAGGATGCGCTCCCGGTCATGCGCGTTGACGCTGGAGCCGAGCCCCTTCAATTGCTCCTCAAGCACCTGGTGGTGCACGACCTCCGTGGCGGCTTGAGCTTTGGCAATGCCAATGTCCGGTTTGCGCCGGGCCATGATGGTTAGCCAGCGATGACGCACGCTCTGCATGCGATTGGAAGGAATCGGCTTGAAAACTAGAGTCATCGCCATGGGCACGCGGATAGCTGGGTCACGTGCCAGATCCGTTCCGAAAAATCCCGGCTCCGAGACTCCGATTACCGTCATAGGCTGCGCATCCAGCAAAATCTGCTTCCCGACAATCGAAGGATCCCCCGCGAACCGGACTTGCCAGTACGCGTAACTAAGAACGGCGACGGGATGAGCTCCGGGCGTGCGATCATCGTCGGGGGAAAGCAAGCGGCCTAGCCATGGCCGCACACCGAGCACATCGTAATAGTTTCCAGAGACTAGTTCGCCGGTAGCATGCTCACTCTGCCCGCCGTAAGTGGCATTGAAGGAAACGCCGGAACGCGCAAGGACACCGTCGAAAGCGGAGCTTTTGTCGCGAAGCGCCTCATACATCGGGTAGGAAAAGTCGTCGTCAGCGCGCTCCGATTGAGCGGAAAGGTATTTCACAACAACCAATTCCTGAGGATTGCGCACAGGCAAGCTCTGCAGGAGCACGGCATTCATCAGTGAGAAAATCGCGGTGTTCGCGCCAATCCCCAGGGCAAGCGTCAAGACAACGACAGCCGTGAATCCCGGGCTCTTGCGCAACATGCGTAGCGCATAGCGGACATCTTGAAACAGGGTTTCGAGAAATGGCAGTCCACCCAGTTCCCGATGGAATACTTTGGTCCGTTCAACGCCGCCGAATTCGCGCCGCGCGGCATAGCGCGCTTCCATCGGACTCAAGCCGCGGCGGATGTTTTCCTCGGTGAGCATCTCCACATGCGCGCGGAGTTCCGCATCAAGGTCTTCGTCCCGTTGCCGCTTGCGGAAAAAGCCGAGCAAACGCGCGGCGAAAATGCGGAGCCACTCCATATCAGACCCCTTCCGTGCCACCAAGCAGGCGTTCCATCAACGCGGTCATGCGCTCCCAACTCTCGGTCTCAGCGAGTAGTTGCTTGCGGCCGGCGCGTGTGAGGGAATAAAACTTCGCTTTGCGGTTGTTTTCAGAAGCGCCCCACTTGGAAGAAATCCAGCCGCGCTGTTCAAGGCGCAGAAGCGCTGGATAGAGCGTGCCTTGATTCAGCTTGAGCAGGTCCTCGGAAACCTGTTTGACACGCTGCGCGATGCCGTAACCGTGCAGCGGGCCCATGGCATGCAGGGTTTGCAAAACGATCAGGTCGAGGGTTCCTTGTAGAACTTCACCGCGGGGAGGAGCCATGTTTTCTCCTGTTGATAAACGACAGGAGCATAAGCTTCTTCCTGTTGAATGTCAACAGGTCGGATATTCGGCGACCACGGCGCGAGCTTTGCCTGGTTACAATTCTCCAGCCACGGCGTAACCGAGCCGTTGCGCACAATCTCGAAGGATTTCCGGCTCGCAGGCCGGACGCCGGGGGCTTTTCGAATGAGGCAAATCGGCGGGAATCCGTCCCGTCAGGTGCAGAAAGATGGCAGCGGAGTGTTTATAGGCGGGAATTGGAACGCGAAACGCCACATTTCCAAGATATTGCAGGGCATCGGAAAGCGCATAGTAAGCTGGGTCACCTGCTTCCCAAAGCCGATCGCGCATAGCAAATTTCTCGGGAGCAAACGTTGCGAGCCCGAGCAAATAGTCGGATCCGTACTCAATCATATTGATGCCCAAATCATTTCCGGTAAAGATGCAAAAATCGGGCCGCTGCGCATCGCGCACCGCAAGTCGCTCCAGCTCGAGCAGACGATCGAGGGAGGAGTGCTTGATTCCCTTGATTTCCGGAATATCCAGCAGGCGCTTGAAGGTTTCTGCATCGAAGATTTCGCCGTTCGGCGCGAACATTTTTCCAAGTTCGAATGCCAGCACGTGCTCGTAACCGCGGCAAATTGCCTGATATGCCGCAGCTTTCTCCGCCGGGGATTTTCCGTGCAGACGGCTGGTCTGAAACAGGATGGGAATTCCACCGTGCGCAACGATGGCATCCATCTGTTTCCTGTAAAGGTCAACTATGTCACCCGCCTGTCCTTCGATGTAAGCGCCCGCCACAAAGGGCACATCCTTGCCCAGCGCCTCGCGCGTCCATTGCAGGACGTCAAGTTTCTCCGCCTCACTCAAATAATTGACGTAGCCAGTGTCCATATTCACGGCATTCATCAGCCCGGCGGAATGTGTCGCCTGTAGATGAGCCTGAAAAGCCGCAACGGCAATTCGGCCATCCGCTTCGAACGGCAGAAGGGCGGCAGCAATGCCCTGCACCTTGCGGCCAAACCGTTGCTGCTCGACGATGTTCCCGATTTTCACCGCTTGGCCTTTGCCATCTTCAACCGTTCCGCCAGTTCCGAGTTTTTATAGTAGCTGTCCAGCGGGTAGCATCCCGAGGGCAAACCGTTCCGCGGCGCGGTCGTGCAATCACTAAATGTTCTGCAGACTCGCTTGTGCTGAATCTCACTTCCAAGCGTGGCATCCCACAGGATCTCAGGATAGGTTAGTATCGTTCTTCCCAACCCTACGGCATCCACCCAACCGTCGCGTACGGCAGCTTGTGCCACGTGTGGCAGAAAATCTTGCAAATAACTGTATGCCGATCCGACGATGATAAGGTTCGGAAACAGCTGTTTCAATTGGCGGGCGACTTTCATGTGCAGCGCCACACCAGCCAGCGGATCTTCCGGAGGTTGGTATCCGTCCGACGGCGGATACAACGCGGGCCTTTGAATGTGAGGATTCCAGTAGGGACTACCCCCGGTAATGTTGACGAGGCGAATATCCAGTTCTTCGAGCAGAGACAAAAACTGGATCGTCTCGGACAGATCCACTTCCGTGGGATGTTGCGGGTTTACACCGAATCCCCAGACATAGGGAATCAAGGTGTCATGGAGTTCTGGAATTCCCGGCCCGGTCTTTCCGTTCAGCGATCGCGAAGGATCTGGGCGAAAGGGTATGGTGTCAAATGCGGAGAGGCGAACGCCAATGTGAAGCCCGGGAGCAAGTGAACGAATCCCTTTCGCAATTTCCCGCAGGAAGCGCGCGCGATTTTCGAAGCTGCCTCCATACTTTCCGTCGCGCGTATAGGCGCTCAGGAATTCGTGGCCCAGGTAGCCGTGGCAATGTTTAATGTCCACGAAGTCGAAGCCCAGTTCCTGCGCCATTTTCGCCGCGCGATGAAACTCTTCGATGATGGCATCGATCTCGCCGTCCGAGAGGAGCGGGTAGTCACGGGACAACCCCAATTTCCGATCCAATATCGGGTGATGATAAAGAATGTGCGGCTCGGGTTGGTTGTGTGTGTTGGGGCGGGAATAGCGCCCGGAATGCGTCAACTGCAACCCAATGAATAGGCCGCCGGTCGAACCAGTCGTGCGCCCATGCTCTTCGATGAGGGCTTTTCGCAATCCCGCCAAGCCGACGAGCGTATGTTTCGCAATCACCAGCTGATTGGGATTGGCGCGTCCGGCATGCGAAACCGCAACGGCCTCTCCTCCCCAAATGAGCTTTGC
>Ga0075030_100004085_pt1 | contig 13215 bp, 10 predicted proteins | sample LitLauG_LLR_2012_FD_71393 | JGI IMG/M metagenome (GOLD analysis project Ga0075030, IMG submission 71393) | Freshwater sediment microbial communities from Pennsylvania, USA - Little Laurel Run_MetaG_LLR_2012 | ecosystem: Environmental > Aquatic > Freshwater > Creek > Sediment | place: USA... | reverse complement strand
GCACGACGCCCGCGGCTCCGTTGCCGATGCTGGGAGTGCTGCCCGGATTACCCTCCGGCGTACCTTTTCCGTCGTACATCTGCCAGCCGAGCGTGTCGTTGTTCTTCCAAGCAATCAGTGCACGGCCGCCGCCGCTCAGTGCAAGCATACCCGTTCGCATGCCATTCGTTCCGGGCGTCCTGATTTCTCCGGGGGGCAGCACCGCGCCATTCTTGTCCAATCGCGCGAAATACACCTGCCCTTTCGTCGGCCACACGGCGACGTAGCCCTCCGCAACGGGAACAACCGTGAAGTAGCTCATCGGGCAGGCCGCGATTTTCCACGGCGTGCTGCTGATGCGCGTGCGTGTCGGTTTGCCGCCGCGGTTCGGTTCCCAGAGCGCAAGCCACATGTCGCGTTCGTCGTTCGTCTCCTCCCGATAGAGCAAAGCCAGCCTGCCATCCGCGCCGTAGGCTGCGCTGGTCGTGCAACAGCGGCACGGGTTCCATGCGGCATCCAGTTCCGTGGCTTCGGTGAAAGTCTCGCCCCCGTCGCGTGAGACCATCGCAAGGATTTTGCCCGACAGGAAGCAGGCTGTCACCGAACCGCGTTCCCCCACGGCGAGGGAGAAGCCCTCGCTCGGTTTGTGATTGATGTTCCGCACCTGCGAGAACGCCTTCGCGCCCGGCGCAAGACTGGCGTAATAGAAACCCCATTCGTCCTTCGGAAGTTTCAACTGCCACGCGTTCGTCCCGAGCGCCACATGCACGCGGCCATCCCTGCCCACGGCGAGATCCCATGCGGAAAACTGGAGCCCGGGTTTCTTCGTTGCCGCATCCACGACTGAGATCGGTGCGCCGAATGTGGCCCCCCATCCTGCGATTTCAGATACTGCGGTCCGGTGTCCGTGTCGCCATGCAGATGAATCGCACCGTCTGCACTCGCCTGCGCTTTGATGATCTTCAAAGCGCCGGAAACGTACACCGTGCGGACACGGTTCGAGTCATCCGCAGCATGCGCCATGATGTTCGAGATCAGAAACACCCCGACGGCAATGATTGTGAAAAGCATTCCGCGTTTCCATGAAATGCTACGCGGAGCTGACCCGTTTATGGATGAGTTCATGACGCCTTTTCCATATTTCAACAGCCGGGTAAACGTCGCGTTCAAATCGCCCGCTCGTAAATCTTCTCAAACACCGCCGCCACGCCTTCGTTCGCGCGGTTCGGATCCACGATGGTGATGCCGTCTTCGCCGAATCGCGCAGTGACCGCCGCACCTTTGCCCTCGGCCATGTATTTGAAATTCAGATCACGTACGCGCGCAGCCGCGTCCACGATGGCGCATGTGATGCGCGCCTCCTCGGCGGTCGGATAAAAGGTGGCCACTGCGTCGCGCGTTTCGCCGGCGAATTTCACACGGCAAATTGCCACGAGTCCGACGGTAAGACTGTCCACGCCGTAGCCAACGTAGGCACACGTGCCGTCGGCGCGCAGCACGTCGCGGGTGAAGTGGTTGTTGCTCGTGCGTGAACCGCCGCCATTGTTCCACCAGCGGAAGCCGCGGTATTGCTGGTCGCTTTCCACCTTCCCGTCGGCGCCGACGATTTCGTGGCCCTGATTCACCGGCCCCTCGAAGTCGGGTGGCGTAATCCAGTTGTTGTGGAAGTTGATGCTCATCCCGTTGTCAAAATCCACGCGGACCTGCACGGCATCGTAAGCATTGATGCCGTCGCGCACGAGGCGCTTCTTCTGACCGACGGCAGTAAGCGAGACGGGCTTTGACTTGTAGTAGGAGAAAATCAGATCGGTCCAATGCGGGCCGACGTAGCTGAACGGGTCGGACGACTCGACCCACTTGAACGTGCTCGTGCTGACTCCGAGCGGCTCTTCGAGATAAGCCGTTCCGTAAAGCGGCTCGCCGATGCGATTCTGGATGTCGTTGCGGATGCGCAGATGATCCGGGTCGTAGCGCTTGTGCATGTCCACTGCGACGATACGGTTTTTCGCACAGGCGGCCTTGATGATGGCATCCGCCTCGTGAGTTGTGAGGCACATCGGTTTCTCCGTAAGCACATGCACGCCCTTTGCGAGCGCAGCAAGGATCGGCTGCGTGTGCAAATGATCCGGCGTCGCGACGGCAAGCACATCGAGATCGGGAAAGTCGCGGAGGATGGCATTCCACGGCTCGTCGCCCGAGTAGCACTTCGGCGAATGGCCGGTCCAATCCGCGAACGCCGCCGCCGATTTCTCCGCGGAATTCTGCGAGCGCGTGGCGACGGCAACGAGATCAAATTTCACCGGCGCGAGTTCGCGGTTGAACTTGTCCAGTCCGACGCGCGCAAGCTGCCCGGCGATGCCAAAGCGTTGCAAATCGGCGTAGGTGCGGAGGTGAACATCGCCGCCGAACATGCCGGCGCCGACGAGGGCGATTTTGATCGTGGGTTCCATGATGGTTGCGGCTGGCGGTGCGGTGGAATTCATCGCTGCTGTGGGTGCATTGTTAGCAGACGACATTTGCGGGTGCTCCGTATTTCGTCACGCATTCAGATACAATTGTGACTCTCCGGCTGGCGTCGGACGGGATCAGTAATCGCGAAACGGTCCGCTCGGTTCAGTCGCGTCCATCTCCCTGCGCCACGCCTCTCAGCGGCCTTTGATCTTTGCAAGCACATCGGGCTTCTCGGCGGAGAGGACCTTCGTCTCGCCCACGTCCCCCGATAGATCGAAAAGGCCGGTTCCCTTTGCGGATTCGAGACATTTCCAGTTGCCGACGCGGGCAGCTTTCTCGTTTCGCCGTTGCCAAAACATTTCCGTGCGCGGCGATTTCTCCCTGCCGGCGAGAATCGGCATCATGTCGAAGCCATCGAGGATCACGTTTGGAGGCGGCTTTGTGCCAGTGGCCACGAGCAGCGTGGGAAAAACCTCCAGCGACGTGATGAAATCATCAATTACCGTTCCGGCAGGTATGTGCCCCGGCCATCGCGCGATGAACGGAACGCGCAAGCCGCCCTCCCACATCGTGCTCTTGGAGCCCGTGAGCGGGGCATTGTCCTCGTTGCCCGCGCCGCCGTTGTCGGACATAAAGATCAGGAGCGTGTCCTTTTCGCCGCCCGATTCGCGGATCGTCTTGAGGATTTCCCCGATAGCCGCGTTCATGCACGTGACCGCACCGTAGTAGCGCGCGAATTTTTCCCCAATCCCCCTTTTCTCGATAGGACGCGACGAAGTCTTCTGGTGCCTGCGCGGTCTCGGCGACCATTTTCTCCCCAGGAGCAGAGGCAAAGGAGGACGCACCGTGTGGAGCGTCGAAGGCGAGGTAGAGGAACCATGGTTTTGACTGGTTCTCGCGGAAAAAGCGCAGCTACTCGCCCTTGAAAATGTCGGTGGCATAGGTGCCCTGTCCGCCTCGGTGCAGTCGTTGTTGAGGAACATCGAGGGGCCGCCGTACCGCTCGTGAGTGTAGTAGTCTATGCCGTTGTTCCCATGGCCGTAGAAAAAGCCGAAGCCGCGCTGCAGCGGGAGAAATCGCTTCGCCTGGCCCATGTCCCGTTTGCCTACAGCCGCCGTAGCATAGCCCGCGCCCTGGAGCATGTTGCCGATGTGATTTCCTTCACGTCGAGGCCGAGTGTCATCTCGGGCGACACGGCATATTCCTAGTGCGTGTACCGGTGGCCGTAGTTGACCACATCGTTCCGGATCATGTCGTAGAGCCCGTTTCGCTGCGGAAATCTCCCGGCGAGAATACTGCCGCGGGACGGCGTGCATGTGGGCCAGGTGACATAGAAGTTCATTGCACGAACGCCCTCGGCGGCGAGGCGATCGAGGTTCGGCGTGAGCACTGGCTTGGTGCCGATGCAACTCAAATCGGGGTAGCCCTGATCGTCGCTGATGATGAGCAGGACTTTCGGACGGCTTGCGGCATACGAACCGACCGACGCAAAAATGACAAGGAGCAGAAGTGCAAAATTGCGGCGGTCCATGCAGGAATACTGCCACCACCATAGCGCTGAGAAAAACGCGTGTCTGCTGGCAACACGCAACCGATCGGTTAAAAGCAATCCGGTGAAAGCCGTCCTCGAAAAAACTCCGCGCGAGCAGTGGGAATCCTTCCACTGCGAAACCGTGCGCGCTACGAGCTACCACGCGACGTGGCATTTCCATCCAGAATATCAGCTCACACTCGTGTTAGAGAGCCGCGGGCACCGCATGGTCGGCGACAACATCACGCGCCTGGGTCCCGGCGACCTCGTGCTAGTCGGCGCAAATTTGCCGCATGTGTGGCATCAGGAAAATCGCGGAGGCACGGGCGGCAGCGTCCACGCTATCATTGTGCGCTTTCTCGACACATTTCTTGGCATCGAGTTTCTCGAAAGGCCGGAACTGGAGCCCGTGCGGGCGTTGCTGCGCAGGGCTGCGCGCGGACTGCACATCACCGGACGCACACGTGACATTGTCGCCGACGCAATGCACCGGCTCGCCGCTGCCAGAGGCCTTGTGCGCATCCGCGAGCTGCTCGCGATCCTCGACGTGCTCGCGACTTCACGCGAAGTAAGGCCGATAGCGAGCGTGGGCTTCGTGCCGAAATTTTCCACCGATGACCAAGAGCGGATGCAGCGGGTGTTCCGTTATATTGACCGCCATCTCACGGACGAAATTGATCGCACTTGCGCAGCCGCCGAAGCGCACCTCAGCCCCGGTGCGTTCAGCCGCTTCTTCAAGCTGCGCACGGGCCGCACGCTCCCCGAATACGTGAATGCCCTGCGCATCGGCCGCGCGTGCGAAATGCTCTCGAACGACAAGTGGAAGGTCGCCAGCATCGCGATGGAATGCGGTTTCGCAAACCTTGCGAACTTCAACCGCCACTTCCGGAAAATCACGGACCTCTCACCGCGCGAATACCGCCGCCGCTTTCGCGAAAACGCGGGCTGAACTTAGAGAGACAAGCTCCGCCGTGTTCCTGATCAAGACAGCAAACGTGGTTCAAAATGGGAGCTGACAGAACAGCGCCCTCCACGCGAGTCACGCCAGCCATTCGCGCAGCTTCGCGAGATCCTTTTTCATGTTGGCGATCATCTCCGCGCCGGCGCCGAGCGTTTTGTATTCGTGGTGCTGGCTCAGCGGACCGACGAATTTTGACGCCTTCAAATTCCTGAAAAAGCTGCCTTGCACCGCGCCTTCGCCAAAGTTGCACCAGAGTGGCTGCCAGCCTTTCTCGGTATTTTCCCAACGGAAATCCTTCAGGTAAACCGCGACATAAAATGGCTCCATGAGCCGCGCCTGCACGGGCCACGACAATCCGCCCTCCAGTGTCGCGTGGCCGATGTCAAAGCAAATGCCGATGTGCTTCGGATCGAGATCGCGGATCATCGTCCACACGTCCCAAATCGGCGCGCCGACGTAATCCGCGCCCGAGTGGTTCTGCCAGCCGCCTTGCACGCCGATCTCGGCATTGAACGCCGCGAGATCCTTCAGCGCCGCGCCCTGCTCGCGCACGGTCTCTGGCACGGGTTTGTCCTTCGTGTATTTGATGAAGCCGAAGCGGTATTTTTTGATCCCGAGCTTTGCGCAGGTGCGCAGGATTTTTTTCGCAAGCGGATCGAGCTTTGTGATTTCCGTCGTGACGATCTCCACGGTCTTCCCGCGCTTTTTCAGCGCCTCGGCCATCTTCGGCAAATCCTCCTCCACGCGCTCGGGCAGGATGTGGCCCGCCTTTGCACGCACGCCGCACTCGATGCCATCCCAGCCGACATCCGCGACGAGGTCCGCCGTGTCGTCCGGACTAAGGCGGTCGAACGGTTTGCTAAACGCGATGATCTTCCATTTGTTCACGGGTACGGCTGCGGGTAATACGCTCGCAGCGAGCGCCCCTGCGGCAAGCGCGGACTCCTTTGCAAATTCACGACGGGTGATGGGGAGAGTCGGTCTCATGCGGGAAATGTGGTTTGAGTTGCACGAGGACAACCCATTCCCATCCGCAGCGCGAGGAAGTTTCCGCGCCGGTCAGTTCCCGACAAGACCGAGCGCGAGCGATGAATTGACGCCTCCGAAACCGAACGCGTTGTTCAGCGCGTAACGGAAAGCGTGCGCTCGGCCGGTGTTCGGCACGATATCAATTTCGCACGCAGGGTCCGGCATGCGGTGATGCAGCGTAGGCGGCAGCCACTGTGCATCGAGCGCGAGCGCGCAAATCGCGGTCTCAATTGCGGCGGTCGCACCGAGCGGATGCGCGGTGAATGGCTTCGTGCCGCTGACGGGTGGCGGCTTTCCGCCAAACACGGTGCGAATGCACATGACTTCGTTCGCATCGTTGAGCTGCGTGCTGCTCGCGTGCGGATTGATGTAACCAACGTCACTTGGCTTGAGACGTGCATCGGCGAGCGCGGCGGTCATGCAGGCCATCACGCTTTCGCCGCCAGGCAGCGGGCTTGTCATGTGAAACGCGTCGTTGTTCAAAGCATAACCGAGAACCTCGGCGTAGATGCGCGCTCCGCGGCGGACGGCGTGCCCGTATTCCTCGATCACGAGCGAGCACGCACCCTCGCCCATTACGAAACCATCGCGCTCCTTGTCAAATGGCCGGCATGCGAACGCAGCCGGTTCGCCGTGCCAGCGGCTCATCGTCCTGATGAAATCGAACGCACCGAACGTGAGCTGACACAGCGGTGCCTCTGCACCGCCAGCAACGATGACGTCGGCCAAGCCGTCGCGAATGTAGCGCAACGCTTCGCCGACGGCGACCGCCCCGCTTGCGCATGAATTCGAGTACGTGTTGCCGGGTCCGCGGAAGCCGCACTCGATTGCAATGTTGCTGTGCGCGCTGCCGCCGAAGACCTGCAGCGCGAGGGTTTGGTTCACGGCGCGCGGGCCTTTTTTCAAAAAGCGCGCGTGTTCGGCCTCGGCATTCGAAATGCCGCCGAGCGCGGTACCGAAGCTCACACCCCGCCGCAGATCGGGCGTTTCGCGACTCCAGGGCAGGCGTGCGTCTTCCAGTGCGAGCAGCGCGGATGCGACAGCGAACTGCGCGTAGCGATCCAAGCGTTTCAAACGATGCGGCGGGAAGAACGGCGCGGGATTCCAATCACGCACTTCACCGGCGTTGCGCGCACGGAAGATGGACGCATCGAAAAGCGTGACGGGGGCGATTCCGCTGCGGCCTTCTCGAATCGCATTCCAAAACGCCTTGCGCCCGATGCCGCACGCGGCGATGGGACCGATGCCTGTGATGACGGCTCTGCGACGACACGAAACACTTCTGAAGCCTGAGTCGGGCATTGTCATTAGTGATGCGATTACTTCGTCGCGCGCATTTTTGCGCGGATGACGCTCCAGCGGGTGAAACACTCATCGCCTGCGCGGCGCATTTCGACGAGGCGCAGTTGTGTGCTCCTCGGGAGAAATTTTCCCGGCATTCCAGCAAGCGTCGGCGCACCGGTGCCGCCGAAGATTCGCGGACAGATTGTGAGGTGCAGTTCGTCGATCAAGCCGGCTGCTGCGAAGAATCGCAGCAGCGTTCCGCCGCCTTCGCACACGAGCCGCTTCACGCCGTAACCGGCACGGAGAATTGAAAGCGAGAGCGAGAGATCCACCGTGGGCGTGGAGTGCAGGAAGATGTCCGCGACACTCGCGAGCGCGTCTCGCGTAGCGGCAGGCATTTTGCTCGTCGTGAAAATGACGATGGGCGCGCCTACGCTTTGAAACACTCGCAACGTCGGCGCGATGCGTCCGCTATTGCTGACGATGACACGAAGCGGTGGCTTCGTGCGGATTCCGGGGATGCCGAGCGTCATGGTGTCAGTGGCGAGGGTGCGCGCACCGACGAGCACCGCATCGCACGTCGCGCGGATTTTCACAAGGCGACGCTTGTCGCGCTTCGAGGAAAAACCGCTCGGGGTGAAATTGCGCGTGCTGATGCGACCGTCGGCGGTGATCGCGAAGTTCGCAGTGACGAATGGGCGCGGCGGCTTCCGCTTCGCGGATACGGCAGCCATCACGCGAGACGAGTTCCCTTCATTTGCGCCTCGGCTTCGGCGCGGATGGCGTTGCGCTCTTTTTTACTGGGCCGGTAAAAAATGTAGAACGCGCCACCGACCGCGCCCCAGAACGCGATGCAAAGGTAGCCGAGCACGGAGATTGTCGGCGCGACATTTTGCTCGAGATCGGCGAGCGGCGTGAGGATTTGATCGAACAGCATCTCGCGCGCACCGAGGCCCCCGGGCGTGACCGGAATCGCCGCGACTCCCTCGATGATGGGAAGCGCGGAGTAAAGTTCGAGCGCGGAGGGTTTGCGCGGGCCGGAATCTTCGAGCGACTTTGCCGAACACCAGAACGTCGTGTAGTGCGCGGTGTGCGCGAGAACGGAAATGACGATTGCGCACAGCGTGGCGAACCACGCGCGTCCATAGAGCGCGTAGGCTCCGGAGACACTCGTCAGGAAATGGCGACCCGGCAGTTTCTCCGGCAGCGCATGGACGAGGCGCAGGCCGGACACTAGGCCGGCGATGAGGATGCCGGACACGCTGACAGCGAGGATGCCGAGCACAGTGTACACGCAGCTCTTTGTGACCGGATCGCTCGTGAGCCAGTCCCATCGCAACGATGTGATCGCCACCGTGAGCACGCCGACGCCAATGAGACCGAGCAGGCGATCCATCACCACGCTGAGCGCGGCGGAAGTCTTGCGTCCGATGGGCGCTTCCTTGAGCAGGTAGTAGCCTTTGATCAGATCGCCGCCAGTGCCGCCGGGAATGAACAGGCTGAAAAACAGTCCGACCATGAGCAGACCGTAGAGCCGCCGCCACGAAAGATGCACGCCCTGCACACGCAGCAGGATTTGCCAGCGGATACCGGCGAGAATCTCGAACAGCCCGTACGCGGCGACTCCTGCAGCGAGCCACCACCAGTTCGCCTGATGGAGCGCGTCGTTCAGCGCATGGCGTTTGCCTTCGTCGCGAAAGACCCACCAGAGCAGCAGCGCGGTGACGCTGCACTGAAACAGGGCCAGCGCGAATTTCTTCATGTGCACAGTTCGACGCGAATGTTCACTCGCCGAACTTCTCCCTCCACTTTGCGAGCGCGACGGTGATTTCCCCCTTTGTGCGGCGCGGGCTCATTTCAAAGACGTACAGCATGCCCTTTGGCAGCAGCGGGATGAGTCGGTCGTATTCGACGCCGCCCGTGAATGGCGCAAGGTGGTCGCGGCCCGGCCACTGCGTGTCGTGCAGGTGGCAGCCGATGAGCCGCGGCGCGACGTGCGAGAGCCACTCGAAGTGATCGAGGAAGCCGACGTTGTGCTTCACCTGCACGTGCCCGAAGTCGTGCCAGTAGCCGACGATGCCGGGGTCCATGCGCGCCAGCACATCGAGCATTTCGCGCTCGCTGGGGATTTCCTCAAAGCTGTGCCGGCTCTCGATGCCGAGTTTGATACTGCGCTCGCCCGCGTAGTCCACCACGCGACGCAGGCACTCGATCATCCGGAAAAATGGTTTCTCCTGTTTCGCCTCGCGCTGCTTCACCGCCTCGATCTTGAGCGCGACGTACTCCTTCGAGAGGTGCTTGCCCTCCTCGGCGAGCTTCACGAGTTCGCGCGTGTAGTCGGCAATGGGCACGGAGCCGAGGTGCATCACCACGAATTTCACACCAAGGCGCTTCGCGAAATCAATCGTCTTGAAGCTGTGTCTTACTGCACGATCTCGCTCGCCATCGTTTGGCGAACTGAACTGGTAGCAGTCGGGCGACGCGCGCGGAATCTCCGGCGGCAGCGGGCAGAAATTGTGCAGCGACGTGATTTTCACGCGGCCTGCCTCATACATTTTCAGGATGCCCTCGACGAGCAGCAGCCGGATGCCGTGGCCGAGTTCCACGTTCTGAAAACCAAGATCCAGGATTTCCTCAATCATTGCGGCGCCATCCGTGTGGCGGCTGGAATTCCAGCAAGTGGAGCAACTCAGCATGTACAGGATAATAAAACGGTGTCGGAATTTTGGAAGTAAGCATGTGAACCCGGCGAAGCAAACAAGCGATCGTGCTCGCGGACGCCGGATGAAGCATGCGCTTCGCTCCGCATTGGACGCAGAGCGAAGCGGGAATCGCGCCACTTCGCAACCCGCAACCGGCAAACTGGCCCGCTCAGCTCGCCCAGGTGATCAGCCGCAACTCGTGTTCCTGGATGAGGTTCGGATGCGTGGGGATGACGCGCACGTTCAGCCCGTAACTGCCGCTCTCGCGCGCCGGGATCGCGCCGGCAAAACGGAACACCCCGTCGCCGAGCTTTTCGACTTGCTTGAGTTCGATGGTTACCGGGTGCGTGATCTGTCCGTTCGCGGACTCGCCGACAAGCGCCTGCACGCGCACAAATTCCGGCGCGATCGGCCCGAGCAACGTGCGCACGCTCACCTCGACGGCATCGCCGACGGTCACATTCGTCCCGTTGCCCGTGTGGATGGCGACATCGGCCAGCTTCACGTGCGACCAGTCGCGGCGGATATTGTCCTTCCAGCGCGCGACCTCCACCGCCTTTTTGCACGCATTTTCAGTCAGCGTCGTGTGGGCCGCGGCAGCGCGATCGTAGAGTCGCTCGGTGTATTCCTTCACCATGCGGTGCGTGTTGAACACGGGAACAATCGTGCGGATGGACTCGCGCATGAGATTGATCCAGGCGAGCGGCAGCCGGCCGTCCGGCTTTGCATAATAGAGCGGCAGGATTTGCGTTTCCAGCACGTGGAAGAGGCTGTGGATGTCCACCTCGTCCTCAAAGTGCGGCTCCGGCGGGATCGTGCTCTCGGGAATCTCCGGTCCGATGGCCCAGCCGTTCTTGCCCGTGTAGCCTTCGCACCACCAGCCGTCGAGCACGCTGAGGTTCAGTCCGCCGCTCGGCGGAAGCTTCATGCCGCTGGTGCCGCTCGCCTCCAGCGGACGCCGCGGATTGTTCAGCCAGAGGTCCACGCCCTGGTAGAGCCGGCGCCCGACGTAGTGGTCGTAGTCCTCGATGAAAATGATCCGCCCCTCAAACTCCGGCAGCCGGCTGAATTTGTACACATCCTGGATGAACTTCTTCCCCGGCTCGTCCTTCGGGTGCGCCTTGCCCGCAAAGACAAACTGCACCGGATGCTCTTTGCTGTTCATCAGCTTCGCCAGCCGCTCGCGGTCGTTGAAAAGCAGCGTCGCCCGCTTGTAGGTCGCGAAACGCCGCGCAAAACCAATCGTCAGGATCTCCGGGTTCAGCATCCGCGAGATCGCGCGGATTTTGTCCGGCGTGTCGCCCGTGCGCTTCCACTGCTGGCGCGTGCGCTCGCGGATGAACTCCAGCGTCCGCCGTTTCTGCCACTGGTGCGCCTCCCACAGCTCCTCGTCGGGGATGTCCTGCACCTTGCGCCAGAAATCCTTGTCCGTGAGATACTCCTCCCAGCCCGGCAGGTAGCGGTCGTAGATTTTGATGAAGTCCGGCGCCACCCATGTCTTTGTGTGAATACCGTTCGTCACGCTCGTGATTGGCACCTCCTCCTGCGGCACACCGCTCCACACGTCCTTCCACAGACCCTGCGACACGCGCCCGTGCAGCGCGGACACGCCGTTGGCATGGCGGCTCGTGCGCAGCGCGAGAATGGTCATGCTGAATGGCTCCGACGGATCCACCCGGCTCTGGCCGAAGCTTGCAAAGGTCTCGAAGTCAATCTTTACCGACACCGGATACTCGCCGAAATACTTCCGCATCAGATTTAGCGGGAACGCGTCATTTCCCGCCGGCACCGGCGTGTGCGTTGTGAACACATTCCCCGACGCTGTCGCCTGCAACGCCGCGTAAAAGGTCAGCCCCTCCTCCGCCACACGCCGCCGGATGAGTTCCAGCGACAGGAACGCCGCATGCCCCTCGTTCATGTGATACACCGACGGCTTGATGCCGATTGCATTCAGCGCATGCACGCCGCCGATGCCCAGGATGATCTCCTGCTTGATCCGCATCTCGTGGTCCCCTCCGTAGAGCTGCGAGGTGATGTCTCGATCCTCCGGCATATTCTCCGGCACATTCGTGTCCATGAGGTAGAGCGTGATGCGCCCCACCGCGAGTTGCCACACCTTCACCCGCACCCAGCGGTCCAGGATCTTCACCGCGATGACCAGGTGATGGTGCTCCGCATCGAGCACCGGCTGCACGGCGAGGTGGGAAAAATTCTGGTTCAGCGCCAGATTCTCCTGCCAGCCCTCCTTGTTGATCTGCTGCTTGAAATACCCGTGCCGGTACAGCAGCGACACCGCCACGAACGGCAGGTCCAGGTCGCTCGCCGACTTGCAATGGTCTCCCGACAGGATGCCCAAGCCGCCCGAGTAATTCGGAAACGACTCATGGAATCCGAACTCCGCCGAAAAGTAAGCCACCGGCCCCGCCAGCGCGGAACCCTTGCGCGTCTTCCCCCACGTGTCCTTGCGCGCCATGTAAGTGTCGAACTTCGCCACCACCGCCTTCATCCCCCGCAGGAAGTCATCGTCCGCCGCCACCTCCTCCAGCCGCGCCTGCCGGCAGAGCTGCAGCAGCCGCACCGGATTATGGTTCGTGTGATGCCATATCTCCGGGCTCACCTCCCGAAAAAGCCCCCGCGCCGTCGGCTCCCACGTCCACCAGAGATTCAGCGCCAGCCTGCGCAGCGGTTCGAGTTGGGCCGGCAGTTTCGGGACTACGTTGTACGTGTGGAGCGGTTGCATGTTACCCTTTCGTTGTTGCGGATGTCGGGATCACTGTTCTGGGAAAGGGGAACGACCGCGGAACCCTAGCGTCCCACCCATGCTCGGCAAGAAACTTTCTTTGCACGCACCGCCAACGCCGCCCATCGGCCCGGCGAAGTGACCGGCTGCTTCAGGGTTTGTCCTTTGGCTTTTCGCACATCCCTTTGGCGAGGAGGTGGAACAGCCCGGCATTGGTCCTTCCGGTCTCCTCCGGCAAAACCCCCACACCCCGCGGGCCGGGCCTCAGTTCTTCGCGTTCGTAATCAGGCCGCTCAGCAGGCCGCCGTGGTCCGGGGCAGTCCACCACCCCGCGTACGTCTTGTCGTAAATCATCACCCGCGCCGAATAAGTGCGCGCCGCGCCCAGGCTCAGCTTCTCCACGACCAGCACCGGCGTGTCACCCGCCCACTTCACTTGCACGAAGATCGGCAGGTCAATGTCCCTCCCCCCATACGACAGGTGCGCGTTGATCTGCCATTGGTCGCCCTCGATCTTCTTCACACTCGCAATGGTGTAC
>Ga0075030_100004083_pt1 | contig 13222 bp, 11 predicted proteins | sample LitLauG_LLR_2012_FD_71393 | JGI IMG/M metagenome (GOLD analysis project Ga0075030, IMG submission 71393) | Freshwater sediment microbial communities from Pennsylvania, USA - Little Laurel Run_MetaG_LLR_2012 | ecosystem: Environmental > Aquatic > Freshwater > Creek > Sediment | place: USA... | reverse complement strand
TACAGCTGCTGCAGGTCCTGGTCGGCCGCCGTCTCCAGCCGCACGTACAGCGTCGCGTGGATCCCGCGAATCATCGGAACCAGGTGGGGAACGAACGTGAGCTGCACCGGGCGCCCGGTGGCGGCCCGCAGCTGCTGTTCGATTTCCGGGTGATGGCGGTGACCGGCCAGGCCGTAGGCGCGGAAATTGTCCGAGACCTCGGCCGCCAGCAGGTCCAGCTCGGCCTTGCGGCCCGCCCCGCTCACGCCCGACTTGCAATCGGCGATCAGGCTCTGCCAGTCGATCGCGCCCGGCCGCTCGCGCTCGAGGTGCGCCAGCGGCAGCAGCCCCAGCAGCACGCTGGTCGGATAGCAGCCCGGGACCGCGATGATGCGGGCCTGGCGGATCGCCTCGCGCGTGGCCTCCGGCAGGCCGTAGACCGCCTCGCCGAGCAGATCCGGGCAGGCATGGGGCATTTTGTACCAGCGCTCGAACTCGGAGGCGTCACGCAGCCGGAAATCGGCCGCCAGGTCGATGATCCGCACTCCGGAGGTCAGCAATTCGCGCGCCTGCGACATCGCCACGCCGTGCGGGGTGGCGAAGAACACCACGTCGCAGCGCTCCAGGCGCGCCGCCGACGGCTCCACGAAGCTCAGGCTGACGCGACCCCGCAGCGAGCTGAAGCGGCGGTCGACCGCGGTGCCGGCCTCGCCGCGCGAGGTGATGGCCACCAGTTCGACGGCCGGATGCTGCGCGAGCAGGCGCAGCAGCTCGACGCCGGTATAACCGGTGCCGCCCACGATGCCCGCCCGAATCTTTCCACCCGCCCTGGATGCGCCCACCGCGCCCACCTCCCGATGCCGCCGCGCCTGAAATTAGACCGCGACCGGCGTTCCGGTAAACAGCGTCATTCCGGACCTTTCGCCGGTCATTTTCGCGCCCGAGCGGCCCCGCCCCGATCCCGAAGGTGGCCGTCGCGGCGCGGCTGCGATACGGCGCTGCATGCCCGTGCGGAAACACGCGTCAGCGGTCCGACGAGGGAATCCCCCTGATGCCGAGTATATGGGGTGCGAGTAAGGCGACCGGAATACCAGCACGCGGAAACGCGCTCGTCCGGCTGCCCTACTCAACAGACGCGACCCCTTGGGGGTCCAGAAAACTACCGCTTGGAGAATTGCTTGCGCCGGCGGGCCTTGCGCAATCCGACCTTCTTGCGCTCGACCTCGCGCGCGTCGCGCGTGACCAGGCCGGCCTTGGACAGCACCGGTTTCAGGGTCGCGTCGTAGTCGATCAGCGCGCGCGTGATGCCGTGGCGGACCGCGCCGGCCTGACCGGACTCGCCGCCGCCGTCCACATTGATCTGGATGTCGAACGTGGTCAGATGGTCGGTCAGCACGAGCGGCTGGCGCGCGATCATGCGGCCGGTCTCGCGATGGAAGAACTCGTCGATGGCGCGTCCGTTGACGGTGATTTCACCCTTGCCGCGCCTCAGGAAGACGCGCGCCACCGAGCTCTTGCGGCGCCCGGTTCCGTAGTTGTGCTTGCCGATCATCTGCGAACTCTCTGGTTTCGTATCGAGGCGCGCCGCGGCGTCAGATCGCCAGCGACTTGGGCTGCTGGGCCGAGTGGGGATGCTCGCCGCCCGGGTAGATTTTCAGCTTCTTGATCATCGCGTAGCCCAGCGGTCCCTTGGGAAGCATCCCCTTGACCGCCTTCTGCAGCACCCGCCCCGGAAAGCGCTGCTGCATCTTCGCGAACGTGGTCTCGTAGACGCCGCCCGGGTAGCTCGAGTGGCGGTGGTAGAGCTTGCCGGTGGGCTTGGCCCCGGTCACCCGGATCTTGGCCGCGTTCACCACGACGATGAAGTCGCCCGTGTCCACGTGCGGGGTGTACTCGGGCTTGTGCTTGCCCCGCAGACGCAGCGCGATCTGGGCAGCCAGGCGGCCGAGGACCTTCTCGTTGGCATCGACCAGATACCAGTCGTGCTGCACCTCGTGCGGCTTGGCCGAAAATGTCTTGTTGGTGGGCATCGGGGCAAGTCCAGAAAAGCCTTAAATTGTACCCGTTTCAGGAAACCGCCGGCAAGGCCGGCAGGAGGTCGAACCATGGAATGCACCGTGCGCTGGGGCGGCCCCTCCGGCATGACGTTCGTGGCCGAGACCGGAAGTGGCCACCTGGCCTGCATGGACGGGGCCCCTGACGGGGGCGGGCGAAACCTGGCGCCGCGCCCGATGGAGCTGCTGCTGGCCGGCACCGGGGGCTGTACCGCGTACGACGTGGTCCTGATCCTGAGGCGCGGGCGCCACGACGTGCGCGGGTGCGAAGTGCAGCTGAAGGCCGAGCGCGCCGAAGCGGATCCGAAGGTGTTTACCAGGATCGAGTTCCGATTCGTCGTTCGCGGCCGAGGGCTGAAGCAGGACGTGGTGGAGCGGGCGGTGCGGCTGTCTCACGAGAAGTACTGCTCGGCGTCGGTGATGCTGGAAAAGACGGCGGAGATGACGTACACGGTGGAGGTGGTGGAGGATTAATGCGGCGGCCGAACGCCCTCACCCCCGGCCCTTTCCGGCCCGCGGCCGGAAAGGGCTAGAGGAAGAGAACGAGGGGGCTGGGCTGGCCCCCTCGTGCTCCCCCCAGCCAATGTGAAAGGCTGATCGCGTGCACGGTAGAAGTTTCTCCCCTCTCCCGCTTGCGGCAGAGGGGCCGGGGGTGAGGGCGTACGCGGGTCAGACGTAGTAGGCGGTGGCGGTCATAACGCGCGCGGCCATCCGCATAGCCAGGCGGGCAGGCCCCGGCAACTCCATGCCGCCCAGGTCGGCGGCCGCCAGCCCATGAGCGCGCTCGTCTTCTCTCATCTGGGCGACGATCGCGCGCGAGGCGTGGTCCTGCGCAGGCAGCCGTTCCAGGTGCCCGAGCAGGTGCTGCTCCACCTGCCGTTCCGTTTCCACCACGAAGCCCAGGCTGACCCGATCACCCAGCCGCGACGCCAGAAGGCCGATCGTGAAGGCGCCCGCGTACCACAGGGGATTGAGCAGGCTCGTGCGGTCATCGAGGTCTTCGAGGCGTTGGCGCGTCCAGGCCAGATGATCGATTTCCTCGCGCGAGGCGCGTTCCAGCGCCGCGCGCACGTGCGGCTCACGCGCACCCAGGGCCTGCGCCTCGTACAGGGCCTGCGCGCACACTTCGCCGACGTGATCGACGCGAATCAGCGCAGCCGCATGGCGCCGCTCGGCGTCCGACAGCAGCGCCGGCGCCGTGTCGGCGGCCTGCGGCGGATAGGGGCGGCTGGCGGTCGAGTGCCCGCCGACGGTCTGCAGCGCGCGCTGGGCCGCGGCCAGCACCCGATCCAGGGTGGAAAGGTTTAGAAAGTGGGTCACGAGCGAATTCTAGCCGGCCCAGTGGCGCGATCGCTCCACCGCGCGCCGCCACTGCGACAGCCGGGCCAGGCGCTGATCCTCCGGCACCGTGGGCTCGAAGCGGCGCTCGATCGCCCACAGCGAGGCGATCTCCTCCACCCCGCTCCAGAATCCGACCGCCAGCCCCGCGAGATAGGCCGCCCCCAGTGCCGTGGTCTCGGTGACGGCCGGGCGCACCACGGGAACGCCGAGCGCGTCGGCCTGCATCTGCATCAGCAGGTCGTTGCGCGCCGCACCCCCATCCACCCGGAGCTCGGTCACACCGCCGCCGAAGTCGTCCTGCATCGCCCCCAGGACCTCGGCCGACTGCCACGCGATCGATTCGAGCGCGGCGCGCGCCAGGTGCGCCCGCGTGCTGCCGCGCGTCAGCCCGACGATCGCGCCGCGCGCCTCGGCATCCCAGTAGGGCGCGCCCAGCCCGGCAAAGGCCGGCACCAGGTATACCCCGCCCGCGTCCCCGACCTGCTGCGCCAGCGTCTCGACCTCCGCCGCATCACGGATCAACCCCAGGCCGTCGCGCAGCCACTGAACGACCGCGCCGCCGGCGAACACGCTGCCCTCGAGCAGATAGACCGGCGGCGCCGAACCGAGCTGCCAGCCCACCGTCGTCAGCAGCCGGTTGGCCGATGCATGCGGCTGCGAACCGGTGTTGGCCAGCAAAAAGCAGCCTGTGCCGTACGTGTTCTTGGCCATGCCGGTCGAAAAACAGGCCTGGCCGAACGTGGCGGCCTGCTGATCGCCGGCGTCACCAGCCACCTCGATATCCGCGCCCAGCCATTCGGCCCGCGCCCGGCCGACGGTCCCGCTCGAAGCCACCACGCGCGGAAGCATCGCACGCGGAATATCGAACAGCGACAGCAGACGCTCGTTCCACTGCAGCGCCGCCAGGTCGAACAGCGCGGTGCGCGAGGCGTTGCTGACGTCGGTGACGTGCTCGCCGGTCAGGTTCCAGATCAGCCAGCTGTCGACCGTACCGAACGCCAGCTCGCCGCGTTGGGCGCGCATCCGCGCGCCGGGCACGTGGTCGAGCAGCCAGGCGATCTTGGTTGCCGAAAAGTACGGGTCCAGCAGCAAGCCGGTGCTGGCCGTCACCTGCGCCTCGTGCCCCTGCTCGCGCAGGCCCGCGCAGGCGGCGGATGTGCGCCGGTCCTGCCAGACGATCGCCGGAGCGATCGGCCGGCTGCCGGTGCGCTCCCAGATCACGGTGGTTTCACGCTGGTTCGCGATGCCGATCGCCGCCACCTGTCGTGCCGAGATACCGGCCGCGCGCATGGCCTGCCGCGCACAGTGCAGTTGAGTCGACCAGATCTCGCCCGGATCGTGCTCGACCCAACCCGGCTGGGGATAGGACTGGCCGAGCTCCTGCTGGGCGGTGGACACCGGCCGGCCGGCGCGATCGAACAGGATCGCGCGCGAACTGGTCGTGCCTTGATCAAGCGCCAGGATGTATTGCATTGCGCCCTATCGAGCCACCGGCTCCTGCAGACGCTCGATCATGGCCGCAATGGCCTTGATTTGCACCCCGCTGCGGACCGCGTAGTCGGCGCCCGAGTAGCCCCACCAGTCCCAGCAACCCTCGGGATTCAGCGGCAGCCACGGTGCGTACCAAGCGTAATCGGTCGGCCCCACCTGCGGGTAAAGGATCACGGCCGCGTGGCGGGTGGCCCAGGCGTTGTACCCGGCGTACCGCGCGAAGTCCTGGTTCGAGGCAGTGGCCGCCTGGCGGCATCCGTGCAGTGCAACATGAAGGCGGCAACCCCCATGGCGGCAGCGCCGGGGCACGTACAGGTAACCGAGCCGGGCCAGCGAGTCGTTGCCCAGCACGCGGCGCCACTCGGGGACGAATTCGACCTGGTCGAAGCTGACCAGCTTGCCGCCCGCATCGGGCTCCTCCTGAGCCTGCGGATAGAGGAAATCGAGCATCTGGGAGGCCGCATCGAAGCCGCAGGCGTTCAGGTACGACCCGCCGGTGCCGCCACAGCGGCCGCCGTGATCGAGCGTCGGCATCGAATGCCCGGCACCCTTGAGGACCTGGAATTGAACCCCGCCGTCGGCGTAGTGGCTAAGAAAGTCGCGCGTCGCTTCGACCACCCCGGGCTCGACCACCGGGTCGGCGCCCTCGGCCAGCACCCATGCGCGCATGCGCTGAAGATTGGCCGGCGCGTCGATGGCGCCAAGCGAGGCAGCCGCCTCCACCGCATCGATGGAGTCGCGCGTGCCCGGATGTCCCCGCAGGCAGACATCGGAAGCCCACACCGGGTGGGCCTGGGCGCATGCGTAGGGACCGGCCGCGATCACGCCGACGCCCCGCACCATCGCCGAATGCGCCACTGCAAACTGAAGCGCCATGAAGCCGCCGGACGAGACGCCGGAAATCGTCACGCTGTCCGGCTCGACCGCCAGCGACTCGAGTCCCTGGCCGCTGGCGGCCGCACTCAACATGAACGCGACAATGCCTCCCGCCGCCCGGCACCGGACCCGGTCCGTCGATCGGCTCGATGCCTCGAACTGTCGTGCTTTTCCGAATAATGCGTGAATGACCATGATCTCGCTCAATTCGGCGCGCGCGTCATCCGATAATCATGCATGGGCGTTGAGATGGACTGTGGCACTTGAGTGGCAGTAAAGACCCGGAGACGAACATGCGGTTGCAGGTGAGTGAGCAAGGCGACGAGGTTCACATCCGGGTAAGCGGCGTGGCCGGGCGCCACCAGCACGTGCTGCAGGCGTTGACCGAGTGCAGCCGAGGAGTGTGCAGCCCGGACGGGGCTTCGCTGCATCCGCAAGACGTATCGGTCCGGGCCGCCACCGACGAGATCAGGATCCGGCTGAAGGGGCGCGGCGGCTTGCGCTTCGAACCGCTGGCGATCTATCGCTGCATGCGCCATGCGCTGATCGAGCAGCGCGGTGCGCCGATCGCGGCGGTACCGGTCGGCTGAAGGCACACCCCCACCCCCGGCTTCGCCGGGCATAGCCCGGCTACGCCGGGCGAGGCCCGGCCGCTCCGCGGGACAGGGGGGTTCTAGGGATCATCCTTAAGGCACGACCTGGTCGATCCGCACGTCGACCCCGGTACTGCCGACCTTCACCGGAGCGCTGAAGCCCTGCAAATCCCCGCTGGCGGGCATCGCGTCGCCTGCCTTGGACACGCGGGCCCCGATCACCACCGACGAAAATTTCGAAAGCTTAAGGTCGGGCATCATCGACATCGAATCGTCCAGCGCGAACTCGAGCGGCAGGTCCTTGACCTGCCGCTTCAGCAGCGCCAGCGGCATCCGGGGCCCCTGCGCGGCCCGGGCGAACACGAACAGCGTGTCGGTCGGGGCGGCCTTGGCGGCCAGCGAAGTGGCCAGCATCACGCGGCCCTTCACGCTGGCGCCAGGGGGCGCCGGGGAGGCGGTGGATGGGCTCTGGGGCTCGCTGGCGGCCGCTTCGGCCAGCGGCGCCGACGCCCCGGGCGAAGCGCCGCCCCCGGCCAGCTGGCGCGCCTCCGTCAGTCCGGCCTGCAGCTGCTCCAGGAACTGCGGGTCCGATGGCCCGGCCTTGACGGCCCGATCCCAGTAGCCGATCGCCGCCTTGTAGTCGCGCCGGTCGAAGGCCTCGCTGCCGGCCAGCGCAAGCGCCTTCACATCCTTCGGGTCGATCGCCAGCGCCCGCTGGATCAGCTTCATCGGGGCCCCGGTCAGGCGCCGCTCCTGGGTCATCGCGAGCGCGTCGGCGTAGTCGGCGAAAAGGTGCGAGTCATTGGGCATCAGCTCGGCGGCCCTTTGGAAGGCCTTCACGGCCTCGGGAAACTTGTGCACGTAGCTGTAGGAGCGCGCCAGCATGGCCCAGCCGTCGCCGTTGCGCGGGTTCTGTTCCAGTCCGGCGGCCAGTTTGTCGATCATCGCCTGGACCTGGTCGGAGGTGAGCGCGTGGGGCGCCCCATTTTGCCCGCCGGCGCCCTGCTCCTGCCCCCCGGCGGCCTGCGACTCCGAAGGGACCGGACTGATCGCGGCCGGAGTGCCCAAGGTCAGGTACAGGCCGATCGGCAGCGCCGCGACGAACATCCCGATCGCCGCCGCCGTGAAGCCGGTGCGCCCCGACACGGCCGAGGCGGGCGCCGGCTGCGCGATCTCCCCCAGCAGCCGCCGTTCGATGTCGCGCCGGCCGCTTTCGAACTGCTCGGCATTGATCGTCCCGCCCTTGTGATCGGCGCTCAACTCGCGCAGCTGGTCCCGGTACAGCGCAACGATCGCGCGGTCGCGCCCGGCCGTGCCGACCGTGCCGCGCAGCAGCGGCCACAGCACGAACGAGAGGGCCAGCGCCAGCAACAACACGGCGCACAGAACAAAGATCGCCATCAGGACTGACCCTCGTCGGCCGACAAGAGGGCGAGCGCGCGCTGCTCCTGGTCCGAGGTGAGCGGTTCTTCCGCCAGCAGCTTGCGCCGCCTCAACAGGACCGCGTACAACGCGGTCAACCCGCCCAACAGCAACAGGGCCGGGCCGAACCAGAGCAGCCAGGTCTTGGCTTTCAGCGGCGGGTGATACAGCACGAAGTCGCCGTAGCGCGCCACCAGGTAGCGCTTGACCTCCTCGTCCGACTTGCCCTGCTGCATCAATTCCCGGATTTCCTGGCGCAGATCGCCGGCCAGGTCGGCCCGCGAATCGGCGAGCGTCTCGTTCTGGCAGACCAGGCAGCGCAGCTCCTTCGACAATTCCATCATCCGGCGCTCGATCACCGGATCCTGGCCGACCGGCAGCGCCTCGCGCGCGCCGCCCGCGAACGGCGCGGACAGCAGCACCAGGGCGCACAGCAACACCCGATTACGCATTGAGCTTCCTGATCAGCGGCAGGATCTTCCCGTGCAGTATTTCCGGGGTGATCGGCCCGGTCTGCTTGAACCGGATCGTGCCGCTCTTGTCGATCAAGTAGGTCTCGGGCACGCCGGTCACGCCATAGTCGATCCCGACCCGCCCGTCCGGATCGAACAGCGAGGCCTGGTAGGGATTGCCCATCCGGTCCAGCGTTTTCAGCGCCTCCACGCGCGTGTCCTTGTAGTCCAGCCCGTAGATCGGAACGATGCCCGTCCTGGAGAAATCGACCAGCACCGGGTGCTCTTCGCGGCACGCCACGCACCAGGACGACCACACGTTCAGCAGCCACACCTTCCCGAGCAGGTCGTCGCGGCCGATGGTCTTGTCCGGTTCTGCGACCTGAGTCAATCGGAACGGCGGCGCCGGCTTGTCGATCAGCGGCGAAGGCACCAGGTGCGGATCGAGCCACAGGCCCTTCATCAGGAAGCCGCTCAGGACCAGGAACGCCGCCAGCGGAATCAGAAAGCGAAGAGTGCGAAGCACGAGCAGCTCCTTTATGCCGGCGCGGCGGCCGACAGCGTGGGTTCCAGCGCCGGCCTGCTGCTGGTCGCCAGCCGGTAGCGGCGATCACTGAGCGCCAGCACGCCGCCGAACGCCATCACGACGCAGCCGCCCCAGATCCATTCGACGAACGGCTTGTAGTACACGCGCACGATCCAGGCGCTTGACTTTTCCCCGACCGCCTCGCCCAGCGCCAGGTACAGGTCGCGGGTGAAACCCCGGTTGATCGCAGCCACGGTCGAAGGCTGGCCCTGCTGCGACATGAACTGGCGCTTCTCGGGGGTCATCGTCGCGGCGAACCGGCCATTGCGGCTGACGCCGAACAGGCCCCGTGCATACAGGTAGTTCTCCCGGTTGCCGGTTGTGACGCCGTCGAAGCGGAACGTGTAGGGGCCGATCGCGACGGTGTCGCCGATGTCCATCTGCACGTCCTTTTCCGTCTCGTACGTCTTCACCAGCGTCACCCCGATGATGAACACCGCCACCCCGACGTGCGCGGTCAGCATGCCCAGGTAGCCGCGCGGCAGCGAGCGCAGGCGTGCGAACACGCCGGGGTCGGCCAGCGGGCGCAGGCGCGACCACAGATTCACGCTGGTGGACGCGATGATCCACAGCGCCAGCCACAGCCCGAACGCGGCCAGGCCCGACCAGCGACCCAGCGCCAGCGGAAGCAGCAGCGCGGTGATCAGGCTCACCGCGAAGGCCCATTTCAGGCGCACGCCGATCTCGGGCAGATTGGCCTGCTTCCAGCGCGCGAGCGGCCCGATGCCCATCAGGAACAGGGCCGGCGTCATCAATGGCACGAACACCGCATCGAAGTACGGGGCGCCGACGGAGATCTTGTCCAGGCCCAGCGCGTCCAGGAACAGCGGGTACAGCGTTCCGAGCAGTACCGACCCGGCGGCCGACAGGAACAGCACGTTGTTGGTCAGCAGCATCGTCTCGCGCGACACCAGCTCGAAGCGCTCGCCCAGGCCCACCTTGGGCGCGCGCCAGGCGAACAGCGCCAGCGATCCGCCGATCACCACCGCGAGGAACAGCAGGATGAACACGCCACGGCGCGGGTCGTTGGCGAACGCGTGCACCGAGGTCAGCACGCCCGAACGAACCAGGAACGTTCCGAGCAGCGACAGCGAGAAGGCGAAAATGGCCAGCAGCACCGTCCACACCTTGAACCCGCCGCGCTTCTCGGTGACCGCCAGCGAGTGCATCAGCGCGGTGCCCGCCAGCCAGGGCATGAAGGAGGCGTTCTCGACCGGGTCCCAGAACCACCAGCCGCCCCAGCCGAGCGTGTAGTAGGCCCAGGCGCTGCCCAGGCAGATACCCAGCGTCAGGAACGACCAGGCCACGGTGGTCCACGGGCGCGACCAGCGCGCCCAGGTCGCGTCCAGGTTGCCGCCCAGCAGCGCCGCGATGGCAAAGGCGAAGGCCACCGAGAAGCCGACGTACCCCATGTACAGCATCGGTGGATGAGCCACCATGCCAAGGTCCTGCAGCAGCGGATTCAGGTCGCGCCCCTCGTCGGGGGCCGGGATCAGGCGCTCGAACGGGCTCGACGTCAGCAGGATGAACAGCAGGAACCCGACCCCGATCAGTCCCATCACGCCCAGGATGCGCGCCACCATCTGCGGCGGAAGATGGCGGCTGAACAGGCTGACCGCCAGCATCCAGAAACTCAGGATCAGCAGCCACAGCAGCATCGAGCCTTCGTGGCCGCCCCAGAACGCGGCGATCTTGTAACGCAGCGGCAGCGCGCGGGTCGAGTTGGTCGCCACATAGGCGACCGAAAAGTCGTCGCGCACGAACGAGGCCACCAGACAGAAGGCGGCCACCAGCACCAGCACGAACATCACGCGCGCAGCCGGGCGCGCCAGCGCCATCCAGGCCGAGTTGCCACGCGCCGCGCCGATGATCGGCAGCGTGCCGAGCACCAGGGCGACCGCCAGAGCGATCATCAACGAAAAGTGGCCGAGTTCAGCAATCATCCGATGTGTGTCCCGTTGGTCAGCCCGGCCGGGAAGCCCGACGCGAGCGGGGTGTCCGGGCGAAAAGTCGATTTTGCCCGATTCCGGTGTGCTGTTCTTGATTTGTCACAGCGCGCCGGGTTCCGCTCCCCGCCCCCTGGCGGCCCCCCCTGCGCGCGCTAATGCGGACGGGGGCCGATACCCTGCCCGCCGACAGGTGCTGGCCGCCTTACTGGCTCCGGTGCGGAGCGCCCGGCACGGCCTTGCGGAACGCCCTGGCCTGCACCGGTGTCACCATCTCGGTGTTGGTCGTGTGGCAATCCAGGCACCGCACGATGCCCGCCTGCGGCCGATAGCGCGGGCTCAGGTGGTCGTACGTCGCCGGCCACCAGCTGGTGGTGATGTGGTGGCACGCGTCGCAGGAACGCGCCGTCAGGAAATGGTAACTCGGCTTCGGTGTGGCCCAGGTGCCCGGACCCGCATGGCAGCTGGCGCAGTGCCCCGGTCCCACGCCCGCGTGCGCGTAGGTGGCCGGCGCCCAGGACGTGGTGCGGTGGCAGGTGCTGCACACCAGCGCGGTCAGCAGATGGCTGCCCGGCATCGCGCTGGCGGTGCCGCCGGCGCGATGGCAACTGGCGCAGCTTGCGGGCGCCACACCCACGTGCGAGTACGGACCTGCGCCCGCCAGGCTGCCGGCCCTGCGTGGGAGCGGGCCCGTGGTCGCAGCCGGGGTGCCAGCCGGCGTCGCGGCCGGTGTCGCACCCGGCGTGGTGCTCGGCGTGCTGCCCGGGCGCGCCGTCAACCCGCCCGTCGGCTTGGCCATGAGCCGGACCGCCTTCGCCGCGGCCGCCGCCCCACCGAATCCGCCGCCGGTCGCGCTGTGGCAATTGATGCAGTCCTGGCTCGTGGTACTGCCCTGATGGCTGCCGACTGTGGCCGTGCTGATCGAGGCGTTCTGCCATTTCGCGCCGGACGGGCCGTGACAACCCTTGCACTGCGGCGTGGAAGATCCCGACTTGCCGGTGGTGTACGTCATGAACCCGCCGCCGCTGGTGTGCGGCACGGTGCCGTTGGCAAAGCCGCCCGGCACCGTGGTGGAGCTGTGGCAGATGTTGCATGCCACCGCGTTGAACGGAATGTGCTGCGTCGTCGCGGCCGGCCCGTTCAGCGTGCCGCCCGGCTGCAGCGGCTGGCCGCCCGCCTGGCCCTGCGCCGTCCCGTAGTACGGACCGGCCCCGTAGTTGTGGCAGGTCGCGCACGCGGTGCCCGCCACCACCGAGTCGGTGTGATTCATCGTCGTCGTGGCCGGCGTGTAGCCGGTGTGGCAGTTGGTGCACGTCGCGCTGCTCGGTATGTGGTTGCTCGGCTTCGTGTTCCCGGTGAACGGCGGCGTGGTCGTGTGGCAGCCGCCGCAGTCGCCCGTGAGCGGATGGGCCGCATCCTGGGCCGCGGTCGGCCGCACCACGATGGTCACCCCGTAGTACTTGGTCGCATCGCCCGTCTCATGGCAGGTCGCGCACGTCTCCAGCGTCGTGGGCACCTGCAGGTGGGTGCTCGGGTTCATCGCGGTGCCCGGGCCGAACGCGGTGAAGTTGCTCGCCGAGTGGCAGCCCTCGCACACCGGCGTCGTGGCCACCGGGATGTGCGCCGGCGTCAGCGTATCGGTCTTGATCGTCACGCCGTACCACGCCATGCCGGCGTTGTGGCAGCTCGCGCAGCCGGTGCTGATCCCGGAGTGGTTCATCGCGGTGCCGGCGAAGCTCGTGTAGTTGGTGTTCGCGTGACACACGTTGCACGCCGTGGAGCCGAACGGAATGTGGTTGCCCGCGCCCGGCGTGCCGACCGTGCCGGGTGGCGTCTTGATCGTGACCCCGTACCAGGCCATCCCCGAGGCGTGGCAGCTCTGGCAGGTCAACGACGACACCACCGCTGCGTGCCCCGTCGACGACAGCGCCGGCGTCGTGTTGGTCTTGAAGCCGGTGCCGGTCATCGCATCGGTCGAGGCGTGACACGTGGTGCCACAATCGGCCGACGCGACCGGGATGTGGTTGCCGGTGCCCGAAGTGCCCAGCGTCCCGGGCGGCTGCTTCGGCTGGCCGCCTGTGCCCTGGCTGGTGCCGGAGAACGGTCCTTTGCCCGCACCGTGGCAGGTGGCGCAGGTCTCGGAGGTCACCACCGAGTGCACCATGATCGACTTGCCCACGCCGTAGCCGGCAGCGTGGCAGACCGCACAGGCGGCCGGCGACGACCCGAGCGGCATGTGGTTGCTCGGCAGCGTGCTGCCGGTGAAGGGCGGAGTCGTCGTATGACACTGCGCGCAGTCGGCGGTGCCGAGCGTGCCGGTTGCGTGGGCCGCGTCCACCGGGCTCAGGCCGGCCGCCAGCGCGCCCGGGCGCAGGTAGATCTGCGCGAGCACGCCCTGGAAGTTCAGGTCGGTCGCATTGTTCTCGTGGCAGCTCGCGCAGGTCAGGCTGGCCACCGCGGTGTGGGCCGCCACGTTCAGCAC
>Ga0075030_100004081_pt1 | contig 13224 bp, 14 predicted proteins | sample LitLauG_LLR_2012_FD_71393 | JGI IMG/M metagenome (GOLD analysis project Ga0075030, IMG submission 71393) | Freshwater sediment microbial communities from Pennsylvania, USA - Little Laurel Run_MetaG_LLR_2012 | ecosystem: Environmental > Aquatic > Freshwater > Creek > Sediment | place: USA... | reverse complement strand
CCCACAAAGTGCCGGTGATTGTTGAGGTGTTGACCGATAATAACAACCGTACCGCCCCGGAAATCCGCATCCTTTTCCGCAAGGGCCAATTGGGCTCGGCTGGCAGCAACAAGTTTTTGTTCGATTTTGTGGGACTGGTGGAAGCTCATTGTCCGGACACCGGCGCAGACATCGAAGCGGCGGCCATCGAGGCCGGTGCCAACGAAGTCGAGTCTCTGGCCCACACCCAGAACGACGATATTCCCGAGGGTGCCTGCGGGGCACGGTTCATCACCGACCGCACGGCGGTTCATTCGGTATCGCAGTGGCTGTCCAAGAATGGCTGGTCCGTGGTGACGAGCGAAATGGGTCATCTGGCCAAAAACTATCCCGAATTGAGTGAGGAACAGCGTGCCGAGGTGGGGGAATTCCTGCAGGCCTTGGAAGAGCACGACGACGTGCATCGAGTGTGGGCGGCAGTGAAGTAAGAGCGTATCCGGTTAAGGCGCTTTTTTTTAAAGATCCAGCACATCGGCCTGCGCCGCCAGGCGTGCGGCCCGTTTGCGTTGCACCTTGCGGATCAGCGGCAAGGTCAAAAAATATGTCAGCACAGCAGTCGGTGTGCTGAAAAGAAAAGAACCCAGCAACAGCGGTCGCCCGATGGTGAAGAAACTGGACCACCTCAACCAGGTGCCCGGACGGCTTTGATGCACCAAGCGGAGGGCTGCAGGCCATTCGTGGGGATTGGAAAGCAACCAGTAACCCACCTGATACTCCCAGCGCAGTAAAATGGGCATGATGGGCAAGGCCACGTCATGCAACGTCACCGCAATGGCCGCGGCCAGCTTGTTGCCTCCCAGCAGCCAGGCGGTGGCGATGGCCATGAGAGTCTTCAGGCCCAGCAACGGCGTGAAGCCGTAAAAGATTCCCAAGGCCACTCCCAGGGCTATGGCATGGGGTGAGTCATCGATGTGCTTGAGGCTATGCCAGTGCATCAGCAGCCAGTCGGTAAAACGGGACCACGGTGTGCGAGCTTGAGTTTCGTGAAGCGGTTCAGTCATGGGCGTGGGGACGGATGTTTTCATTATCGGGCTGGCCGGGGAAACTGTCAAAGGCAAAGCCGGGTGTTATGCCCGGCTCTGCGACTTCAGGGCCAGATAGGATACGGTGGTTTCGCCGTAACGGACGCTTTTCCTCAGCTTGAGCACACCCTCTTCACCCCAATAGTTGCGGCTGTCATGTTCCCAGACCACCGTCGATGCGACGTTGAGATGCGGTGGCAATTCAAGAACGGCGGGGTCGGTGGACAGATCGTACTTTTCCTTGATGTAGGGCGGGTCGGCGAAAATCAGGTCGAAGGTTTCCTTGCATTCACGTAAAAAGGGAACCGCTTTCTGCGGCACCACCGCACCGCTCAGACGACAGTATTCCAGATTTTCGCGGATGGTGCGGCAGGTCTCCTGATAGGCATCGACAAAGCAGGCGGATGCGGCGCCACGGCTGAGGGCTTCTATGCCCAGGGCGCCGGTGCCGGCGTAGAGGTCGAGCACCCGCGCCTCGATGACCGCGGCGCCCAGGCTGGAAAAAATAGCCTGCCGGATGCGGTCCTGCGTGGGGCGGGAATTGAACTGGGGCGGTATTTTCAGGTAAAGCCCGCCCGCCGAACCGGTGATGACCCGCACGTTGCTTGATTTCATTATCGGGGCAGGAGATCGGACAGGAGATCGTCGGTGCCGATGTGTTTGGCGTACATTTTCAGGGCATAGCCGTCGGTCATGCCCGAAATGTAATCACAGACCGCCCGGGCTTCACCGTCTTTTTTAATGCGCAAGGCGGCCTTCTGACCGATCAGGTGGGGGTGTTTGCTGTAGAATTCGAATAGTGCCTGGAGGATTTTGCAGGCGCGCTGATTGATGCGTCCCACCGAGGGGTGATAATAAAAATGCTGCATGAGGAAATCGCGCAAATTCTGGATTTTGGTGCGCATGGCCAGCGAGAATCCGGCCAGACGCTTGCTGTGTCTGCGGACTGCGGCGCTGTCCTTGACTTTCGCATCAGTGATGCTGGCGGAGGACTGCTGGCACAGATCGTCCACCAGCCGGTCGATCAGGCAGCGGATGACAAAGCGGCGTCGGCGCGCGAATTCGAGTTTGGAATAATTCCGGCTCAGATCGTCCTCAATTTCCTTCCAGAGCTCGATGTCCTTCAAATCCTCGGGAGCGATCAGGCAGTTTTCCAAGGCATCATCCAGATCGCTGCAACAATAGGCGATTTCATCGGCCGCATCCGACACTTGGGCTTCCAGGCTGGGCTGGAGGCCGTCCGTGAATTCCTCGTGGAACCCCTTGCAGAGGCCCTCGCGGGTTTCCCAGGAAAGATTGAGACCGTTGAACTCGGGATATTTCATCTCCAGTTCCTCGACCACGCGCAGGCTTTGGCGGTTGTGCTCGAAGCCTCCGTGATCGGTCATGATGTGGTTCAGGGTGTGCTCTCCGGGATGGCCGAAGGGGGGATGTCCGAGATCGTGGGCCAGGGCGATGGCTTCCGTGAGATCCTCGTTCAATCCGAGGGCGCGGGCCGTGGTGCGGCTGATGGCGGCCACCTCTATGGTGTGAGTCAGCCGGGTCCGGAAATAGTCGCCACTGCCGTTAAGCACCACCTGGGTTTTGTATTCCAGGCGGCGGAAGGCGGAACTGTGCACGATGCGGTCGCGATCGCGCTGAAATTCGGAACGGAACACATGCACGGGTTCGGCATGGCTGCGGCCTTTGCTGTCTGCGCTGAACTGAGCCCAGGGGCTTAAAATCTGCCGTTCTTTGATTTCCCACTGCAACCGTGACTGCAAAGTCATGACCTGATGATGTCGTTTTTATGACACTTGTCCATAGCCCGGACGGCGGCGGGCGGGTTCAGTTCTGGTCCTGGACAATGGCCGGGTCGAGCTGGTCATCAACCCGTACGGTCTGCAGGTTCCATGGACCGCCCTTTTCCGAGCGGTAGATGAACTGCCAGCGGAGCGGCTTGCTGTCGAGGTAGCTGATGTAGGTGAGGAGATGAATTTTGGAGCCGAGGGGGCGGTTGTCGTACAGTTCGTAACCGCGCATGCTGCCGTAACTTTTCAGGGCGTCGTTCACCTTGGCGGCAAAGGCTTTGATGGGATCGGCCGAGTTTTCGAGCGGGCTGCCCTTGAGCATTTCGTTGAAGGCGTCCTCGGTGCGGTTGCTCTGAATGGTGAGGTAAAACTTTTCAATCTTGAGCTGCACGTCCTTGGGCGGTGCCAGAGTTACGGGATTGAGCGGAAGGAATTCGCGCCAGTCGTCCACGCGCAGATTGATCAACACCCAGTCAGTCCCGGCCGGGGACATGTACAAAAACTGCCATTGAAAAAACTTGTCCTTGATCAGAGTGATGTAGGTGGCCAGCAGCATGCGCCCGCCGTAGGGACGGACGTCCACCAGTTCAAAGGAATCGATCCGGCCGAATTTGGCAAAGGAATTTTCCGCCGTGTTGACGTAATCCTGCACCACGTCGCCTTCCTTCGAAAGGCGGCTGTTTTCGAAAAGTCCCAGGAAGGCGAGTTTGGTGTCGCCGTTTTGCAGGGTGACAAAAAATTTCTCAATGGGCCGGGAGATTTTGGCGGGCAGATCCCGGATGCTTTGGGTGCTGATGCGGGGAGGTGATCCGGCATCGGAGGGTTTCAGGCGGTCCTGGGCCTGCAGAGCGCCGGCCAGCAGCAGGGGAAGCAGCAGAAAAATCTTTTTCATGGGGCGGTTCAGGATTGCAGCAATTTTTTAAGCTGCGCGCCGGGTTTGGGCAGGGCCGTGCCGTGGGCAAAGAGCAGGGTGTGAATCTCAAGCGAAAGCAGGGCCAGCAGGGATTTTTTCAAAGTCTTCGCATCCAGGCAGTATTTGTCCGGAAGCACGGCAAAGCCCGGGCCTTCCAGATGGATCAGTGCATCGCCCACGCAGAGTGACTTTTTTTGGGGATGGTAATAGGCATGTTCGCCGGCACCCCCACCCGGCAATGGAATGGGATGCAGTCCGTATATTTGCGGCAGACCGTCCACAATCACATCGGGTTTGAATCCCAGCTCCTTGACGGCAGCAGCGGGTGCGGCGGTGGGAATCTGCATTTTTTCAGCCAGCTTCCGGCTGGCCCGGGCGTGATTGCCGTTGGTCAAAAAAATGGAGGCCGGGCTGCCCAGTTTCCGTATGGCCGCCAGCACGGGTTCATCCATCGGCGCGGGGTCGATCAGCAGAACGCGACCCTCCGCCGACATGGCGTGCGAGGTCAGCACCGTTTTGCATGCCGGATCGTAAACCGACCACTCCAAAATTCCGGGGCCGACCTGGGCGAGGGTGATTTTTTCAGGCATGGGGGCACCACTCAACCGATTTTCGTTTTGTATTCCGCCGCACTGCGCAGCGATTTCAATTCGGTGGGATCCGAGAGTTTGAGTTTGAAGATCCAGGCCTTTTCGTACGGGGATTGGTTGATCAGGGCGGGCTCATTGCCCAGCGCGCTGTTCACCGCCACAATTTCGCCGGAAACCGGGGCGTAAATGTCGGAGGCGGCCTTGACGCTTTCCACCACGGCGGCAGGTTCCTTGGCCTTGAACGTTTTGCCGATGGCAGGCAACTCAACATAAACCACATCGCTCAGCTCGCCCTGGGCGTGATCGGTGATGCCCACCACGCCGAAGCCGTCTTCCTCACGAACCCATTCATGGGAGTCGGTGTATTTCAGATTTTCGGGAATTTCACTCATAAGCTGGAATAAAACGGTTTTTTGACAATGGTGGCGGGAAGTTTTTTTCCGCGTACTTCGATTTCTAGGCTCGTGCCGATTTTTGCGCAATCCGCTTTTATGAGGGCGAGGCCGACACCTTTTTTCAGGGTGGGGGAGAGGGTGCCGCTGGTGACTTCGCCAATGACTTTTCCCTGGCGGAGTACCGGATATTGGGCGCGGGGCGGTGCTCCGGGCCCGGTGATCTCGAAGGCCACCAGTTTGCGGGCCGGTCCTGTTTCCTTTTGCTGACGCAGAGCTTCCAGACCGTTGAACTTTTCCGGTTTGTCGAAAACCACAAAATGACTCAGACCGGCTTCCAGCGGACTGATGGTTTGCAGCAATTCATGACCGTAGAGCGGATAGCAGGCTTCGAGCCGCAGGGTGTCGCGCGCTCCCAGGCCGACCGGGATGCAGCCGAGCGGGCCACCTTCCTTGAGGATGTCGTCCCAGAGCGTCTTGGCCAGTTCGGCGGGCAGGAAAAACTCGAAGCCATCCTCTCCGGTGTAGCCGGTGCGGGCCACGATGACGCTTTTGTCGAGGTAAGGAGTTTCCAGAAGCTGATTGCGTTTGAGCGGGCGTTTTTCGGCATTAAAAACCTTGCGGTAAATGTTTTCCGCCTTCGGCCCCTGCAGGGCGAGTGCGGCAAAGGCGTCGCTTTGGTTTTCGATGACAGTGTTGGGCCCGAGTTTTTTTTCCAGCCACAGGAAGTCTTTTTCTATCTGAGAGGCGTTGACCACCAGCATGAAAAGCTGGTCTTTGAGCCGGTAAACAAGGAGGTCGTCCAGCACACCCCCGCTTTCGTTCAGCATGAGGGAATACTGGCCGTAACCGGGACTGATCTTGCGGATGTCATTGCTGAGCATGGAATTGATCCAGGCCTCGCTGCCTGTGCCGCTGACCATCAGTTCCCCCATGTGCGAGATGTCGAAAAGCCCCGCCGCTTCGCGCACCGCCTGGTGCTCCTGCAAAATGCTGGTGTATTGGACGGGCATGAGCCAGCCGCCGAATTCGACGATTTTGGCGCCGAGCGCTTCATGGACGGCATGGAGCGGCACTTTCCGCAACGGGTTGGAATCTGACATGAGATCATGCTGGGGGAGTACCCACAACCTGTCAATCCGTGCCATGGAGCATTCAGGTTTTATGCACTGCAGTCCAAAAAACGGCTTGCCAACCCTGCCTTCCTGCGTTTTGAAATTGTCTCTTGAGTTTCGGCACGGGGCGGGGAGGCTGTTCATCTGTGAAACTTGCAACACCCGCCCTTTTGGCCGCAGTGGGCCGGCCCGTCCGCTACCGGCCTGCGCAGGGGTTGTTGGAATTTATGAGGCAACTCGAACGGCCCGGCCTCATCAATCTGGCGGCGGGTGTTCCCAACCCCGATCTGCTGCCGGTGACGGCGTTGAAAAAGGCCTTTGCAGATGCCAACCGGCGCAGCGGAAAAGCCATGTGGGCTTATCAGACACCGGAAGGTCATGCCGGTTTGCGTGAACAAATCGCGCTGCGACTTTCCCGACGCAAGTGCCCGGTCAAAGCCGGGCAAATCATCGTCACCACCGGTTGCACCCAGGCGCTGCACCTGGCCCTCCGCACCCTGGTGAAGCCCGGCGAAATTGTGGCCTGTGAAAGTCCGTGTTACTACAATCTTCTGGAACAGATCCACGACACCGGCGCGCGCGCCCTGCCGTTGCCGACCGACATGAACCGGGGATTGCGACTCGATGAAACAGAGCGGCTCATAAAAAGGCACCGGCCGAAGTGTCTGGTGGTTTGTTCGTCCCTGTCCAATCCCACCGGTGCAACGCTTTCCGTGCCGGCCCGGCGGGCATTGGTTAAAATGTGCCGCCACTGGGGAGTCCTTCTGGTGGAGGACGACATCTATGGGGAGTTGTGTGACAACGGGGCCCCGCCCCCCTTGCGGGCCTTTGATGACGGCAGCGTCGTGGTGTATGTGACCAGTTTTTGCAAATCCGTTTCGCCCGGACTGCGGGTGGGCTGCCTGATTGCCGGCCCGGCGTTTGAAAAGGCTGTCCGTCTGAAATGCCAAGCCGACCTGCACAGTTCGGTGGTGGCCGAGGCCACCTTGTGTGAGTTTATGCGCGCCGGGGAAATGGACGGCCATTTGCGGGCTTTGCGCACGACTTGTGTGGAGCGGAGAAAGCTTGTGCGCGAGGCCGTGCAGGAATATTTCCCGACCGGTACCCGGGTCTCCAATCCGCAGGGTGGTTTTTTATTGTGGGTGGAACTGCCCCAGCCGGTGAATGCGGAAAAGTGGTCGGACGCAGCCATGCAGCGGGGAGTCTCCTTTGCCCGCGGTGAAGTCTTTTTAACCGGCCCGGCCCAACGGGGCTGCCTGCGGTTGAACTGCGCCAAGGCGGCCCTGCGGGACCTGCGCAAAGGCATACAACTCCTGGCGGAGTGTCTGAACAGTCTCTGACACTAACAATCGGGATGCGCGGTCGAGCGCCGAATAAAACGGAGCGTTGTACTAATACCGATGCGAGACTGTTGGTTGTATCGCCTAGTGTGGATTGTTTATTTAACCACAAAGACACCAAGGCACGAGGGCTTGTAAATGTTTAACATAAAGATCACGGAGTTTTTCGGCTGCGAAGTTTCCGCTTTCAGAATTCCAACTTCAACCTTCTTTTGTTACTCGATGATCTCTTTGTAAAAGAAAATGCCGCTTCGTGCCCTCGCGACTTCGCGGTGAGACCTTCCTTCCAGCCTTGGTGTCTTGGCGGTTTAATCCGTCTTCACAGGGCTTGTGAATCATTCAATGCAAGCGTCGAGGGCTTCGGCTGCCTGGCGACCACTGAGCACGGCACCTTCCAGGGTGGCGGGCAGTCCTGTTTGAACCCAGTCTCCGGCCAGATACAAATTAGACCATTCTGATTTTGTTTCCGGCCGCAGCGCTTCCGTGGCGGGCACGGCGGCAAAGGTGGCATCCTTGGATTTGTAGAACACGTGGTGCAGGATTTTTCCGTGGCGGGTGGCGGGGAAGAACTTGTTGATTTCGGACCAGATGCGCGCCAGCAATTCCGGGGTTTTCAATTCCATCAGATCGTAGGCGGCGCTGATGACAATGGCCGACAAATAGCCGTCCTTGTTTTTCCAAGCTTCGCTGCGGTCAAAAATCCATTGCACGGGCGAGTCGAGCAGGCCCACAAACGGGTCGCTGACAATCGGGCAATCGGTCAGCAAATGCAGGGAAATGATGGGAGATGTTTTGATGCCGCGCAGTTTTTCCCGGAGCGGTGAAGTTTCAGGCAGCAGCGCAGTGAGGGCGCCGGAGGGCAGGGCGCTGACGTAACAATCGGCCGTGATCCGGCTGCCGCTGCCGGTAATAAAACCAGTCACGCGGTCGTGGTCCCACAAAACTTCCCTGACCGCAGTGTTGAGATGGATTTTGGAGCCGGTCGATTTGAGGAAAAGTTCCGCCTCCGGCATGAGCAGGTCGCTCAGGCCCACCCGGCTCAGGTAAATGCTCGAATCCTCGCGCGACCCGCCCAGGGAATCGCGCACCACCCGGGCAAAAAGTTTGGCGCTGGCGCTTTGCACCGGTTCATTGAGGGCGGCGATGCAGAACGGTTCCCAAAGGCAGCGGATGGCGTTGTCGGTCTGGCCCAGCGACTTCAGCCAGCCCTCCACGGTCTCGCTGGCCGAGGGGTGGAAGCCGAGGCGCAGGGCGGTGCCGAAGCGGAGGATGGCGGCGCGGTCCAGCCAATTGAGAGCGTTGAATCCGATCAGGCCTGTTGTCAGATGAAGCGGCGCGGGCAGGGGCGATGCTTTTAAAATGGAACGGGCCCCGTCCGGCAAAAGGTAAGGAACCTCGATCCCGTCCTGGCGTACCAGTTTGTCGCTGATGCCGAGCAGATTGAACAATTCCTTGCAGGCGCGATAGCATCCCATGAACACATGCTGGCCGTTGTCGAGGGTGACGCCGAGATGCGCGTCCTTGAAACTGTGCGCCCGGCCTCCGAGGTAGGCCTTGCCTTCAAAAAGTTCCACTTCGTGACCGCGATGTGCCAGATGCAGGGCGGCGCTCAGTCCGGCGAAGCCACCGCCCCAGACGGCAACTTTCATGGGCTTGGACAAGGGAGTGCCGTACAGGGCCGCGCCGCTGCGTCGGGCCTTGCCGACGGCGAGGATTTTTTCGGCTTTGCCCAGCCGGACCGGTTTGCTCAGGATTTGAAAATTGTGCCGCTGAATTTTCCGCAGCAGCCGGTGATAAACCTCAGTCATCAATTCCGCCGCGATGAAGTTGGCCCGGTCTTCACGCGGCAGCAGGCGGGCGGCCTTCATGAAATAATGTTCGGCGCGGAAGGACTGCAAACGCAGCAATCGCGACTTGCCCGGATGCGGTGCATCGGAAAGCAAATCCGCTTCACTGACACCGAAAGCGGTCATTTCCTCCAGCGGCACATAAATGCGCTGGTAGCGGTCGAGGTCGAAGCGGATATCGCGCAGGATGTTGGTCAATTGAAAGGCCATGCCCAGAGCGACGGCATAGTCCTTGGCCAGGGGATTGGTGTAGCCGAAAATCTCGATCGAGACCAGGCCCACGGCCGAGGCCACGCGGTAGCAGTAAAGGGAGACATCCGCAAAATTGGCGTAACGGTTTTGCGTGATATCCATCTCCACACCGTCCAGCAGATCCAGCAACGGCCGGGGCGGGATCAGGTAGCGGCGGACAGTTTCCTGCAACTCCCGGCCGAGGGGGGAGTCGGGCGTGCCTTCATAGCAACTGCGGATTTCATGGCGCCAGTAATCGATTTCGCTCCGTTTTTCCGCGGCACTTTTTTGCGGATCGTCCACGATGTCGTCCGCCACCCGGCAGTAGGCGTAGAACACCGACATGGCCTGTTGTTTTTCCTTGGGCAGGGAAATGAAGGACAAGGCCAGGTTGGAGCCGCTGCTGCGGGTGATTTGTTGGCTGACAGGCGCTGTCATGGGAAATCTCAGAGACTGAGCAGGGAACGTGGCACCAGGGTGAGCGCATCGGCGAAGGTCAGTTTGGGTCGCCGGGTAAGGGTGTCGTAATTCTGTCGCCGGATTTTTTTCAGGATCGTGGCACCACCCAGCCAGGTCAGCCGGATTTCCCAGGCCAGTTTGAAATCGAGCGACCGGGACAGGCTGCGCCCGTGGTCGAACAATTCCTGGGTGCGGTCCACCTGAAACTTCAGGCAGGCGCGGAAAGCCTCACTGGCCCGGCCGTCAAAGAGCAATTTTTCATCAATGCCGAATGTTCTCTGGTCCTCCACCGGCAGATAGATCCGGTCCTTGACCAGATCCACGGACACGTCCTGCCAGAAATTCGCCAGTTGCAGGGCGGTGCAGATGTCGTCGGACAAAGCGTGCAGTTCCGGCTGGCGGTAACCGTGCAGCAGGAGCACCAGACGTCCGATGGGATTGGCGCTGCGGCGGCAATAATCAAGGACTTCGGCATGGGTCTCGTAACGTCGTTTGACGATGTCTTGTTCGAATGCGGAAAGCAGATCGTAGAACAGGGACTCCGGCAGTTGGAAGGCCTGGGCTGTCTGGCGCAGGGGCAGGAAAATCCACGCGTAGGGGGTGTCGGGATTCTGGCCCGACAGCCAGGTCCGCAGTTCTTCGCGGTAGCTCCGCATCTGCTGCAGCCGTTGCTCCTGGCTCAGGACGGTTCCGTCCGCCACCGGCAGGCGGGGATCCGCGTAGCCCTCATCGGCTATGTCGTCCGCCACCCGTGCAAAAGCATAAATGGCATGTACATGCGGGCGCAGCCGGGCCGGAACCAGGCGTCCTACCGGAAAGTTTTCGTAGTGGGACTTGGCCAGCGCCGAACAGGCGGCATAAGCTTCGGCCGTATCCATATTCATGCGAAACCCCGTAATAGCGCAATGAAGAGGAATGTCCATCGGGAAGCCGTGACCGCGAAAAAAGGCCCGGCCGGGGACGGTCATTTATTGTGAATCGCTTAAAATGTACTCGCCGTCCCTGTAAACCTTTGGCATTTCCTTAGGATGCGAATTTTATCGGGCATTCAACCCTCGGGAGCACCCCATTTGGGTAACTACTTCGGCATGATGCGCCCGGCGGTGGAATTGCAGAGTAAAGGCCGCTGTTACTATTTTATTGCCGACTACCATGCGCTGACCACGGCGGATGACTCGGAGCAAATCCGCCAGCGGGTGAAGGAGGTGGCGTTGGATTTTCTGGCCTGCGGCCTGGACCCCGCGCAAACGGTTTTTTTCCGGCAGAGTGCCGTACCGGAAGTGCATGAACTGGCCTGGTATCTGTCCAATGTGACCCCGATGGGATTGCTGGAGCGCTGTCACAGTTACAAAGACAAGCTGGCCCGGGGCTTTTCCCCCAATCACGGTCTTTTTGCCTATCCAGTGCTGATGGCGGCCGATATATTGCTCTATGAAGCGGACTTGGTGCCGGTGGGCCGGGACCAGAAACAACATCTGGAAGTGACCCGTGACATTGCTGCCAAATTCAATGAACGCTATGGAAATGTATTTAGAATACCGGAGCCGGACATCCGCGATGACAACGCGACACTGCCCGGTCTGGACGGTCAGAAAATGTCCAAGTCATACCGCAACACCGTAGAAATTTTCGCCCCCGAAAAGGAATTCCGCAAAAAGATCATGTCGCTCAAGACCGACTCCACCCCGGTGGAAGCCCCCAAACCCGTTGAAGGCTCGCTCATTTTGACCCTGGCCCGTTGCGTGGCCACGCCGGAACAGATCCGGCAGATGTCCGACAGCATGAGTCAGGGAGGCCGGGGCTACGGCGATTACAAAAAGCAACTGGCCGACTGGCTCTGGGATTATTTCGCACCCCAGCGCGAGCGGCGCAATGAGATCGAGGCCAAGCCTGGTTATGTCGAGGAGGTGCTGCGCGAAGGTGAAAAGGCCGCGCGTCTGCAGGCGGATCAAATGCTGCAACGCGTGCGTGCAGCGGTGGGGATCGCATGATGGACCTCGAAACAGTCGATTGGAAGGTCAAGCTCAACGTCTTTGAAGGGCCGTTGGATCTTCTGCTCTATCTGATCAAGAGTCAGGAGGTGGACATTTACCAGGTGGAACTGGGCAAAGTCTGCGACCAGTACCTGGCCTATCTGGAGGCGTTGCGCGACATGGAATTGGAAGTGGCGGGCGAGTTTCTCGTCATTGCCGCCACCCTGGTGTACATCAAAAGCCGCACCCTGCTGCCGGAAGACCAGCAACTGCCGGCTGACGACGAGGAGGACGCGGAAGATCCGCGCTGGGAATTGATCCGCCAGCTGGTGGAATACAAAAAATTCAAGGAAGCCGCCGCCGAACTGGAAAACCTGGAGGAGTTGCGCGAAAAACTTTTTTTCCGCGATGCCGTGCCGGATTTGCCCCGCGCGAAAGATCCGGGACTGGGGGAGGTGGGGGTTTTCGATCTGGTCAAGGCCTTCCAGCGCATCCTGCAGCGGGCCCGCGAGCGCGACGGCTACAAGGAGATCCACGAGGACAAATTCACCGTCAGCGAGAAAATCGAAATGATTTTGAATCGCATCCAGGTGGACGAGATCATTCCCTTTGCCGATCTTTTTCTGGAGACCTGTTCACGAACGGAAATTGTGGTCACCTTTCTGGCGGTGCTGGAACTGGTGCGTTTGAAGCAGATCAAGGCCCGGCAAAGCGATGCTTTCGGGGAGATAGAATTGGTTCGTGCAACCGCTGTCGCGCCACTGCAGCCGGACGCGGAAGAAGAGGGCGGAAGTCCCGATGAGCAGTACAAATAGGTGATTATGGAATTGTTGAGAATATTGGAATCGATTTTGTTCACGGCCAACAAGCCGCTGGATCTGGAGACGTTGAAAACACTGGTCAACCGCGGCGCGGAAGCCCAGGGCGGACTGCCCGAACTGGCCACCCTCGGTGCGGAGGAGGTGGCGGCCGGATTGGAGCAGTTGCGGACCGAACTGGAAAGCAGCAGCATCATGCTGACGGAAGTGGCGGGAGGCTATCGTCTGGCCACCCGTGACCCTTATTTTCCATGGGTGCGGGCCATGTTTGACGAAGCCCGCCCGCCCAAACTCAGCCAGCCGGCTTTGGAAACACTGGCTGTCATTGCTTACCGCCAGCCCATTTCCCGGGCCGAGATCGAGGCGGTGCGCGGCGTGGCGGTGGGCGGCGTGCTGGAAACCCTCGTGGACCGTGCGGTGGTGCGCGTGGCCGGTCGCGCCGATGTGCCGGGCCGACCCCTGCTCTACGAAACCACCCCGTATTTTCTGGAACACTTTGGGTTGCGCGACCTGAATGATTTGCCGAATGTTGAGGAATTGAAACGGGTGAAGCTGCCGGACCCCAAACCGGAGGCAGACCCCAACCAACAACCGGAATTGATCCATGAATCTGCAGGAAATCAGACAGAAAATTGACGCCATCGATGCGGATTTGCTGAGGCTGTTCAACGAGCGCACGCGCTTGTCCGAGGAGG
>Ga0075030_100004079_pt1 | contig 13228 bp, 8 predicted proteins | sample LitLauG_LLR_2012_FD_71393 | JGI IMG/M metagenome (GOLD analysis project Ga0075030, IMG submission 71393) | Freshwater sediment microbial communities from Pennsylvania, USA - Little Laurel Run_MetaG_LLR_2012 | ecosystem: Environmental > Aquatic > Freshwater > Creek > Sediment | place: USA... | reverse complement strand
CGGGATCTGGTTGAGAGGCCCTCGTTCGTAAAGCGGAACCGCGAGACCGTTGAACAGATCGCGGCAGAGACGCGCGGCATCTCGGTCATCTGCGGCCTGGTCACCCCGGCCGAAACCGATACCGGCAAGGCGGTGATGAATTCCGCTGCCTGGCTTATCGATGGCAAGGTGGCCTTCATTCAATCGAAGATGTTGCTTCCGACCTACGACGTCTTTGATGAGATGCGCAACTTCGCCCCCGCCAGGCGGCAGGAACTGTTTCCGTTTTGCGGGAATCGCATGGCGCTCACGATATGCGAAGACGCGTGGAACGACAAGCTGTTCTGGCCGAAGCGCTTGTACATGGTTGATCCGGTGGACTTGCTGGTGAAAGGAGGAGGCAATTTCATCCTTAACATTTCGGCGTCGCCATTCTGGATCGGCAAACGCGAACTGCGGCGCGATATGCTGGCCAGCATCGCACGCCAGCACAACGTCCCCGTGGCGCTGGTGAATCAGGTCGGAGGCAACGACAGCCTCGTCTTCGACGGTTCCAGCATTGTCCTGAATGGCAAAGGCGAGATTATCGCCCAGGGCAAATCGTTCGAGGAAGACCTGGTGTATTTCGATTCGAAAACCTTAACCGGCGAAATGCACGAACAGATCGCCGGAGACGATGCCAGTGCTTACTCCGCCCTCGTTCTCGGCACGCGCGACTACATGCACAAGTGCGGATTCCGGAAGGCCATTATCGGCCTAAGCGGTGGCATCGATTCGGCACTAACCGCGGTTATCGCGTCGGATGCGGTCGGTCCGGAGAATGTGATTGGCGTCGGTATGCCGGGTCCTTACTCCTCGCAAGGGTCGATCGATGACGCACGCACGCTCGCACAGAATCTTGGAATTCGTTTTGAATTGCTCTCGATCAACCCGGCCTACGAGGCGTATCGCGGCATCCTGAGGGATGTGTTCGCCGGTTGCCCGCAAGACGTCACAGAGGAAAACATTCAGTCTCGTTCGCGCGGGACCCTGCTGATGGCGCTTTCCAATAAGCTCGGCGCCATCGTGCTCTCCACCGGCAACAAGAGCGAACTCGGTGTCGGCTACTGCACGCTGTACGGCGACATGGTTGGCGGACTCGCGGTAATTTCCGACGTTCCCAAGACGCTGGTCTATCGCTTGAGTCATTATGTGAACTCACGGACGCGAGTGATTCCCCGAGCCAGCCTCGAGAAGCCGCCATCGGCGGAATTACGTCCCGATCAGAAAGACAGCGATTCGCTTCCACCGTACGAGATCCTCGACGCTGTTTTGGAAGACTATGTCGAAGACCTGCATACTGCCCAGCAGATCGCGGCCGATCACGGCTTTGACATCGATCTGGTTCGGCGAGTCATTCGCATGGTCGATCGCGCCGAATACAAGCGGCAGCAGGCTGCCCCCGGCCTGAAGGTTACTCCCAAGGCTTTCGGTTACGGGCGGCGTTTTCCGATTGCCGCGAAATGCGAAGCTTGAAGTATCCTAAAGAGGACGTCCCCGAAAGCCATTCACTAAGTGCGAAAGGAACTCATGAGTGTTCTGAAGGTGATTTCTGTTCTGGCGCTGGCTGGCAGTCTGGCTATCGCTCAAACCGCCGCGACCAAGCCGACCATGGCCAAGCCCGGAGAGAAACTCAGTACGCACGCCACTCCGAACCTGCCGTCCGAAACCACCGTTGATTCTTTCCTCCAGCAGATGTTCGGCTATGAGAAAGGTATCAGCTGGAAGATTTCCAGTATTCGGCCGTCCGGCGTCGCGGACCTGGCTGAAGTCACGGTCATTCTTGCCAACCAGCAGGGGCAGCAGTTGACCAGGTTTTTCGTGGCTCCCGACGGCGAACACGCGCTGGTAGGCGAGATCATTCCCTTTGGGGCACGGCCCTTCGATCCGGCGAAGAAGATTCTGGACAAGGGAATCACCGGCCCGGAAAAGGGGCCGAAGGATTCTCCGGTGACGATTGTCGAGTTTGGAGACCTGCAATGTCCCGCCTGCAAAGCGGCGCAGCCCACGATCGAGCAACTGGTGGCGGCCGAACCGACCGCGCGATTTGTCTTCCAGAATTTTCCCCTCGAAATGCACAACTGGGCGGCCAAGGGCGCTGCGTACGCCGACTGCGTGGGCCGCGCCTCTACCGATGCCTTCTGGAAGTTTGTTGCCAGAACCTACGAGACGCAGTCGGATATCACATCGGCCAACGTTGATGAAAAGCTCACTGCGATCGCCGATGGCGCAGGCGTGAAGGGGTCTGATATTGCTGCCTGTGCGGCCAAGCCCGAGACAAAAAAGAACGTGGATGCCTCCATGGCACTCGGCAAGTCGGTGGACGTCACGGGTACTCCAACACTTTTCATCAATGGCAGAAAGATCGGAAGCTTCGACGCTCGGCTGCTGGACGTCTACAAGAGCCTCGTCGAGTTCGCCGCGAAGGAAGGCAAGTAGAAGATAATTCGGGCTCTAGCGAATCGGCCGGTTTGGCTGGAGCCTGTCCCCCAATCGATATAACCCGCTCACTTCTCGCTGATCCAGATCTCAGGTGTGTTCGCATCGACGTTCGATAATACGTGCGGGGTCATGACGATCATCAATTCGTCTGAGTTGTACTGCTTGGTGTTGTTCACCATCGCCTGATTCAGCAGCGGGACATAGCCAAAACCTGGGATGCCGCTCATCGAAAGCGTATCGTTCTGCGAGATTTCCCCGGCGACGACCGCTGGTTCCCCGTCCTTCAGGTTGATGCTGCCTTTGTACTCCCGGTTCGAGATCACTGGCACGCCGTTGGCCGACTGGCCCGTCAGCGATCGCACCTGTAACTCGAGCTGCAGGCTGACGCTTCCATCCCGATGCACGACCGGTTTCGCCTTCACGTTCAGCCCAAGGTCCTCGTAACTTACAGAGGGAAATGGAGGAATGTAGCTTTGATTGCCGAGCACCGCAGAAATCTGTGGTGAATTGTAGATGGGTGCGTACGACGCATTCAGGATGGGAAACTTCGATCCCAGATGAAACGTGGCCTCGTTGCCTTGCGAGGCCCGCATATTCATCGATTCCAAACTGCGTACCCACGATTCGTTCAGGGAAAGTGCGGCGGAAAGTTGGTCGAGGCTGAGTCCCATGAAGGTGAGCCCGCCGCCGAAGGTGGCGAGCGGCTGGCTGAAAATCGAATTCTGCTGGCCGCCCAGTTGGGCCAAAAGTCCCGAGAGTGCCGAGCTTCCCGCCTGGTTGATGCCGCCCGATGCGATCAACTGGTTGATCAGGTCCTGGACATTCTGCCCGCCCAATCCCGCCAGCGCCGCCGCGGGAATGTTGTACATGTTGAACGTATTGGGAATATGCAAGCCGATGTTCCGCGTGAGTTGATGATTGATCTGATAAACCTGGACATCGAACATCACCTGTGGGCGCTCATTACCGAGTTGCCGTAGGAGGCGGGCACACGCTGCGAGAACCGGTTGCGGAGCGCGCACTTCCAGCGTATCCGCAGTCTGTCCCGAATTGATGAAGCGCAAATCAAACATATTGCGCATCGTGGTGACGAGGTCGGTCGACTCCTGTGGTGTCGAGTGCGGCGGCAGTTGGAAGGTCTGCAGCGAGAAGTGATCGAACTGCTTGTGGTTCTCCGGATTGTCGGCCGCCACGAGAATCTGACGCGCATCCAGGGCCGTCCACATGGCCTTGCTCACTTCGCATGCCAACTTCAGCGCGGTGTAGAAGTCGACGTCGTCCACATAGAACCGCACTTGCCGCCCCGGCACCGACTCATCGAATTGAGCAGAGACTCCGTAGGCGGTTGCAAGTTCGTTGAAGAGGCCGCGAACGTCACCGCGGTAGTGGAAGGTAGCCACGTCTTTTTTCGGTTGAACACGGATTTCTTCCGCGTAAGAAAACTCGGCGGGAAGTGGAGAAGCCGATTCCAGCGTGGCCTCTTCCAGTCGCTCGCGGGTATAAGTGTTGTCCGGATCAAGTTCGAGCGCCGACCGGAACTCCGCCATTGCTTCTTTGGCTGAATTCCCGTAGAGGAGCGCATTTCCACGCTCCACGTGACCAAAAACGATTTGTGCTTTCGCCAGTTCCCGAGCGCTGAGAAATTGCGGATCTTCGGGCATGAGACGGGCGGCTTCATCGAATTGTGCAAAGGCTTTGTCGAATTCCTTGTGCTCCTGCAGCTTCAGGCCGCGTTCGAAAGCCTCCCGGGCTTCCTTTTTTTCCTTTTTTGTCGCGATACAGTGGATCCCGCCGGGAACTCCGTTGCCACAGGAGATCAGGGGTGGCGCGGAAACATCATCGGCCGCGAAAAGGCACAACGGCATCGCGCTGGCCACCAGGCCGATCCACAATGCGGAGACAATGCGGTGCATTGGTCCGATTCTAGCGTGATCGTCGCACATCGGGTACACGCGTTAGGCCCCAGTACCTTTGGTCATAACGCCCTTAGAACGAAACAGAATGTGAATCTTGCGGGTGATAGATCTTTCCCAGGCCGAAATCAGGACACCATCAGGCGCTCAATGCCGCGAGCCTTGCCGGTTGCCTCGTCGCAGTCGATGATCACGGCGCAAAGCCTCACATCGCCAGTCGCCGGCTCAAAGCGCACGGGCATCCCATTCAGGAATTTTCCCACGACCAATTCTTTCTTCACTCCGATCACGCCGTCGTACGGCCCGGTCATGCCGACATCGGTGACGTAAGCGGTGCCGTTCGGGAGCACGCGCTCATCCGCCGTTGGCACGTGGGTGTGGGTTCCTACGACAGCCGTAACTCGCCCGTCCAGATACCATCCCAACGAGATCTTTTCCGACGTCGCCTCGGCGTGAATGTCGACCAAAATAACCTTGGCCTCAATATTCTTGAGCAACTGATCTGCTTTGCGGAAGGGATCGTCATTTGACGCCATAAAGACGCGTCCCTGCAGGTTGATTACGGCATAGGGAACCTTCCCTTTGCATCCCTGATACACGCCCCACCCGGGCATATCGGAGGGGTAATTCGCCGGACGCAGCACGCGGCGAGCAGGACCGTGCCCGTTGCCCTCGATCATCTGGAAGTAATCGACGATCTCGCGCTTGTCCCATACGTGGTTGCCGGTCGTGATGACGTCGACGTTGAGCTCGAAAAGCTCTTCGGCTAATGCGGGAGTGATGCCGAACCCGGCCGCGGCGTTTTCGCCGTTGGCGATGATCAATTCGATGGAGTGATCGCGCACGATCCCCCGCAGCCGGTCTTTGACGATCGTCCGTCCCGGCCGCCCGAAGATGTCGCCAATGAATAGAATTCGCATGAATGGGCCAAACTCCGATGGTAACACGCTCAAGGCGGACGATTGGATGGCCCACTTGAAGAATCGGGAGCGAGTGTGAACGCTGCTGGAGGTCTCAACGCAGTTTGGGTAAGTCGGCGCGGGCGAGCACCGATCCCCATGCGTCGAGCACATAAACTTCGTTCTTCTGCGACGAGGAATCCTCTTCTCCGGAGTTGCGCAGCACGGTCAGAGTAACCGTGGTACGCGGCGAGGTGCAGCCGGTCAGTTGGCGAACTTCGAACTCCGCCGGTGCGGTGTGCCCTCGCGAACTGCTCCGAAGCACAACCTCAACGGCTCCGGCCAGGTTCTGGCAATGTATGGGAACCTGAACTTCCCACTGATTCGAGGCGGTTTTCCGTACGGATGGGTCTTCGGCAAAAACGAGCACGGGAGGATTGCCCCCAGGCGACGAATACCATTCGGGCCATCGGTGCTCAAATTCGATGCTCGCCAGCATGTAAGCTCGACTCAGTTCGCGATCCCGCTGCTCCCAGCAAGGATGCATGGCATAGAGCGAGTTTGCGGACTTGTCAGACCCAGCCGCGTGCAGCAGATGATGCAACGCGGGCACGAAGTCGGGATGGAATCCCGCGCGAGCCATCAGCATCAGACCATCGCGGTCAGCATCAACTTCCAACCGGCGGCAGAACTGGCCTAGATCTTGCGACGCTTTGCCCGCATCCATCCAGGAAACAGAGGGCAACCCCGGGTCACCTAGCGCAACCGATGCGCCGTCGTTCTCCAATGACTTCTGATAAAGATACCGCCGCGCCCAGTCGCGTCGAAGCACGTGCGCAATTTCGTGTGACAGGATGGCTGCCCAAAGGCCAGCATTTGCACCAGCGAGCCGGCCCAAGCCGCTGTCCACAAAGAGGGTGCCGTCGGGCGACGCATAGGCATTGAGGTCGTCATCTTCGATGATTCGTAGTTGCCACGCAAAGTTGACTGCCGACAATTCTCGGGCCTTCTCCGACAACTGCGACAATACGAGTGCGCCTGTGTCGAATCGTCCCGAGGCAGCCACACTGTGTGCCATCAACTGAGGACGCAGTCGCACGGCCGTCTTTATGTCGAGGTTGAATTTGGGAGGAATGTCCGGAGATTCAAATGGATGCTGGGCAAAAGCCGCCGTGGTGGTGGCGACGCACAAACAAAGTACTGCTGCCCACCCGACCTTGGAAGCTGTCGCCCCCATGGGGCTCCTCCATTGGAAACATCTCTAGATCGAATTATGCTCCGTTTTGGGGCAGATCCGAAGAAAATCCGGCGGGCGTTTATTACTTTTGGATTTCGCTCGGCCTGACCTGCGATTCCTGCGCGGTGTTCGGCGATACCCCTGTGGTCAACTCCGCGGTTCGCAGGAAATCGTAGTTGCCGGCGGGGTTCAGTTTCAGGTTTGTCACGCGTCGCGTGTGCACCAGCACGTTGTCTAGATACCAGAGATCAATGTAGGGAAGATCCGTCGCGAGGATGCGTTGTAGCTCAGCGTACAGATCCTTGCGTACTTTTGGATCAACCTCGCGGCGGGCCCTGTCAATTAAAGCATCGAGCTTTGGATTCGAATAGAAACCGCGATTCGCCCCGTTAGGTGGAAACTTCGAGGAATGAAACGCGTATTCGAAAATGTCGGGATCTTCGTTGCCACCGATCCAGCGCAGGCCGTACATCTGAAATGCGCCATGTACAACGTCGGAGAAGAACGTGGCCGACTCGAAGCTGCGAATGTCGAGCGCAATTCCGACCTCCCGCAGTTGCTGCTGCATCACCGCAACCATCAGGCGCGTATTGGCGTCAGTGGAAGTCTTCATCGTGATGTGAAAGCGCACGCCGTTCACCGCTGGATATCCCGCCGCATCGAGCAACTGCTTCGCCTTTTCCGAATCGTGCTCATAAGAGGGCACATCCGGGTTGTACGCCCAACTCTGCGTCGGCAGGACGCTGCGGGCCAGTTCCGCCTGGCCCCGCCATAGATACTCGATCATCGGACGGCGATCGAGCGCGTAGGCAATGGCCTGCCGCACCCGTACATCTTTCAAGATGGGGTCTCGGAGGTTGAATCCGAGATACGCGAAGCGGGTTCCTGGACCTCGTTCGACCACGAGGTGCGGATCACGAGAGAGCGTCAGCACCGTATCGGGCGTGAGGGAGTTGATGGTGATGTCACCGCTGCCTTTTCGCAGTTCGAGCGCTTCAGTAGTCTGATCGGGCACGATGGCAAAACGTACATGCGCCACCTTCGGGGGACCACCCCAATATTCTGGATTGCCCTCGAGGATTACATCGCGGTCGGTTTCAGCGCCGACAAACTTGAATGGCCCCGAGCCGATGGGATGGCGCGTCATTTCGTCGAGAGTTCCGTAAGGCACCATCCCCATCGCCCCATCGGAAAGATTCCAGAGCAGGGTTGCATCGGGTTCCTTCATGTGGAAAACGACCGTGAAATCGTCCGGCGCGTCGATCCGGTCCACGTATTTGTAAACCGAAGCCTTTGTGCTGCGGATCTTTCCCTGCAGCAATGAATCAAAGGTCCACTTCACATCGCGCGAAGTGAGCGGGTGGCCATCGTGAAACTTAACGCCGTGGTGCAGATGAAAGATGTACGTGATCCCATCGGGGCGTTCCCATCGTTCAGCCAGGCCGGGCGCAACGTTGAGGTCATCGCCACGCGACAACAGGTCGTCGAAGATTAGGTTGTCGATGCGCTCCGAGAAAGCGTCGATACCGACGCGCGGATCAAGATTTGTCGGGCTGGTTTCAATGACCATCACGAGCGTGTTGGAATCAGGTTTGCTGGAGCACGAAACGAGCGAGAGACTGGCCATCACAAGGATCGCCAGCGCGAAGTGTCGGACCTTGGACCTCGGACCTTGGACCTCAGACTTCACGGTGTCAACATAGGTCAGAGGTCTAAGGTCCGAGGTCCGAGGTCTGATTTTCGCTTTACGCATACGATATCTTCCCCAGTACCGCGGCCCGCTGGGCTCCGGTAGCCGAGGGCACATTCGAAGGCCGGCGGTGCCACGTTTCGTAAGCGAGCACGGCGAACGCCACGGCCTCTTTCGCTTCGGAGGGCAAGCCGAATTCGTCCGCGAAGCGTAACTGGATTCCCAACGGGGCGAGTTGCTCCGCCAGCATGCCGACGAGCGTGGAATTGAGCGCGCCCCCTCCAGAAAGGATCAATTCGTGAAACGCTCGCTGTCTTTTGCCTTTTGCGATGACAAAATGCTGCACCGCGTCGGCGATGGATCGAGCCGTCAGGGCGGTTGCCGTGGCCACAATATCGCGCTTGCGAGCGCCCTTACACGCGTTCAGAAATTCCTGCACAAACTCCCGCCCAAACTCTTCACGTCCTGCTGTCTTGGGCGGCCTCGCTCGAAAGAATTTTCTCCGCAACAGCGTTTGCACCACCGGCTCGATAGCTTCACCTGAGGCGGCAATCTTGCCATCGCTGTCGAACGGCTGCCGGAAATGCTCATGTGTAACGGCGTCGATCACCATGTTGCCTGGGCCAGTGTCGAAGGCGAATACGCGGTCGGCCTTCGCTCCCGCAGGAATCGCCGTCAAATTCGCGATGCCGCCGATGTTCTGCACAATGCGGCCGAGTTTGTCATCTCGGAACCACAAATAGTCGAGGTAGGGAACCAGGGGCGCTCCCTTGCCGCCGGCGGCCATATCGGCTGGACGAAAATCAGAAACGACAGGCACACCGAGGCGAGCAGCTAGAATGGCGCCCTCTCCAATCTGCCAAGTCGTTGCTACTTTCTGCCCCAGAAAACTCTGGGCACGGCCCTGGTGGTAAAGAGTCTGCCCGTGACATCCGACGAGGTCGGCTTTCATCCGAAATTGACGCTGTGTGGCTAGAACCGCCTTCGCATACAGTTCGGCGAGAAGAAAGTTGAGCCGCGACAGATCGGCCACGCTCGCTTTCCCCGCATTCATGGAAGACAGAATGGCGGAGCGGACTCGCGATGGATAGCGATATTCCGCGTGTCCCAAAAGCCGAATCGTGTGGCGCGGGCACTCCTGCCCGCGACGGCCGGAAGTCGCTGCGGATGTTGTGCGCGAGCCGGCATCTTTGCTTTCAATCCTCACCAGCGCGACGTTAATCCCATCGGCCGAAGTCCCGCTCATCACACCGGCGACAATCATCGTGCTCATGATTTCCGCCGCGGGTTCTCAGTTCGATCTAAGGCCTCAAGCCGCACCTGTTCGCCGAACTCCCACAAGCGGCGTTTGAGTTTCTCGGCAGTCGCAGCGCTAGGCGCTTTTCCACGACGCAACGTCTTCGCCCATTTCTTCTTCAACACCAGTACGCGCTGGGCTGCGTCTGCGACTCGCCGCGCAAAGGCCCTCTCGCGTGCGTAGCATTGCATGAGCCCGTCGTAGGCCTGTATCACGTACTCTTCGCGATGACATACCAGGCACAAGTCGCTGCCCGCGACAATGGACTGCACCGCCGCATTTCCCACCGTCGCCGCGGCCAGCACTCCGCCCATTTCGAGATCGTCCGAGACAATGAGATTGCGGTATCCGACGCGTTTGCGCAGGATATCAGTGATCCAGACTTTGGAGAGGGTAGCGGGGGTGTTGCTCGTGGTTACTCGCGGATACGCCGCATGCGCGACCATCACAAACGGCAGTTTGGCGCGCAGGGTGCGATACGGAACCAAATCTTCACTCCACAACCGTTTCGCGGACTTATCAATCACAGGCAGCTCATGGTGGCTATCGAGATTACCCTCACCCAAGCCAGGGAAGTGTTTGCCGCATCCGAGGATCTTCGCCGCACTCAGGCCTGCCAGAAACTCGCGAGTGTAGATGATCGTCTCTTTTGGGGAGGACGACACGGTACGTGATCCCATGACCTTTTGCGATGCCGGAAACGCCAGGTCCAGCACCGGCGCAAAATCGACGTTGAAGCCCAGAGCGCGGCAATTCTCTCCGATGATCTGCCCGTGACGGCGAAATAGCTTGCGATTGCCCGTAGCGAACACCTCCGCCGCAGAGGGAGCCGGCGCGAGGGCACTACGGAAGCGGTCGACAGTCCCGCCTTCCAAATCGACGCAGGTAAACAGAGGCCTCTTTACGCATTTCTGACAGTCGCGCAACAGCCGCCAAGTCTGTTCCGCAGACTGAATGTTGCGGGCAAATAAGATGACGCCGGCAGGCTGGACCCGCGTGAGCAGGGAAGAGAGCCGCGAATTCATCTCCGTGCCGTCAAAGCCGATGATCAGAAGCTGCCCGAGAGTCCGATCGTCCTGAGACATCTGATTTCTTGCCTGTCGTCTCATTGAATATTAGGATCTTTCCCGACCACCAATCGTACTTTAGAACCCTCGGGCAAATCCTTGGTTTTGAGAGCAAGATCGGCTTTGAATCGCATACCTGCAACTGCTTCTCCGGCCCACAGGTTATCCAAAGAGTAAGCACCACCAAGAAAGAAAGGAATTTTCGGCATGAGTCTTTTGCCGAGAGCCAGCGGTCCGTGTGCTTTTTGCCACTCGCTCGCAAGAGGCCAGCCGGTTTCTTGCCTGTAATCTTGAAGCACCTTATTTGCCCACTCCTCAACAGAACTCGCCATTGCGGAAGTAGTTCCACACTCCGAATTGAATCGGAGAACGCCTTGGGAAGAGAGGCAGAACTGATCTTGAAAAACATCCTCGGCAAAAAAAAGAAGGCCGCCGGCAAGGTCGCCATACCCGCCACGCCAAAGAGAGTCGGAATTCCACTCTTCAAGACTCATGCAATCGGACGACGAAAGCGGAAAAACGTGCAGCGAAGCCTCGAAAGCGTAGAATCCATTCTTCAGTTGAAGCATACGGAAAAGTTCATTGCCGAGCGGATAGGAATCAAGCAGTTTCGGCGGCGCTGGCGGGCAATCGGCCAGTGGATCAGAACTAATCGAAAGCAGCCTCTCAATACTTGATTGGCCGACCGCTTTCATTCAGCTTGCCTCTTGAGTTCCGCCAACAAATTCAGCGCCTCCAGCGGCGTCAACCGGTTGAGATCGACTTCACGCAGTTTGTCCAGCACGGGCTGCGATAAAGGCGTGAAGATCGTAAGTTGCGCTGGGGGAGGAGATGCTCCCGGCGAGAGGTGCGCCGTCGCTTGCTGTTCGGCAAACTCATGTTCAGCCAAGACCTCTCGAGCGCGAGAAACAACCTCGTTGGGCAACCCTGCCAATTTCGCAACCTCGATGCCGTAACTCCGGTCCGCCGCGCCGGGTTCCACCTTTCGGAGGAAGACGATTCCTCCGCCCGTCTCCTTCACCGAGACGTGATAATTCTTCACGCCCGACAGTTGCTCGGCCAATTCGGTCAATTCAAAATAATGTGTGGCGAACAGAGTCTTTGCCCGAACGCGCGCATGCAGATACTCCACGGCCGCCCAGGCGATAGCCAGGCCGTCGTAGGTAGAAGTGCCGCGCCCGACCTCGTCGAGCAGAATCAACGAGCGTGGCGTGGCTGTGTGAAGAATGGCCGCGGTCTCCGTCATCTCGACCATGAAAGTCGACCGCCCGCGAGCCAGGTTGTCGCTCGCCCCGATCCGCGTGAACACACGGTCCACGACACTCAGCCGTGCCGATCGCGCCGGAACAAACGATCCCATCTGCGCCAGGATCACAATCAGCGCTGTCTGCCGCAGATAGGTCGACTTGCCGCCCATGTTTGGGCCAGTCAACAAGAGAATGGTATGCGTCGTGGAACTCAAATAGAGATCGTTCGGGACGAAACGCTCGCTCCCACCGGACATCTCCTGCTGCTCAATCACGGGATGGCGCCCTTCGATAATCTCTAACTCGGAGCCGTCAGGCTTAAATTCCGGCCGGCAATAATTTCGCAATGCCGCGACATGCGCGAGCGCTCCGAGCACATCGACTTCCGCCAAGGCCAACGCGGTTTGGCGAATGCGCTTGGCTTCGCCCGCGATGGCGGTGCGCAACTCGGTGAACAATCGCCGTTCGATCTCGACAATCTTCTCCTGCGCGTCGAGGATCTTCGCTTCGTATTCTTTCAACTCCGGTGTCGTGAAGCGTTCTGCACCCACCAGCGTCTGCTTGCGTTCGTAGTCCTGGGGAACCAGGTGCAGGTTGGACTTCGACACCTCGATGTAGTAGCCGAAGATGGAATTAAATTTGACTTTGAGCGAAGTGATGCCGGTGCGGCCGCGCTCTCGTTGCTCGATCTGGGCCAGAACCTGCTTGCTGTTGCGCGACAGTTCGCGCAGGTCGTCGAGATCGCGATCCACACCCGCCGCGATGACTCCTCCGTCGGCAAACGTCAACGGCGGCTCGGGCACGATGGTTGATTCAATCCGCGCGCGCAGATCCCCCAGGTCGTCCAGGGAAGCGTTCAGCGTCTTGAGCCGATCCGCCGCCAGTTGCCCCGCAGCATTCTTGATGGCCGGAATCTTCGCCAGCGAAGCTGCCAGTGCCAGGATGTCGCGTGGATTCGCTGCCTCGAGCGTGACGCGGCTCAGAAGCCGTTCCAAGTCGAGCACGCCATCGAGCGCGCGACGTAGTTCCTCGCGCGCCACAATGTCCTTGACTCCAGCTTCCACCGCATCCAGCCGGGCATTGATTTCATTTAGATCGAGCGAGGGACGTAACATCCAAGCCCGCAGCAAGCGCTTACCCATCGGCGTCACCGCGCAATCCATCGACCGGAACAGCGTCACGCCCGCATCTGTTCCAGCGAACAGCGGTTCTATTAACTCGAGATTGCGTACCGTGACTGCATCGAGCACCAGGCAGTTTTGCCGTTCGTACCAGCCAATGCGATCGACATGATCGAGCGACCCACGCTGTGTCGATCGCACGTAATACAGGATCGCGCCGGCTGCGGATGTAGCCGCAACCCGCCCGCTTAACCCAAAGCCTTCGAGCGACAGTACACCGAAATGGTTTTCCAGCAG